>Ga0247763_1002180_pt1 | contig 10212 bp, 9 predicted proteins | sample UWRJL141409B4_FD_179926 | JGI IMG/M metagenome (GOLD analysis project Ga0247763, IMG submission 179926) | Plant litter microbial communities from Arlington Agricultural Research Station in Wisconsin, United States - UWRJ-L141-409B-4 | ecosystem: Environmental > Terrestrial > Plant litter >... | reverse complement strand
GGTGGTTTTTTTTTTTTTTTGGATACCTCGCACAAAGTATATATAGTTCCGTTATTATCATGTTCGTGGATGTCCCATACCTGCGTCTGACCTTTCGGGCCGTTCTCAAATATTCGCTCCTCCGACAGACAGCGACGGCTACTCTCAAGAACATTCTTCAGATTTTTAGTGTACGCACTTGAAGTTATCTCCACTTCAATCGCTCGATCGTATATTCGGTCGATCCATCACTGATGGCCACACTGACTCTCCCCAGCGAGACCCTGCAGCGTCCCTCCATGTCTCTGGAGCTACTACGGCAAGCGCGTATCAGATTCCTGCACCCTGGCTACCCCGATGACCAAAATACTCTTTTAGATCTCCCACGCGTCGATCTCGGACCCTCGAACGTAGGTGGGACACGCATCGCTGGCGTGCATCATGGTACGGCTCTCGTTGCTTGTCAGATAATTGCCAACAACGCGTTTGACAGCCGCCTCGCCCAAGACACAGGCGGCCAGCATCTGGCCGAAGTACCATTGGACAGTATCTTGACAAGAGACGTCTACTACTTCTTTATCGGCGACGGTTCTCGTATGTACCTATCTATACCATATCTACCAAATCATAATGCTTTTCCTGCTAACTCTCTCCTCTTTCTAGGCCAGTATCCCATAGTTCCCAGCTTTACAGACTGGAAATTCCCACATGACTGCATCCCAGAAACTTGGCTCAGTGCTGTGCATGCCTCTCCCGATTGTTTCGGGAGCGTCACGGTGTGCGCCATAGCTGGATTTGGCGTCCTTGTTGACGCCGTTCATCTTGTCCACCGAGAAGAGTGTCTGTAGTGGAAGCGGAACAATATGAACAGATATGGAGCTGATCCCCTCAGCGATATTGACGACTTTGCAAATCTACTTGGTCTTCGGGCGGACCTGCACACCATCTTTGATGCGCGAAAGTTCGCCATCGTCCCAAGAAACGCTCGGCTTGCAACATATATCCTAGCAGACGGCGCAGCGGATTACTGGCCGGCCTACCATAACGTCCTGGTCCAACATGTTCACATCCGATCTGCAGCACACCTCTTTGCCCGCTTCGCATGGGCGGTCCTGCTCAAGGTTAAGCCATTTATCTGCCAAGGGCCTTGTCGGGACGTCATCATCCAACATGACTTTCATGTAAACGGCCAGGGCATAACTACCAGGCCGAGACACTGAGCGGCGGCCAGCTAATCTCGAAATACAGCGGAGGAGGCTCCAAGGACGCCCTAGATAGTGATGAGGCCGAGTCCAGTGATGGCGATGCTGCATTCTACTTTTGACCAACCTACCCGGTATTCTTTTTTATTTTTGAGGGGTTAAAGGTAGATACTTGAGGCCTCAATGAGGAGGTTCAGGGCTTTTAAAAAAGCAAACTCCAAGGCCTTAAATATGTATCAAAATCAAGGCCTACCTAGGTGCCTACCTAGGTAGCTACAGATAAATATCCTGCCTCAACCCTTTGTAAAACAGCTGTCCCCCCTTCTTCCCAGTACTGAAACTGGCATTGGCTCAATAAATACAAATTCAAGCAAAAATTGCACGAACCGCCGCATTGACCTCCTCGCTGCCGTTCGCAGATTGAGCACACTCCTCGGTCATGAGGGGAACCACTTGCTTTTCAATAGTCTCGACCATGGCCTGGATATTTGCCACATCAAGATCTTTCCGGTTCCGATCAACAACCAAGACACTTCCCCTGGGAACTTGATTGTTGTTAGGGCGGTCCGGCAAAAGGGCCTCCCACTTGCCATCCTTGATATCCGTCTTGAGACAGAGGAACCGCACAGCCGGAGATTGCGAACAGTCATCATCGTTCATGGTGTGTTTGCGAGAAGAATAAGGTGTGATAACCCATTCTTTCCCAACCAGGTAGGGAATCTGGACCGGGTCGTCACTCTCAATGTTGAAGAGAGGATGGGTCTTGGGCACATTGACCTGAACCATCTCGGCCTCGCCCCGAGTTTCCTGGTCGGCAGGAGAGTTGATGCGAACGCCTCGGACCTTGCCGCCGAGCTCTCGCAGCATCAGGTTTTCCCAATGACTGATATTATTACCTCGACCGACCGGGTCAATGAAGCTGCCGATGGTGTCGCGGTAGTAGCCCAGGTAGTCGATGGCGTCGCGATACGCCGTCATGGTCATGTCGGTGAGGAAGGCCGGATCCCCACCCGCGCCTTTCTTGAGGACAGCGACAATAGGTCCTTTCCAGACCTTCTCTCCATAAGCGTCTCCCGCCAAAGCCGACCACATGCCGTGGAGACACTGGTTCGTCGAAATGCCGAGTTGGTTGTTGTTGAGACGCGGATCGTCGAGCACCCAAATGTTGAGCGTGTTGGCGTTTTGCGGACGGCCGCGAAGCAAGTTGCGACGTACCGGCATGACATGTCTTCCAATATAATCATCATCGTTGTTGGAGTTTTGTCCAGGGAGGGTGAGGGCCTCATCGAGAAGGGGATTGAAGTAGGATGATCCGGGGGTCGAATTCAGGTCCTCACTGCCGATCCAGGCTAGTTTCGGATGAACCCGCTTAACATCATCGCTCTGCGCTGCCACAGCATGGCCCATGGGAAAGATGATGGCAAGGTAGTGATGCGGTGACGGACGACTCTTGGAGGCCGCGAGTTCCTGGAATTTGCGACACAGCTGCTTGTGGACGGGCCAATCCGTCTGTTGACACTCGGCAGTGCAATACGTGGTGGACCGGCATCCTATGCAGAGACGGGCGGTGGCCGATCCACAGATGGTGCATGCGGGGGTGGATTCCATGATATTGACTGACCTGGCAGCGACTGGTCTGGCAGTGAGAGGGCAGATGAGTGCAAGTCAAACTCTGTGAAGAACTGATATCCTAAGTGAGGACAGAAGAATGGACAGGAGCGGACACTGGAGTAAGACTTTAAGTATCTACTTGGAATTCCGCCATTGCCTCGTTAACCTGGAGTTGGCGCAGAAACAAGCGGTCGCTAGGGTTTTGGAAGGCAAGAGATGCACATTGCCGACGGAAAGGTGAAGCAAGCAAACAGTGTGCGCGTTTTGCTGTGACGACAGTACTTGGATTCACGGTTTGATAACTGCACGCTGGACAACCCTTGTTGAAAAGTGTTGTATGCAGCGACGGTTTCCCCGCCTACTAGTCGGTCACCTGGTGTTCTCCAGGGCTCTGGTTCGCTCGAAACTTTTAGCTTGTGTGATCAATCGCTAATATGCGCCACAGCGTCATCGTCAAGTCTTGGCATGGGGAGAGCCTGGCAAGCACAGCAAAGCTGAACTTGCCACCTTCGCTATGGGTCTGGCAGTCAAGGGGAGGGAATTGAAATCCCAAGACATCTGGGATTATCGACGGCAACCTCATGTGCTTATAACAGCATGTCAATTCCTCCAGGTTAGCAACATGAACGTAGCAACTAGACCCTAAGCAAGTGACATTGATGGTTGGATCGTGCCTTTCTTCGGGCTGAATGACCCCGCATCCCCGGATGACCAGGGGCGCTTAACGCAGATATCACTGGATAGAGAAGCTGCTCACAAAAAGACCGACGCCCAATGTGCATGATGGCTGTGACTCGGTTCCCCGCTTTATCTCCCAAGTCTTCTCATGTCGCCAACTCCAGCTTTTCTCTGAGCGTCGTCAATACATGTAACAGGTCTGAAAAAGCCTCAATAGAAACTTTGTGCTTTCGCTCAGCACTAACCCTCAATTGAAGAGAACACAAAGCCGCCTCACTGATTCAACAACTCTGCGCGGTTCACGACATGGCCACCCTTCGCCCCGGCAAAGTCCAGCCCGAAGTCGATGTCGGTGCCGATGCCGATGCCGTCAATCCCACCCCGACTCCCATAACCACACTCGGCAGCGACGGCGGCATTCTCTGTCTCGGGGTATTTCGCACGGGAACCTATTCCATGACCAAAGCCCTCAACACGCTGGGTGTCGACCGGGTTCTCCATGGCATGGATCTGCGCGGGAACATGAGTAGGGACGACCCTGTATCTCAGCAATGGGCACGCGCCGCCTGGCAAAACATGTCCTTTATGCGTCGCGTACTCTACCCTTCAAGTTCGCCCGCTTGGCTGCAAAAACAATTCGTCTCCGACACCGCCCCCTTCACCCGCGCTGATTGGGATAGCGTACTCGGCGAATACCAAAGCGCCACCGATGTCGCGAGTCTACATACCGCTTCTCTGCTGGAAGCTTATCCCCACGCGAAAGTGATACTCTGCTATCGCGATCCAGACAAGTGGGCGGCGAGTGTTGATGATACGGTGGTGAAGCTGTTGGTGGGCAGGACGGGTACGTTTGTGCGTCGATGGGCGGAGCCGCTGTCGGGGACATATATCTTTACCATGCTTTGGGATATCCTGAGGGGCTGGTTTGAAGTGGAAACGGTGACGGAGATGCGCGCGGTTTATAAGAAAAGGTTTGAGGCGCACTATGCCAAAGTGAGGGCGGTGGTGCCGCCGGGGCAGTTGTTGGAATATCGCTTGGGGGATGGGTGGGGCCCGCTGTGTGAGTTTGTGGGTAGGCCAGTTCCGGAGACGCCGTTTCCGAGGATCAATGAGGGGAAGAGTTTGCGGAGAATGTTGAGGGTCATCATGGCAATCACACTACTGAGGGCGTTGTGGGTCATTATGAGGTTCCCCATCATGCTGGTAGGTTTCTGGGCTCTCGCCAGGGCTGGCCGGGACATGTATTTTGGTAAGAACGGGTAGGTAGTGTTAATATTAAGTATTAGTCTATCGCTGGGGGGTTTTCGTTTCTATGTAGCTGGTAGATAGTTGTTCCAGGCTCTCTATCAAAGGCGATTATTGCTTCTTCTCCACTTTCCGCGCAGCCCTAGCTGCACTTCCGCATGCTCTGATGCTTGACACAATCAACGCTAGCGCCACCATTAGCTTTCAGACTAGCCTTCCGATCCCGGGAAACTTACCAAGAGGAATGACGATCCAAAACGCATTCATCAACACGTAGTACCCGTAAAAGTAATACGGCTCGGGCCGCGAGTACGACTTGGCGAAGATGACGTGGTCAAACGTGCTCGTGGCATAGTAGAGGATATCGCCATAAAGCTGACCCACCGAAACCACAATCTGCACAGGGTGGCGCAGGGGGTGGTCGGCGGCGATCAAGTAGGCGATGAGAAATGAGAGCGGACCCCAGAGCACCTGGACCAGACGTTGAGTCAACATGAGCACCAAACGACCAAAGAATAGCTCCGGGGAGTACAAACCGCAGTGATCGTCTCCATACAGAGAACAAAGGGATCCTGGGTCAGATATCGAGAGTCGGACAGGGAGTACTCCTTCCACAGCTGGCCGAAAATGGTCTGGAGACCGCCCATGGCACGAAAGTTGGCGACATAGTAGCCCTCAAAGAACAAGTGGATGCATCCGCACAAGACGAACCAGAGCACCGTCAGAAGCTCTGGCGTGGGCAAGTTCGACCGCGTTCGCGAGATGAGGAAATACGTTAAGGTAAAGACGCCAACACAGCCCGTGGCGAAGAAGGAAAGCAGTGTCGGGACAGTGTACGCGTTGGCAAGATAGCCTGCGATCTCAATGTCGGGTGGGTAATACGGGTGTGACGCGAGCGAAGACGCGTTGGCGAGCTTGTTTTGCAACATCTTGAAGATCTTTTTTGGTGACGGTCAGGCGAACTTGTTTGCGGTGTCTGCAGTCGGTGTTTGTGGATGGGAGAGAAAGTGAAGTGTGAAATCGTGTCGCGGCAAATTTGAGTTTGACCAAAAGCTCTTGGCGGGCCGAAAGACATGCAAAAACCCCACAAGGTGCGCGTCCCGCGCGTCGCGGGGCAAGAACCCCTGAGAAAATTGTTATTTCGGATCTCGGATTGGATCCACCATCACGAAACATCAAGCATTTCCGAGAGCAAACAAATGCCATCTGAGAATGAGAAGCTCGCCGAGCGAGATGGATTCGATGTTTTCGTTCAATTGCTGGCACACTTTCCTTCAACAACCTGGTACGAAGTATCTATTTTCCGATGCAGTGGCGCGGGCAACTTTCGCTGGAAAATCACATGTGTTCAACCCCTGGCCAAGGCTTGGCGTTCTAAACCTTGGCACTTCATCACACGAGAGTCCAGCAAGGTTTTTACTCCCAAGATCGTGATTGTGGTCTTCTCATTCATGGTCTCGAAGTTGCCGGTCCAGAATCACGCTTTTCGTGGTAAACCGCTGGGATTCGGAAATCGCGTACCAGACCCCTTCCCCAAGACATGAGCTAACAATTCCCTAGGCCTGAGGACCGAAAAGGGGATCTTGGTCTGCCAACGTGAGCAGGTGCATCTAGGGACCTACCTACTTTGTTGACTTTCCGACGACATCCGATTAGGAGTTCGGACGGCGGTAGTTTCTCTGAAGTGGAATCATAACCCAATGATTGATCGCAGATAGGTTTTAAGTTCAACCACCCTGAAGCTGAACACTACCTGAAACGGAACAAGCCGGACAGGGGTGCTCCCCAAACCACCCTTTCACAAAAACACCAAGAAAACTATCAATTTACAGTACTTCTATACAACTCAATACATCACTAGAATCGTCTTCTTCTTCTGAATCCGAATCTTCAACCAGTTTACGCCCTGCAGCCCTCTGTAAGGCGCGAATAGTCTTGATATTCGCGAACTGCGTATTTGGATCAACTTCGACCTTCCTTCTTTTAATAACTCGTACCCTTTCGAGTTCAGCTTCTAGCGATTTAATTCTTTATTTAGCCATAACTAATTCAAAATCCTTCTTATCTATTACCTTTCCAACTTTTCGGAGAAATAGTTAATTTATTGGTATTACCTTAATTATTTGGCTAAATTGCCTTACCTACTCCCTATACTTTTTAGACTTCCTCGGGGTTAACTAAACCGCTTTTTCGTTACCAAGATCTTCCAAAATAAGCGTCTCAAATATACGAAGCTTTAAATCGCAACGGGTAGGCTGTAGAGTGGCTAATTAATTGGAATTCTTTAAGAGAAGCTTACTTATTAGGGGTTTAGCGATATTAAGCGGCTACAGGCCGGATGCTTTCCATCCAGCCTTAATATTAGATTCTATAAGCGCCTCAGACCTGGCTTAGCGATAATAATTAAGAAACGTACGTTTGCCGATAATAGAAGAATCGCAGTAAGCCTTAAAAAGTAATCGTTTAATACGATTACGATAGGCCCTTTTTAGGGTATTAAAGCATGAAAGATCAAGAGGCTGAAGAAGGTAGGAGGTATAGGTAGGTAAATAAATAATGTAGATATTATTAAAGTAAGCCTCCTAAATATAATCAACGGTTACATAGCTACCGTAACCGTTAATAATTAATAACCGCTTCTAAAAGGGCTTAGCTGGCTTAGTTAGAAAAATAAACACCAACTTCAGCTATTTTAAGGCCGTATTATTATTAATCCAGCCTTTTAGGGTTACTATAAAAAACCAATCTTTAAATAGCCTTATATCCTCAGGGTACTACTATTATTGAACAATCTTACCCTTAAAGATAATTAGTAAAGGTAGGTACCGGCCAGTAACCGAGATACACTTAACGAAAGAGGTCCAGGTACGCGCCCCATACTGTTTTTTCGTTAAAGCTTTGTAATTAAAGGTTTTAACAACCAGACTATTAATACTACGACCTTTCATAATACCAGCCTCGTCTTTATTATAGCGGTTTTCCGGAAGAATAGCTTTAATTTCCAGTACATTAAATAAATCGAACCAGGGCCGAATTTTTTCTTCCGTAGCGTAATATAACCGCGCCTTATCTACTAATTTAGCTTTCTAAATCTTAAGAAAGGGGTGCCGCCTTAAAAACCCAGCTATCCAGCGGATACCTAATGGCCTAAAGTCACTACCGCTCTTTGAGATTATATAACTAACCAAACCTCGGATCTGTGCGTATATAGGAGGGCACTTAGCGGCTTGTTAAATCTGAATCTAGTTGGCCAGATGGTTCTCCTACGTTATAGTAAGCCGCTATTGATCTTCGTGGGCGACTAAGCGAGGTAGCGCGCTATGTAAGCGGTTGTGAAGTGTGGAGGGTGGGATGGCCCATTGCCGAGCGATCGATCGGAGTTTGAGGGTGCGGTGCGCCTGCATAGCGGCCTTGCGAAGGTCTTCTTTAGTATACTAGATAGCCATCTTAAAGGCAAAGAAGTTGTAAAAAGTAGGAAAAGAATCGAGTAGAAACTGATGGAGTTGTGGTTGTTTTGATAAGGTGGCTTGTGTGGGGTGCACCCCTGTCCGGCTTGTTCCGTTTCAGGTAGTGTTCAGCTTCAGGGTGGTTGAACTTACCTGGACCAGAGGGTCAGAGACACCCCATGATTTCTAGTGTGTGAATGTTCGTCTCACCGCTTCCGTGCCGCGACTCCATGCCATGTTCCGCTGTGCTGTTGAATCCGGTCCCCTCTTGCCCCCAGAGCACCTAGTTGTATGTTGTGTGCCGCAAAGCGTGACAACGACAGACGATACTGGTCTACGGCACGGCTCAGCTTGAGACTCTGTTTGATGTACGATGGTGGAGGATAGAAAGCCGAAACTGAGGTGTAAATCTAGCCAACAACATGAAGTTGAACGGTCAGGACGCTTGTGGGCACCCGCCCTCTAATCCACCTGCGGTTGCATCTCAGTGCACCTCTGTCTACAGGCTCTACTTGCACTGTCAGGATATTAGCCCCTATTGAGGCCGTGATGGTGGAATGCACTGCTACGCTCCAGCGAGCACCCTGAGCCCCACAATAAGGCGGTAAGCATGTTCACGAGTCAGTCAATCGACTTGACTTTTTCAGTGCATGACTCGTTACCATCGCACTGATCGAGCGCGGGTTGACGATGATGCAGTGGCCAACGAGCTTGGGCGGTCTGCATTCTTCGAACTCCGGTTGAGGTCCACATAGATGTTAAGCTAGACCAGGGCGATTGCAAGCGTGCTGCAACAAATACTAAGAGAGGGTTTGTTCCAAGACTTGTCGTTTGGGGTAATGTGCTACCTTGTGTTAATCCCCGCAAGTCAGAGGTTCTTCTTCAAACAAAACACCGAGTTCGGTAATATCACTCCAAGACTCGCCGGTGATTGTATCCCCGACGCCGTCGTCGGAACCGTCGTCGGGATTGGCAAAGCTCCCCGTGACACCTGGGGTTCTGTGGGGCTAGCTGTGCCGTTGCATTGCATTTACTGTCGTCGCATCGCACAGCTTGAGTCTATGTAAGTATAGTAGAGCTCTTCATCGGCTGCGCTAGGGTCTTGCTGTGCTTGCGCCTTTGGGAACTAGGGACAATTGGTTTACGGATTTGGCGGTGTAAGGTACTTTAACAGTGCCAAGCTGAGTATTGTAGTGCTATGACTTGTATATAGAACTTAGGCTGCCTACCAGTATCGAGACATTCGCCGACAGTTCGGGAATCCTATCATGAGTCGGCCAAACTTTTGTCTCTGCTGACTGAACTTCACGACAGACATCAGGAATGACAGTCGAAACGGTTTGTTCGCCGAGCCCGACCCTTAGTGTCCTTCAGACTTGTCCGAAAACCGTGGAAAACCAACTGCGGCAGTTGATATCAACAAGGCCCATTCAAGCAAGTCCCGAGTCCCACGAGAGTATGCCGCGTCAAGAATTTCGAAAATCTTTCTCAATGATCAGCCCACCTGGTAACCGAACTCATCCCAGCCACGCTGCTAGCGCATATAGTTTTACCCGGAAACTGCCTTGACCTCACCACTACCTCAACTAATTGCCATCGAGATATATAGGCGAAGCTGCCAGATCCTACCGAAGGTAGGCGCCCAGAAAGTCGCTACATGGCCATGACAAAGCCGTCCATTACTGTAGTGCACTACATACTAGTTTCTAGAGTAATAGATGCGGGTCCGATTAAACTCTATCATCCAAGTCCCGGTTATATGGTGCTTCCTGATCCTTCACCTGGTTCATGATTAAAAACGTAATATAAATTGCGGCACTGCTCTTTGAGCAATAAAACAGCCAAACGCCAGCCACGTCTGCACTGGGCCTAAAGTTTGTGTATGGCTCAATATGCCCGCCTTTACAATATCCGAATGGCCGATTTCGGGTCCCGCTGTCTTCCAATGCAGTCTGGTCTGCATATGAACATGATCCATCATAGCCACAAAACATAAACGATTATTTTGCACCCGCCGTTACTGAAGAGCCGGTTTAACGTTACACGAGAAG
>Ga0247763_1002179_pt1 | contig 10214 bp, 5 predicted proteins | sample UWRJL141409B4_FD_179926 | JGI IMG/M metagenome (GOLD analysis project Ga0247763, IMG submission 179926) | Plant litter microbial communities from Arlington Agricultural Research Station in Wisconsin, United States - UWRJ-L141-409B-4 | ecosystem: Environmental > Terrestrial > Plant litter >... | reverse complement strand
CAGCGGGTGCACCGACAGCCCCGTGAAGTCGAGGGCCGCGTCGGCGTCCGCGTCGCCCGTCGGGAGGCGCCCCTCCGCGTCGGGCCGGTAGTACGCCCCGTAGGCCCAGAATTCGGGAAGCTCGTGGCACATGAGATCGGGGTACGGGGAGACCTCCAGGTCTCCGTACTTTTCGTTGATCCTCGCCACCGCCTCCGCACGGGAGATACCGAAACGCTCTGTCATCTCGCCCACGATCTCGCGAAAATATTCGAGCATTCCTTCGTCGAGTTTCATCACAAATTCTGCGGTCACGATGTCGGAGGTCCTACTCGTCTGTGAATTGAATTACTGAACAGTTCGGCCGCCCGGTCTCCGAATATGGCGATCTGATGCCCGTCGAAGACTGGTTCCCTGCCCTTCAGGAAGGGTCCGGGGTTCATCAGCATCGGTCCTTCGACCAGCTCGAAGTTGTGTCCTGCGCCCCCCTCGCGATGATGCCTGATGAAGGATGCCAGGTCATCGCTCGGGCCATTGAATATCCTGCTGCTCAGGTTGTCCAGCTCCGCCCGCGGCACCCGGAAATGGATCACGGCCGGCACATCCCCGTTGCGCGCGCCGAGTCTCTTGGCCCACTCCGCGGCCTGCCGGGGATTGTTGGTCACATAGAATCCCTTACCGAAGTCCATGTTGCGTGTGGAAGCGGTGACATCGATTCCGTTGCTCATGATGCTGTCGGCGTGCCGGCCGATCGTCCCGTGGTACAGGTCCACCATGCACGGGGCCTTGAGCCCCAGCGGGTCGGTCCACTGCAGCGGATTCCGCACATACGCGTGATGGTTCGGTGCCGGGGTGCGGCCCAGCGGATCGGGGCTCAGATAGCGCGCCGTGCCGGGTTCGTAGTAGCGGTGGTGGTTGTAGTGCAGCCCGGTTTCCGCGTCGAAGTACTGGCCCGGGAAGCGGAGCGGGCAGTCGACGCGGCCGCCACCGGGCGCACCGGCCGCACCCGGCGGCCCGGGAGGCCCATGCGATCCGGTCGGCACGCCCCACAGCGTCGACGACTGACGCCAGACGACGTCTCCGTCCTCGTCGACCAGTTCCGTCGGCGTCCCGATGAGGTCGGTGACGATCGCGTAGAAGCGTTCGTCGATCTCCTCCTGCGGTGCCCGTGGTGTGCGGGGGCCGCGGGAGCGGACCCGCTGGCCGATCGGTGTCGTTCCGCCGTCCCAGTCCCACGACGTGCTGGCGACGCCGTCCGTCTGCTCCGCCAGCCGGTCACCGTCCCAGAAGAAGGTGACCTGTTCGACGACGGTCGTGCCGTCATCCCCGAGCAGTTGCTTCGCCACGCGCCGGCCGAGCGGGTCGTAGACGTAGTGCCAGTGGCCACCGTCCGGCGTACGGACGTCCGTGAGCTGGTCCTCGGCGTTCCAGACATAGCGCCACTCGCGCCTGCCGCCGGACAGGAGCTTCGTGACCCGGCGCACCACCCGGCCCTGACCGTCGTGCCGGTAGAAGGTGCGGCCCGCCCGGTCGATCAGCGTGCCGGCATACGTCCGGTCCCCGGGCCCCGTCTCGGCGTCGTCCACCGGAGCCGACGTGCCGAAGCCGACGAGGTTGCCGAGGTCGTCGTACCGGTACGTCTCGTCCCGGCCGGCGCCGCCCCGCGCGGCGGTCACCCGTCCGGCCCGGTCGAGTGCGAAGGACCGATCGCCCAGCAGCGGGTCGGAGATCCCGACGAGGCCACCGTCGGTGCCGTGCCGGTAGGTGCGCCGCAGCACGTCGTCCCGGCCCGCCGGCCGCAGCCGCTGCGTCGTCCGCAGGCGGTCCGCGTCCCAGTCGTGGGTGAGTCGCGCCACCTCACCGAGTGCCCGCTCGACCTCCCGGCCCATGACGTCGTACCGGAAGGTGACGTCATGCCGTCCGAGCCGCTGCACCCGGGCCCGCCGTTCGGGCTCGTACGTCCAGTTCGTGACCGCGCCGCCCGGCGTCCTGCGGAGGGTGCGGCGCCCGGTGAGGTCGTACTCGGTGCGGACCTCCTGCCCGTTCCACCGCTCCGCCAGGATCCGCCCCGTCGCGTCGCGCTCGATACCGAGGACGACCTCGGCGTTCCGCGCGTGGACGAGCCGGCCGAGCGGGTCGTAGGCATACGTCGTCGTCGCGCCGTCGGCGTCCATGGTCACGACATTGCCGAGCGGATCGTGGACGAACGCCGTGATCTGCCCCGCTCCGTTGACACGTTCGACCAGTCGGCCCGCCGCGTCGTAGCGATAGGTCAGTGTGCGGCCGTTGAAGTCCGTCTCGGACGTCAGCCGGCCCGCCGGGTCGTATGTGTAGCTCCAGACCCGCCCCGCCCCGTTGGTCACGCTCCGCAGTCGGAGTTCGGTGTCGTACGCGAAGCGCTCCAGTGTCCCGTCCTCGCTCTCGCGCGAGGAGCAGAGATCGAAGTGGGTGTTCCGGTAGGTGGTGCGGCGGCCGGTCGACGACGTGTACCGGAGGGGGTTGCCCCCGGCGTCGTACGACCAGCGCTCGGTGGTCCCGTCCGGCAGCTCACGCCAGGAGAGTTGGCCCTCGACCGTCCAGCCGACGCGGGTGACTCCCCCCAGCGGGTCGGTGAGTTCGCTGATCCGGCCGAAGGCGTCCCGTACGAAGGAACGCTTCGCGCCCAGCGCGTCCTTCGTGCCCACGACCAGACCGGCGGCGTCGTTGACGACCGTCTGCTGACGCCGGCCGAGCGCGTCGACGACGCCGGTGAGGCCGCCGTGCTCGTCGTATGTGTAGGAGGTCCTGGCACCGAGCGGGTCGATGACGGCCACGCGGTTGCCGCGCTCGTCGTGGACCGACTCCCACGCACCGCCGTCCGGCTGGGTCACCTTGGTCACCAGACCGGATGCGTCGTACTCGGTGCTGAGGACGCTCCCGTCGGGGCGGACGACCCGCGTGACGTCTCCCGCCGCGTCGTGGACGTAACGCGTCGTGTGCCCGAGCGGGTCGGTGAGGTCGACGAGCCGGCCGCGGTCGTCCCAGGTGCGCGTCGTGGTGTGGCCGAGCGGATCGGTCTCGCTGACGGGCCGGTACGCCGTGTCGAAGGTGTACGCCAGGGAGTGCCCCAGGGAGTCGGTCGCGACCGTGGTGCGGGGGGCGCTGTCGTATGCGTAGGAGTAGGCGAGGACGCCGTCGGCGCCGCCCGAGCGGACGCACCGGTCGGCGTCGTCGTACGTGTAGCGGTACCAGTCGCCCTCCCTGCTCTGCCAGCCGGTGACGCGCTGTCGTTCGTCGTAGCTGTAGCGCTGGGGCACGGAGGAGGAGTCGCTCACGCCGGTGAGGCGGCCCTGCCCGTCGTACGCGTAGCCCGTGAGGCGCGGCTGCCCGGGAGCGCTGAGCAGGGTCAGAGCGGTGACGCGGTCCGATTCCGTGGTGACGCCGAGCCGGTAGCCGGAGTGGTGCAGCAGTTCTTCGGGGGAGCCGTCCGGGGCGTACCGGACGTCGATGGTGTTGCCGTTGCGGTCCTCGATGCGGGCGAGCGGCAGCTCCCCGGGCCGCCCGTTCGGCAGGCGCCGGAACCGCAGGGTCGTGCCGTTGTCCCGCTGCCGGACCGTGATCTCGCCGTCGGGGGTGCCGTCCCAGGTCAGCGGCCAGCTGGGGCCGACGACCGGCTGCGTCGGCTCGTCGGCCTCCGGAACGGCGTAGTACAGGACGGTGCCGTCGTCGGCGACGAAGCGGATGCCCTCGCCGTCGAGCAGCAGGCGCTGGTCCAGGGTGGAGGTCCATCCGGGGCCGAACCAGCGCCCGGCCGTCACACCGGTGCGGTGGCTGCGTTCGACGACGAGGGGCAGCACGCCGGGCAGAGAGACGTCCGGTATCGACATCACCATCTGGCCGGTGGCCATGTCGACCGGATCACCGCAGGTGAAGAGGTTCTTCATCTGGCGTCCGAGCCCCTGTACGCGCGGACCGAGCCCCTTGAGGCCCAGGGCCATGCCCTTGAGGCCGGTCTTGCCGAATGCCTTGAGCCCCTTGGCGAGCCCGCCGAGGGTGGTCAGCCCCTTCATGCCCGGGACGCAGTCCAGCGCCGCGAACGCCACATCCCACAGGGACGCCTGCCCCTTCATGTACTTGTTCAACGTGTCCGCCAGCACGACCAGCGCGGCGATCAACACGATCGCGCCGAGAATCGGGCCGCCGATGATCAGCGCGATGATCCCCAGCACCGCCACGACAACCTTGCAGACCGCCACGATGGTGTCCCAGTTGTCGACGAACCAGTCCCCGACCTCCTCGTACCACCTACGGTTCCGGATCCCCGCGTCCGACGCCTCGTCCAGCTTCCGCCTCGCCTCACCCGCGGCCTCCTCACGCATCGCACGCGCATCCGCCGCCATCTTCTTCGCCACGTCCAACGCACTCTGCGCAGAAGCCACCTCCGACCGCGCCGCCGCGTGCGCGTCCCCCGCGCTCTGCACATCCCGCGCCGCCGCGCGCACCTTCGCCTCGTCCGGCTTCTCGACATCCCTCCCGCCGACCGGATCGTCCTTGTACCGGTCCGCCTCCCTGCCCGCCCGCTCCACCCACGAATCAGCCGACGACAGCCGCGACATCGCAGACGCCAGATCCGCCCGCGCCTCCCGCCCCTTCACGAGCGCCCTGTCCGCCAGCGCCTGCGCCCGCTCCAACCGCGGCCAGTACGCCCCCAGCGCATCCCCCGCCAGACCGTACGACCTCGTCAGCTTCCTCAAGTTCTTCGGCACATCCGAGAACTCGTCCCGGAACACCTCAGCCGTCTTCCCCACCATCGCCAGGACGGCATCCTCCCCCGCCATCCCCCGCACCACCCGCACCACGTCCTGCACATCATCAGCGAAGTCATGCAGACCCTTGGCCAGCAACCTCACCCGCGCCGGATCCCCCGGCACCGGATCCCCCTCCAGATCCAGCACATGCCAATCCGTCGGCCGATACCCCACCACGCAACCCCCGTCACGCCATCCCCGTCAACCACACGTACGCGGCAGCGAATGTACTAGGCACCGGCGCTCGACGTGAAGGTCCGTTACAGGGATGCCACGAACGACATCCAGGCTGCGGGGCTGGGTGTGAGGCCCGGACCGGCGGGGTTCCTGGAGTGACGGACATGGATGGCGGTGGAGGCTTCGGCCATCCCGACACCGCGTTGATGTCCCCGCTGTCGCGGACACGGCGAGGGGGCCCGCACGACCGAAGTCGTACGGGCCCCCTCAGGAACTCAGCTCATGCCGGAGCCACCGGGCATCAAGCCCAACAGGCAGGAGAGACCTACTTGTTGATCTTGGTGACCTGGCCGGCGCCCACGGTCCGGCCACCCTCACGGATGGCGAACTTCAGGCCCTCCTCCATGGCGACGGGCTGGATGAGCTCGACGGTCATCTCAGTGTTGTCGCCGGGCATGACCATCTCGGTGCCCTCGGGGAGGGTCACCACACCGGTCACGTCCGTCGTGCGGAAGTAGAACTGGGGACGGTAGTTGTTGAAGAACGGCGTGTGACGGCCGCCCTCGTCCTTGGACAGGATGTACGCCTGCGCCTCGAACGAGGTGTGCGGGGTGACCGAGCCGGGCTTGATGATGACCTGGCCGCGCTCGACGTCCTCGCGCTTGATGCCACGGAGGAGCAGACCGACGTTCTCACCGGCCTGTCCCTCGTCGAGCAGCTTGCGGAACATCTCGATGCCGGTGACCGTGGTGGTGGTCTTCTCGGTCTTGATGCCGACGATGTCGACGGTCTCGTTGACCTTGAGGACACCACGCTCGATGCGGCCGGTGACGACCGTGCCACGACCGGTGATCGTGAAGACGTCCTCGATGGGCATGAGGAACGGCTTGTCGACGTCACGCTCGGGCTGCGGGATGGACTCGTCGACGGCCTTCATCAGGTCGAGGACGGACTTGCCCCACTCGGCGTCGCCCTCGAGCGCCTTGAGCGCCGAGACCTTGACGACCGGAAGGTCGTCGCCCGGGAACTCGTACTCGGAGAGCAGCTCACGGACCTCGAGCTCGACGAGCTCCAGGATCTCCTCGTCGTCCACCATGTCGGCCTTGTTCAGGGCGACGACGATGTACGGAACGCCGACCTGGCGGGCCAGGAGCACGTGCTCCTTGGTCTGCGGCATCGGGCCGTCCGTGGCGGCGACGACGAGGATGGCGCCGTCCATCTGCGCCGCACCCGTGATCATGTTCTTGATGTAGTCCGCGTGACCGGGGCAGTCGACGTGGGCGTAGTGACGCGTCTCGGTCTGGTACTCGACGTGCGCGATGGAGATGGTGATACCGCGCTGGCGCTCTTCGGGAGCCTTGTCGATCTGGTCGAAGGCCGAAGCCTCGTTCAGGTCCGGGTACGCGTCGTGCAGCACCTTGGTAATGGCGGCCGTGAGGGTCGTCTTACCGTGGTCGATGTGACCGATGGTGCCGATGTTGACGTGCGGCTTAGTCCGCTCGAACTTTGCCTTCGCCACTGAATCCTCCTGCGGAGTGGTTCTGGTACGCCTTACTCATCGGCGCCAGGTGATCTTTGCTGGGATGCCGCTCGCCGGGATCCTCCCCGGCCGGCACGATCTCTCGTCCCCTGCCGGTTCGACACCCTGCGGTCGGTGTCAAGCCTAAAGCGTGCAAACGGCGTGCGTTACTCGCCCTTGGCCTTCGCGATGATCTCCTCGGCGACGTTCCGGGGAACCTCGGCGTAGGAGTCGAACTGCATCGAGTAGCTTGCGCGACCCGACGTCTTGCTGCGGAGGTCGCCGACGTAGCCGAACATCTCCGAGAGGGGCACGAGGCCCTTCACGACGCGGGCACCGGCACGCTCCTCCATGGCCTGGATCTGGCCACGACGCGAGTTGATGTCGCCGATGACCTCACCCATGTAGTCCTCGGGCGTGGTGACCTCGACGGCCATCATCGGTTCGAGCAGCACGGGGCTGGCCTTGCGGGCGGCCTCCTTGAAGGCCTGCGAACCGGCGATCTTGAATGCCAGCTCGGAGGAGTCGACCTCGTGGTAGGCGCCGTCGAGAAGCGTGATGCGGACACCCGTCATCTCGTACCCGGCGAGGATGCCGAACTGCATGGCCTCCTGCGCACCGGCGTCCACCGACGGGATGTACTCCCGCGGGATACGGCCACCGGTCACCTTGTTCACGAACTCGTACGCCGGACCGTCGGTCTCGGTGATGGGCTCGATCGCGATCTGCACCTTGGCGAACTGACCGGTACCACCGGTCTGCTTCTTGTGGGTGTAGTCCACGCGCTCGACGGCCTTACGGATCGTCTCACGGTACGCGACCTGCGGCTTACCGACGTTGGCCTCGACCTTGAACTCACGGCGCATACGGTCGACCAGCACCTCGAGGTGCAGTTCGCCCATACCACCGATGATGGTCTGGCCGGTCTCCTCGTCCGAGTGAACCTGGAAGGAGGGGTCCTCCTCCGCGAGACGCTGGATGGCCACACCCAGCTTCTCCTGGTCGCCCTTGGACTTGGGCTCGATGGCGACCTGGATGACCGGCGCCGGGAAGTCCATGGACTCCAGGATGACCGGGTTCTTGTCGTCCGAGAGCGTCTCACCGGTGGTGGTCTGCTTCAGGCCCATCACGGCGACGATGTCGCCGGCGCCCACCGCCTCGATCTCCTCACGCTTGTTCGCGTGCATGCGGTAGATCTTGCCGATGCGCTCCTTCTTGCCCTTGACGGAGTTCAGCACGGCGGTGCCGGACTCCAGGCGGCCCGAGTACACCCGGACGAAGGTGAGCTTGCCCAGGTGCGGGTCGCTCATGATCTTGAACGCGAGGGCGGACAGCGGCTCGTCCACGGACGGCTTGCGCTTGACGACGACCTCGGGGTCCTTGACGTCGTGGCCTTCGATGGCCTCCACGTCGAGGGGGGTCGGCAGGTAGCGCACGACCGCGTCGAGCAGGGGCTGGACGCCCTTGTTCTTGAACGCGGTGCCGCAGAACACCGGGGTGACCGTGGTGTCGTTGGACTTGCCGGACGCGATGGTGATGCGACGGATCGCGGCGTACAGCTGCTCCTCGGTGGGCTCCTGGCCCTCCAGGTACAGCTCCATGATCTCTTCGTCGTTCTCCGCGACGGCCTCGATCAGCAGACCGCGGTACTCCTCGGCAGCCTCGGTGTGCGTGGCCGGGATGTCGACGACGTCGTACATCTCGCCCTTCGCCGCCTCGGCGGACCACACGAGCGCCTTCATGCGGACCAGGTCCACAACGCCCTTGAAGTCCATCTCGGCACCGATCGGGAGCTGCATGACCAGGGGCTGCGCACCGAGGCGGTCCTTGATCATGTCGACGCAGCGGTGGAACTCCGCGCCGGTCCGGTCGAGCTTGTTCACGAAGCAGATGCGCGGCACACCGTAACGGTCGGCCTGGCGCCACACCGTCTCGGACTGCGGCTCGACACCCGCGACACCGTCGAACACCGTGACGGCACCGTCGAGGACGCGGAGCGAACGCTCCACCTCGACCGTGAAGTCGACGTGCCCGGGGGTGTCGATGATGTTGATGGTGTAGTCGTTGTCCTCGAGGGGCCAATGACAGGTGGTCGCAGCAGAGGTGATCGTGATGCCACGCTCCTGCTCCTGCTCCATCCAGTCCATGGTGGCAGCGCCGTCGTGGACCTCACCGATCTTGTAGCTGACGCCGGTGTAGAAGAGGATCCGCTCGGTGGTGGTCGTCTTGCCCGCGTCGATGTGGGCCATGATCCCGATGTTGCGGACCTTGGCCAGGTCAAGTGAAGTGGTAGCCATAAGGCTTCGGTCTTCTCTCGGTCTCGATGGGGGGAGCGACTACCAGCGGTAGTGCGCGAAGGCCTTGTTGGACTCGGCCATCTTGTGGGTGTCCTCGCGCTTCTTCACAGCGGCACCGAGGCCGTTGGACGCGTCGAGAAGTTCGTTGAGCAGACGCTCGGTCATGGTCTTCTCGCGACGGGCGCGGGAGTAACCGACCAGCCAGCGCAGCGCCAGGGTGCTCGCGCGGCCGGGCTTGACCTCGACCGGCACCTGGTAGGTCGCGCCACCGACACGGCGGGACTTGACCTCGAGGGTCGGCTTGATGTTCTCGAGAGCGCGCTTCAGCGTGATGACCGGGTCGTTGCCGGTCTTCTCGCGCAGGCCCTCCATGGCGCCGTACACGATGCGCTCGGCGGTGGAGCGCTTGCCGTTCAGCAGCACCTTGTTGATCAGGGAGGTGACAAGAGGAGAACCGTAGACCGGGTCGATGATGACCGGGCGCTTCGGGGCAGGGCCCTTACGAGGCATTCTTACTTCTCCTTCTTGGCGCCGTAGCGGCTGCGGGCCTGCTTGCGGTTCTTGACACCCTGGGTGTCGAGGGAACCTCGGATGATCTTGTAGCGAACACCCGGCAGGTCCTTCACACGGCCGCCGCGCACGAGCACGATGGAGTGCTCCTGCAGGTTGTGTCCCTCACCCGGAATGTAAGCGGTGACTTCGATCCCGCTGGTCAGACGCACACGCGCGACCTTACGCAGGGCCGAGTTCGGCTTCTTCGGGGTGGTCGTGAACACACGCGTGCAGACGCCACGACGCTGGGGCGAACCCTCGAGTGCGGGCGTCTTGTTCTTCTCGACCTTGTCCTGCCGGCCCTTCCGGACCAGCTGCTGGATCGTAGGCACTACTTCTCCGGTTTCTGTGTGCCGAATGGTGAAGCTAACCTGGAACACCGCCGACCCACGCGGTCGGGTGTGTCGAATACTGCGGATTCCCGCCGGGAGGCGGGAGGGGCGCAGATTGCGGTGGCCGGTGACGACCCCCTAGTGCGGTTGAAGGCACGCACGGGAGCCAGGGCACACCCCAGGCACAAGGTCTGAGCGTACCTACCTCATAGGCTGCGGTCAAAACAAATGGACGGCACCGACATCCCTGAGCGGATCATGCCAAGCCGCCGCACCGTAGGTGATCTTCCTCAGGACACCAGAGTCGCCGCGAACAGCAAGGTCAGTATCAGCGTCCACCCCGCGATGGACAGCCAGCCGAGGACCAGCCCGGTCAGCGCGAGACCTTCGCCGCCCTCGCCGGTACGCCGCATCTCCGAGCGGGCCGTGTGCCCCAGGATCACCGCCGGCACGCCGGTGATCCCGCCCGTCACCAGGCAGAGCCCACCGCAGATCGCCGACCCGACGGCCTTGTCGTTCGTCTTCGGCGGCGCCATCGCGGGCAGGAACGTCCGCGGCATGGGCCCGGCGA
>Ga0247763_1002176_pt1 | contig 10229 bp, 9 predicted proteins | sample UWRJL141409B4_FD_179926 | JGI IMG/M metagenome (GOLD analysis project Ga0247763, IMG submission 179926) | Plant litter microbial communities from Arlington Agricultural Research Station in Wisconsin, United States - UWRJ-L141-409B-4 | ecosystem: Environmental > Terrestrial > Plant litter >... | reverse complement strand
TCCACGGGGCGCGCCTCGACGTCGGCGGCTCTCCCGAGCCAGCCCAGCACGTGCCCGATCTCGGTGGATGATTCGACGATCTCTTCGGGCGGTTCCGATTGCGGCACGCCTCTGCTCCCTCTCTGGCTTTGATCCCCCCGGTGATCCCGGGTGTCATCCCGCTCTCAATCCCCCGACGGCGCCCTCCGCCCCTGCGCTGCAGGCGCCGTGGGAGTATATCCGTGGCGGAGCGGGCCATCGAGCCCTTTCGCCAGGCTTCTCGCGCTCACCCCCCGCCACTGCCACTGCCACTGCCACTGCCGACGGCGGGCTGAATCATGCGGGTGATCAGGTTCTCGGTGATGCGCTCCACGCGCGGATCGGAGCGCGCGAAGTCTTCCTCGGGCGGGTTGACGAAGCCGGGCGGCGCGGCGAGCAGCATGCTCCACCAGCAGGTCGCTGCATTGAACACGATGTTTCCGCGCGGGCCCTCGTACAGCGTGGAGGCGTAGTCGGGGGCTTGTTCCTCTCCGCGCCGGTTCGTGACCTTGCCGCTCGCGAGCACCACCAGGCTCGGGTCGTCTTTCAGCGGCGGGCCATGATATTCCCAGCCGACGAGGCCCGGCACGCGATCGCCCTCTTTCATGCCGGTGCCGGCGAACAACCAGTGCTCGGGGCGACGCACGATGTAGTCGCCGAGCCCCACGCCGTAGGAGGTCGCCCCCATCAGCTCGTGTTCATCGTCGAACTCGTTGCTCGCCCGGCCCGTCGTCGTCGCGCGCTGAAACACCCGCTCGGGGCGCCCGTCGGACGAGGCCGAGAAGGTGATCTCGCCATCGACCGCGTTGCCGCTCAGAAACGCCAGGCTCACGCCGAGGTCGCGCGCGCGCGTGACGTTCTCGAACATGCGCCGGCTCCAGTACTCGTCGTGCCCGACCGAGAGGAAGCCCTTCACCCGCAGCGGCCCGTCCGGGTCGCGATGCGTGTCGAGCCCGGAGACGTACGTCACGTCGTAGCCGCGCGACTCGAGCCAGAACGCGAGCGGCAGCTCCCACAGCAGAAACTCGCCCGAGCCGTTGGTCTTCGGCACCAGGTTGGCTGGCAGCTTGTTGTAATAGAACCCATAGGGTCGATCGAAGCTGACCATCGCCCCCGCGGGCCGGGTGTGCCACGGGTCACCCTTCCAGTCGTAGAGTGAGCGCCAGCCGGGCCAGCGGTTGTACGCTTGCCACGTCAGGTCAGACACCTGGAACATCAGGTCTGCCTTGCGATCGTCGCGCACGACCCAGATCAGGTAGCTCTGATGGCCGCTGCCGAGCGCGCTGAGCTTGGCGAGGTAGACACCGCTGCGCCAGTCGTGCGGGATCGGGATCTCGAACGACGCGGGCCAGCGCGCCTCGACGAGCTGCTGCGCGCCTTCGACGGGCTCGCCGCGCGCGACCCCCTCGAACGGCCCGAGCTTCGCCATCGAACGCGCGCCCTTCCCGCCGTAGTAGCCCATGCGGTAGACCTCGACGTCATACCGCGCCGGCGGCTCGGTGCTGACGAACGCAGTGAGCACCTCGCCGGCGCGCACGCTCGTGTGCGACACGTAGCCCTCGATCGCGCGCTGGCGTCTGTAGCGGCCGTCGCGCGTCTCTGACGCCGTGCCCTCCACGCGGGTGATGAGCCAGTCCGTGGTGCCGGGCTGTCCGTTCTCGATCGAGATCGGACTCTCACCCACCGCGCGACCCGGCGCTGAAATCTGCGAGGGAGACGGCGCGCTCCCCTCCGGCGCGGTCACCACCGGCGCGTGCGCGTTCGAACACGCGATCCACGCGATCATGATCGAGGCCAGCCCCGCACGAGACTCGGCCCGAGCGTACGGCACCGGCACTCGTTACCGGTTGTGCCTGGAGTCGAGCCACGCGGTGGCGTCTTCGAGGGCGGTGAAGAGCGCGCCCTGTTGCGGCGCAAACGTCGTGACCAGCCGCCGCAGCTGGAGCTGCTGGATCGACACCGCCCCCGAGACCACGGCGATGGGCTTGCCCGCCTGCTCCCAGGCTTGCATCATTTCGCCCAGGGCTGCCTGAGTGATGGGCCCGGTCACCGCGGGGGCGCGCGTGAGGTCGAACAACATTTCTCGGATATTTCCCTGAGCCAGTCGCCGGAACAGCACGATTTTTTCGACGGCCAGAGCGGCGCCCTGGGCCGTATCCAGGTCGGGACGACTCCAGACGCGACACACCGCGCGCGACGCCTCCAGGTCGATGCTGTAATTCTGGCCCTCGGCGAAACGCTGAGTCAGCCAAAGACTCGATTCCGCACGCCCGCCCACCCCGGAAGGCGCCGGCCAAGACGAGGCCGCCTCCGAAGAGGCCGCCCACGACGATCGGCCCCTGACCACGTGCGAAGGCACCACCATGGTCGTGCGAGGCAGCCTTTCGGCGGGAACTTGCTCGGGCGCCGGCCAGGCCTCGGCCCGGGCGGGGCCCAGCTCTCGGCCCTGATTCCGGCGATTGGGTGGGCGCGACGAGGACTTCACGCGCGCAGTGTATCACCAATCCACGACCGCTCGGCGATGCCGATCGCGCGCGCTCGTCAGCCTGTTCGGGGGGTGAGACCGCAATTCGGCTCACTTCGTGATCCACCTCCCGAATGCGCCCGGGGAACCCGTCGACTCTGCTGCTGAAGCACCGGCATTCGCTTTGACCGGGGCGGCCAGCTCGATCGCGCCGTGGATTCCTCGCGACGGACCCGAGCGTGAGCGTCGCGCGAACCTCTCCGAACCGCGTCCGATATCGCAACACTGACCGCTCTCGTCGATGATCCGCCGCAATTTCCGTAGCTTCGGGCGTCGTTGCTCGAGCTCGGCGCGATCGCTACCATCGCACGATGAAAACGACGCAGGGGGTGGGCTCGAGGCGTTGGCTGCTCGGTATTGGCGCGCTGGGGCTGTCGCTCTGCGCGATGGCGCTCGAGCGAGCATCGGCAGACGCGGAGACCCCTCAGGAGCGGCCACGGCCTCCCGCGGGAAACCCCGTCGTGCCACAGCCGCCAGACGCCGAGCTCCAGCAGATCCTCGCGGAGCTCGATCGCGCAGAGCTGGAGGGCTCCGTGGAGACGCTGGTGGGCTTCGGCACCCGCCACACCCTCTCCAGCCAGACCGACCCCGTGCGCGGCATCGGCGCCGCCACCGACTGGGCCTACGACGAGCTCTCGCGCAGCGCGGCGCTCTCGGGCGGGCGCATGACGGTCGAGCTCCAGTCGTTCGTGCAGGCGCCCGACACGCGGGTGCCCGAGGCGACCGTGCTCACCAACGTCGTCGCCACGCTGCGCGGCACCGCCTCGCCCGAGCGCCTGTACGTCGTCTCCGCCCACATCGACTCGCGCATCAGCGACGTGCTGAACCCCGAGGGCGATCAACCCGCCGCCGATGACGACGGATCGGGCGTCGCCGTCGTGCTCGACCTCGCGCGCGTATTCGCGGAGCACCCGCCCGAGGCCACGCTGGTGTTCACGATCGTCGTCGGCGAAGAGCAGGGCCTGCTCGGCTCTGCCTACCAGGCCGCCGCGTATCAGGCGGCGGGCGCCGACATTCAGGCCATGTTCTCCAACGACATCGTCGGCAGCAGCACCGCAGACAACGGCGCGACAGACCCGCACACGCTGCGCCTCTTCACCGAGGGCGTGCCCACCGCCGAGACCGCGGCGCAGGCCAGCGTCCGCCAGTCGATCGGCGGCGAGAGCGACGGCGAGTCGCGCCAGCTCGGGCGCTTCGTCAAATCCGTCGCCGACAACGCCGCGACCGACATGCGCGTCTGGCTCATCTTCCGGCGCGACCGCTACCTGCGCGGCAGCGACCACATTTCTTACTTGCGCCAGGGCTTTCCAGCGGCGCGCTTCACCGAGCCCAACGAGAACTTCGCCCACGAGCACCAGGACGTGCGCGAAGAGGGCGGCACCCAGTTCGGTGACCTGCCCGAGTTCCTCGACTACGACTTCATGCTGCGAGTGGCCAAGGTCAACGCGGCAGCGCTCTATTCACTCGCGGCGGCGCCCGGCACCCCGAAGAACGTGCGCATGCTCACCCGAGAGCTGACCAACACCACCGAGCTCGCCTGGGATCGGGGCACCGAGGGCGACCTCGCGGGCTACGAGGTCGTCTGGCGCGAGACGACCGAGCACGACTGGACGCACGCCATCCCCGTCGGGGACGTGACCAATGCGTCGTTCCCGAACGCGCCGAAAGACAACTTCGAGTTCGGCGTGCGCGCGATCGATCGCGACGGGCATCGCAGCCCGGTGGCGTATCCGGTGCCGGGTTGACGGCGAGCCCGCGCCACGACGCGCCGGGCGACGCACGAGGCGCGATGCAGCGCCAGCGCTCGACACGGCCGTTGGTGATGGAGCTGCCCCCACCCGTCTCGCTGCGCTCGACTGGCCTCCCCCAAGCCTCGCTGCTCGCGCGCTCCGGGTCTGGGCGCCCGCGCCGAATGGAGAGGCGCGCTGCGCACGAGCCGGGGGAGGCAGCTCACTGCCGCTTGGACGCGATCAGCACGACATTCCGGAGCGCGCTCGGAGAGTAGCGCTCGTCGGCCTCCATCACGGGGACCACGCGCACGCGCTCGAAAGCACGAGCGAGCCACGCCGTGACGTCACGCACGGGCCCGTGCCCGTCGAGCGTGCCGATGACGTTCACCGCCAGCGTTCCGCCCGGGGCCAGCGCGCGGTGCAGCGCCGCAAAGAAGGGAGCGCTCTGCAGGGCGCCGCTGGCTTCACCCATGTCGCTCGGAGCGGCGGCGTCGAAGGCGTCGATGACGGCGACATCCCACGACGCCGGCGCGGCATGCCGCACGAAGCGTGCGCCATCGGCGATGTGGACGCTGACCCCGGGGATCGCATCCAGCCCGAACCAGGCGCGCGCCAGCTCGATCACCTTGGGCTCGCGTTCGACCAGATCGATCGCGAGCCCCGGGTAGGTGCGCGCGAACTGCCGCAGCGCGACCGCGCCGCCCGAACCCACGAACAGGGCCCGCCGGTGCGCCTTCGCCTGCAGCGCGGCGAGGTGAAGCAGCTCCACGTAGGGCCAGCCCGACTCGCTGGCGTCGCGAAGGCTCGCCCGGGTCCACACGAGCTCGCTGCCGTTCTCGGAGGCCACCATTTCTCGATAGCCATCGACATCGCGCACCACGATCGTCGCCTCTCCGATGCGCTCCGTCGCGAGCACGTGCGGGCGGCGCCACGCGCCGAGCAGCCCGAGCAAGTTCGAAGGCGCGGGCGGCGCCGGCAGTGGGGTGCGAGCGGGAGGCAAGCCAAACGAGCCGCGCGCGACGCCGAGCGCGGGCAGCAACGCCTCTACTCGCGCCATCTCGGCGTCTGAGAATTCGGAGCTCGTGCCGCAGCGCCCCAGCATGATTCCCGCCACGATCTCGCTGCGCAGGGGCACATAGGCCATGAGGGAATGGCGCCCGTTCACGCTGCGGGCGACCTCGCGATGATAGGCCTGCCGCCGGACGGCGCGCTCGCCCAGCACGCGCGTATCGACGGCGACGCCACGCGCCTGCAGGGCAGCGCGCTTCACGGGCTCGAGCTCGACGGCGTAGCGCGAGCCGCCGCGCACCGCCCGCTCGATGACATCGGCGTCGAGCCCGACCACGGCGGGTGACGCCTCGGCGCCCTTGATGGAGAAGAATGCGACATCGAAGCCCACGGTGCGCTGGAGCAGCTCGAGGACCGCCGCTTCGAAGCGCGGAGCAGCGCTGCATTCGTTCGCGAGGCGCACCAGATCCGGGTCCATGCCCGTGACCCTAGCATGGCCAAAGTGGAACAGCCCGCGGGTGAGGCGCCGTCCCCTCGTCGCACGACGCTGCCGCACGGCTCGAGGCGCAGCGGCGACGGGCCTGGTTCGCCTTCTGGCAGCGGTTGGTATACGCTCTGAGGGTGGCGGCGTGCCCGAGTTCGCGCCGGCTTCGGCCGTCGCTCTTCGGGGTTACCCCGAGGCATGTCATTTGGGTTACGATTCGTCTCGTGACCGTCGCCCCGATTCCACGGGGACCGGGTCTCGAGAGACCGGTTTCGTCGGGCACGTCGCCGCACTGACATGAGCTATCAATCGCTGGTCGCTCGCGCGCTCGCCAACGCCTTCGCGATCGGTCCGTGGGAGGCCGTGCGGCTGCGCGAGCTCGGCGAGGCGGTGCTCGGCGAGGCGGTACACGGCACGCGACCTCGCTGGCTCACACCGCTCGTGCGTGCGGTGCTCCGGGAGTTTCCTTCGCCGCCGGAGGACGATGAAGCCGTGCTGCAGGTGGCCGCGTTCATCGTGCGCCGACGGAGCTTTCTGCGGGCATTCTACCGCGAGCATCCACCCCAGGTGGTGCGCTGGTTGTTTCGTCCGCCGGCCATGGGCACCTCGCCGTGGCCCGTGCCGCCAGCGGCGACGCTGGTCGAGCTCGCCCAGCTGCTCGAGGTCGAGGTGCGGCGGCTCGAGTGGTTCGCCGACACGCGCCGATACCTGCAACGCGCCGCGAGCCCCTGGCTCGACCATTACCATCGCGAGTGGCTGCCGAAGCGCAGCGGCGGCTACCGATTGATCGAGATACCCAAGCCGCTCATCAAGGCGGCGCAGCGGCGCGTCTTGCAGCGCATCCTCGACCACATTCCGGCGCACGAGAGCGCCGAGGGCTTCGTGCGCGGGCGCTCTCCCCTCTCGCACGCGCAGCGACATGTGGGCCGTGACGCCGTGCTGTGCCTCGACCTGGAAGACTTCTTCACGTCCATTCCCTACGGTCGCGTCTTCCGCGTGTTCCGCGCGGCGGGCTACCCGCTGCCGGTAGCGCGCGCGCTCGCCGGCCTCTGCACCACGTCGCTGCCGATCGCAGCGCTCGCCAGCATGCCGCGCCCGAGGCTCGCGACCGAGCTTCCTCGCCACGAGCGCATGCGACGCAACGCCTTGCGCCAGCATCTGCCGCAAGGCGCGCCGACGTCGCCCGCGCTCGCCAATCTGTGCGCCTTCGGCCTCGACCGCCGTCTGTCGAGCGCAGCGCGCGTCGCCGGCCTCGGCTACAGCCGCTACGCCGACGACCTCACCTTCTCCGGCGCGGGCGACTTCGCGCGCCGGGCGCCGAGCTTCGCGACGCTCGCAGCCGGCATCGCGCTCGACGAGGGCTTCGACGTCAACTTCCGGAAGACGCGGCTCATGCGCGCGGCCACACGCCAGATCGTGTGCGGCGTCGTCGTCAACGCGCACCCGAACGTCCCGCGCGACGATTACGATCGCTTGAAAGCCATCTTGACGAACTGCCAGCGCCACGGCGCGCAGAGCCAGAACCGCGAGGCCCACGCCGACTTCCACTCGCACCTGCGCGGGCGCGTGGCCTGGGTGGAGAAGCTCGCGCCGGCGCGCGGCGCGAAGCTGCTCGCGCTGTTCGAGCGCATCGACTGGGCGAGCGCAAGCGGCGGCTGAGCGCGGGCTGACGGCGGCGCACGCCGCAGCGGCAGTCATTCGCGCGGCCGCCGATGCCCCGCTCGGCCCCCGCGCTGAACGCTCGAGGCCTACCGGCGTATCTTTCATCGATGATGCGCCCCCCCCAACCCGCGAGGTGATCGCGGCCGCCGTGCAGGCGACGCTGGGGAAGGCGTCCGGCGCCCCAGCCGATGTTCGTGACAACGCCGGGGTCATGGCGGTCTACCTCTTCGGGAGCTGTGCTCGAGGCACTGCGACGGCAGGAAGCGACGTGGATCTCGGACTACTGTATGCCGAGCCTCCAGGTGCCATGGTGCACGGCTATGCCGATGTCGATGTCAACGTGACGCGCGACGTGCTCACCCACCATCTCGATGATCTGCTGGCGTTCGTCGTTGCGCTCAGGCCGCACCAGGATTGAGCGCGCGAGGCACGTCGCGGCGTCTAGCGGCCGCGCCCCTCGACAAGCCGGCGGCTCCCCCCTACGTTCCGAGCGGAGGAACCAGCATGGAAGACAGCGTCACGACCGGATTCGATCACGTCGGCTTGTCCGTCAGAGACCTGGAGGCGGCTCGCTCGTTCTTCGTCGATTGCCTCGGCTGGAAGGTGGTCGGCGGCAGACCGGAGTATCCTTCGGTCTACGTCTCCGACGGCACGGCCATCGTGACGCTGTGGCGGGTGGAGAACCCGGCCACCGCCGTTGCGTTCAATCGCCGCACCAACGTGGGCCTGCATCACCTGGCGCTGCGGGTTCCGAGCCGCGAGGCGCTCGACAGTTTGCACGAGCGCGTCGCGACCTGGCCCGGCGTGGTGCTCGAGTTCGCGCCGCAGCCCTCCGGCACCGGCCCGAAGGTGCACATGATGCTGCTGGAGCCCAGCGGCAACCGCATCGAGTTCGCGTGGGACCCGCGGCGTTAGCACCATGGCCTCCAAGAAAGCAAAGGCTGCCAAGCCAGCAAAGGCCGTCAGCGAAGCGAAGGCTTCCGAGAAAGCAAAGGCCGGCAAGAAGGCGAAAGCGTCCAAGAGGGCGAAGGTGACCCTGCGCCGTCCCCTCCAGAAGATGCCGGCGTTCGTGCGGCGCGCGCTCGGCGAGCGCGGATTGCTCGCACATTACCGGCAGCGCCCGGCCTATCAGCGCAACGACTACCTGAGCTGGATCGGGCAGGCCCAGCGCGATGAAACGAAGCAGAAGCGCCTCGCTCAGATGCTCGGCGAGCTGGAGCAGGGGGGCGTCTACATGAACATGAAGTGGCAACCACGCACGCCGGAGTGAGGGGCGCCCGTGCGTGAGCGACCAGGAGGCTAGAGGGCCCAATCCACCAGGGAGGGCTACCCGCTCGCCGGCGCAGGCGCTAGGTGACGGCGGGAGGTCGTCGTCGATGGAACCCTCAATCGCCGTGGTGGGAGACCGATCCGAGCGCGTGGCGGCACACCTCGCTCTGCCGCGCGCGTTGAGCCTCGCGGCACAGTCCCTCGGCGTGGCGCCGCCGCAGGAGCGCTGGCTCTCGAGCACCCAGGCCGCCGAATGCTCCGACAACGAGCTCGAGGCGTTCAGCGGTTTCTGGCTCGTGCCCGGCAGCCCCTACGCGAGCATGGCCGGCGCCCTGCGCGCCATTCGCTTCGCTCGCGAGCAGCAGCGTCCCTTCCTGGGCACGTGCGGCGGCTTCCAGCACGCGCTGATCGAGTACGCGCGTCACGCGCTCGGGGTCGTCGGCGCCGAGCACGCCGAGTCCAACCCCGACGCGCGGCAGCCGCTGGTCGAGCGTCTGAGCTGCTCGCTCGCCGGCGTCCGCGCGCCGGTGAAGCTCGTCGAGGGCTCGCGCCTCTCGCGCGCCTATGGCGGCGCGACGCTCAGCACGGAGTCCTACAACTGTAACTATGGCCTCTCGCCCGGGTGGCGCGATCTCTTTTCTGGAACGCCCCTGCGCTTCAACGCCTTCGACGAGGAGGGCGGCGTGCGCGGCCTCGAGCTCGAAGACCACCCGTTCTTCATCGGCACCCTGTTCCAGCCGGAGCTCGCTGCGCTGAGCGACGAGGTGCACCCGGTCGTGGTGGCCTTCGTCCGAGCCGTGCGCGCGAGCCGCGGCTGAGGCGGGATGCTCAGCGCGCCCCACCCGAGCCGCGGAGCTTCATCGCGGCCTCGATCGAGGCGATGTCCACTGGCTTGACGAGGTGGTAGTGGAAGCCGGCCTCGCGGGTGCGGCGGCGGTCTTCGGATTGACCATAACCCGTGAGGGCGATCAGGTGGAGGTGAGCGAGCTGGGGTATGGCGCGCAGGTGGGCCGCGAGCTCGTAGCCATCCATAACGGGCAGTCCGATGTCGAGCAGGGCCACGTCGGGGAGGAAGTCGACGGCGATGCGCAAGGCGGCTGGCGCGTCGTGAGCCACGGCCGTGGGATAGCCCAGGGCGTCTAGTGCAGCGGCGAGCATCTCGGCGCCGTCCTGGTTGTCGTCGACGATGAGGACTCGGCTGGCGCGCGGCGCAGCGTCAGCGCTGGTGGCGAGCGCGTCGAGGCCGGGCTCGAGCGCGCGGCGCCGGGGTGTGGATGGGGCGCGCGAGGGTGCCGCGGACGACGAGGGGCGCGCCGCGGGAAGGCGCACGATGAACTCGCTGCCGTGACCGGCGCCGTCGCTGCGCGCGGTGACGCTGCCGCCGTGGCGCTCGACCAGGTTCTTGACGATGGTGAGGCCGAGGCCGAGGCCGCCGCGCGAGCGGTCGAGAGCCTGCTGCTCCTGGACGAACAGATCGAAGACGCGCGGCAGGACGTCGGGGGCGATGCCGATGCCGCTGTCTTTCACGCGCAGG
>Ga0247763_1002175_pt1 | contig 10231 bp, 11 predicted proteins | sample UWRJL141409B4_FD_179926 | JGI IMG/M metagenome (GOLD analysis project Ga0247763, IMG submission 179926) | Plant litter microbial communities from Arlington Agricultural Research Station in Wisconsin, United States - UWRJ-L141-409B-4 | ecosystem: Environmental > Terrestrial > Plant litter >... | reverse complement strand
GTACAACTCTTTAGCCGCTCAAGGCCCGATATCATGCTATCTCGCATCCTACTAGATTCCCTCAGCCGAAAGTCGAGCGACTTTGAAGACGTTGCGGGTTGTAGGGCACCAAGGTTAGATGACCACACCCTGAATCTGCCCCGGGCGTCCTCGAGCGGAACGAGAAACGCATCCCGATACTCTGAGAATTGCGCGTCGGAAAGTACTTCATCCAGTTCCTTGGAGCAGGTATTGCTCAATTCAGATATTGTGTTGGAAGCCATTGTGTTGGAAATCCCACCCGTCATCTTGGGATTCGTGATCCGTGGCTTGTTCGCAGTCAAATAACATTTAGGCCCTCGAGCTGCAGAAAGTCAGGAAGGGTGAAGCGGGGTTTGGCCAGAGACATCTACACCACGTGGTCCTGCATTTGCCCATCCACCTCTCAGATTTCAGTCGGGGGAAGGTTGCGCTATGCCCAACATTACGTCGAAGCTTTGAGCGATCAGCCAATCGTTTTGGACCACGAGGCGACAGAAAACCCCTCTTCCAGCCGCGAAACAATTGTCATCACTTTTACTTCAGGAGCGGTCCTTGTGCCACAGTCACGCTGCTATATCAGTATTCCCAAGAGATAGCTACCCGCGGTGTCTAGATCACGAGTTCCGCTTTGGTGCGCCATGTCAGGGCTTGAGATAGCCGGTGTCGCACTGGGGGCTTTCCCAATCCTCCTCGAAGGTGCCAAGTCACTGCGTGGTGTTTACCGGGACGCAAAGGCATGGTGGGAGTTTGAGAGGGAGTTCGACGACTTCGTTGCCGCGGTCGAGTGGGAGTCAATCGCCTTCTCACAGTCACTCGATATCATGCTAGAATCCTTCGCCGACCTGTCCACAGAAGATAGGGATATTCTGCACAACTCTCCAGGAGATTGTCTCTGGTTAGAGACTCGAATCCAGGCTGAGCTCGAGAGAAGAATACCAGTCGAGCAACAGAGGAGATGGTTCTTGGGGGAGCTGCGAAAGCTGGGGATTGTCCTGGCAGAGTTGTACGCAATGCTACCGGCCACGAAAGTAAGCTGGATATATATATATCACCTTTGACACTAGAAGGTGGTGACGTGGTACTAACTGTTTTCTTCTTAGAAAATGAATACTGGCAACAATGATCTTGACAGTCAGTTATACCGACTGAGGATGAGTTTCTCGCACAAAAAGGACGCTGGCCTTGCCAAGATTAGACAGGGTAATGAGAACCTTCACAAATTCCTCGATCGAAATAACCAAGTCGACCGAATGGCTTCGACAACAGCCATTTCCAGCCGGGGACAAACATTGGGCGTAACCAAGGTGTTCCTTAACCAACAACGCCAAGCCCGGTCACTCTACAAGTGCTTTTGGTGTCGCTGGGCAGATAGTTGCGCCTGCGCAGGGGATCACCAATCTAGTATTACGGTCCAGGGGCGTGACTTTCGGCTGCTGTTTGGAGATCATGCTGATGACCAAACCACTGTGAGGATCGAGGTTACCGAAACTGGGCCATCTAATAATCAACCAACCGCCATTTCGACAACACCAGCCGTCGTCGACCTGGACCAGCTCTACAAGTTACGAAGACAGTTATCGTTCAGGACACGGTGCAAAAAGGCTAAGAGGAGAAGCCGCCGAGGAATCAAAGTATTTGCCTCCCTCTTCAACCCGAAACGTTTGTCTAGTTTTTTAGTGTCCCGATTCCCACGTCAACCAGACGTTCCGGACGATTCGGATGCATCGGCTATTGGGTCATCATCTTCACCGTGGGTTTGATTCTTTTCCAGCTGTCCGCAAACAGCAGCTAACAGGATTCTGTACTCCAGATCGAAGCCCCCAAAGATACCTCCTATAAGAGGTAAACATGTCTCTTTCGCTCCAACTACGGAAGAAAACCAAGGAGCCCAGATTGTTGTTGCCGCCCCCCGACCATCACAAGAGGTTCTAGCCGCTACCGCGGACTTTTGCTCCATTATTAGGAAGAGAGACACGGCTAAACGAGGGCAAAACGGACTCCAAAAGTGCCTAGGTTACATTGAAGCTGGTCCTAGCACGAGATTTTTGTTACACCTGGATGATTATGATAGTCCTCCTCAGCCACAAACCTTGGAAGTCTTTCTACGAACCACAAACCGACGCTACGACCGCCTGCGACTAGGACACGAGATGATTCTCCTTTTCCTGAAGCTCGGCCCGGACTGGATCCCGGAGGCCTGGTCCAAAAGCGCGATTGTCATTCTTCGCTCATCATCCGACGTGGAGAAGAACCCTTATCCATATTTATCACACGGTTCAATCCGCGCATCTCCAACAAGTGGAAGCCAAGCCCCTATTAGTGATAGGCAACGTGCCAAAACGGAAGCATGCCTAGTTTCTCTAGGTATCGTGTTGCTTGAGCTGCTCTTCGGAAAGTCTCTGGAAACTCTACCCTTCCGATCTCAATTCCTAGGTGCGGACGGTCAACCACATACGTTCACGGATCGGTTCACGGCTCTGCAATGGCAAAAGGACGTGGAGAAGGAGTTTGGCAACGGAATTGCTGGAGCTATCAAGCGCTGTCTGGTATGTTCCTTTGAACCAGACGCTGACCTGACGAGCTCGGCATTTGTCCGCGCGGTATGGGAATATATCGCACGTCCGGTTGAGGAATTTGCTCGGGCATTCCGTTAAGGTACGTACGGGGGGGGCGGAGGATCAGATAAGATTTCTTTTTTTTTTTTTTTTTTTCCTTCATCGCAACCGCACGACGCACGCTAAAAAACCGCTCCTCTCTTTTTCATGCTCATCACCTCCCGTCTCAATATCAAAACAACCTAAACGTCACATAAATACACCCACTTTGCGACTAACATGAATTCACCCTGGCAAGAGATACAAATACTCACACCACAGCTAACAACTGACAGAACCCCCTGCTCAGCGGCGGTACGTGGGGAAGTGATCTTGGGGTGTTGTATCGAGGGTGGGAAAAGACAGTCTATTTTGATAGGCCTAGCGCTGTGTTAGCAACGTTTTGCTAGCGAAATTCAAGGTTATGGTCCTGAATCTTGTGACCCTATGCCGGAAGCATGTGGTCACGGAAGGCCAGGGAGTGGCAGCAATTGTGACAAAACCGGAAGTTAATTGCAAGGTAAGGAAAGCAGGAGGAAGGGATCTTGCTTCCGACCAAAGGAATCTATTCTACAGAAGTGGGGGAAGGGGAGAGGCCTGACCACGTAACCAGCCGTGGCAACCGACATTTAATACCCCGGTTATATGTGGTTCGATATACCTTATGAGAGGAAATCAAATCTTCTACTGAAAGCATTGTAGGATTTTGAATTAAAGAGATTTGTGCTCATCGTGACGACTTGCGCTCTCCTCCTCCTCCTCCTCCTCCTCAAAGCATTTATCTAGAAACTTAGACTCTCTCTTGCTTCACGCTTCTGGTCCCGACCAAGGGAACGAAGTCAGCCTAAAGGAGCAGAAATCTGATTGGACACCTAGGACGGCAAAACACGAAACTTTGCTCTGTAATCCATATGTTGCCGCCGTCGAGGATTCCGTTTAATCAGGTCGTAGATTCCATAATGGATAGGGAAGCTGTCAAGTATCAGGTCAAGTGGAAAGGGCATGGCCTCGACAGCGGCGGGTCAGAGGCTAACGTGATATACTTTCGTAGGGAGGTAGTTGGCTTTCTTTGTATGAAATGGGGTTGGGATGGCTCTATCGCTAGGTACCTTACATTTGAAATGTAAGAGCGGGGATCCGGGCACATCCCTTTGGAAGAGGGCAAGTATCAGGCCTCCGATTTCCACCGCCTCTGCTGCAAGATAGTTTTCATAAGGCCCGATAAGGAGGAATTCCGTGATGCTTCAGAGAACCTCTCTACCGCCGACCTAGACCAGGCGGCGTTTCTTGGCTGTAGTCGAGAGGACAACGGTTCTGTGAAGTAGAAAAATAGTACAAACCCTGTGCCTACTTCCCTAGGCACCTTTTGACAGCACAAAACGAGATAGAACCAACGCTTTGTGGTTAGCACGATAAGGCGACACGTTTAAATACAGCATTCAAAGCTGGGTGGAGCTTTCGTTCGTAGATTCTTCTAAAGAGCGGCTTGCTGGCTGCCACGAACCTGCAAGGTGTCTCAGTGATTCAATAAATTCCTTGAACCATATCCGGAAGCCATCCTCGTCGTTCCTAAACGTCACCATCATACACATTTTTTCTTCGAAAGATAGGAGAAATGGTGCTTCATTCTTTTCCGAATCATCACCTGAGGGCGTACCATGGGAGATGCCTCGGGCTGGAGCCGGTTCGGTTGTTGCTCCGCTTGCCGCCATCGGGGTTCTGCAAAAAAACATACAACACCAGGGATTCGCTGGTCGTCACCGACCCAACTACTAGTCTGGCCCTCATTGGTTTATCAGTGGGAGAGCGGACGGGATCCCGAGTTTTCCAATAGGTATGGTCGTATGTGAAAGTATAGTGTTTGTAATTTTGCTTTTATCCTACCAAAGATAGTGTAGAACGGGGCACCATGTCATCATCATCAAGTACGACTGCATCGTGCTATCAAACCCGAGTCAAACCTGAGTCCAGCGAGTCATTTCCCTGCTCCTGACCGGGATCAAGGGTGGAAAATGCTGGCCGTGCCGTGGTCGACAGAGAAAAAGGCACCAGCTGCATCTAACATATGCGCTGGTTAAAGAATAGGGGGGTAGGTGCCTTAAATCTTTAGGGTGCAGCAAGAACTTGACCAGTTTTGTTCATCTGCGACGCTAACTGTTGTAAAAGTCGTCATGCTAAGTCTGCAATATTTGCCATCGGCTTCTCCTACAGGGCCAGTAACTACTGGGTATCGATACAAGAGATAGCCAACAAAATGACCCTGCGACAAGAAACCCAACCTTGCCGTCCTGGGTATCGTCCAAACTCCTGACGCTATAAAGGAGCTAATAATGCCCTTTGCGGCCTTTGGATCGGTCGCTGTGTCTTCCTCTGGAGTATGGGCCCCAAGAATGGTCCGTGTGGCTGTGGCCACGATGGGGAAAATTGCTCCGTGATGGATTCGTAGGTGGTGGTCGGGGTCGTGTCTCTGGTATCGGCTCCTCGACTTCCTTCTCATACTCTTCATATTGGTCTTCAAAGTACTCGGCGACCTTCTTTTTCTCCACCCTGGCCTTCTCAGCATCGAAGACAAACCGGAGGGTTCCCTCGTTAGCCCCACTCTTCCTCTTCACCGACCCACTACCTGAAACGGAAGTGTTGGTAGCAGGCGAGATGGCCGAGCCAGGCGTGACAGGATGGGCCTCGGGCGCTTCCTTCTCGCAACGCTCACACCAATCATAGTATCTCTGGTGGCGTTCCGCTGACATTCGCTTGTTGATGTCGATCTTGACGTCCATCAACTTGTCAATGTCCCATCTGGGCACGACTTTGGTCTGCTTGGGGAATTGGGAGTAGAGATCTAAAAGGTCGAGCATCGTTTCGTATGTGCTTTCCAAACTAATTCGGGATATGAACTGCCTCATTTCTCTGACCCTATCCAGGCGCTGGTCCATGAGACGAGCCGTCAGCTCGAGCACGGCCATGACGAGTGTCGGGGTTGTCTGTTTTATCGGGGCAAAAGTCTTGTATATGTCTATGGACATGTCGTAGGCAACCTCAAGAAACGTATCCTGCTTCCCCACGCCCATTTTTCTAATCATCTTGAGGAGCAGAGGCTGTGGATGGTGGACACGGAAGTCGAAGCCGATAGTTTCGAGAATATGGCGCTCTAAGCCAACAGTGAACCTCGAGGGCGACTCAAAGGCCTATATGCGTTAGCTACTCCCGCCCGGGGGATGGCTCAAGTGGAATACCTTGTCATCTGGCGGTTTGTGGTCGTTGGGATATCGGAGGTTGTGTGCGGCACAAAGGATCTCCTTCGACTTCTTGATCGTATCCTCAACCTTGCAAGCAGTAAATAAACTTGCCAACGCGACATCCTCGTAATTGTATTCGGAGCTAGGAAACCGAATGCGAAATTTGTGGTAGTAGACGGCTGCGGAGCAAAACGTTTTGACGGGACTGGCCACGGTCAGCGACGTGTTGGCACATAGGCAAGGGTGTACCTCACAGTTGTAGGCTTTCTCTGACGTTGTCTATTAGGTGAACGCCTTTGAGACGGTAGTTATCCTCCCTCGCTTCATCGTAATTGATGCTCTTCAGCATCTGCCTCAAATTCTGTTCGGCGATGTGTTGTGTCGGGATCGCGGAAAGCCCAGACGGAGGGCCAATTGGGGCTGCGTCTTCGGGGGCGGACTCGCCGTTGGCAGCCGCAGTCGATCTTGCTGGCTGAGAAGCCATGCTTGCCTTCGTGCCAGGGGTGGATGGAGAGGGTCGTCGGAGGGTGCACTCATGTGGGCGCATGCAAGCGCAACAACGTCGGCGACCGCGCCGCAGCGCCAAAAAAAAAAGAGGGTACCACCCAGGGGGTCAAGATGGCAGCTCTGCGGCTACAAGTATAGATTAGTCTTCTTTCGGGGAGTTGGTCCTGTCGCGGGCGTCGTGTATACTTTTTTAACCTTGAGATCGATGAGATGGGTTGTCGCGTTCATGGCTTCAGATCCCTCGGCGATTTGTTCGAGCGGTAGCCGATAAGATAAGATAGGTGCCCCACCAACCCCTCGGCATTCTAAGCTTGGCGTGACTGGGGGTTCTGATGCACGCTAAAAAAAAAAAGAGGTAAAACGCGAACCCAGCCAGCCAGGCCTTGTTCCGTTCCTTCACCTCGCTCGCAACCGCTCCATCGCCGTCGCCTATTCTGCGAACCGCGACGATGTTACTGTAAAATCCCGGACGAGAAGGTGATTTTGGGAACCATCCCAAATACCCGGTCAAATGGAGCAGTCAAGCCCGGCTTCGTGGAGTGAAATGACGCTAACAACGGGACCCAACGACGAGCTTGAAGCTCGGAATCAACCAGAATTATGCCGGACGCAAGCAATGTCGCTTCCAGACGATGGCCCTACATTATACCTATGAGCCCTGCCGTAAAACTTGTAAACTGGGATTCCCGCAATCTGTCGTCATCCTCTCTACGTAGTTGCCCTCCAAGTTGGTCCAAGGTCTCCTCGTCCGTTGCTCTCATCCTGAGCAGCGTCAATGCCTTGCTCGCTCAACCACTGGCGAGCACATCGACGCCCATTAGCAACTGGGGCGAAAAACCCACTGGTCTGGACCTGCAAGTCTACGTTCCAGCGAAGTTGGCGACTAACCAGCCATCATCCTTGCAGTACGTACATATACCTGCTGCTTCTGTGTCCCAGGAAACTAAATAACTCTCCGTCAGCTTCACTTTTGCGGAGGAAGCGGGCCCCTGTACGCTCAGACAACCAAGTACAATGCCCTCGCCGAGTCCAGGGGCTTCGTCGTTTTGTATCCCAGCTCCCCCAAAGACAACAACTGCTGGGATGTCGCAACGAACAAGACACTCATGCACCAGGGCAGCGGAGACAGCAATGGTCTCGCCAACATGGTGAAGTGGGCTATCACTCGATACGATGCCAATCCTCGGAAGATTTTCATGGTGGGGACTTCTTCTGGGTGCATGATGTCGAATGTCATGGCCGCAACCTACCCAGAACTGTTCGCTGCCGTGTCATGCTATTCCGGCGTGGCCGCTGGTTGCTTGGCTGGGTCCCCAGGCTCCAGCCCTCAGACCGCAGACCCGACTTGTGCTAACGGAAACAACATCAAGACTGGGGCCGAGTGGGCAGCCCTGGCGCGTTCGATGCGTCCTGGATATTGTGGCCCTTATCCCAAGTTTCAAACCTGGCACGGCGAGGCGGACTTCTTCGTCAACTACCCGAACTTGGCTGAGCAGCTCAAACAGTGGTCGACCATCTTTGGGGTGGAACTTACCAGGAATCAAACTGATACACCTCTGCCTGGGTACACACAGATGGTGTACGGTGACGGCACGAAGCTTGTTGGATACTCCACCAGGGGGGTTGGCCACGTCGTTCCGAATCACGAGGAAACGGACATGAGATGGTTCGGGCTGTGAACTGCAGGGGAGTTGATATGAAAGGTAGCTACGTATACACATATTACACTTCCACAACAGATGTTTCATCTGGCCTGGTTCATAATTTTAGGTCTCCCCTTTCATGGCTTTTCAGTTCTCTCGCCAGACCATTCATCCATGCAGCTAGTCTCACGCCCGCTTTCCCCACTTGTTGCTCAATCACACCGATATTCTCGTCATAATACACGCCAGACAAATCATTGGCCAGAACCCAAGCCTCGCCACGCTTCAGTACATGGGTGCAGGACAGCTTGTTGGATTCGGCAGCGTACTTGACGATGCACTTTGATCCGAACAAGTCGGCACACGTCTCCACATTGATCCCGGCCGTATTCTGTCGCCGATAGATATCATCAGCCCAAGCCAAGGCTGCCGCTTTGTCCTCTTCCGGAGTTGTTTCCTTTGGCAGTCCGCGCAACTTCCGCGAAAAAGAGGCATCCCACACGGCATGCAAGCTGCTGCTGCTCTCCGCACAAGGGACGGCAGCGCCAAAACAAACGGGGCGAACTGCATTCCCACCGAGCTTAAATCCGGACGTGTGCAGGGGCTGATGCAGGTCGCCAAAGAGATGAAGCAAGAACATGGTGGCGTTTCGGCGGTGGATGGCGGGACGGTTGACGTCGAGGGTGATGGCGGTCTGGTTCGCAATCGCGGCGACGATACAGTTTGATCCTACGCAGTCTGACGGCCATTCCATGGTGCAGACGCCGTGCTCGGGATCATCCCCCTTGGGGTTGATAAAGTGCCAGTTCTTGCTCCATGGGAGATTGTCTCGGTCCCGGACCGTGTCAGCCCAGGCGGCCGCGTCGCCGATATCAAAGTCAGGTCTGAGCCCGACCAGATCGCGGACAAGGAGATTGGCTTCGGCGGTGAAGTATTTCTGCGCGAGGAACCCGACAGTCTGGTGTCCGAAACCGTCCCAGCACAATGCAGGCGCCACAAGCGTCAGTATTGTAGTAATAGGAACCAACATGATGGAAATGATTTTTTTTTTTGTTTTGCGAAAAGGTTATACAGAGGGTGATGGCAGAGGATGAGGATGAGGTTGCTTTTTAAAGTTGAACCCACTCAGCTGCAAGCAACCAGTCTTTCAGCTCGGTTCTAGGGAGCCACTTTCCACAGACCTAAGCTGAATTCAGCAACAACACAAGGAAACTATTGATTTTTCCATCGAGTTCCAGGCCGGCCCACATTGGCGTTTACTCGCCCTTATGGATTCACTTTCAAGATATGTTTAGAGGGAGGGGTTTCTCCCACTGAATATTCTAGAGTGCAAGAACATGAAACAGATTGATCAAATGCGATCGCAACTTTCTTCCAGTCACGTCATTTTTGTTTGGTTTTCAACCCAAAGCAAGTAAGTACCTAAGCATGGAAATCAATATTTGCAATTTACAGTTTACTCAATTTTATTTTTTATTTTTTTCTTTGCATCGCTCGAATCACCGACTTTCTCATTCACATTCGCATTCTTGCTTCGAATTTCATTTCATTCATGTTGCGCTAAAGTTCATAACCCCATCTAACTGAACGTTAAAGTCCAGTCAACCAGACCAAGAAAAGAACAAAGTCATTGAACCAGCTTAGCGTCGGCCGTAGCCTCAACTCGAAGCCGCGTGCTCTCCGATATCAGATTGTCGCCAGACAGAATGAACCTTGAGACACACACCCTCCCCCTCTCTCTGGGGTTGAGGGTCTGTTCATCACCGTCTGGTCGGCTGGGTCAGGACTCAGGACTCAAGATCAAGATCAGACCAGACAAATACGTCTGTCTGTACTTGTGCTGCTTCGAAACTTGTTCGATTTCCTACATATACCAGACACCAATGCACAGGGACATAGTCTACGTGCACATATTGAGACACAACATTGACAATTCATACAAGTCTTTCCACAATCCTGCGCTGGGGATTGGCTGATAAAGTATACATTCACACTTCCGAGAGTGGGACTGCGTCATCATAGGTACACAAGCACAAGAGTAAATAACAAAAATGATCGATCTGCACAGTAGTAGTAGTGGTGGTGGCGGTGGTACCAGCTACGGAAGAACACAGAATGTCGCCACGTCATGGTGATGTCCCATGACCGGCTACCTCCTGCCACTGGGTCTTCGACGCTTTGTTATTTTTGAAGGCTGTCACTTTCCCTGTGTGCTGGGACCGACGTGTTC
>Ga0247763_1002173_pt1 | contig 10252 bp, 11 predicted proteins | sample UWRJL141409B4_FD_179926 | JGI IMG/M metagenome (GOLD analysis project Ga0247763, IMG submission 179926) | Plant litter microbial communities from Arlington Agricultural Research Station in Wisconsin, United States - UWRJ-L141-409B-4 | ecosystem: Environmental > Terrestrial > Plant litter >... | reverse complement strand
CCAGCCCTACCAAAAAAAAAAACAAGAAAAAAAGAAAAAAAAAACCCCCCATCGCCTGCCAGAATTCTGATTTTTTAAAAAAAAAATCCATTGTGGTATTGCAAAGGTACCTAGTGTTTCTGGTGAGCCCTACCATCAGAGATCTGTTCTCTCCTCTCCACCAGCAGGCAGACGGCATCCCCCACCCTGAACATCATCACTCCATTTCATCCATCGGACCTCGCGAAACTCACGAAACTCCTCAACAAAAACCTTAGCAATCACAACAGCTACACCGGGATTCCCCCAAGTGTCACAGAAAGCGTTATATTCAACCTTTCAAGGCATCACACCTACCTTGCAACCAGCAAAGGACGAGTGCCATCCAGGCTATCTGACCTCACCTCTCGGCATGTCCACTCCAGCCCGAGCTGACTTCGGCGCCGGATCCACTCCGGAACCTCGACTCGAGGAAATGCAGGTCAAGCCGCCGCAGCCTACGAAAAGGACCAGAGTCTTGCTTTCGTGTGCGCCCTGCAGAATTAGCAAGCTAAAATGTGAGCATGTCCTTTGCGCAACACCAAAAGCCAACTCTTAACCATGGCCCAGGTGATCGCGAACAGCCATGTAGCCAGTGCTTAAAGAAAGGCCGTGTGGACATGTGCACCTATGCCCCGAAACCCGAGAGGCCGGTCCCTGCTCCACGCAGCATGACAGCCCGGCTGAAGAGGCTGGAAGCAATGGTGCGAAATATGATGGACGCAGGCGGGAACGGCGACCGTGATGGGAATAATCCGGTCGTATATGAGGGTCAGTCGCAACGACAGAGCGATCTTTCCAATGCCGAGCCAGACGCCAGGGAGGATGCACAAGCCCAGGTCATATTCGGTCGGTCCACAACGTATATCGGCGCCACTCATTTCATGGCCATGTTGGATGATGTGGGCGACCCGACCCTCCTGCCGTGTTGAGTTAAACGCTGACTGGCTTCCAGATCGAAGACCTCAAAAGTTACCTCGATGATGATGGAGAAGATGTTAATAACGTTCCCCTATACCAATCCTCGGAACCACATGAGGCCGCCATGTTGCTGGCGTGCAACGGTGACCCCATGACTAAGCGACATATCCTGCAAAGTCTGCCTCCACGACTAGTCGCCGACCGTCTGGTGCAGCACTATTTCAACGCCAGCAGCCCAACGCAAGGTATGATCAAATTCTGACGCACTCGAGCTCGTGACTGGAAATATGTGCTGATATACCCATCCCTGACCTAGCCATCATTCACAAACCAACATTCATGACGCAGGTGAGGCACATGGTTTATGGCCTGATACTCCCCTGCGTCCACCAGACTGACCTGCATTTTAGTATGATAAGTTTTGGGAAGACCCCGGCCACATATCGATGGAATTCCTTGCCCTGCTATTGATGGTTTTGGCCCTGGGAGTCTTCTTCAGCATCTACGCAGCTCCCCATGAGGTACAGAGTCCTGATGGCCGTCCCCCAATCGAACTTTACCGGAAGTATCGCTCAATCGCAGGACGGGCGCTCGTAGCCGCAAAGTACACTTCGCCATGCCAAACCAAGATGTCGGCCTTCATCTTGTACATGGCGGCTGAGTTCATGACCAACAGGGCGTCATCGGCAAACTGCTATGTTCTGTCGTCAGTTGCGATACGACTCATGTTGCAGATGGGCCTTCACCGGGACCCCAGCAAGCTGCCCAACATCTCGCCCTTTGATGGCGAGATGAGACGTCGAATGTGGCATTTGGCCGTCCAGATAGAGCTCCTCGTGTCCTTCCACATGGGCTTGCCGAGTATGGTAAATGGTCTGGAGAGTGATGTTGCTCCCCAGTCTAACTTGACCGACGAAGACATTTATCCCACAATGACCGCACTTCCGCCTTCGCGCCCCGACACCGAATCGACCACCATGACCTACGCCCGATGGAAGAGCGCGATTTGCGTGCAGTTTGGAAAGATTGCCGCCCAGAGCAATTCCGTTACTGTGCCCGCTTATAGCGAAGTGATGCGACTTGATCGAGCACTCGAGGAAACGTGGGCAAAAACCCCGCCATTTATGAAAATCAAGCCCCTATATGAATCTCTCTCTGACCCGCCAGCGCAGATTCACCAGCGCTTCGGGTTGGCATCCTTGTACCAGAAGAGTCGCTGTGTCCTCCACCGCAGGTATCTCACAGAACCGGTGCTCAAGAAAGAGCACGCCCATTCCAGACGAGTGTGCCTGGAAGCAGCCATTGCCGTGTTGCAATATCAGGACATCATTCACTTAGCGACCTTGCCAGGAGGAATTCTTCGGAAGCACGCGTGGTTCCTGGCAGCCATAGCAACCTAGTATGGTCTACACACCTCGTAGGAGGCGATACGACGGCTGACATGTACCACCAGTGACTTCCTGATAGGTGCCACAATCATCTTCGTTTTGCACCAGAGCGAGACGTACGAGGACGATGAGGCTTACCAGAAACTGACGGGACCAGATGGTCAAAGTATTCCGCAGCCCACTAAGTCTGATCTCCTTGCGATGCTTCGGAGGTCGCACCAAATCTGGATGGCAGTTGTTCAAGACGCTCCAGCTGCAAAAAAGGCTGTTGATATTCTCGAAGCGATGCTGAAAAGAATAGACCGAGCAGCAGGGATGGGCGCAAGCTTGATGCAAGGTGCCGGTAGCACGGACCGGCAAGATGTAAAGCTCCCCGAGTGGCAGGGTAATGTTGGCATCGCCAGCAGCGAGTCTGCTGATCCGTTTTCTGTTCTCTCTATCCACGGTACGTTTCTGCATCTCTCGGCTGCCCACATTGCCGTCACTAATGAAATTGCTGGCCGACTAGAGGATGCTTGGCAGCCAGCGCTTAACTCAGGGGCACCCATCCAAAGAGGATTCCCGTTGACTGATGATTTACTCGCATCCGAATCAGTAGTCCACAACACGGGTATACCCCCATGGCTGGACTTCGGTACTCGCGGGAGTGATGTGGACTGGGTGAGTGAACAACAGCCTGCAATTCCCTTATCAGAATCACCACCGCTGATGGGCTGATGGTACAGACTTCTTTTGATACCGCGCTCGGCGCTAACAATCATGCAAATCTCGACCCGAGGTTGCCAGGGGTTTGGTTCCAGCAAGGAGCCACAATTGATGACATCGGCTTCATGAACAGGGGGTTTCCAGCGACGTTCAACCCCTGAAAGCTCCAATGTCTTTCAAGAATCGAGGTATCGAGACCAGCGCACCAAAAAGAGGTGCTTTACCATCCATGTGTGACTCGGCACGTACCGAGAATGCTGTGGTGGGCTGTCAGTGTGGGAAGAATAACTCAGCCTCTTGCCTTGGGAGTGAGTGATGGCACAAGTAAACACCCCTCGCGAGCCTCGGGGCCAAGAGGACATAATGTGAGACCTCCACGTCAGTAAGTACGGTACTTCGGGAATACCACATATGGGGAAGGGGATGTCGAAGGGCCTCCTGAGCCTTCTTCTTGCCATTCTTGGGTGCTTGGGTCTCATCACCGCCTTTGCCCGCGTGACATGACACGGCGCCGGGATCCTCGCAGCGATATCGGTCGATTTGTCAATGAAACTCGGTCGACCTCTGGCGAGAGAAGAGGCGACTGCAGTGCAATAGGCGCGAAGCAGCGAGCTACGTAATGGCTGGTCCTATTATAGCTCGAACAAGTGTGACGCTTTCCAATTCCCCGCAGTTGTCTTTGCCGCGGCGCACAGGAAGCGGGCGGGGAACATGGACGGTTACGTGCTCTCGGTAACCGCCTAGTTTAACACGCCTGGTGTCGGACCGTGTCCAAGTCTTGTCCGTCAGCACACTCGCAGCTTGCGTGCCTCCAGGACTCATCCTACCGGGGCACCGTCAGTTCCCCTGATGACTGGTCGCCACTGTCATCCGCGGAGATGTCGTTCCCGTTGGTGATTCCGGGACTGGCTGCACAACCTCTTGAGTGACGGAATGGAGACCGTGGGCTCCCGGACAGGCATTAGTGGCCTATTTTGTACGTAATTGAAAAGGGCCTCGGCTCCCGAATTTCTAGTGAGTTGACCATTTGAACACGAATAACCGACTTGATGCTCTCCCCATGAGCCAACGATTACCAACGAAACTCTCGCGTGTAACCTGGGACCTTTGACAGGCTGGCCCTGGGGGGGGTTTCTCGGATGGGGGTCGCTCACTGGGACCGCCCAGGTTTCACAGATCGAGAACGACACCAAAGAGCGGGTTTTATCGGGAGGGAAAAAAAGAATGCAGCCATCGCTGTCTCGTTTCCAACATGATGACACTGTTTGCGCATCGAACTGCGCTCTGGTGCTGGTGCATTGCAGCGCTGATGTGGTGTCGTCGTCGTTGTCCCTCGAAGGGTCCAGAAGGTCAACAGCGCTCGGCGCCAGGAGATGCCAAGCACCACTGCTAGCGAAACCGTCCCAGAATGGGGCTCAATAGGGAAGGTATCAGGTAACAGGAACCTCTAGCTGCATACCGAACTGGAACTTTGCCATAAAATTGAATCATAGGTTGAATGACACCAGAGGGCCGGTTAGGTAAAAAGTGGTGAAAAGGAAATTGGAGATGGGAAACGATACTCCAATGACGACAGGCTCTCTGTGTCTAGACCGTTCCTTCTCCCCCTTGGCTTTGGACTTGCTTGGTACTCCCATTGCACCTGCATTGGTTTCTTATCTCTTCACTTCACCTTGGTCCCCGCAAACGCCCCAGCGTGCCTTCCGCACTCAAGGAACGCCATGTTCCCGCTGGTCTGCTGACAACCTTGACGGCTGTGAAACAGGATTCTCATTCGACGCCTAGATTGCATCAACGGGCCTTATCTCCAACGCCTGAGAAGCAAACACCTGGTTTGCTTCCGTTGGGGGTGTTTCGGAGGAATGGTAGGGATAACTGCAGTCTAAGCTTCGACCAAGCTGTCGTCCTTTCCATTCCCATCTACTTCTTAGCCCAGGCTCATTTGGCGATCTTGCCGCAGCCTGGCAGCCGCTATCTCTACCTAGCTTCGATGGTCCCTTGATCATCACCGCTTGGTGCTCCCTGGTGCCACGACGCCATCAGAACCGCACCGATTGGATTGTTCGCAAGCAATTTGCCAGACATCCGACAATCTACATCTACAGGTGGGCTTCCCATATTTTTTTCTTCTTACACTAGCCCCTCACCAATGCAGGTTTTTTTTTTGGGGATTGTGGATTCAACAGTGTGTGCTTCCACTCCACAGCCCCGTCCCAAGTTCCCCATGACCTAATTTCTAGTTTGCTCGGGAAGCTAGACTTCCAAGCAGTGGAGAGGCGGGCAGCTCTAGAATCGCAAGGGTTGGTTACCTGCGTACTGGTATGCGCTTCTCTTTGTTGGCCCTCAGCCTATATCGTCCTAGGCACTCCCTGTCGTCAAACGGTGCTGGGTCCGTTCCCTCAGCTTATCTTCAGCCCGTCTGCTCGTCGTTCCCACAACCAAGACTTTCTTCTGGAAATTCTCCCCAGATTTTGTCGTCTTGTCCTTTGGCGCCGAGCCTCTTGCCAACGCCAATTCAGCCTCCAATCTTTTTTACCACTCCTATGATCCTATCGGCCTGCCTTCTTAGCCCTCCCTGCAATCTCACAGCAGCCGAACTGCCCCGCATTCCCGATGGCCAATACCACTAACAGATAAAGGACGAATCGACGCAATGCTGCACTAAAAGCCACTGTACTCGAGCCGCCAGTTCTATCAGTGATACGCGGCACTAGATATCCGTTGCGTGTCATTTGACCTGGCGAGGAATACCCGTTTGCGCAACCCGAAGTTTGGGGTGTGCGCTGCTTCTGCCGCTGCTGTCCCGCCAACTCTCCCTCCGATACGCTTCCGTTTCTGCATGGCTCTCCCGCCCTTGCGACGTGAACTCTTGGATTTCGAAACCAACCTAGTTGCAAGTGGTGTTCACTGCTGCAGAAAACCCTGAGAGGGTCGACTGCAAGGCAAGTAAAGAAAATAGGGATTATCGAGAATTCTGCGGCTCTGCCGCTGAGGAACACGATGCCGGTAGAGATGATGGCAGAACTCCCTTTAAGACCGGCGCCGAGAGATATCAACTCCACGAGCAGCAATGGCAGCCAAGAGAGGCGACACAAGCACTCGCGATCTTCTTACTCCGAGGCGTCTCCTCTAACGTCGAGGAACAACTCATTGACTTTCCGACCTACCAAACGATCAATGCCCTCTCCCGACAAGACAATCGCGGTTATCAATGCTAGTGGCCGGCAAGCCGCCTCACTTATCCGAGTGGCGACGGCTGTTGGCTACCACGTTCGCGCCCAGTTGAGGAATCTCGAGGGCGTTGTGGCTAATGAGGTAGCCATGAACCCGCATGTCACAATACTTCGAGGAGAGCTCTACACAAAAGAGCGGCCGGCCGAGAAGACGACTGTTGATGTGACCAAGAACGGCCCTATCTCCGGCATCGGCGTCAACCGCGCGCTCATCAACGAACTCTTTCGAGGCGCACAACTCGCCTTCATCAACACCACATTCTACGGCGACGAACTCAAAATTGGCGAGGCTATCGCTGATGCTGCAAAAAAGGCAGGAATTCAACACTTCGTCTATTCTTCCATGCCAGACCATCGCGCCTACAATAAAGACTGGCCGTCACTTCCACTATGGGCCTCTAAGCACCAGGTGGAGGAGTACATCAAGAAGATCGAACTCCCGGCGACATTTGTGTACACGGGAATCTATAACAACAACTTCACATCGCTACCGTATCCTCTTTTTTGCACTGATTTACAGTCCGATGGATCCTGGATCTGGCAAGCACCGTTTCACCCGGATGCCAAGCTTCCCTGGCTTGACGCAGAACACGATGTGGGACCGGCCATTCTCCAGATCTTCAAGGACGGCGTCAAGAAGTGGGGAGGTGGAAAACGCATCGCCCTAGCTTACGAAATGCTCACTCCGAAAGAGGCCTGCGTGCTTTTTGCTAGGGGGGTGGGTCGGCCGGTGCGGTACATTCGTGGCCCGATCGAGATCAAGGTCAAGATCCCAGAGGGCTACCGATGCCAACTGGAAGCCCTCGAGGAGCTCTATGATCTGAAGAACAACGATCCGGCCAAACAGCCGCCATACTTTGGTAACCAAGAGCTAGAGGACAGCTGCCCTCGGGTGGCGATGGAGCTCTGGGAGGGCCCGCGCGGCTTGGAGGAGTATGCGAGAGAGGTATTTCCCGTGGAGGAACAGGCAAATGGTCTAACATGGATGCTGGAGGAAGATAATGGCGGTGGCGGTGTCGCTCATGGAAACGGTCATGGGAATGGCGTCTACCACCACCACTATCATCTTCACCACAATGGTGGCGCTCTGAGCCCGCCACGAGAGAACCCTGATTCGGATGGGGAGGACGATGATGACGGTCTCGTCATGAAGGGTCGGAAACGAGATGAGGAAGAGTGGCTTGCCTGAGAACCAGGCCCCTTCTATTCCGGACGACTTTAACGTTGCCTCCGCAGAGTGCAGTTCCGTGGCTGGCCCTATTTCCTCAAATATTTCTCTATTCATTCTGCATTGTCCGGCGCGAGGAAAAGGGGAGGCTCAAAATAAAATAAAAAAGTTTCTGATTTTTGGAGCACATCATTGGGCCGGGAACGGACTGGGAACAGGGTTATTAGGCGGGGCTCCTTTTGTGCCTCCGCTACTATGGCGAGGCTTGGTAACAATCACTGTGTGGTCGTTGAGCATTATTTACAGTTAGCAGGTTTAATCTAGCAAAACATTCATGCTCTTCTCAAATCGCTAGCCTCCTCCCCCGCTCCCACCCCCAAGCCTTACCAAGGGTATCAGCCAAACGCCTGCCTGCAGAAACTAGTCCAGTCACTTAACAAAAGTGTTGTTTGTCTTAAATTTGACGCTATTATGTAATCAAGCAAAATTAAATACAAAATAAAAATTCAAAAATAATATTTAGATAATTATAATTTTAGAAAAACTCTTTTCCGATTACGTAATACTATAATATAACATTAGTAATTCATTTTTTACTAAGAAAAATTACTTGTGACGGTGTGGGAGCTGGGACCTGGGGATTGCCCCACGCGACCAGTGCGTAGGTGTAATAAGCTACTAGAGTGATCAAGGAAGAGCTCAATGCTGCTGCGATACACAGGTGGTTCACTAGCGATGAGTTGATAAAGCAGACTCCATTCCAATACAGTGACTGATTCTTGTAGAAGGGAAAAACCCCCTGCGAGCGCCAACTACCTACAGCGGCTTTTATGCGTGTGCTGACCTATTGCGTCACTGCTGCCCCGGCGCTGCGCAGGCGCTGCGGCGGGGTTTCGCAGGCCACATTATAGTAGGAGTGGTCAATTGCCAGCCTACACCGCCTTGGCAATTGAGACCTACCAACCCCACCACCTACCAAGGGAATTCCACAGCTTGTGAATTCTCTCCTTTTTCTTTTTCTTCTTTAGCTTTGAATTAACGCTTTTGGGCTACGCTATCGCACATCAATCTCGTAAATTACGTGCCTACCATTACATTACTCCTAAAAATGAAAAAAAATTATTAAATAATTTTTTATTCCACGAGGAAAAGCTATCTAATTACAAGAAAAATATATAATATAATTTTACCATTTTATTATCAAAGCAATTTTATCGTGTCCATTATGTAATGCGAGTGTGGGGGTTTTAACTGGGCAAGTGGTGAGTTTTAGTGTAAAAGTGGGGTGTGCAACAAGACTTTTGTGTCCTCCTCTATTTTTTGCTTCTTGAGAGATGGGTATTATTACCCATCCCTTCAACAAGTTTGTGATATGGCTTTACCTGATCCCCACGAGACCAGATGTTGGCAGCGACTATGACGGTGACCCGAATAGGACGGTGATGCGGTACGCTCAAGGTGTGTGGAAAAGAAGGTGTAAATTAGGGTGATGGTCTGGTGATGGATCTAGGGGAAGAAGCCCTGTGGGCCCTGGATCCAAATGGGTGGTGCCCACCAAAGGTGGGCCCCATGAGTCAACCCTAACCCTGGGCAACTAGGATTCACATCAGACGGTCACTCTAAACCTCAAGCATCGCCGCGCAGTGCGAACTGTCTTTAACATGTGGATCCTTTCTCTCGATTTCCCTTGTCTGCATGATTTTTTCCCTGGGAGTTCTGTTTCTTTGCCATTACTGGCGTTATTCATTATTTGGTTCTACATATGTGGCTCACATGTGCTATTCATCATTAACTAGATATGGAGTGCTCAACTGGATGTGTTGAGAAAATATTGCCGTTGCGGCTAAGATATTAATTCTACCGTAAGGTCGTTGGGGTTCTATATTACACTCTTACATATCCAGAAGGGCTTCCGACTTGCACCAGTATGCCTCTGCGCCACACCAAAAAACAGGCCAGACCAAGGCTATTAAAGCTTACCCATCAACAAATTACCGACCATCTCGCGACCCGTGACGTAGGTGGTGCGCCAGAGAGTGTAGAAGTCGAGGGTGCTGGTGAACGTGTCGGCATAGCCGAAGAAGAGCATGGGTGGAATCCAGCCGCGCGCATACTCCATGGCGAAGCAGTACTCGGGGATGCGGTACTGCTTGACCTCGCCGCGCCGCATCCAGTGCACACTGCCCGCCGGGTACACTTCACGCTCATACTCGCCGGGCACGTACGCCCATTGCTCGCCCGTCAGGATGTGGAAGTAGTCGTCGGCCGTGTGCCGACCGGAGTGGCCCTCGGTGCCGACAGCGGAGCCTGAGTGGAGAGACTCGTGTATTAGTTCAGGGCCAAAACAACAACACCCACCAAAAATGAAAGGCAAGACAGAATATCTACCGAAGATGATTAGGTACTCGGTGATGCTGGCGTGGATAATGTACATGGCGCCCATGGCGCCACCGGCGTTGTTGAAGACCCATTCCTCGTCGTGGTTGATGAAGTTCTTGGTCGTGACCTTGGCTCCGAGCTCGTTCACAATGTACGAGACAATGGCGCGTGTGTCGTTGTTGTGCGCTTTGATGGCGCGCTGCGACACGTCCTCAAGGTGGCTGAGCTCGAAGATGTAGAACTTTTCGAGGTTCTGCTCGAGCATGTAGGCGATCGGATAGAAGATGCCAATGAGGACCGCAAACAACTTGAACCAGCCGACGATGCCACGGCTGCTGCTACCGGCTGAGGACTTTGGGGGGGCCATTGCGTTTGCACGGTGGGACCAAGGAGTGACGGCAGAGAGAGAGGGGGGGGGGGACCGACAGACTCTGTGGAGG
>Ga0247763_1002172_pt1 | contig 10255 bp, 10 predicted proteins | sample UWRJL141409B4_FD_179926 | JGI IMG/M metagenome (GOLD analysis project Ga0247763, IMG submission 179926) | Plant litter microbial communities from Arlington Agricultural Research Station in Wisconsin, United States - UWRJ-L141-409B-4 | ecosystem: Environmental > Terrestrial > Plant litter >... | reverse complement strand
TTTCCCAATACAGTTAGGGGGGGGGGTGAGGGGCATATTCAAAATTCATTTAATTCCTCCTGGCCCGACTCCGCAAGGTACTTTGAAGTGTCAATCTGATCAAGTACGTGGCAACCGCACATGCACATCAGCAATCAACGGTCATCAAACTGACTGATCCCCTATCTACAGTGCGTACACCAATGAAGAATACCAAGCATTCCCGGGGGCGGGAAACGGCATGGATATCCCCTGTAACAGAAACCGCACACACGTTCCGCCCCAACCCGTGGCACTTGAAACATAAATCGCACATGGCTTCGAAATTTCTCTCAGCCGCAATGATGTTGAATCCGACATTGCAATACCATATGGACTGAACTCTTCTTACCTAGTTGGCCACACATTTGGTAATGAAGAATAACTAGGAGTCGAGTTGTATTTCGTAATCGCCCTCGGACTTTTGGCATTGGGATTGGGATTGGGATTGGGATTGGGAAATTTCAGGGGCCTTGCAAAGTCAGTCAATACGAACAGCGCAAGATTTCATAGCGTGCATCATGGATGTAACTGTAAGCGGTACACGGCACTCCCAGCGTCTAATTGACTGTCAAGTTAATCACTCAAACTGCACCCTTTTTTCTACCACTCTTCAAATTATTGTCTTTTTTTTTTCACGGACAGGGTTAGGGATTGTTGTCTTCAGCAAACGTGTATTTGCAATCAGTGCCGTCAACAAGTCCCGTCTCGTTTGTCATACGGTGTGGCAACCCTCCAACAGTCCCGGTGTTCTGCGGCTAAAGAGCACCGAACGCCGGCCGATGCCTTGCAACTCGGATCTTTCATGCGGCGGTCGCCGATCAGGGGAACTCACCTTCGGTTGAATAGGATAGCACACCTCTGGCCAACCACCATCTCCAACATGTCGATCAAGTCTTGAATCATGACGGCCAAATGTCCTCAACCAAGCCACGCCACAACAGGGATAGATATGTTTCCGCTTCGTACCGCCGTCCCGCGGGTGATGATCAGAGATAGTCCATGTTCCTCCCCTGCTTCATGTCGGCCGAAGGGTCTGAAAAAGCTCCGGCTTGGGTTTGACAGCACGCCAAGCGCCCAGATCTCTGGTTCTCGCCATTTATATAGTTTGTCTTCGGACGAACCCATGTGCCACACCACCAGCGAGAGACCATGTCCAGCCGACCTACATGTCAGCAATCATGTTAGCATTCTCATTACTCAGTTTCGGCGTACTCGCTATCAACGGTGTTGCTGCTCAACGTGGACGGCAAGGGCAGGCACAAGATTGTCCCCAGGTCCACGTCTTCGGTGCCAGAGAAACGACGACGCCTCAGGGTTTCGGTTCGGCCATAACGCTTGTTGACCTCATCCTCAAGCGATTTCCTGGCGCAACATCGGAGGAGATTGTCTATCCTGCAGTTGGGGATGACCAGTACAGCAAGAGTGTCGGGCAGGGCATTCTCGCTGTGGTCAGGCAGACATCGGCGTTTGCTGCACGATGCCCGACATCCATAATTATCATGCATGGATATTCCCAGGTGTGTTTCCATTCTCCGGCGGAAAACCAGCAAGGTGAGCGAGAGGAATGCTGACTACGCGGTGTCTCCAGGGAGCCCAAATCATCGATGATGCTTTCTGTGGCGGCCCGGATCTACCTCAACTCGAGTCATCATTTCCGCTGGTCTCAAGGACGGCGGCCAACAACACAGCGGCCATAATTTTGATGGGAAACCCACGACACGTTGCCGGCTTGCCGTTCAACGTTGGGAATGCAACCGAGCCCGGTGTAAGTACCAGCTACCCTTATCCAGAGTGGAGTCCCCTCCGACATGAGAAAGCTACCAGTTGCTGACCCGCTTGTCCAGTTCGCTGCCCGGCCGCCGAACTTCAAGTGCTCGTTGTTCGAAAATAGAATCCAAGCGTATTGCGACTCGCCCGATCCCTTCTGTGCCAAGGGAAATGACCCCGATACCCACCAGGGCTACGGTTTCGAGTACGGCAAGGAAGCACTGGACTTTATTGTCGGAAAGGTGGTGGCTAATTAGTAGAGGGGTGAACAACGGGGAGGGACAGCTTCGAGGCTTCTTTCGAGACGAAAATACTTACTTTACTATTATTTATTTTAATCTGCATTTTTGTATTAGTACCTAGGCTGCCACTTTCTAAGTTAGCATGGGAAGCCGTGTAATTGGAAATAACCCTTACTGTCAAACCAAGGGGTGTCGGGTTAGACACACCAACTCCCTACCCTGGCTATCGTCATCAACCGGCTTCATGATCAGCCGTTGGTTCTACACTAGGTACACTAGCCTATGCCAACGCATAGCGCAGATCACAACAAACAAACCACCTACCTGCACGTGTAGTAGCCAGCCGCAGCATCGGGCCCGGTATTTTGAGGCGGAAATCTCCGAGTTGTTCGCGACCGAGTTCGCGCGTGCCTGGCTTCGTCATCTTATCAGGCGGTGGGGCACTGGAAACGGGCAACGGGTGAGGAACCAAACAGCACGCCGTTGCGTGCTGGATCGATTCAGTTAGATAGATAGATAGGTATTTATTTCCTAGTCTCGCAGTGTAGCTGTGCAAAATAGGCCTGAACAAAGAAGAGGGGTCCGACGTCATGAGAATCACATGTTTCTCATCTCGACCGAGATAAGGGCATAGGCGGCCATGGACTCGGAGGCAAAGTAGGTACGGGACGCTCCTTCCGTGCCAGGTCAGCGGTGTGGTCTCATTCAAACGTCATCACTGAATCGGCCTTGACCTTGCATGCCCGCCTGGGCTCGAGTCCAAGCGAGGCCGAGCACAAGACACTGGCTGCGTCAAGAATGAAAAGAGAACACGAAGTAGGCACACTGAATTTCCGGTGCATGGTCGTCTAAGCTGACTTTGGGGCCGATGGGAAGGCCAAGGTGGTAGTTGAGCTGAGCAGAGAGGTCTGGGCAGGGCGGTCACTGACGGAAGTCCTTCACTAGAACGCTTGGCGATCAGGGCGGTCGATCATCCAATCTCGTGGGCTTGATGGGCTACGTATCTAGCTACGAAGTACTTAGCCACGCTTTTACGAGACGGTGAGTTAAATGGTGGGGGCTTTGAGTTTGAAAACCAAAGCCTTTAATTTTCTCTTCCGAACCTTTGATGACCCGAGAGCTGCCCTCAAGGGTTCGTCCTTGGGCCGGTTGTGGGAAACATGCTGCCTGTTGTTAACAATATTACTGTCCCAGCTCTGAGACGGTGGAACAATTAGCACGGATGAGTACCCCGGGATTCCAAGGCAACGTTCTTGTTGGCGGAAACGATTATTTCCTACCCTTTGAATCACAACTAGAAACACCCTTATCGGGGATTTCTTCTGTATTGATAGCACGATGGTGACGACTCGCTGTGTGTGACGCGACAATGTGATCATCCAGCAGCATCGCGAGTTTACTCTTGGGCCTAATCTAGTCCAATCAGGTCAGGTACAGGCACGGTCAGGGTCACAAAGCGGCCGACGGTGACCTCACTCAAGACGAGATGGATGGACCCTGACTTCGGGTCACTTCGTAATGCACTTCCGTGCCTATCTAGGCACCCAACACTAGGTAACCATTGTATGTACATTGGCGTGCAACGCTCTTGGCTGTTTGGTACGGCGTGGAAGCGAGTCGGAATGCGCTAGTTCAAGCACCTAGGAAACCACCAAGACATCGAGTTTTCACATCACTTGCGACTTGTGGGAACTTGGTGGAGACCGTTGCAACCGTTCCCCCCACCCCAGCGGCTGAACTAATCCCTACACTGGACTAGTGTATACACTAGGTACACTACACTACGACACCGATCAGTGATCCACACTTAACCAAGTTGCGAAAGACTGGCGGGCTGGCCGCCCCCGGGAAGGAATACTTATGGCCCGTTGCTTTCATAATCTGGTTCTGTTCTGGAATGCAACGAAGAAACGCAGAATAACCCGCTGCGAGACGGTATGCGGACGTAACCCCCACATTTCGCTTGTTGCCCTACCTGCCTCACGGAGCAGCTTATGTACGTTGGGGCATTGTAATGTGCATACCTAACTACGTCCCAAGGTTCAGAGGCGAGTATGGGGGAAAAGTTCCCCAGCCCCCTCTTGCACCATGCGGGAAGCCGCAAATGAGCAAGTAAAAAAAAAAACTCGAAGCAGTACGTCTCACAGCAGCGGACTCTGCTAGGTACCTGGTCTTTTCCTTTCCGAAGCATTCCTTGCTTGCCCGCATTTTAGTTTTTTTGTGTACCTATCGTGTTGTACGGCTATTCCGTCACCGAATCTAGTCGTTTCCTTGGTGTTGTGGTCCCATTGTCGCAGGAGTGGAGGGAGGGTCCTCTCGTTTGACGGAGAAGCTATGACAGCCCATGGGCGCAACTACGAGAGTACTCTGTGGTGTACACTGCGTACAAAAAAGCAAGTGAGATCATCAACGGGCATGGGCATTACATTGACGGGCATACCGAATGTTGGCATGGACATGGTTCAATCCTCCGGTCATGATAACCTAGAGGGAGTGTGAGGGGGTTCACCGAATCCGAAACGATAATCAAGCCTTGATCCAGTCTGGTATGTGCCTGCACCGGGATGGGACGGCGCGGCACTGGGATCTGCGGTCGTTGCCCCGATCAAGGACGAATGTGAGTCTCTTCTCTCAATTGCTCTGCTGGACCGCGCTGTTGCGTGCCGCCTTTTATTTTTGCCCTCAGTTTCGTGATGTGACATCTCCACGGGCGGTCAGGAGAGGTGCTGCAAGTGGGGGGGAAAAGAGTGGCGATTGCGTATCCCTTACTTTCGTTGCATTTCTTACGCCATGAATGATGGGTGGGGTTCAGTGGCTTTGACAAACAGAACATCACTGGACTCTTGTTGGTTTGAAACACGGTCACTATTTACGGTCCCGATGGTCGTCGTCATCCATCTAATCCTCGTCTCACTGCCAAGGACACACGCCGGTACTCAAGCAGGCTGATGTGTATTCCTTATTCTGCCCTCTTTACAGGGTCCGCGTTTTAGGTAATCATTGTTTATCCCGAAACCTGTTGAATATAGATAAATATGGAAGACGGACGATATACCGTTGGTGCTATTGATGCTTGTTTTTGCATAACGCCACGCAACGAATAAACAGGTAGTAACAGAGCCATGACAAAACAAGGATGTATGACTGGTTTTTTTTGGAGGCAAGTTGACGTCCATGTCGTGGAGTTCTTATGTCTCCGTCCCCCCCGGAGGGGAAGGAAGGAAAGGCTATCGTCGTTTGCTCCGAGTGGTCTACGACTAGTGCACCGTATCTTCACCACGGGCTTAGCCTATTCGAATTAGCTCCAGTCTAGAGCCTGCGGTTCTGCGGTTTTGCGCCTTACCAATGGTGCGTGATAGCGAATGCGTCTTGCCCATCGCACATCACACTTATGCAGATACGATGCGATGCGCCCAACCACAACAGGAATGGCGTAATGCGCCAAAAAAGCAACGAAGAAAAAGTTAAAAGAAGCCCTCGAAATAAGTGCCGACCCATCCATCAGAGTCGACCTCTTGGTAAGCTGCTGGCCCAGTCCAGTCCAGTCTGGGCTGGTCGAGTCTTGTCCTGTGTGCGGTTGGGATTCCGGCCCAGCCTGCTCCGGCTGTTGTTGACTTCCCGGTCCCGTCCTCAGGTAGCTCAGCTAAGCTCAGCTTACAGCTTCATTGGAAAGCCCAGCCCCCACTTCTGCGTGGCCAAGACGAGATGGACCGTCCCGCAGAGAGCCTTTTTGTCAATTATCTCATGCTGCTGCTGACTACCTACATGTCTTATACATAAATGTATTGATAACCGTTTCTTAGAAGGGCAAGGAAGAAGCAGAAAAGGTGTGGCAGAGGAGGGGAAAGCTGAAAAACAAAAACAAACTGCATTGCGCTGGATAAACGTAACATCCAATGACATTGTGTCGACGGTCAAGAATAAAACTGCCCGATTGGGCGTGGTCGCCGGCCGGGCTTTGGGTGAGCGGAAGCAGATGCGCCTTTGTGCATCGGCCGGCCGGTTGGTTGGTTAGTCGGTCGGGCGACACCAGTGCAGAGGTGGCTCGACCTGACACGCGCGAAACTTGTCTCGTTCCTGTCTATGTGTGCTGCCATTTGAGGCAGAGAGTGAATGTGGGAATCGGCAGTCGGGAGAGTCGTCATCCCATGGAGATCTCATCTCGGGATGGCGGCCAAGAAAGAAGTGGCCATGAGGGAAGAACGAACAGGGGATGGCATACTTCCACGTGCAATTTCGATGCTCCAAACACCGAGCTAGGCTTCACTGCGCGAGAAGAAACAAAGTGTGAGAAAAATTGTAGTGAGTTTGCTGTGCTAATGCCATTTTCGCGATTCGATATTTTCCAACGTGGACGTTGACTTGTTGTGCATGGCGCAGAATCTAGCGTGTTTCCACCACTTGTCATGACGAATGCTAGAGTCAACGTTAGCGTACGTTTGTTGAAGCTTTTGCCAGTGGCTTGCTGTTGATGTTTCCGTGACCGTTTCGCCGGGCTCGAAACAATTTGTACCCGCGCGTTGCTGCCCGCGAAAACCAAGAGACTAGTGAAGCAGAGCACGGTGACAAATGACATGTCGCGAGCCGTGCGGAGCAGAAAAAAGCAACCTGCCTGCAGCGGCAATAATATGTTGGGGATCAAGACGAGACCGAGGCTGGATGCTGACTTGCCAGCGACACGACGACGTGACGCTGGTCGCGGCATAGGAAAAGGAGCTGCAGGTGGCGGTACCGCTGGGCACAGGCAGCAAATTGACTTGGTCAAAGCTGGTCAAGACTCAATGGTCATGTTGCACTCTTCTGACAGTCGGCCATGCAAACTAGGAAGTTCTCCGGGATTTGGAAGTCGGCTTGTGTTGACGCAGTGCATTTTCAGACCAGTAAGGTTACAGCAGGCGCTGGGTGTGCTGCTCTTGGCAAGCGGCTTTGTCGTCTCGACCACTCCTTTTTCTCGTGTGCGGGGATCTTCGGTAGGAGGTCCTAGAAGCACGAGGAATGCCCGGTTGGTGCCTTTGATGGGAAGGGCGTTCGTCTAGGCATGAAGAGGAATAGGCCGTACATGCAACTCGCACTGTGCAAAGTGAAAAGGAGGGACGGGCTTGACGGAGAGTGCCTGAAAAGTCTAAAGGCAGACACCTCGTCCATTTCGAACAATAACCGGGAATGAGTCTCTGCGCAGAACAAAGTACAAGAGAGAGGCAAGACCCCGAGAGCCCGAAAGCTGCTGTTGACTTTTCTCAACTTCAGGGACATCCCTACCTATTAATGTCCTAGAGAGACATGCGGAGAGGGACAGAAATAAGATTCTGCGATCTTCAAAACAGAGCCCCATTGACATTAATTCTTCCCTCTCTTTTCTGGTGATGTCAGAGCCGGAGAACTTTTCTTAAAAGTCACGGCAGGAGAGATTTGGATGGCTCTCAGCCTGCGCGAAGATCCAAATTAATTATTCTGCCCCAGACTCACGTTTGGCCTCAACTGGGAAAGGCGTGATTGCCCCACACTCGCCGCTAGGCGGTTCAAAACATGGAGGCGCGGCCTGCACCTCCTGGTCGGGCGAGATTTTGGTTTGCAGCAACAACCCTGTTTAGCGCGTCAATGCCATCCCATTGAATGGCCCGCCAATCATCGGACTGACTCTTGGCTTGCCCCATCCAGATGGGGCACCCGTTCCTGAACGAGAATCGTCCAACGAGACCTGACTTCAGAGGGAGACTGGCTTCTGTTCCTGAGTCCCTGGCAGGAGTTCGTGGGGGGTTGCGAAACATGATGATGAGCTACGTGCGCGGTCCCAGAGGCAGATGAAATCCTAGAAATGAGGGCATCTGAAAACAGCCAGAAAGATGCCTAAGCCGTCATGGTCCCCCCCTCAATCCGTCCCCCGATTGAGTGTCTGGATCCTGTTCGCGGGGGCTGCAAATTGGAAAAATAAGAGGGGCGCGTTCTCGTACTGTACGGATACTACTGTACGCCGCAGCCGGCCTTCTCTAGTGGGTTTAGCGGGTCGATGGATGTGCAGCGTGTGTGTCCTGCGTGTCTTGAATTCTTGCCGTAGCCCGATTCGACGGCAGGAGCCACCGGCTTGTCCCTGGCATTTCTCTGGCGTGCACCACCGTTGCCCTGACCCAGGTTCCAAGAACTCCTGAAGAGCGAGAGGAAACCTCCCCAGAGCCCGATTCTCGCCGGCCTCTCCTCCTCACACTCGCTCCCGATTTCCAATCTCACCATTCTTTCTCTCCCCATCCTTTCTTCCCTCCCCCTTTGCGTCCCCGGCCCTAGTTCGACGTTGCCTCGGAACGCTTCGATAGAGCTCTGACAGAAGCGCCCACAACGACTTTGGCTCGCGTTCCAAAGTCGCCGTGCATCGTTCGTATCCGCCGGGCCTCACATCCGGGACGCCCCTTCTTTTCGATTCTTCCCTCTGCCTCCTGTAGATTTTTCCTCGCTCCCCTCCTGTCGCTTCTCCCCTTCGACTACCCCATCTTTCACCCAGTTCGCGTTGTGCAATTCCACTTCGCTCCGCCAGCATTTGGGTCTCTTCTCTTCGCTCCTGTCCGAACCGTACCTCCGTTTTGTACCCACCACGACTGTCTCGCTCTCTCCATGTACTCGTTCCAGTAGCCCCACGATCCGCAGCTGTCAGTCGAGACGCTGTTCCTTCCAACAACAGCCTCGACTGCCACATCTTGACGTGTTGTGATAGACTCGTCACTCTCAGACAAGAGGTTCATGGTGAAAGTGGGCTTCTTTTTTTAGGAACGAATCTCTCACCGCACACATTCCCCCTTGGCCGCAGGCGTCCTTCAGTTCTATAAGCGACAGTCGTTAAAGTCTTGGAATAATATTCTTGGGCTCTCTTTTCCCAAGCTCGACCAATTCCTGACCTCAACTCGTAAGTGGAAGCCCGTTATGAAACCTGTGCTCTCATCCCTCCTTTGTCTCGCAGTCTACTAGGACACGCGATGCGTATTTTGGGCACTTTCCTCTGACTTTTGATCTTCCCAAGTCTGGACGTAAAGTTGTCAAATCGATGAATTACTGACTTATTTCGTCCAGGACATATTTCCTAATCGGAGGTCTCGTTAATACTCTCGTTGTACCTTCTCCTTGTCGTCGCTCGAGTGCTACGCGCACAACTATTACCACACCACGACCTCTGAGCAGGCACAATTCGCATCGGTTGCTCTGCTTGACATCGCTCGACCATGGCTGCCCTCGTGCAAGGCTACCCACAGCAATCAGCTACCACGACCATGCTTCAGGGTCGACCTGCTTCTGCGTCGGGCATGATCCAGGCATCTCAGCCCCAGCAGGCACTCCAATACGGCCACACCTCTCAGAAACGGCACAGCATTCATGGTCTTCCGGGTGGAAATGGCGCCCCAACGGTGTATCGAGGAGGTTCTGGCCCAATCCAGCCATATGCGTTCACTGCCACACCCAGTTTGAACCAGGGAGTATCCTGGCAACAGCCTGGAGGGTATCGAACAAATTCATCGTCATCAGTCCCAACTATACAAAGCTTGGAGCAGCATCAGGCTGCAGGGATGAGACCTCGGTATTCGGCCAGTGCATCCATGACAAACCTACCTACAACGGCGTCGATTCATTTGCAGTCGGCACTAGCATCGCGAGACGACTCATCGCTCCCGGGACCGGGCAACAGGAGACCTACGCTGCCGCGTTTGTCGCAATCCTCTCAATCGAGTGGGACTTCTTCACAATCATCGCAAACATCGCAATCGTCAGTAGGATCAGTCCCAGCAAAACTGTCACCAGAAAGGTATAGGCGGACAGCCATGCGAAGTACTGACTCGACAAATTCGACCCAGCTGGGTGGACGCGTTCCTGCTCCACCCTCAGGGACAAGTATGATGGCAGTTGGCCAAAACTATAGTTCCCGGAACCTTTCTGAGCTACGAGGTGCTATGCCTCGAAATTTGCAAAATCGTCCTAACAGTATGGCTGGTCCGCTTTCGAGATCAGCGATCGATGACATGCAGCTTCCCCGTGGTCATCTCCAAGACGATATCAAGAGGGTCCGGAGGCGCAGTATGCCCGCATTAGATTCTGCCGGCGTTCTAAACCCCCTGACCCCACCCGAAGCCAAGCAGTCGGGAGAACCGGCTCGCCAGGAACAATCCACGCGCCCCAAGAGCGCAGACACGGAGCGGATCTCGGGCAGAATAGTCAATAATCTGTCTATTGACGGCAGCATCTATGTC
>Ga0247763_1002171_pt1 | contig 10256 bp, 12 predicted proteins | sample UWRJL141409B4_FD_179926 | JGI IMG/M metagenome (GOLD analysis project Ga0247763, IMG submission 179926) | Plant litter microbial communities from Arlington Agricultural Research Station in Wisconsin, United States - UWRJ-L141-409B-4 | ecosystem: Environmental > Terrestrial > Plant litter >... | reverse complement strand
AATGCGAGGGCGAGCAACAGAATGACTGAAATAATGGTTTGGGAGGGGCCATTTTCAATGCTGCCGGTTCGGCGGAGCAGCCACACCAAGCACGGCTTGACGAGATACATCAGGAATAACATGTACCCCAGGCAGGCCATGAGGATCCAGAGGGCGGCGATACCGTTTCCGGCGTTGACCAGGGCAACGCAGAGGGCGAGCAGAATCCAACCTGCAAAGTCAGATCACTCTAAATTCTTACCAGATCTCTGGTCATGGGGACTCACCAACAACATCATTCGCGACACCAGCAGACAGCGTAATCACACCAACTGACGTATCCAACAGTTTCAACTCGGTCAGGATACGGCACAAAACTGGGAAAGCGGTAATAGCGATGGCTACGCCAATGAAGAGCATGTACACGCTGAAGCCGATGGCGAGAATCCCTTCATCGCCGGAAAACTGGTTGTATAACCCCCAGGCGAGCGCACAACCCAATCCAAACGGGAGGGCCATGCCGGCAAAGGCGACCGACGTGGCCACGCGCCAGTTGCTGACCAAAAAGCGCACATCTGTTTCGAGACCGATGAGGAACAGATACAGGACCAGACCGAGATTGGCGACCAAAGTCAGATTCGGAATCGATTCGGGAGGGAAAATGGCAGCACGGAAACCGGGAATACGGCCCATAACCGAAGGCCCGAGAATGATGCCACCAACCACCTCAGCAATCACTCGCGGTTGGCGGATCTTGGATAGGGGCCAATGCAGAATGTGACAGACAATGATGATGAGACCGGCCTGGATGATGAAGATGGTGATGGGGTCTTTCGGGTTGTAGACGGATGGGTTGGCGCCCTCAATAACGCCACCCTGCGACGGAGCTCGGTTGGTGGGTGTGGGCGTCGCGGCCGAAGCCGTCGACACCAACGAGGTCACCGTCGACATGGTCTATGGCCGTAACCTTCTCCGAGGTTGAAGACTGAAAGATCTGGAACCTGCAATGAAGACTGCGGGACCCGAGGAGGAAGGAGTGAATGGACAAAGAGTAAGCCAAGACATGGAAATCATGTTCGGAACCCTGCGGTGGGTGTGCGGCGCAGCAGTTGACCGCCCGACCTGCTGACGCACGCATCTAAACCACTAGGATTGCAGCATTCCTGGCACTCGCAGCGGTGTGGTTACCCCGCAGTCACTAGCCCGAGGCGAACCGCCACTGAAGTCTCCCCAAACAGCAAATTGGGTCCCATTCTGGGCATGTGGTCAGCGACTGCAAGGGATGAGTGGTTCTTTGTTCCCGAGGAGGCTGGGATCACGCCATAGTCCTTCCACCTGAGTATGTGCTCTTGGATGGCATTTTGCATTTGAATACGGTCAGATGCTAATCCACATTTGAGGGCGCCATGCATATGGACGCATCTAGACCCCCCCCACCCCCGTCAACTTCAATAACCGCTCCCGCTCCGTTGCAGTACTGCGAAGTTAGCCGTGTCCGTTTCTCCAAAGGGGAAAACCTACATTGGCACCACATATCCATGTCGTGGATTCGCTGGAAGTTTGTACCCCTTGGATGCGATCCACTTCCCTGATGCAATGTCGTCGGTCTCGAACGGCACGTACCGTCCACCCTCGGGATTTTTATAGTTGTCGATCCACAAGTGCCACTGCTACCTTAGCATCGATGTAGTGCCGGGAGTTGTGTGTGCCATACCTTCTTCGGATTCAGATTGTTCTGGAATATCAGGGGTCCTTCTCCCGCTGGCATCTCATCGAGGCCGATTCCTTCCGCTACTTTCTTCCACGGTCCGTCGAGGTTGTCAGCAACATTTTGCTGGATTCCATCCTTCGGTCCGTTCTTGCTGATCATGTAGTACTTTCCTGAGCTTTTGTCGAGAGCGATGGTGTTGTCCATGCCGAGATCGACGAAGCGCTCTGCAGGCGTGAATGATTTGAAGTCGGCCGTGAAGCTGCGGAGCTGATGCAATGACTGGCCACCATCGAGTTTGGATGTCCAAAAGACCATGTATTTCTCTCTCTTTGGGTCCCAAATCGCGTCTGGCGCCCATGTCATACCGGCGTTGGATGGAGACACTACGGGATGCGTCGGGCCTGTCCATTTCAGGAGATCAGTGGACTCCCAGACAACGATGGATTTTGATCCATTGCACGTGAAACAGTAGCCCTGGTTCCATCCGATGCCGTTGACCTTGAGGTCGGTGTTGATGAGGTAGTACTTGGACCGGTCGGGAGAGATGATGAGGGAGGGATCGCGGATACCCTTCATACCAACGGTCGAGACCAAAATTGGATTTCCATTGTTGACTGTAGTCCAGGAGCCGGGGTCGTTGTTGTTGCTGACTGCCGCGTAGACCTGCTCTCCATTGGCCAGCAACTCGCCAGTGAACTATTCGGTCAGTTCTCTTGATTCATCTACTGGGATTGACTTACGTAGAAGTAAACATAGTCGGTAAAGTTCCACGCCTGAGGTGGTTCCCACTGGATATGGGAGAGTGGGCTGGCTGCTGCCAACCCGGTGGCAATGACTGACAGAAGGAGCATTTTCCTTGACATAGACTAAGCAATTCGCAGCACCAAAGGAATTCCTGAAGGTAAGCACATCTTGTGCGCATCTTGTAGTGGCACGTCCTGCTGGCGGATACGGCTGGGTTATTAAGATTCCCCGGAATCTGGGTCGCCTATAATAGCCAAATCGTAACACAACGTTTGTTTTTCCCCCAATCAGAACAGTTCCTCGCTCGGCGCAATCCCATTCTTGGTTGAGTTGAGCTCCTGCAGCTTGCGGACTTATGCTGCCGCTTCGGAATGTGCCTGGCATCTCCTGGTGAGCGGTGTTCTCTGGTAGGTGTATATCTCATCGAAGTTGATAAGTCTTCATTCTGTTCTTCCAACCCTACAAATCCGGCATGCTGCATATATGGCACGTGGACACAACGGCCTTCTTCGGAGCGAAGGGGCGACGCAAACCCAACAGTGAGGTACTATTCCTTGAGTGATTCTTGGTGTGGGGTGTACCAGAAACCTGGACTGATCCCGTCTCCACTCGCGTGACACAAACGGAAGAAGGTAGAAAAAACTGCGTCGGACAGGACATCGTCACCTGAGTCTTCCCTTTTTGACTTCAGGCGGCGCCCCTGGCTGGCTATTGCAATGGCTCCTTAAGTTGTGAGAGCGCCCTAAGGTAAGCTGCGCAGGAGCATTCTTTCGAAGAGTGCTCCCGAGGCCCGTCTATACTTGGCTAGTACGAGAATCGCACCGGCTACGACTGGTAGTCCGATTCCTCCCAGGAGCGCCTGCAACAGCACCTTGCCTTGGTGCTCGCTCTTGGCCACTACTTCCGAATACCGCTCGTTCCCGAACGACACGCGTGAATATTTGGTCTGCCAGCCCAGCCGTGGGACATACACCGACAGCCACTCCTCCAACGACTTGCGCAGCCGATACACAGGTGAAAGTACTGATGCCCGCATCTCAACATAGTTCTGAAGCGCAAGGTCGTTGATGGCGTGTGCGTCAGGAATCCGAACTGCTGAATACTCAGCTAAAGCGGATTCCCGCTGAGATGCACAGAGAGCAGAAAGAGAGACCCCTGCCTCCACAGCCAGCGACGTGTCGGCTCGGGCGTGTTTATCAAGAACGTCAAACAGGATCCGCACATCCTCAAGCCCCGCGTTCATGCCCTGTCCGTAAAACGGTACCATGGCATGCGCGGCGTCGCCGACTATGACCGCCGAGGACGAATAATGGTGCGGTCGGCACTTGATGCTAATGAGAGGAAGGTGGGGGTTCTGGTGAAACGAGGCGATAAGCTCGGCGGGAGGGATAAGGGCCGTGACGCCGGGGAAGTGCTTGTCGAATGACACTGGAATTTGTGAGGGGTCGGCCTCCAGCTGCTCATAAAAGGCAGCAGGCGCGAAGAGTGTGCAAGTGAACGTGCCATCCTGTCAAGTTAGAAGCAGTCACAACAGCGTTGGGAGACATACCTCGCTGGGAATGGCGATGAACATAAAATCCCGGCCTGGCCAGATATGCAGGTGGTTCGGCGATATCCTAAACATAGTCATGGGGTCTGCGCCTGGCGCAACCTCCTTCGGCTGGATTTGGAACTCACACCACAACGTGTCGATGTATTCCTGTTGGTAGTTCATGCGCGTGTACTTCATCAGATGGTACCTCACAGCTGAGTGTGCTCCATCAGCACCAATCATGAGTTCGAAGTTGACTTCGATCTCGCGAGCAGCGTCCTTGGCCGCGTCCTTTTCAAGCACCTCGAACCAAGCTTTGTTCCTCCGAAAATCGGCACCGACTAGCTTGTGGTTGAAGAAAAAGGTGACGTTCGGCATTTCTTCGAGCATGTCGAGCAGGCGCTTGTTGAGACCACCACGGTCAATGGCAAGTATAGACTGTGCTGTGAGACGGTGTCCTACGACTTGGCAGTGAAACATACCCGCCCATGTACATCGTAGTCCTGCGGCTCTTCGTAGAGCTCTCCGTTTGGTCGACTTCCGTGGATCATGCGGCCGCGCATCGGAATGGTCGCCGTCATTACATGTTCGATGAGCTTGGGTTGTCCGGCATGGCGCATAGCATTGATACCCCTCTCAGATAGCGCTAGGTTTATGGACTTGGTAAAGTTGAGCGGCGTGGTTGAGGGGTCCCGGAGGTCTGAGATGAGGTGAGCGCGGACCAGACCGATGCGGATGTGAGAACCAACCACTCCGGAGCTCATAAATCTCGACATTGTGGCCTCGGTTGGCTGCATAAAGAGCCGCAAGCGAGCCCACAGGGCCGGCGCCGACGACAATAATCCTTTCCTTCCCTTCCATCCTGAGTTGGGGGGTTTTACAGACAGTTGTCCGTTCACAATGATGCGACGACGATGCGAGCCATATGGCATGAGCGGCTATTATCGGTGTGGGTCTCGGTAAGGTCAAGCTCGCTCGACAAGCCCGAGACAGGAGACATCAGCGGACGCTTAGATAAGCACGGAGACCCCTGTCGCGCCCTTTGCCCCGCTACGCCACGCCCTTTGCCCTGCAACCGCATCAAAAATATCTACACCTAGAATCTGGATATTGATCGAACTGCGGTATCAGACACACCATGGGCGAGATGAAGCGCAAATGCCTCAGTGAAGACTGCGACAACGAGGCTGGCAACCTCGAGTGTCCCAAATGCAAAAGTCTGGGGATCAAGAACAGCAATTTCTGTTCCCAGGAATGCTTCAAGCGGAATTGGGTTTGTGTCTCAACCTTCCAGCTACGCAGTCACTAACAAGAACAGAATACACACAAGTTGATGCATATAACAGAGACCAGTATGTCTACCTGCTCGTTTTTGAATTTTCTCTAACCATACGCAGAAGCCGCCAGCATCTATAATCCGTTTCCCAACTTCACCTTCACCGGACCCCTCCGACCAATTTACCCCCTCTCCCCCATGCGCAAGGTCCCTGCCTCGATACCGCGACCCGACTACGCCGATGATGGAATCCCAAAGTACAACAGATCGGTGGTCCGCGCTTCCAAGGTCACAATACTGGATGCCAAGCAGCAGGAGGGCATGCGCAAGGTGTGTAGGCTAGCGCGAGAGGTGCTCGACATTGCGGCGGCGGCCATCCGCCCTGGTATCACGACAGACGACCTTGACAAGATCGTCCACGACGCTTGCATTGAGAGAAACGTTGGTTTTTCGACTCCCTGTTAGTGGGCCTGCTAACAGAACAGTCCTACCCATCTCCCCTGAACTACAACCACTTCCCAAAGTCGGTTTGCACATCCCTCAACGAGGTCATCTGCCACGGCATTCCGGACCAGCGCGTTCTACTTGATGGTGACATCATTAACCTTGACGTTACCCTTTACCATGAGGGCTTTCACGGTGATCTCAACGAGACATACTACGTTGGTGACAAGGCCAGGGCGGACCCTGACTCTGTGCGGGTTGTCGAGGCGGCGCGCGAGTGCTTGGCCGAGGCCATCAAGCTAGTAAAGCCTGGCACGCTGTTCCGTGATTTTGGAAATGCTATCGAAGCGCACGCAAAAACTAAGAACTGCAGCGTCATTCGCACCTATGTTGGACACGGCATCAACACCCTGTTCCATTGCCCTCCTAACATCCCCCACTACGCCAAGAACAAGGCGGTTGGCGAGTGCAAGCCGGGCATGACTTTTACCATTGAGCCCATGATCGCCCTTGGGAAATACCGCGACGTGACATGGCCCGACAACTGGACCAGCACCACGATTGACGGAAAGCGCACTGCTCAGTTTGGTATGTCCCTCGCCCCCGGTAACTCCGGCAATGCTAACTGGACAGAACACACTTTGCTCGTGACGGAAACGGGTGTTGAGATCCTGACGGCTAGGAAAGCTGATTCCCCCGGAGGCCCAATACCGATGCCCGAGACTAAGACGCAATAAATAGACGGAGCAGCTGCACCAGATTGTGTAGTCGATTCATGTGCATGTGATCCGACCCCCACACCTAAGAAATAAGCGTGCGAGCGTGCGTTGGCGACGTTTTGACTGCGACCGGCCGGCTGGAACTTGACCGTTAGAGTCCGGTTCCAGCCACACGCGGCCGAGCTCAACGTCACTTGAATTCCATTCACTGGAATTACCTCTGAACTCGGATCGTAGTGTAGATGTAGACCAGTTAAGCGCTCCCTCCAACGGTCAACCCCGAGCTCCGCAACCCCACCAACGCCCCCTCAAGGCACCCATGCTAAAGCTTGGACCACCTTAAAAATCCAGCCGCCTCGTGCTTTCATCATTGCGGACTCGGGCCCCGACCACCGTTTTCCCACCTCCATATCGTCCACATTCCCACTCCCTGTCCCAGTTTGCTCTCAACCCTGCGTTTGCGACTGTCGAGAACATCCCATCTGCAACTGTCGAGGTTATTGCTACCTATCATATTCCGACCTCCGAGACTCCACCCATCCACAACCCACCTCTCGCGCAAAGATCGCGCATCGCATCACCGATTCACACCAACACATATTCTCTGTCAAGATGTCGGGCGAAGCGTGGTTATACCTGTTTGCGGTGCTTATAAATGCCGTAAACCTTTTTCTCCAGGTGTTTTTCACCATCATGTACAGCGATCTGGAATGGTGCGTTCAATCTGGGCAGACAATGTTCACGAGCTGACGATAGTAGCGATTACATTAACCCTATCGACCTCTGCAACCGCCTCAACACGTACATTATTCCCGAAGTCGCTGTCCACGGTTTCTTGACCTTCCTGTTCCTCATCAACGGCTACTGGCTACCTCTCATCCTCAACCTGCCGCTCCTCGCCTGGAACATCAAGAAGTGAGTGGCTTTGGTCTCGTTTGCCTGGTTAAGCTAATCATGCAGGATCGTCGATAACACGCACCTCCTCGACGCGACCGAGATCTTCAGGAAGCTCAACGTGCACAAGAAGGTAGGACTGCCTGGCTGAAGAGAAAGACCGTCTCTGACAAGAACAGGAATCATTCACCAAACTCGGTTTCCATCTGATCCTCTTCTTCTTCTATCTGTACAGCATGATCGTAGCACTGATCAGGGACGAGGCGCACTAAGCCACGGGACGACGGAACGCGGAAGCCACGACCTAGTTATGTCCCAGCGAATATCTCGTACATAGGGCAAGGCGACGGATCGGGTAGATAGACGACTGGGTTTTGTGGTCCTTTGCAAACCATGATAGTACGAGCAATGGGGTAAACGATATTCAGGATTGGGTTTACGTATGCCAGACAATGAGGGATACCAAGGGGAGTTTGCGCTTGGTCTGGATAATGGCCGAGGCACGGCCTCTGGCATGGACCTATGGGTATATGGACTGTTCCTATCTTAATGGAGTCTGGTGCGGTCGTAGTTCGATATTTAGTCTCTATTCCAACTCAGTATTGCCCCTGGCGAGTGATTGCGGTTTCGAGGAGCTAGTTTGCGCCGCAGAAGCCAGGCAGAAAGCGTCATGGCCAAAGCTTCTCGAGATATGGCCCGTGCGTATATTGTCTTCAACCATCACCTCGTGCACAGAACTGGACATTTGCGCAACAACATTGAACATGGCAGGCTTTGGCGAATACCCTCCAAATCTCTTGGTCAAAGACGCCCTGGTTGTCCGCCAGGAGACGACTGCCGATCATGCAGTGATTCCCTACACAGGTGAAGACTTGAACCGGCCGCGACTTGGCCCCGCCAACCCGTTCCACGACGATTCGAATCAGGCCCTCAAACGGAAAAACGTCCTCACAGGTCACGCATCCGAGACCTTCATCAGCGAGCACACATTCCGCGCAAAACACCGAGCTGTCGAACGGAGCGGCGGCCCAGAGCGCGAGTTCCAGACAAATCGCCAGGCGAAAGAACATGCGGCCAAAATCCGCGCGACGCGCGAAGGCAAAGGCAGCGCCACCATCGCGGATGGCGACGGTGCCTACGTAGGGCCATGGGCCCGTTATAAACGCCCCGAGTATGAGGAGGTCGAAGAGGCCGAGCTGGGGAGTGACGACGAATATGAGATAGTAGAAGAGGAGGAGGAAGAAGAGGAGGAGGTGGTCCCAAGCGGTACGCTGGTCAAGGCACCAGCTGAATCACTTGCGCGAAGAAAAGAGATCGAGGCACGGGGCGAAGAGACGACGCAATACCACCCAGATGAGGAGTATGACTACCTCGGGAGGACATATATGCACGTACCGCAGGACCTGGATGTGTCGCTGCACAAGGAGGTGGGCAGCATCACAAACTACATTCCAAAGAAGGTGGTGCACACCTGGAAGCATCACTCTGGAAAGCCTGTCACAGCGCTACAGCTATTTCCCTCGTCGAGTCATTTGGGTCTGTCGGGTTCAGCAGAAGGCACCATCAAGATCTGGGACGTGTACCGATCAAAGGAGCTGTTGCGAACGTACTCGGGGCATACCAAGGCGATCACCGACCTCTCCTTCAACCTCAGCGGAAAGCAGTTCTTGTCAGGCGGGTTCGATCGGTGGATCAAGTTGTGGGATACGGAGACGGGGAAGTGCATCAACCGGTTCAACTCGGGCAAGACGCCTCACGTCATCAAGTTCAACCCGTCGTCAGATCAGAGCCACGAGTTCCTGGCGGGCCTTTCAGACAATCGCATCCTGCAATACGACAGTCGAGCAGGCAACGAGGTTGTTCAGGAGTACGATCACCATCTAGGTGCCATCAACACGATCGAGTTCGTCGACGAGAGCAGGAGATTTATGACCACGTCAGACGATCGTTCCTTGAGGGTCTGGGAGTATGGCATTCCAGTGGAGATCAAGACGATCAGGTATGTTGTGTCCTTTCGGGTTGATGTTCTCAGACTAACGTCAACAGCGAACCCGACATGTTTGCCCTCACAAAATCCACCCAGCATCCGAGCGGCAAGTATGTTTTATACCAATGCAGCGACAACTCCATCGTTGCATACTCGTCAGCATCAGATAAGTTTAAGCAGAACCGAAAGAAGCTGTGGCGGGGGCACAACACAGCGGGAACAGCGATCGGTATTACATGCAGTCCTGACGGCCAGTTTGTGGTATCAGGAGACACAGCAGGTTACGTTTGCTTCTGGGATTTCAAGACTTGCAAGATGTACCACAAGTTCCTGGCCGATTCGAGCGGGGGGTCTATCAACTGCGTGGCGTGGTCGGAGCAGGAGACAAGCAAGGTGTTTACAGCTGGAGCGAAGGGAGATATCAAGATGTGGGATTAGGCGTGGCATCAGCATTACGGTGTATTTCTATCAGGACGGTAGGATATTGAAGATAGAAACTGTGGGGGGGCAGATGTTGCTGCCAACGCCCCGCCCTGCATGTGAACAAAGAATGATGATATCACCCGCATAAAGCATCACCTTACCTGCGGCACATTTACTCGAGAAATTCTCACCTTTTCGGAAAACCATCATGGCCTTCCCTCAGTTCTGCCGCCTGCCGGGTGAGCTCCGCGACCTCATCTGGGACGCCGCTGCGGAGCGGGCCCCCCTGATGCACTTCTTCCACCGCGTCCACCCTCACAGCGCCAAATGGATTGACTGGGACATGCTCCTCGCTCCCGACGCACAGTCCGGGGCGCGGAACCTCGTCCATCTCTCCCTCACCTGTCGCGCCGCGCGGGCCGCGGTCCTCCGCCGCACCCGATCCCGCACCCTCACACACGTAGATCATCATCAGTCAGCCGCCACATTCACGCCCCCAACTGCCACCCCTACCACTACCACTTCCCCCCCTTCCCCGCCCACCCTCC
>Ga0247763_1002169_pt1 | contig 10267 bp, 3 predicted proteins | sample UWRJL141409B4_FD_179926 | JGI IMG/M metagenome (GOLD analysis project Ga0247763, IMG submission 179926) | Plant litter microbial communities from Arlington Agricultural Research Station in Wisconsin, United States - UWRJ-L141-409B-4 | ecosystem: Environmental > Terrestrial > Plant litter >... | reverse complement strand
GGGCGTGGGCGTGCCGCTGCCCGGGGGCGGGCTCGACGGCAACGGCAACATCGACACCTCCAGCGGGCAGCCGCCGGCGGTGTGCGCGAGCTTTCAGCCTGCGCGCGTGATCGAGATCCCGGATCCCGAGAGCGACCCCGCGCTCGCCTCGCGCGTCGACGGCATCCCTGTCGCGCAGCGCGTGCGCCAGATGTACGGCTTCCCTAACTGCGACTACTCCGGCACGCAGTGCTTTCAGCAGCAAGCGATCGCCGAGCAAGATCTCCCGGTATGGGAGATGCGCGACGGCCCGCGCGGCGTGCGGCGGCTCGGCGCCGGGCCCGCTACGGCGTTTCCGGTCCCGGTAGCGCGCGCCGCGAGCTTCGATGTCGACCTCGAGGAGCGCATCGGAGACGCGATCGGGCGCCAGATGCTGGCGTTCAAGTACGACTTGATGCTGGCGCCGACGGTCAACACGCTCCGTCACCCCGGCTGGGGCCGCTCGCAGGAGACATACGGCGAAGACACGATCGTGCTCGGCAACATGGGCGCTGCCCTGGTGCGCGGCCTGCAGCAGCACGTGCCCACGTGTATCAAGCACTTCGCTGCCAACACCACCGAGGGCAACCGCGAGAGCGTCAGCGCCAACATGGACGAGCAGACGCTGCGCGAAATCTACACGCGCCAGTTCGAGATCGCGATCGAGAAGAGCGACCCCGCGTGCGTGATGGCTGCCTATAACAAGGTCAACAACACCTACTCCGCGCAGAACCAGGAGCTGCTCACGACGCTGCTGCGCGACGAGTGGGACTGGAAAGGCTTCGTCATCTCCGACTGGAGCGCGGTCAAGTCGACGCTGCCCTCGGCGCTCGCCGGCACCGACCTCGAGATGCCGAACAACATGTATTACGGCAGTCTGCTCGATCTGCTGCCGAGCAACCCGAACCTGGCAGAGCGCATCAGCCAGGCGGTGCGCCGCGTGCTCAACGTCAAGCGCCACTTCGGGCAACTCGACGAGGGATATCGCACCAACGACGCCTATCAGGGCCGCCCGATCGACGAGAGCATCATCAACCAGGCCGAAGTCCTGGCGCTCGCGGAAGAGGCCTCCGAGAAAGGCATGGTGCTGCTCGAGAACCGCGAGCAGCTGCTGCCGCTCTCCGACGGCGCGCGCGTGCTGGTGGTCGGCCCCGACGGTGACGTCGCGCGGCTGGGTGACAGCGGCTCGAGCCAGGTCGCGCCCGCGGAGAGCCAGGTGGTGACCCCCCTCGCCGGCCTGGCCGCAGTCGGCGGCCAGCACGGGGCCACGGTCGACTTTCAGCCGACCCTGGCGGGCGCGGTGGCTGCGGCGCCGAACTACGACGCGGTCGTGCTGGTGGTCGGCATGCAGCACACCGACGAGGGTGAGGGCTACGGCGGCGGGGACGATCGCGAGAGCCTCGACCTGAACGGTCCCCACCCCGAGCTCTGGACGGCGGAGAAGCCCCGCGCATGGATCGAGCAGCTCGCGAGCGTGACGCCGAATCTGATCGTCGTGCTGGAGGTCGGCGGCGCGATCGTCGAGCCCTCCCTCGAGCGAGCCGGAGCGCTGCTGTACAGCTTCTATCCGGGGCAGTCGGGCGGCACGGCCCTCGCCCGCTTGTTGTTCGGTGACGCCAATTTTTCGGGCAAGCTGCCGTTCACCGTCGCGTCTGACCCGAGCCAGTACCCGGTGTTCGGCGACAGCGGCGAGGTCGCCGACTATCAGTACCTGCACGGCTATCGCAAGTTCGACGGGGAAGGGCTCACGCCGCGCTACTATTTCGGTTCCGGCATCAGCTACACCAGCTTTGCCTACTCGAACCTGAGCATTCCGTGCAGCGCCGGGGTGACTCCCGGCGGCATGCTGGTCGCCGAGGTCGACGTCACCAACACGGGAGCGGTGGCGGGCACGGAGATCGTGCAGCTCTACATCGGATATCCCAACACGACGGTGCGCCGCTCCGTCAAGGAGCTGAAGGCGTTCACGCGCGTCGAGCTCGCCCCCGGCGAGACGAAGCGCGTGCAGCTGACGGTTCCAGCGCGCGACTTCCGTTACTACGATGCGACCAACGGCTGGACCATGGAACTCGTCGAGCACGTGGCGCTCGTCGGGCCGAGCGCGGATCCGAACCTGCTCATGGCCGCCCCCTTCGACGTGGTCTCCAACTGAGAGAGACGGCCCCGAGCCCGTCGGAGGAACCGGCCATACTCGCGGTTCCGCGCGCTCGGAGCGTCTGCTAAGGCGTGTTGCCCATGATCGCCGACAGGTCCGTAGTTCGCGCCGCGTGCCGCGCTCTTCCTCGCGCGTTCCCCCCCGGTCGCGCGGCGTTGCTCGCGCTCGCGATGGCCTGCGGAGCGGCGAGCGCCCGCGCGCAAGACGAGGAAGACGCGATCGACATCGACGCCGAACCGAGCAACGAGGGGAGCGATGGCGACGCCGCCCGCGAGGAAGCCGACAGGGAGGGCCACGGCGACGAAGCCGAGGAAGCGGCGGAGAAGGAGGACGACACGCCGGCGCTGCTCGCCTGGTACGGCTCGCTCGAGTCTGACGTGGGCTTCGCCCATTACGACGCCGAGGCCGAGGCGCTGACGGACGACACGCTCCAGGATCACCGCGGGCGCTTCGTGGTCGCGCCGATGCTCCACCTGGAGCTGTCGGACTACTTCTTCGAAGCCACGGGGCAGCTGGTGGGTTGGGTCAAGAACAACCAAGGCTTGCCCCTGATCGGCGCCGACGACGTCTGGGGCAAATTCGGCAAGCAAGACGTCTGGGACATCCAGGTCGGTCGCTTCGAGGCCTGGCGCGTCTACCAGAAGTTCCCGCTCCGCTTTCACAACCTCGGCCCTGCCTTTCACTCGCGGGCCATCGGCGAGAGCACCGGTGCGTTCGATCTCTTCACGCTGGAGGACACGGGCGCGCTCGTGCGCCCGCCGGTGTCGAACCAGGCCTATTACGTCGACATTTATGAGGTGAGCTACATCCTGCTGCGCGAGGAGGCAGGGAGCATCGCGTTCCACTATTTCCCGAACGACAAGTGGGGCGTCGAGCTGCACGCGAAGTACGGCGAGCAGGCGCAGCAGAACAAGCTCGGTGGGCGGCTGGCGGTGATCGGGCGTCCCATACCGCAGCTGCAGCTCAGCGCCGCCGGTGAGGCACGCACCTCGCGCACCGCGAGCCCCGAGCGCTCGCTGGATCCCGACAACCCCGACAGCTACATCGACTGCAACAACTGCGGCCGTGTCGACCAGTGGGGATACGGCGGCGGAGCGGTGTTGACGCTTGGCCCCGTCGAGCTCGCCGCCAGCGGGGCCGTGGGATATCAGACGGGTTATGAAGCGGTCGACGGCACGAGAGACCCGCAAGCAAGCTACGAGGTTCAGAGCTTCGGCGGATACGCGCAGCTGACGTTCGATCGCACGACCATCGGCGGCGCGGTGAACAACACGCAGCTGCTCGACGAGTCTGACAACTTTCAGACGCACCTGCAGACGGCAGGCTACATCTTCCAGTCGCTGGCGCGCGACCTGAGCATCAAGCTCGTGGTCACTTACGCCAAGGGCAAGGACGACCCCGCCAATGAACGCAACGACGGCGTGCCGCCGCCCGAGAATAGCTTTCTCGGGGCACGCCTGCGGCTCAAGTACTACTTCAACACGCTGTGATTCGACGATGCCGTTAGGCTGGATGGCGTGAACGAGTAGCAGCGGTGCGGCTACAGCTGCGGTGCGACCCGTCCTTCGATCGCCTTCAGGGCGTCGTCGAGGACGCGGCCGTCGCGCAAGCACGCGAAGCAATCCTTCTGACCGTCGTCACCGCAACCGTCGGTGTGCTTGAGGGCGCGCAATGTCGCGCTGCAGCGCTGATCTCCGTCACGCTGCACGGCGGGCAACACGCGGAGATAGTCGTCACAGGTCGTGGCGGAGCGCAGGTCGAGTGCTGTGAGCAGCGCGGGCGTCGCCTTGGCACGCTGATCGGCGGAGTGCAGCAGCTGCTGCGCGAGGCTCGCCGCTCGATTGCCGCCGGGCGCCTTCTCCCACACCGCGTAGAGCACGTCGGGCCCCGTCGACCCCGCCCAGCCGAGCAGATGAGCGAACGCCGGGAGCATCGTCTCCGGGCTGGTGGCGAAGTTGAGGAAGCGCCCCGCCAGGTTGGGCGTCGCGAGGCCCGATGGCGCGTCGAGCTGCCGAGCGAATTCCTTGAACTCGTTCTGCTTCTGCGCCTGATAGCCGCGCTCGAGCGACAGCGTGAGGGCCGAGCTGCGCTCGCTCGGCGACATGTTCGTGATCTTGAACAGGGCGTCTCCATCCCCGGCCTCGGCGCGCTCGCCGAGTGTCGTCGGGCGCTTCGCCGACGGGGCCTCCTTGAGCGCCTGGACCGTCTGCGCCTGTTGGGCCACTCGGGTGCCGCGATCGGGCTGCAGCAGCATGATGCCGGCGCCGATACCGCTACCGAACAGCACCAGGCTGAGCGACGGCAACACCGTGTCGAGCAGCCACGCCGAGCGCCGACGGGCCGTGGGCAGCACATGCCCCGGCATCGGCTCGGGTTGCCGCTTGAACAGGTTCGAGAGCCACACTCCCACTCCGACGCCCGCCGAGGGGCGGCGATCAGCGGACATTGCTGGGTTCGTGTCGACGCGAGCGCGGCGCTGCTCGAGCTGCGCCGGATCGATACGCGGCACCACGCGCGTGGTTGCGCGGCGCGCGTCGGCCAAGGAGAGGTCGGGCTCGAAGCCCTGGAGCGCCGCCACGCCGGGGTCGACCGCCTGAAACCCGCCCGGCGACAGATCGCTATATTCGTCCGGCGCCTCCGGCACGACGGGCAGGCCGATATGCGTCACGGCGTCATCGTCGTCTTCTTCGGCCATCTCGGACAGTTGCAGCGGTGAACCGAGCGGCCGCGCATTGACGCGGCTCGGCGCGTTCTCGTCCGCTGCCGCCCCGCGACGCGCCCGTGTGCTCTCCACCTCCGGAATATCGAAGCTCGGCAGCGGCCCGTCACGCCGGGGTGCTGGCGGCGTGGACGGATGCTTCTGCGGCGGGGCGGGCTCGAACGCCGAGAAGCCCTGCTCTGCGTCGACGGGTTCTTCCGGCTCAGCGGCGAACGAGGCTGCAGCCAGCGCCGTTGGAGACTCTTCGAGGTCAGACGCTTGCGTCGAATCGAACTCGTCGGCATCGGCTGGCAGCAAGCTCGGGAGCACCGCATTCAGAGCGTGTTCCTCCCGCGGCTGCGCCTCTGCCGCGGCGCGCGCGACCGGCGGGGGCGGTGGTGAGCTGGCGGCCCGGGGGTGTGACTCGCCGCTCGGGCGTACAGGCAGAGGTGGCTCGCTGCCGCGACGAGCAGCGAACACTCGCGCGTCAGCCTCCGCCGCGGCCGCCGCGGCCGCCGCTTCCTGTGCCGCCGCGGCCGCCGCGAGTGCGGCCGCCTCGTCGTCTTCGAGTTCGACGCTGTAGGGCGCCGACTCGGCGCTCGATTCCGGCCCAGCGTCGTTCGGACGCTCGGCGGCACCTTCGGCGGTATCCGCGGCCGCGCCGCCGGGCGCTGCGTCGTTCGACTTCGACGGCTCATCATCGCCGTCGCTCGAATCCGACATCATCAACTCGTCGAGCGATACATCTTCATCGTCGACGGTGGTGCTCTGACCCGACGCCAAAGATCCGACGCTGCTCGCCGGTGACGCGTCGCCGCCGGAGCCCTCGACGTCGATGACCCGAGATGAGGCGCCTGCCGGGCTCGACGGCACATCGAGATGCGTGCGATCCGCCGGTTCGCTCTTCGTTTGACTGGCCATGGCCTATTAGTACCAAGGCCCTGCTTGGCGGTGGTGGGATTAACACCCACGTGCGGCGGAAAACATATATCGTTGTTGCTGACTGAGCAATTTTGCGCCGTAGGAAAAATCTGTTCGGAATGCGGCCGCCGTGGGCTCGACCGACGACGATAACCGCTCCGCAGCAGCGAGCGGCGCCCGAGAATCGGGGCTCGGCGAGTCACTCGCTCGAGACGGCGTGACCGGGGCGTTGCCGAGGGCGCTTCGCGCCCTCGATGCCTCACCCGCGGCCTCGATACCTCACACGAAGATCGTGCCTTCGCCCACCACCACGCATTGTCCGCCGATGCGCAGTTGCTTCAACTGATCGTTGTCTTGCTCGGCGCTCACGTGGATCGTGCTCGGCCGCCCTATCTCCGCCCCCTGCTCGAAAACGAACAGGTGCTCGCGGCGCGGCGGCACGAGGCGGTAGCGGACCAGATAAGCGGCGAGGGGCCCGCACGCGCTCTCGGTGGCCGGCGCTTCGCTGATCCCCAGCGCTGGAGCGAACATGCGCGCGGTCGCCGTCGAGCCAACCTTCTCCGACTCGAGCGTGAAAGCGTAGATGTGCGGCGCCTCGAAGCGACGGATCGTGCGCTCCCAGATGTCGGTGCGCAAGCGGATGCGCTTGAGGGCCTCGAGCCCGTTCACGGCGATCACCAGGAATGACATGCTCGACGCCACCGCCTGCACGGGAAGGCCAGGCATCAGATCCTCGAGCGTCAGCGAGAGCACGGCAGCGGCGGTGTGCGTCTCCGGGTAGACGGAGCCGAACTTTGGCAGCTCTTGCTTGGTGGTGGTGATCGGCGACACCAGCGAAACCGACACGGGCCCGGAGGCTTCGTCGAACACCATCCGGTGGCGGGGCGCCGCCGGCGCCACGACGCCCTCGCGAGCGAGCGCGAAGGCGGTGCCGATCGAGGGGTATGAGCCCGTGGGCAGCTCCGCGTGCGGCGAGAAGATGCGCACCGAATAGTCGTGCGACTGATCGAACGGCGGGAACACGAACGTCGTCTCCGAGTGGTTCAACTCGCGCGCTATGCGCTGCATGCGCTCGGTGTCGAGGCCACGCGCATCGGTGAAGACGGCGAGCGGATTGCCGTTGAAGCGCTGATCGGTGAAGACGTCGACCAAGCGATACGTGTACGGGCGTGAAGAACCGGGAACCGACTCTTCGGCTTGATAGCTGGGGCGAGACGGTATGGCCATGGGAGAGCGCTACGGTCGAGGGTTGGAGTGAATGAAGACCATTCCAGCGCAAGTGTACACTTGTGTGCTGCAGTCGCAAGCCTAGCGATACGCGCCGAGCCGTGTCCGACAAAGCGTGAGGGCCGCTCTAGATTGCCCCGTTCGGGGTTGCTCGCCCCGGCACCAACCAATAGGCTCGGGCCGCTGCAACGGAAACGTCGGGAGTTTGGCTTCATGAACATGCGTCTGCTTGTTGATTTCTGGTTCGGTGGCACCCCAATCCACGAACTGAATTTCCGGTTCGCGAAGGCTTCGCGTGTGGCCCTGTCCGCCGCAGCGATCCTCGCGGGCTGCTCATCCGCCACCCCGCCGACGACGGCTCCCGCCGTCTCCGAAGGGGCGCAGGGCCTTCGCGACGCGGGCGAGGCCCATTTCAGCGAGCTCCTGCAGCTCACCGACGGTGGCGAAAATGCCGAGGCGTACTGGTCGAGCGCCGGCAATCAGCTCATCTTCCAGGCTCACGAGGGCGAGGGCTGCGACCAGATCTACACGATGGGGGTCGATCGCCCGCTGCCCGAGCCACAGCGGGTGTCGACGGGCAAGGGCGCGACCACGTGCGCCTACTTCCTGCCCGGCGATCAGCAGATCGTCTACTCCTCGACCCACCTGGGCGGCGATGCCTGCCCCCCGAAGCCCGATCACAGCAAGGGCTACGTGTGGCCGCTCTACTCGAGCTACGACATCTTCAAGGCCAACGCCGACGGCAGCATCGTGCAGCAGCTCACGTCGCAACCCGGCTACGACGCGGAAGCGACCGTCTGCTCGAAGGACGGCAGCATCGTTTTCACCTCGTCCCGCGACGGGGATCTCGAGCTCTATCGGATGGACGCCGACGGTCAGAACGTGGTGCGCCTCACCAACACGCCGGGCTACGACGGCGGCGCGTTCTTCAACGCCGACTGCTCGAAGATCGTGTGGCGCGCGTCGCGCCCCGTGGGCAAGGAGCTCGAAGATTATCAGCAGCTCCTCTCGGAGGGCCTGGTGCGCCCCACCAAGCTGGAGCTCTATGTAGCTGGCGCCGACGGTAGAGACCCGCGGCAGATCACCTACCTGAACGCGGCGGCGTTCGCTCCGTATTTCACGCCGGACAGCAGGCGCGTGCTGTTCTCGACGAACTATGGCGACCCCTCGGGGCGCGAGTTCGACATCTGGGCCATCAACGTCGACGGCACGCAGCTCGAGCGAATCACGAAGACGCCCGGCTTCGACGGCTTCCCGATGTTCTCGCCCGATGGCAAGTATCTCGCGTTCTCCTCGAACCGGGCGTCGCGCCCGGGCACCTTCGACACCAACGTGTTCGTCACCGAGTGGGTGCCGGGCACCATCGTGCCGGAACGAGAGACAGCGGCCGATCGCATGGTGCGCGACATCGCCTGGCTCGCCGACCCCGTGCGCGAGGGGCGCGGCGTCGGCTCGGCGGGCCTGCGCGCCTCCGGCGAATACGTCGAGGCCCGCTTCAAAGAGCTCGGGCTCCAGCCCGCCGGCATGAACGGCACCTTCCGGCAGGAGCTCGACGTGGTCACCAGCGTGAAATCTGGCCCGAACTCGGCGCTCGGCGTCGCGGGCGCGGCTGTCGCCGCCGACCAGTTCCAGCCAGCAGGTTTCAGCGCATCGGGCACGGTGTCGGGTCGGCTGGTGCTCGCCGGTTACGGCATCAACGAGCCATCGCTCGGACGCACCGACTTCGAGGGCGTGCCCGTGCGGGGCAACATCGTCGTCGTGCGCCGCTTCGTGCCGGAGTCTGAGAAGTTCCAGGACACGAAGACCAAGCGCATCTACGGGGACCTGCGCCAGAAGGCGTGGCTCGCCCGCGAACGCGGGGCGGCCGCACTGATCGTGGTCGACATCCCCGAGCGTCCGAAGGGCGCCGCAGCCGACTGGAAGCCGGCCGACGACGCCCATTTTCCGGCGCTCGAGCGCGACGGCTACGGCGACGCCGGCATACCCGTGGTCCACGTCAAGCGCGCGGCATTCGAGAAGGCGTTCGCCCAGCTCGAGAAGGGCCAGCGCCTCGACGCCAAGCTGACCGTCGAGATGACGCTCGAGCGGCAGGCGGTCTTCAACGTGCTCGCGAAGCTGCCCGCTCGCGCACCCGCCGATCAGAAGCTCCCGGGCGTCATCGTCGTCGGGGCTCACTACGATCATCTGGGCTACGGCGGCTCACACTCACTCGCGCCCGATGATCGCTCGGCGCACGTCGGCGCCGACGACAACGCCTCCGGTGTGTCGCTGGTGCTGGAGGTCGCGCGCGCCTTGAGCCAGGCCGGCAACACCCGCCGCGACATCGTGTTCGCGACGTTCACCGCCGAGGAGATGGGCACGCTCGGCTCGGCACACCTGGTCAAGTTCCCGCCCCCGGGGCTGGAAGCGGCGAACGTGTACGCCATGTTCAACTACGACATGGTAGGGCGGATGACGAAGAACTCGGTGTCCGTGCTGGGCGCAGAGAGCGCCGACGAGTGGGCCAGTTTCCTCCCGAAGCTCTGCAACGACGCACGGGTCGACTGCCACCTGAGCGGCAGCGGCTACGGCCGCAGCGATCACCAGCCGTTCTACGTCGCGGGGATCCCGGTGTTGCACTTCTTCACCGGCGCCCACTCCGACTATCACAAGCCGAGCGACATAGTTTCGCAGATCAATGGCGCTGGCGCCGCGCAGGTCGCCGAGCTCACGGAGCATTTGCTCACCGACGCGCCGCAGCTGCCGCGGCTCAGCTATCGCAAGGTCGCCCCCGACGACTCGACCGGTGACATGCGCTCGTTCAACGCCTCGCTCGGCACCATCCCCGACTACGGCGGCCCCCCTGACGGCCAGAAGGGTGTGCTGCTCTCGGACGTTCGTCCAGGCAGCGGCGCTCAGCAGGGTGGCATGCAGCGCGGCGACATCCTGGTCCAGCTCGGCGACAAGAGCATCGAGGGAGTGCATGACCTGATGTTCGTGCTCAACTCGGCCAAGCCGAACCAGACGGTGAAGGCCGCGGTGATCCGCGAGGGCAAGCGGGTCGAGATGAAGGTCACCTTCCACGAGCGCGGGGGTGGCGGCGGTCAGAGCCCGCACGGGCCGGCCGCGGGCAGTGAGCCCCCCAAAGGCGAAGCGCCCAAGGGGCATCCACACGGGCAAGCTCCGCAGGGGCACGGCGCCCACGGGCAAGCTCCGCAGGGGCACGGCGCCCACGGACAGGCTCCGCAGGGGCACGGCGCCCACGGGCA
>Ga0247763_1002168_pt1 | contig 10268 bp, 4 predicted proteins | sample UWRJL141409B4_FD_179926 | JGI IMG/M metagenome (GOLD analysis project Ga0247763, IMG submission 179926) | Plant litter microbial communities from Arlington Agricultural Research Station in Wisconsin, United States - UWRJ-L141-409B-4 | ecosystem: Environmental > Terrestrial > Plant litter >... | reverse complement strand
GATCCTTCTCGGGGACCGCCGCGGCCTGCGCGGCGTCCGACTTCTGCTTGTTCTTGCGGGCGACGTACGCGAGCGCCCCCGCGATACCCAGGAACGGCAGCGCGGGCATACCCGGGACGAGCGCCATCAGCGTCATCACGCCAGCGGTCAGGACGACAGCGCGTCGACTTCCGAGGAGTTGCGTGCGCAAGGCGTGGCCGAGCTGCTCGCCCGTCGCCGAGCGCGTGACGACGACACCAGCGGCGGTCGAGATGAGCAGTGAGGGCACCTGCGACACCAGCGCCTCGCCTACCGACAGGATGGAGAAGGTCTCGGCGGCGGCGCCCACATCGAGCCCCGCGGCGACGCCCAGCAGCAGGCCGCCGATCAGGTTGATGCCGGTGATGAGCAAGCCGGCGACGGCGTCGCCTTTGACGAACTTGCTCGCGCCGTCCATGGCACCGAAGAAGTCAGCCTCGCGTTCCAGGTTCCGGCGGCGGGTGCGCGCCTCTTCGGCGTTCATCAGGCCAGCGTTCAGATCGGCGTCGATCGCCATCTGCTTGCCGGGCATACCGTCGAGGGCGAAGCGCGCAGCGACCTCGGCGACGCGACCCGCGCCTTTGGTGATCACCACGAAATTGATCACCACCAGGATCAGGAACACGACGAGACCGACGACGACGTTGCCGCCGACGACGAAGCGCCCGAACGTCTCGATCACGTGACCGGCCGCGCCATGGCCCTCGGAACCGTGCAGCAAAATCAGCCGTGTGCTGGCGACGTTGACCGACAACCGGAGCAGCGTGGCGACCAGCACGACGGCGGGAAACGCGCTGAACTCCAGTGGTTGCTCCATGAACAACCCGATCAGGAACACACCGATCGCGACCGCCAGGCTGAACGCCAAAAGCATGTCGATCAGCATCGCCGGGATGGGCAGCACCATCATCAGCACGATGCCGATGACGCCCAATGGCACCGCGAGATCAGTGAGGAAATTGGTCGGTTGAGGCTTCGATGCGGCAGTTTCCAAGCGCTCGGATCCGAGCGAAAGGCATGCCAACGAGCAGAGGCTCCTCGCGCAGATCGAGCGCGCCTCCGAACCTGCGAGCGGGCGTCAGAACATTGACGCGATCATCGCAAGCTTTGCGGTGAGCGAGTCGCTGGCACGCCGCTCGAGCGTTTCGCACCGCTCGAGGCCACGCCCCGAGCTCGTGTCCCGAGCCGAACCGCTCTGTCGCTCGTCGCGATCGAAAGCACAAAAGCCCGCGGGGCGAACCGCTTTTGGCGATCCGCCCCGCAAGAGGCCCCGAGCAGGGAGCTTGGTTCAGTCGTCGCTGAAGACGCCGTACGCGAGCCGCGTGAGCTCGATGTCGCCGAAGATGTTCTCAATCTCGGCTTCGCTCGCACCGTTGCCGATCGCGACCTTTGCCTTCTCGAGCAACTCCGCGGCGTACCAGGTGCCGGGCGGGTCGCCTGCCCTACGATAGGACACGAACATACGACCGGACTTCGGGTCTGCCACGTCGACCAGCTCGAAGCCTTCCGGCGCCGAACGCACCTCGCCGCTGCCGAGCAGCGAGATCTGACCACGCTTCGCGTAGGCCGGGTTGAGGCTCGAATCGAGCAGGTTCATGCCCGCGATGAGCGCCTGCACGCGAGTCGTGTAGGTGCGGCCGGGGGCAATGTTCGGCAGCTTGGCGAGCTCCTCCGGGGGGCGGTTGTCGAAGAAGGTGCGCGGCACCACCTCGCCAATCCCGTTGCTCTCCTGGATGCGCAGGGCGTAGCCGGAGTCGTTCTCGTTGTAGAGCGAGCTGAACAGCCCCTCGACCTCCTCCGCGAAGAGCAGGTTGTACGGAATGCGGAAGGAGCGAGCGTCTGCGTTCACGTCCTGACCGATACCGACGACGCTCGCGTTCGACGCCTGCAGAGCGTTGAGCGCCGCCATCTGGTCGTAGAAGTGACCCGACTCGACGACACGTCGGAACACGTCGTAGCCCGAGCTGTCGTAGCTCGAGAACAACGAGCGACCGACGCCACGCGGGACGTTGATGCATCCCGGCATGCTCATGAACGCGCCCTCGGTGTTGACGTCCACCGTCGCGCCATCGTCGTTGATCGGGATCGAGACCTCGCCGGGGATCTCGGGGCACTCGCCGCCGGCGGGCTGGTACTCGCCCGTGACGGTGTCGTAGATGTGAGCGCCGTATTCGGGCGTCGCCATCGTGTTGAGCAGGCGGTTCAGACCTTCGATCGTCGCGATGGCACCCATGTCACCGCGCGGCGTGCCCTGCGGAGCCAGGCCGGTGATGGCGAAGTTCCACAGCCAGTGCTGGTACATGTTCGTCAGCGGCAGGAAGTAGCGCGAGAGCACGCGCTGGTAGACCTGGAAGGAGTCGAAGCCGACCCGGTCCCGCTGGAAGTTGTTGAACACGTAGTACTCGCGATACGAGGTCAGGTTGTTGGCAACGATCTCGTAAGGGTCGGCGCCCTGATCCCAGCGATGGCAGTTGTCGACCGAGTCGACGAACTCGTCGTAGCACGACAGGTACGGCACCTTGACGGGCAGCGACGCGGTCTCTGTGGCCGGCAGCGACTGCTGGTTGTTCAGAAGCGTGAGGTAATCGGTACGCGGGATGAAGCGGCGCTTGGCGATGTTCTCGGCGCCCCCGAACATGGTCGGGAAGTTCGTGTAGTGCGACGCCATCATGCCGGCCTGCCCCTGATAGGGCAGCGCGTTCTCCAGGCCCTGGTTCAGCACCGGGTTGCGCACCTGGTTGGCGTCGAGTGCCGCCGTGCGAACGTCGACGCCGAGCGCGCGACCACCTTGCTGCATGCCCGCGATGGCGTCGTCGTCGAAGACTTCGACGAGATCGCCATAGCCCGCCGCGAGCGCGGCGACGTCGTAGTGCCCCAGGCCGTGGAAGTCCGCGTTGAAGCGCCCGCCGTAGTCCATGATGCTGGAGTACTGATACTCCGCCATCTTGCCCGCGCGCTGCTCGGCGCAACCGGGCGCCGTGTCGGTGCCCGGGATCGGGCCCGTCGTGCCTTGGAGCGGCCCCTCGAGCGCGCAGTTGCTGTGCAACATCGCGGTGTACGAAGGCTCGTCCGTCTGCACGTAAGCCCTCACCGGCTCGATGGTCTTCTCGCGCAATTCCCAGTACTCGTCGTGGAAGTTCAGAGCGTCGGCGCTGGCGGCGAAGTTGTGGCGCAGGCCCATCGTGTGCCCGAGCTCGTGCAACATCACCGCGTGGTAGATGCGCTCGCGCAGCGCCTGGAACAGATCGTCGCCGGCGAGGCGGGCATCCTTCATTTCCGCGGCGAGGCCCGCGATGGCTGGATCGTCGAAGTTCGCCAGCCACAGGCTCTTGCGCGAGGCGAGGTCTTCGAGCGCCTGGAAGTCCTTGCTGGCATCCGGCCCGAACCAGTTGGTGATCGAGAACGCGCCCAGCGGGCCTTCGTCGGGCGGAGCTTGACCGAGCGCTTCGGCGCGCGCCTTGAGCATGGCCGAGCGCTGCTCGAGGAACGAAGGCTCACCGCGAGCGGCCGAGTCCACCCACTCGGACGGCAGCATCCTCGCCTCGAGCGTGGTGCCCTGAGCGCGCCGCAGGCGCGACTCATCGAGGTTCGGCACCTTGGGCGCGAGGGCGTCGACGCCTCGGGCCGCGATCTCCTGCACGCGAGCGAAGGCCTTGTCGCCGAGCACGCGCTTGCTGAGGGCGGAGCCCGTCAACCCCTCGATGTGGCTCGCCTTACGCGGATCGATCGGCTTGAGCTCGCTGCGGATCGAGTCGCGGAAGTACTGCCCGCTGATCAGGTCGTCCTCCGTGAGCGAGCCGTCGTTGATCATCAGCTCGACGATCTCCTTCGCGAGCTCTGCGTAGCGATCGACCGCGGCGCCGTAGACGTGGGCGGATGCCGAGACGATGCGCCCCGTCTCCGGGTTCATCGAGGAGGGACCGAAGCCGAGGGGGCTCGCCGGCTGCAGGTCGTTCACCCAGTAGATGAAGTTGTGCCGGATGTCGCCGTTGCGGTTGGCGTTGTCCTCGTTGCTGTCGATGCAGAACAGGCAGGTGTCGCCCGTGTCGCGCTCGAGATCGATCTCGAGCTCGGCCACCGTCTGGTTGCGTGCGGAGGCGATGACCGTTTTTAACGAGGTGTCGTAGTCGACCTGCATGCGGTCCGTGACGCCGCGCATCTCGTCCGGATAGTTCTCGGACAGCGAGTAGACGACGGGGCGCAGGGTGCGGTCGGCATACGGGAGCGGATCGCCCGCTGCGTTACGGCTCGACTCCCAGACGTCGTGACGCCCGGCGAGCTGGATCAGACCGCTGAACGTGTTGCCCAGCCGGCGATCGAACGTGGGGCGCTCGACCCGGAAGTAGCCGAACTCACCCATGCGACGGTCGTCGTAGACCATCGGTACGTATTCTTGCTCGCGCTCCGTGTCGACGCGGAGCAGCGACGTGCGCACCTTGATCTCGTCACCGACGCAGTCACCGATGCCGGAGTTGAGCTGCGCGACGCAGCCCATGATCGACGGCGTGACGAAGCGTCGGACGGTGAAGTCGATATACTCGGCGTTGCCGTTGTCATCGAGCTCCATGCGGAAGGCGTCCGGCCCACCCTCGTTCTGGGGCACGAACGCCGCGGCAGACGAGGTCGCGCCGAAGATCGGCATGAACGCGGCGGGGCCGGCGAAGAAGCTGTCGACCTCGTTGGAGGCCCAGTTCACGCGCATGAACCTGCGCTCGTACCAGGGGCGATCGGTCGTGTTCTCGGAGATGACGTTGTTCTGCTCGCCGGTGCGGGCGTTGTAGCCGCGCTGGACGTCGACGTGGCTCTCGATGCGGTAGGCGACGACCGGGTTGCCCTTGTAGACGTTGGGGTCGCGCCCGCTACCCAGCCCCGGCGTGACCGGCTGCGAGCTGGGGTTGGCGATGTCGGCGGCCGCGGTGCCGTCGGTGCCGGGGATCTTTTCGTAGGCGCGGTAGCCTACCAGCCAGTTCTCCTGGACCTCCCAGACGACCTCTTCGAGATCGCCCATGTCACCGACCATGGTGGTCGGGCTGGTGGGCGGCACGTCGACCACCGTTTCACGGATGAACCACTGCCCATCCTCGAAGTGCTTCTTCTCGACCAGGTCTGGCTGGGTTCGATCGATGTCTCCGATCGATTGCGCACATCCGGATCCCATTGCTAGCGCGCCGAGCAGCGCGGCGGCACGGAGTCCGAGCACGCCGTGATTAAGGCTGCGGCTCACACATCTCGTCATTAGGTCCTCCAACTCGAAACAAAAGTAGCACGCGGCGTCATAAAGAAATGGATTCCGTGTATGTCGCGCTGATGAAAAAGGTTGTCATATTGCTCTCCGCGCCTTCGAGGTTGAAGAACGGAAAGCGGATGCGTTTGTCATCGGCGGTGCGGGTCGGGCCGCCCGTCGCCATGCCGGCGCCGAACGCCAGGTGATCGAGCACCTGCCAGTTCGCGAAAAAGCTGCCGCCATGAGAATCGCGGCGACCGCGACCAGCGCGCGCGCCCACGCCGCTCAGCTCGTCGAGGTCGTAGCTCTCGTAGGTCCAGGAGTGGCTGAGGTTGTAGGCGGCGCCGAACCCGAGGGTCTCGGTCGCGGGCCAGAACACCGAGAGCGAGTTGCTCCACACCATCGAGGTGTTGTTTGACTCGCCTTCGAAGTACGTCGCGCCCGCGAGCTCCGAGCCGCCGGAACGGGCGATGCCCGTCACCACCTCTTCGATCACCAGGCCGTCACGCGTGGTGAATGGGTCACCCGTGTTCGGGTTGCGCGTCGGGTGGGTGTACTCGTGAAAGTTCTTGCGAAACCCCGTGCCGAGCGAGAGGAACACCTTGCCCACCGGCTGGGCAGCGGAGAGCCGCGCGCCCAGGCTGGTGCGGAGTGTCTCCACGCGCGAGGATTCGCTCGTCGGCAGCTGCGCCGAGAGGCTGCCGAAGATCTGCGGGCCACCCTGGAACCGATACAGTGAACGGCTCGCGCTCAGCCCGATGTCGCTGAAGATGACCTGCTGGGGATCGTCGTCGCCTCCGGATTGCGTCAGCTCTTGGCTGAGCGATGCGCTCGCCGCGATCCGCGTACCGTCCGGGAACATGAACGACGGTGACAGCGACACCGACCAATCGACCATGGGATCGCGCGCGTATCCGCCGCCCCACTGGAACGTGCTCTGACCGAAGCTCATCTGTGTGCCGAGCGCGATGCTGAAGCCACCGGGGACGAGGATCTGCCCCGGCGGCAGCGCGTTTTGCGGCGTCGTGCGCGTCGCCTGCGCCTTGTCGGCGGGCACGATCGCGCCGCCCTTGGCACCGGGCTGGCTCGGAATCGGAGCCTCGGGCAGCGTGGGAGCCGCGGGCGTCGGCGCTTGGGCGGCAGGCGCGGTGTCGGGAGCCACCGAGGAGAGCGGAGCCGCACCGGCGACGCCGGGCGGGGGCGAGGCGGCGCCATCGGGCGCGGCGGCCACCGCGGGGCCCCCGGCGCCTTCCACGGGAGCGGCGCCTGGCGGAGCCGCGGCAACGGACGCGCCTGCGGGCGGCACGTCCGCGGCTGCAGGAGCAGGGGCTGCGGGAGCAGGCACCTCCGGAGCAGGAACAGCGGGCGCGGGAGCCGCTTCGGCGACGGGGGCGACCTCGCCCGGGGCCTTGTCACCCGGTGCGGGCTTGCGCGCTGGAGGTGTCGCAGCGGTGGGAGGTGCCGCAGCGGCTGGCGCGGACGGCTTGGCAGGGGCCGCCGTCGGCGGTGCAGGCGCCACGGGGGCCGCCTCGGCGGGCGCGGTTTGCATCGCGTCCGCTGTCGGGCTGCTGCTCACCACGGCTGCAGCCACACCAATCATCACCAGGGTCGCGCCAACTTCGAAAGCCATCAGCACACACTCATTCGTAGAGACCGTTTCCCGGGCGTGCCGGCCACGCGGGACCTGCAGCAGGATAGCTCGCTCGAGGAATCTTGGGCGTCGTTCGATGCGACCCGGCAAAAATAGTCGGCCGCCGCCGATGTAAAATTCGCTGCGATCTCGCGGGACACCACACCGACAGTGGCGCGGCCCGCGCGGAGCGTCGCACGCGCACTGCGCTTTTTCAGGCCAGCGCGGGCGATTTACGCGGCGGGCGCGCGCGGACGGCGCAGGGTTCGCGCCCTCGTTCGCATTCACGCTCGGCCGCTGCGCGGGCCGACGGCCTGAATCCCCAGTCGGAGAAACACGCGAGAAACTCAGCGCCCGTCGGGACCGGTGCCGATCAAGAACAGCAGATCTTCGAGGGTGTCACGGCCCAGGCGCGTCGTGAGGTGAAGCCAGGCTTCGCTGGGCTGGGACAGCGCGTACACGATCGGTGACTCGCCCCGGTGGGGCGCTCGCTCGATCGGCTTGGCGGGGCCGCTGGCGAGCCGCCAGAGGTCCAACGAGCCGGCGTTCAGCTCTTCGAGCCAGGCGAGGCTGACGAAGCCGCCCGCGAGGATGCGGTGCTGGTGCAACTCGCCGAGGCCGGGGCGCCCCGCGAGCGTAGCCGAGGCCTTGGTGCGCGCGCGCTCGGTCAAGAGCGAGATCAGGAAGCGCTCGTCAGCACCCCACGCGATGCGCACGCCGTCCTCGTCCGGCACGAACACCGCGAAGAGCTCGGGTGGGCGCGTCGCGTCGGTGGCAGAAGCTCCCGCTGCGCCGGGTTCGGGGGCTGACCGCTCGCCACCATTGGCCGCGGCCAGCGGTGGCTCGAAGCCGATCTCGAGCACGAAGCTGCCGCGCGGCAGCGACCCGGTGCTGGGCCGGCGCTGTTCCATGCGCGCGGGGGCCCACGCCGGTCCGAGGCTGCTCTTGATCAGTCGCGCGAACTGCCTGCCGAGGATGGGATCATTGAACGACTTCGCGAGCTGCCCGACGTAGTACTGGTACTCGGTGAAGTTGCCGCGCACGCTGTACAGCTGCCAGCCGAGCGCCTCGAGCCAGGCGGCGCGCGGGCGCTCGCCCGGGCCCGACGGAGCGGGCAAGCGTCCGCTGGCGTGGATCACGGGTCCGCGCGGCATGGGCAGGTAGAGTACGAGCTCCCGCGCCTGCTGCTCGAGCCGGTTCGGTACGCCGCGATAGTCGAGCACCGTCCCGAGCAAGGCCGCGAGCGGCTCGCGCAGCCTGGCGAGCGGAGCGGCCTGAAATGCCCACGAGAACCCGGCGCCGTCGCTCGCCTCGTGGGCCTGCCAGAACTCTGCGGGGGCGAGGCCGCTAGCGCCAGAGCCCACCATGAGCTGGCCGAGCGCCGAGCGGCCCGCGGCGGCGGGGGCGAGCACGCTGAGCTGCATGGCCTCCTCGCGCGCGCGCAGCGAAAACTCGATCGATGCACCGTCGAGGTCTTCTGCGAGGTAGCGCAGCTCGCGCGAGCCAGCCGCGACGGCGCGCGCCCACTGCTCGTCGAAGCGATCGTTGATGCGCGAGGTGCCGATCACGGCTCCCAGCAGGTGACTCATCCAGGCCGAGGCGAGCGCTCGCGTGCTGCTCTCGTCGAGCTGCGCCAGCGGCGACGCGCGCAGCGAGATGGCGATGTCTGCCTCACCCACGGGCGCGAGAGGCAAAGCGCGTGTTGCATGCGGCAACAGGCGAGCCAGCTCGTCGTCCGTCGACGCGCACACCATGCGCGCGGACGCCGGCCCGAGCGCGCGGCTCTCGGCGCAGGACAGGCCGAGCGGAGAGCGGACGTCGCTCGGCTCTGCGGGGGGGGTCGCCGGGCGGCCCGGCGTCGCGCCGAGACCGAAGCTCAAGGCCCAGGACAGCGCCGGTGGCTCGGTCACCTTGTCGAGCACGACGATGACCTCGATCGGCGCCGTGAGGTCGATCGGGCGCGACGGCTGACCGAGCCGCGTCAGCAGCCAGGGCTCGAGCGGTAGCCCACCTCCCGACCACGACCCGAGCTGACCGAGCAGCTCGCTCGGGTTCTTCCAGCGCCCGGCCAGCACCAGGTCGTCGGGCAAGGAGAGCGCGGCCAGCGACGCGTCGAGCTTCTTCGCCAGCCGCGCGGGCGGAGGGGGGGGCGGCGGAGTCTTCGGCGGCGGCTCGACGCCACCGCACGCCGCGACCCCGGCCAGGATCGTCGCTGAGAGCAACCGTGACGCTTGGGCTCGCACCCCGATCATTCAATGGGCCGTACGACTCGGGCTTCCAGCGAGTTGAGACGCCTCTCGCGCTCTCCGTTCGATTTCGTCGAAGCGGCCCTCGGACAGCAACTTGGCCTCGGCGAGCCAGCTGCCGCCGCAGCAGAGCACGTTCTCGAGGGTGAGATACTCGAGCATGTTCTTGGCGTGAATACCACCGGTGGGCATGAAGGGCACGTCGGGGTAGACCGCCGCGAACGCCTTCAGCGTGCCGATGCCGCCGAATTGCTCGGCCGGAAAGAACTTCAGCACGTCGACCCCGAGATCGAGCGCTCGCTCGACCTCCGACGGAGTGCACACGCCCGGGCTCACCGCGATCCCCTCGTCGAGCGCGTAACGCACGACGTCTTCGCGCAGGCCTGGGCTCACGATGAAGCGAGCGCCAGCGCGCTGCGCCGCGCGGGCCTGTTCGATGCTGCGAATGGTGCCTGCACCCACCAGCAGGCCTGGCACCCTCGACAGGATTTCGATCCCCTCCTCCGCCGCCTCGCTGCGAAAGGTGATCTCGACACATGTGATGCCGCCTGCCAGCAGCGCGCGGCCGAGGCCTTCGACACACTCGGCGTTGGGTAACTTAACCACCGGCACGATCCGGCAGGCGCGAAGCGCTTCGAACACGTCACTCATTTTCGTTTGCTTTCCCGTCTCGAACCTGAACCCGGCAATCAACTCGAAAAACCTCGATAGGCGGCGTCCGCGACGCAGCGAGCGCTCAGCGGTCGATGCGCGCGCCGCCGCCTTTCATGGCGCGCAGCACCTCGGATAGCGTGGCCATGGTGGTGTCTCCCGGCGTGGTCATCGCTAGCGCACCGTGCGCCACGCCGCATTCGAGAGCCCATGCTGGATCCTTACCTTCGAGCAGGCCGTAGATAAAGCCCGAGGCGAACGAATCGCCGCCCCCGACGCGATCCAGGATCATGATCTCTCGGATCGGGACCTGCCAAAATTCCCCTCCGCCGGCGCAGACCGCGCCCCAGCCATTGACGCTCGCCGAGGTGGCCTCGCGCAGGGTGGTCGCCACGAGCTTGAGGTTGGGGAACGTCTGCTGCACGCGGCTCACCATGCGACGGAAGCTCTCTACGTCGATCTCGGTGAAGTCGCCCGCTGCTTCGAGCTCGAAGCCGAG
>Ga0247763_1002167_pt1 | contig 10270 bp, 13 predicted proteins | sample UWRJL141409B4_FD_179926 | JGI IMG/M metagenome (GOLD analysis project Ga0247763, IMG submission 179926) | Plant litter microbial communities from Arlington Agricultural Research Station in Wisconsin, United States - UWRJ-L141-409B-4 | ecosystem: Environmental > Terrestrial > Plant litter >... | reverse complement strand
TGATTATCTTCCAGTCTCAAGTTAGGTGTACTTTGCAGATTTAAAGTTCATTCATGAAGAATCGTCTCGTTGTTTACAGAACTGTCAAGTTCTTTTCCATCTATTAAGAATAGCTATTAACCTCAATTCCTGCCAAGACAAGTCCAGCCATCACTGGACTCGGTCATCGGTATTGTCTCTCGCGGGTTGCAGAAACAGTCGAGTAAGCAACCAGCCCACCTTCTGACTTGCTCCTTATTTCTTTCCGTGGCCTGGTGGTGTACTCCACCGTTTTCCAAGTTCATCGGTGGCTCTCTTTCCATCTGAGTCGAGACCACCGATGTTGTTGTTGTTGTTACGGCTAATGGGCGATCCTCCTGCCGATCTTGTCCACTCCGGCCTTGAGACTGTCTACGAGATACAATAGCTCGGTCTACTTCAGCCCGATCTGGGTCGCCGGGATCCAAAAGCGGAGTGCACTCGTTAGGAAGAAACTCCATATCAAACTGCATGCTTGCCTGACTGGCTCGACGTTGGCGATTAACATGCGTCTTGGATGATGGTTCTGTGGCGTGGGGTTCAGCATCCGTGTTGACGAATGCGGGTCCCACCGTTTCAGCAGGCTTGCCCTCCTGCGGCACTCCCTGCTGGGACTCGGCTTGACTGACAACTTGGTCGTGCTGCGCGGTGGAAGCTGTTTTTGAGGCTGTGTTTGAAGCTGTGTCGGGATCTCGGTCCGGATCTTGGTCCGGATCTTGATCTGCATCTTCGTTTGAATCTTCGTCCGCACCAAGTTCACTGCCTTCAGGCCGTACAGTCGACGATACTTCCGAAGCTTCATTCCCTAGCGTTTTCCTACTAGCATCTGATATTTCCGGGGGAAGTTCGGGTATCTTCGGAAGACTGCCTACGACAACACGAGCCATGTCCTCGTGTTTTGACTGTGCATGTCCGGACAAGGTCTGTTGCCGAGCTACCTGAGTCTCGTCTCCATCCGAATCAGGCTGTCCAGTTTCGTCTCGATTTTCCGATCGTCTCAATTCCTCTCGAGTCGGTCGGTTGACCAACGACATAGTCCCAAAAGCAGAATTCGAGACCGGAGACAAGGGTCGCACGCTGGGCGGGTAGCTGTCTTGGGAACAAATCAGCCTTCTCGCTCTCAAATCATAGTGATCCAATGGTCGGCCGGATTGCTTGATCTCGGGTTTCGCGTCTTGATCGTATTCCATGAGCTCCGGGATAACCCTTTCGGACGAAAGACTGTCGGGCTCCGTAAAAGGGCAACCGGTGAGGCAGTATGATTCACTGCCCCGACATTTCTCATATATTTCAGCCAGTTTCTTGGCAAGTGTGTATGAGTCGATTCGGTTCTTGGGATCCACGACGAGGAGATTTTGTTCGATTATGTCGAGAAAATCATGACAAAGTCTGTTGCAACGCGGATGGGCGCGCAACTTACGAATCCACTGGACACCATGGCGTTAGCCTTCGAAGCTGGCTTGGGTTGTGGCCTTCCTGGTTGTGCTACTCACCTCATGTACACATGGTTTGACAATGGCACCGATCGAGTCGGGTCCATCAAGAGTCACATATACAAAGAACTTGTCGCTGGCAACGAGCTCACCCCTGTCCTCACTAATACGACGACTGGTGAATAAATCATCAACAGCATCGAACCCCAACAGGTACCAGGTGACAAACTCAAGATACACACACCCCAACGCCCAAACATCACAGGCCCGGGAAATCCCACCCTGCGTTTTTTCGGTGACATCGTATTCAGGAGCGCGGTATGTGGGACTTGTTCCCTCCGGGCTCGCAGCTGACCGGGACCGTCTGCTGTGGAACATGGTAAAGCCAAAATCACAAATGACGAGAAGGCCGTGTATTGTATCCCGGTCCTTGAACTGGAGTATGTTTTCTGGCTTAACGTCGCCGTGGATCCCGTAGTTTTCTATTATGCCATCGTCCGAATGGCCGGAGGTAGCCCTGTGGATCTTCGCTAGTCCTTGGGCAATTCCCAAACACTGTTCCACAACCCACTTGGACTGCCCGTGGCGGTAATCAAGATCGTGGTGAGGACATCCTGCAGGGTGTGCTTTCCAGTAATCGCGGAGGTTTCCCTCGGCCCAGCCAAAGAGTAGGTACCACGAGTGATTTTGGTGCCAGGTTGCCAGAAGGCGGACGATGTGTCGATGGCCAGCAACGCCGACTGACTTGGCCCATGCTGTGACCTCTTTTGTAAAATCGACGCCAGTGTCGTCGTCCTTGGCGGTCAACTCCTTTACGGCAAAGTATGGATTTTGGTCGTCGTCCCTAGCTGGGAAGTTATGATGGGCTGGGTGGATTCTGACCTTCCATACAGTACCGTGGTGTCCGACTTGCCGGCGCTCGCCGTGGAAGTCTTCAAGAAATGGAAGCACACAGCTGTCGTCCAGCTCGTGGAATGGCACGTCATTCTGAGATGCCAGGTCGAAAAATGGAGACAGCATGTACAACTGGTAATATTCGAAGCATTGCGCGATGCGGTAGTTCCAACCCTCGGGTAAGGCCATTCTTTTAAATTGGTCAACGCGACTCACAAGTTGCGTGCCAAACGCCGTATCATGGCGTTCCAGGGGAAGGTCTTCGTCCCAAATTTCAGAATCGGCGAAACATGGCGCATCCTTGACCCTCTCAGAGAGAGCCAGCGCGGCAAATATACATCGGCGGGAGCGCTTCATTTGCTTCTTGGTGACAGGGTCGTGGTATACAGATGGTGAACAAAACTTGTCGACATACTGACTGAGGTCAGCTGGTGGTCTAGGTATACGAAGAGTCACTTCTAACAGAAAAGGAGGGCTGCGCCCGACACACACCATTTGCCGATCGAGTGAAGGTGCGCTGCAGCGACGGACGGAATTGCACTAGCTTTGGCCCCAGAGTTGGCCTGATCCTCACGATACCCTCCTCTTGCACCAGCCCGGCCGTGTCCGGCTTTGTGGCGCCCAATAATGCACCGAGAAGCCGTCAGCAAATCTCTTGTTGGTGTGGTGTTCTGGAGGCGCCAGTACTGAATTTGGAACTGTCCGGGGAGTGGGCGTCAATTGCCTCCTCAAGAAGCCTCGACGCACCTGCGTGTATCAGCCCCCACAGGATACCTAGGTCCCAATTTGACACAACTTAGCCGAATATCTGCAATGCTTTGCCTGAGAAATACGTGATTCATGCTGGCGGCTGCCTCCAAAGGAGAAGTCGCACGACGAGGCATATTGCCGTCACCCTCTCAGCATTGGGCCAAAATGCAGTGAAAGCGCCTCTCTATGTAGGTACCTATTTAGAATAAAGGCCCTCTCGATTCAGTGGCAAGTGATGTCCCAGCATCGGCATCTCAACCCACGTCACAACCATCGGACCGACGACCATGGAGACCATTTTTTTGGAGCCTGATACAATAAATACGGAGAGTCGCAATGGGGTCGCGCAACCTAGCAGTTTGCAACTCATTCACTTCAAGCTCATCAAGAACGAAGCGGCCCTCTATCGACTGCTGGCACGGACATACGGGGAGAAGCGATTCGAGATCGAAATGCGCCATAACGTGTATCGCATCCGAGCACCAAGCGGGTGTGCTGCGCTTGATCTTGTGAGTCTGCATCCCAGTCGGGAAATGCGGTGACAGAACTGACCAGCGGCAAATGCAGAATGCAGAAGACATGCGCAACATTGTCCGCTCCAATTGAGACCGGAGCGCAAGCCCCGCAGACACGGCCGCTGGGAACTCGTCGCGAACGACATTATTCGGACAGGCTGCAGGTGGCACAGGCAGTGGGGAAGGCAAGACCGCGGGGGAGCCGCATTGTGCGCATTTTTCGCATCGATTTTGGAGAAGATACGTCTTTAATGAAGAATACCCATGTATCAGTTTACAATCCATTTCATAGCTGCGCGGACTGGAATGCTGGACATCAAACGTCTGTGAAAACACTTTGTCTTCAATATGTTTGCCACCTGACAAGCTGTCAGGCTGTGTCGATCAGAGACGCTTCAGTTTGCCCTGGCAAGGCAGCGACGGAAACCTACAGCAGCAAGAGCAGATACGATTGATTGCCTTGCAGGCGCCTTGCCTTAGTGGATTGACCCAGTGGAATGTCTGCTGCGCGGGGCCCAGTTATTCGTCCGCAGCACGCCTCGCTCCTTCCCGTCCAGCGTTCCAGGTGGTTCACCCACTGAATTTCGGTGAAGCACGCGCTTTTCGGACAGCTCCCCAAGCTTGACAGCGTAACACAAAACCGACTCGCAATCCCAGCTCATGGGCTGGGTCTGTCCCCAATATGGACAGTTCCAGAGAATTTGTTGTCAGATATATATTTACTGGGTTGTTTCATTTGTCCCTTCCAGAACAGCCGGGTTTTCCCAGAGTCTTGCATCGTCCAGAATACACTCTGGTTCGGACAACTTGTGCTCTTTTCCTGCTCTTTTCCCGTCCCCTTTCCGAACCCTAGATACGACATAACGCCGACAACCAACATGGCTCCAAGAGACGCGGCTACCTTACCAAGTTTTCAGATTAACGACAATCCAGTACTGTCACGGTTCCCAACCTTTGCCACGAAAAATGGATCCTCCCCAACTCCCGACGACACTTGGCCGGACAACCCTTCCCTGCCCCACGTTGGGTCCCTCCGAGTGGACGCCGAGACGCCATCCCTCGCCCGCTGTATGGAGAAGCGTCTGCGTCAGAATATGGTGGCCCTGCCTAACTCTAAAAGCAGCCGGAATAAGTTTTGGCCAGGGAAACTGTTCGACCATCTGTTTCAACAGTCCGATGTTCTACAACTGGTTGGCGAGCTGAAACGCCAGGGTTGGCTCGGGACTGTCGACGAAAAGTCGCTACAAGATTGGGCGAAGAAGGTCGGTCAGAGATACCGACGAGTATTCGCGCTTTTGATCCTCACAGGGGCGGAAGCGTATCTGCTTGATTTCGTTAAGGCGAGCATTGACGATTCTCGACTTCCCCTGGACAGAGATGCGGCAGACCTCGGGCAAATACTTGGAACTTATTGGCATTTGGATTCGATTTGTGTAATATACCAGTGGCAGCTCGTTGTAGACTTTTTCGAACTGGCTCCACCCGGGGATGTGCACCAAGTCCGGTTGCATGAAGAGTCCATTCGACCATGGTGTCAGCACCAAGTCAAGCGTTCTCGGGAGGAGACGCGCCATGGATCGTATGGCGAAGTGCGCCAGATCAAAATTCACCCGTGGCAACACAACTTTGGTCCAACTCTGGAAAAGGCAGGTTTGACCCGAGTCCAATGGCCTCCCTTCGATTGCACTTCTAACAAGTTAATCTGCAGCTCGCGGCTAAACCAAACGTGTTCGCATTGAAGACACTTACAAGTGAAAAGGCTGAGGAGACGTTTCACAACGAGGCCGACATGCTCGGTAAATTCGGCGGAGACGGCATCCAAAACGTTCGATTGTTGGCAAAGATCATTGAACCTTTCCCCGGGGGGGCTGTCAAATACTCTCTGTTATTCCCTTGGGCTGAGCAAGACTTGGATCAATACTTGAATTCCACCGAAATGGCCAATCCAGAGACGGAAATTCTTTGGCTGGCCGAGCAATGTCACGGGCTCGCCGTGGCTCTCCGATTCATCCACAACCCGCCCCATCTCAAAAACGAGCAAGGAAAAGCCCTGTTCGGCCGTCACGGCGACATCAAACCCGAAAATATCCTGTGGTTCAAAAACGACAAGAGACAATTGTTGGCATTTGCCGACATGGGCTTGACGAAAGTTCACAAGGACTCGAGTCGATCGAATATTCCCGGCAAGGACATCCCTCGGACACCACACTATCGACCTCCAGAATGTGATATGGAGGGAAACCAAGGCCACATCTCCCGTTCATTCGACATTTGGACTCTTGGGTGCGTTTTTCTCGAATTGGTCGTTTGGATCCTGGAGGGTCCAACTGGTGTCCAGGACTTTAAACGCCAGCGGAAAAAGCCCTATCTCACCGATCTATATGAGACTTGTCTATTCTTTTCGTTGCAAAAAGTACCCGAATCCAAGACAGAATATGCCTTTCAGGTTCAAGACAGTGTGACAGAGGTAAGTTGCAGTTCATAAGAGAGTCGACTCAAGTCTAAGCCTAGACGCTAATGTCACCTCTGCAATTCATAACAGCGCATCGAGCAGCTACATGCAAACAAGGCATGCACCGCCTATCTCCACGACTTCTTGGACATCATCCAGGGAGACATGCTCATAGTGCAATCGAACTCGGTCGAGCGAATTCGGGCATCGCGTCTTGACGGTAAGCTAGAGAAGCTAAAAATCCGCTGCAAGACAGACAAGGCCTACTACACGATGCCTCACAAAGGGAAATCGAGTGTCAAGCCGCTGCCGCCGGTGAGAGCGGCAATCAACTCCACGGCGCAGTCGATGCTCGATTCCATGATACTGAGGGGCAAGATGAGTGACTTGAGTGTTTACGAAGGGGAAACACGGTACACCACAACCGCTACCAAGGACCCCAATATTTAGTGTTTGACTGGATATAAATGATAGTTGTTTGTTTGAACATCTAAAGCACTATGCTATCTAGGTATAGGTATAGGTACAGTCTGTCCAGTCGCCATACTTGTCAAAAGAAATTCGTTTCAAGGTCGTCTCGGCGTCCGCGCTAGCCTCTCCGAACCAATCTCATGTAGTATATCTATAGGTTTCTTTTAGATAATGATCCTGCTGGAGCGCTGCCTCTAGAGCGTTGCATTGAGCCTACTCTCGTCCCATCCATCAGTTATATGTTTCAACACAGACAAGAGAATTAGAATTAAATGGCGTGCAAAACATTAAACCTACATCTGTCAAGGTCTTTGGCGTCGTAAGAAACCACCGACCTCTTTCAAACTAAAAAAGGTAAATATGTCAGTCAGTTTATGCACATGCATTTAATGACACACACCCGCCCACCCACTATCTCATCTTGGAAAAGACGCACGCAGGTAGATAGGTAGGTACGTAGGTAGGTAAGATAGGAAACTAACCTCAGCGGAGACCCGGCCTGGGCGACTTCTCGGGAAGAAACCGAACAGGGTCTTGATAATCACGGCCTCATCCGTGTATCGTCCCGGGATGACTTTTGTGGGCATCTTTTTTCTTTTTGGTTTCGGTATTGACTCTGAAGATGGAAATTGTAGTCGGTTGTGAAATCACGTCAAACTTGGTGGCGGGGTTAGTCTAGGTTGGGTTAGGTTGCGTCAGGCTGCACTGGGGTCCTTAACAGGTAACTTACCCAATGTAAGGTTAGAATTGTGATGATGATGTGGTATGATATGATTGGGATTGAATCGACTGGGCAGTTTGAAAGAAAGAGCAATGACTGCAGGTACATTACATATACATACTCTCCAGTCTGGTCAGACCCACGCTCCGATTCGCCGCTTAGGTTGTGCAACCGAACGCTCACCGCAGGTTGAGACCGTGTCCCACTACTGCTGCCGTTGCTGCCCGTCAACCCGCCCCGGTCGTCCCCCAGTGCCACGCCACTAGCGACCCCCGCAGTGAGCGATGCCTCGTACGATGTGGCGTATTTCACTGTGCAGTAAGGACGATGCGAAGACGCGGGGATTCTCTCAGGGCAGCCTCACGACTTTAATCTCGGGAAGGGAAAAAGAAACGGAACATGACCGAGAAAATTTCGATGAGCAACTAAAAAATGAACCGCCACTGACAAGTCCGTGAGGCGAAAACCGATTGCAGGAAGGCGCAGATGTGTAATCCATTTGGCGAGTGGAGAAAAATGCTGCTGTGGCACGTGATAAGTGGTTGGATTGGGCAGTTCGACGAGGCGATGCATCATCTTTTGCATGCCCATTGCCCGGCCACTCACATCATCATCAGGTGCGACGGTGATGCGGCAGCGCGGGCGAACTGTTGGGCAGACAAAGGACACACCGAGCATTACCCCCTGTGCATTCCCATCGAGCATTGATGTCCAATGACATGAATACAGTGGAGCCAGAAGCTCAGGCCACCGTGCAGGCACATCAGCTCAGCCACCGGATGGGCCAATAAGGATTCTCCAAACAACGCGTTCCCAAAGACGTTAAATGGTGGAGAACAAACTCCAAGATTCTCCCGCAGAGCCTCCGAATCATTATTTTCTCTCGGACCTTCATTGCCTGGGGTAGCCAGGAGTAGAGCGATGGACTTTCCACTCGAAAGACCGGGATTGTTTGAGGGCGATCTGGATAAAGTTTATCGCTACACACAGAGAGCAACCACTGTCTTCCGCTTCCTGGACAGGGATCCAGTCAGTTCTTTCCCTGACAGTGATGAGCCTGTTTGCTTTTCTAAAGTTCTGACGCCCAAACACTGAATGCAGTCACCCGTGTTGTGGAAGTTGAGTTCGTCACAGGACGTTGAGGATTGGCTGCTAAAGGTGTGTGCTTTGACCGCAAAACCTGGGAATCACCTAACAAAAGTGCAGAGCATTCCATCAATCGACACCGATTCGGGTATTGTTGCCATGTACGATGATGACTGCATCCCGCCACATTTTTTTTGGTTTTTGCTAAACACTGACTCTTTGGACTTTGGCTACCTCTAGTCTGGCGCCAAGAGCCGGCGAGAATTCGAGTCTCTTCGACCAGCTTGATGCTGGAACAGCGAGTTTCGGTCACAGAGAATTAGACTCCGTGTTTCGAGGTACCTTTAACGAAAAAGATCGTTCCTATAGCTGGCCCAAAGGCGAGTCTATCAGCACACCACGGGGACGGACACCCCTAGAACCGGGGTTGAGGAACCCAAAGAGCGGGGCCAGGGAAGTTCGACATGTCCCTTTTGAGAAAGAGAGTTTTCAAGATATATGCAATGCCTTTTTCGTTCATCCTTCCATATCCAAAGCCATTAGTCGGGCAGATGCCCCACTCTTCTCCCGAATCGACATGACCATCAGTCCGGATGGTAGCGACTCGGAAACTCAAGCTGCGATCGGTCTGTGTGCTCTCGCCCAGTATGTTCCCACCTTCTTCTCACTGACACCATTTCTAGTGTACAACTGCCGTTCTGCAAATACATGGAAGAACGATGTTGCGTTGACAGTAACCTATCTCCCCCAGCGCAATCTCACCTTTGCCATCCTGTTTGGCTGCAACGCGTCCATAGAAAAGGAAGTGCTGAACCGTCTGGCGAGTGCAAAGGAGCGGGGTTTCCACCCGTTATTATTACCAGGCATCTTTGTAGAACTAGAACGAGACAGAATGGCCGAGGTGGTTGAAGTCAACATTAACAAGATTGAGGAGACCATTTACGAGCTCGACACCGGAGACACCCACTATGAAAGCACCGAGACCGGCCATCCCGCCGGACCGAGGTACATGAGACGAACAGTCTGGCTCAACGTTACCTTTTTACGAAACCGTCTACGCATTCTGAAAACTCAGTTTCTCAAATTGATCGAGCATGCCGAAGAGCTTTTGGTCACCAGCACAGCAGATCATGAACTACTACTGATGAACCATACTGGGCGACTTATCAGGGATCGGCTGCGCATTATTGTTGAGGATTTGGACGAGATGATTGACGATTGCTCAATGAGGGTCGATGGCATGACGATTGCCACTCAATGGGTGCGAATTTTTTTTTTTTTTCCTAACCTAGTGGGCATCCTCAAGGAAGGGGGAAAGGGGCTTCAACTGATACTGAGTATTGAAATAGTCTCAAGGCGATACTACCGTGGAGATTGCCGCGGCTGCTGGGCGAGATTCCAGCCAGATGCGATCCATCTCACTCGTCACCATGATCTTTTTACCAGGGACATTTCTCGCGGTGAGTTTACAAATACCTATCAGAACTGGCAAAAACAATGAGCCATAACAACAAGCTCCCCCATGAGAAAAAAACAGAAGAAAAGAAAGAAAGAAAAAAGCAGATGCTAACTGAGAACGTGTGTTTTTTAGACTGTCTTCTCCATGACCTTTTTCAAATGGGACTCCCCTGACGAAGGAGGCAGCGTTGTCTCGTCATACATTTGGATCTATTTCTTGATTACCGCGCTCTTTACCGCCGTCACCCTGGTGCTGTGGTGGTATTTTCTTGTATACCGAGCGAATAAAACTTCTTCTGGAAAAGAGGATGATGATGACGAAGAGGAGGAGGACGAGGCTGGGACTGGGTTGGTTGAGCGTTGTAGGAAAAAGCTCTGGGGGTTATTAAGAAGGCCGATAGCGGGGAAGTTTGGTAAAGGCAAGGAAGAGAAGCGGCAAAGTGCGACGCGGTTTGCGGTAGAGCCGTGATGT
>Ga0247763_1002166_pt1 | contig 10271 bp, 8 predicted proteins | sample UWRJL141409B4_FD_179926 | JGI IMG/M metagenome (GOLD analysis project Ga0247763, IMG submission 179926) | Plant litter microbial communities from Arlington Agricultural Research Station in Wisconsin, United States - UWRJ-L141-409B-4 | ecosystem: Environmental > Terrestrial > Plant litter >... | reverse complement strand
CGTGCCATTTGTCGTTGTAGTCCTTCCACAGATGGCGCTGGTCGATCTCACCGAGACTGTCCTCGGCCGTCTTCTGCAGCAGCAGCGCGGCGGCCGAGGCCTGGGTGAGAGCGACGGCGACACCGGACGAGAAGAGCGGGTCCACGAAGAAGGCGGCGTCGCCCACCAGAAGGTGCCGCTCGTCGTAGTCCGCGAACTCCTCGCTGACGCGGGAGTAGTTGGTGGCGGTGAGCATCCCGTCGGCGACGGGCACGGCGTCGTTGATCAGGTCCTTGAGATAGGGCACTCGGCGGACGGTGGCCAGGAACGTCTCCTGATCCGTGAAGTCCCGTCCGGACTCCTTGAGGACGGCCGGGTTGGTGACGATGCCGATGGAGTGGGTGAGGACCCGCTTGCCGTCGACGACCTTCGGCACCGGGATGTACCAGCACCAGCCGTCGCGGAAGGCGAAGCAGCCGATGGGCGAGAGGTTGTCCGCGGTGAAGATGTTCCAGTCGGTGGCGAGATTCTGGGTCTGGCCGCAGTTCGTGAAGTGCTGCCAGATGGCGATGTTCTTGAAGTTGGACAGCCAGCCGCGCTTGTTGCGCGCGTTGGAGACGTTGCTCTGGCGTCCCGAGGCGTCGACGAAGTACGCGGCGCGCACCTCGGTTCCGTCGGCGAGGCGGACCAGGCCGCCCCGGGCGCCGGGCTCGTAGGCCGTGACGGCGACACCCTGGAACACCTCCACACCGACGTCGGCTGCGTGGTCCAGCAGGATGTGGTCGAACTCGGCCCGGTCGACGTGCATCGTCCAGCGCCGTACGCCGTCGCGCTCGAACGGCGCCTGGTCGAACAGGGCGACACTCGGCTGCTTCGGGTCCCACGCGTAGACACCGCCGAACTTCTTCACCCAGCACGGGCTGGCGAGCACCTTGGCCAGCGCACCGCTCTCCTGCAGTGCCGGGACGACCGGGTGCGCGAAGGACTCGCCGATGTGCTGGCGGGGGAAGACCTCCTTGTCGAAGATGGCTGTCCGCAGGCCGGTGCGCTGAGCGAGCAGGGCGCCGAGGGTGGAGCCGGCCGGGCCACCGCCCATGATCACGACGTCGTAGTATTCCCGCACGGTGTGTACGCCTTTCGTCTGTTGTGGCTGCCTGGAGCGAGGGCCGCGAGGACGGCCGGTGGGCTGGGAGGGCACGGCTCGACCCGGAGGGGGACACGGTGCGCGTGTCCGGTCGTCTCCTGTCGGACGCCCTGTGGACCGGAGGCGGCTGCGGGGCTCCGACGGTGGTACGCCTTGTCGGGTCCGGCGGCTCGCCGCTGTTGCGGCCGTGTGCTCGCCCCGTCCGTCGGGGCGAGGGTCCGTGAGGTACGGCGGAGGGTGGGGCGGTGAGGGGCGCGGGCGCCCCTACCGGGGCGGTGAGGTGTACGCGCGGGATGTGTCGCGCCGGGTGGTCGGGACACCTCGAGCGGCGCTTCGGGAGCGGTGGTCGCCCGCGTGTACGCCGCCGTCCCGGCCGGTTCTCCGGGCGTGATGCTCACGAACCATGATGCGACCCCCCGTCGCGCGCCTCCTGCTGAGACGACGTCACGACCGTACGTGCGGGGAGGCCTTTGGTCCATGCGGGGCCGTCAGGATGAACGCCCGCCGTACGGGGGCGGATCGCCGCGGAGACGGGTGCGCGCCGGAGCGGAAGAGATCGTGCCCCGCGCCGGTGGGCCGGTGCGGTCGCGGCAGCGGGTCCTGTTCCGACGGTCGCTCGGCAGGTCCGCCCGAATGGGTAACTTACCTACCTATCTCGGGCGTGACTGTGCTATCTATTGGTAGCCAATCTATTGAAGGTCCGGTCCTGTCCCTGGAGGCACTTGCTGTGACCAAGGTTCTGCTGTCCGCCCATGTGCTGGGCGCGATCCTGGCCGTCGGGTCGATCGCCATGGCGGCCTCGCTGTTCCCGCGCTATGCGAAGCAGGCGCTGACGGACGACGAGGAGGCCGGCGGCCGGGCGGGCGGCGTCGCGGCGCTCCTGCACCGCGTCTGCCGAGGCTATGCCGTCGTCGGGTTCGTGGTGCCCGTCTTCGGCCTCGCGACCGCGGCGCAGCTGGGAGTCCTCACCGACGCCTGGCTGATCGCGTCGATGATCCTGACCGCCGTCGCCGCCGTCATGCTGGCGACGGTGATCCTCCCCGATCAGCGGCGGCTGCTCGCCATGCCCCGTCCGGGAGCCGAGACCGACGGGCTGAAGGCTGCCACGTCCCGGCTGACGATGCTCACCGGCATCTTCAATGTCCTGTGGTCGGTCGTCGTGGTTCTGATGATCGTCCGCCCTGGCTCCACGACGGGAGCGTGACGCCGTGAGGACCCTCCGTGCCGCGGCGGCCGTCGAGGCCGCCTCTCTCCTGACCCTGTTCGTCAATCTGTTCACCCTGCACGCCAGGCCGGTCACATCGCTCGGCGGGCCGGTGCACGGCACCGCCTATCTGGTCGTCATCGCGGCGACGTTCTCCGCGACGGTCGGAGGTGCCTCCGCGGGGGCGCGGGGGCGGTCGTTCGTTCCCGGTGTCGGCGGGATCCTCGTCCTCCACCGGCTCAGGCGGTACCCCGGAGCGGTCAGGGCGACCTCCGGCGACGCGGTGCGGGAGGGCGGTCGGACATGACGGACCGCGCTGCCTCGGACCTGGCCGTCCACGCCGTGGGCCTGGTGAAGACGTTCGGTGCCGACCGTGCTGTCGACGGCGTCGACCTGACGGTCCGCCAGGGCACCGTCTACGGCGTGCTCGGCCCGAACGGTGCCGGAAAGACCACGACCGTGAAGATGCTCGCGGGCCTGCTGCGCCCCGACGGCGGGGAGGCGCGGATCTTCGGCCACGATGTCGTACGGGAGCCGGACGCCGTTCGCCGCCGGGTCGGTCTCACCGGTCAGTACGCCTCGCTGGACGAGGACCTGACGGGCACGGAGAACCTGGTCCTGCTCGGCCGGCTGACGGGGCACACGAAGGCGGGCGCGAGGGACCGGGCCGGGCGGACGCTGCGGACCTTCGGGCTGCTCGAAGCGGGCGGCCGGCAGGTCAAGACCTACTCGGGCGGAATGCGGCGCCGCCTCGACATCGGTGCCTCCCTCCTCAACGCGCCCGATCTGCTGTTCCTGGACGAACCGACCACCGGCCTGGACCCGCGCAGCCGCAACCAGGTGTGGGAGATGGTCCGGGTGATCGTCGGCCAGGGGAAGACCGTGCTGCTGACCACGCAGTACCTGGACGAGGTGGACCGGCTGGCATCCCGTATCGCGGTCATCGACCGGGGCAGGGTCATCGCCGAGGGCACCAAGGGCGAGTTGAAGGCGTCCGTCGGGGCAGGGGCCGTGCACCTGCGCCTGCGTGACGCCGTGCAGCGGGCGGAGGCCGAGCAGGTGCTGGTCATGACGCTCGGAGCCGAGGTGCAACGGGAGTCCGACCCGCTGGCGTTGACCGCCCGTATCGGCAGAGGCAACAACGGCAACGCCGAGGGGGGAGCCGCCGGGCGTGCGTCCCGCGCTCTGGCGGAGCTGGCCCGTCGTGACATCACGGTCGACAGCTTCTCGCTCGGCCAACCCAGCCTGGACGAGGTCTTCCTCGCACTCACCGACCGGAGGACGGCCCCGGCTTCCGCGGGGGCCGAGAAGGAGGGCGTCACGTGAGCACCACGACCCCCGGCGACACCGCCGGACGCAACGGCGGACCGCCTCTTGTCCCCGGCGAGCCGCTCGTGGAGCTGCTCGCCATGGAGCGCCCGCACCCGCCCGGTCCGGTCTCGGCCTCACTGGCCTTCGGCCATCGGTCCATGCTGAAGATCAAGCACATCCCGGAGCAGCTCGCCGACGTCACCGTTCTTCCGGTGATGCTGGTGCTGATGTTCACGTACCTCTTCGGCGGTGCGCTGGCGGGCTCGCCGCGCGAGTACATCCAGTACCTGCTGCCGGGTGTCCTGGTGATGTCGGTCGTGATGACCACCATGTACACGGGAATCGCGATCAAGAACGACATCGACAAGGGCGTTCTCGACCGCTTCCGGATGCTGCCCATCTGGCGGCCTTCGACGCTGGTCGGCCATCTCCTGGGCGATGTGCTGCGCTACTCGATCGCGTCGGCGGTGATGCTCGCGGCCGGACTGCTCATCGGCTTCCGCCCGGGGGGAGGCGTACCGGGCGTCCTCGCCGGTGTTCTGCTGCTCGTCGTGTTCGCTTTCGCCTTTTCGTGGGTGGGGACCATGTTCGGCCTGCTCGTGCGCGACGAGAGAACGGTGATCGGTGCCTCCATGACAGTGATCTTCCCGCTGAACTTCCTCAGCGACATCTTCGTCGACCCGCAGACCATGCCGGGCTGGCTGCAGAAGCTCGTCGACAACAACCCGATCACGCACGTCGCCTCAGCGGTGCGCGGTCTGATGGACGGCCGTTCGCCCGGCGCGGACGTGGCCTGGACGCTGGGCTGGTCGGCCGTTCTGATCGCGGTGTTCGGCTCCGCCACCATGAGGCTCTACCAGCGTAAATAATCAGCCGCGTAGACCGGAGCCCGTGATCGGTTTACGCTGCTCTTTGTTGATCCTGAATTGCCTCGAGTAACGTGAGTCGCCCCCGGTCATTCCCGTTGATCGATTTACTCTCTGTCGATCTTAGAACTCACGAAGAAATGGAATCCATTCCTTCATTTGTTGTCGCCGGTCCCGGTCATAATCTCCTTGCCTGCCCGGGATCGGCTTGTTAACGTGCTGCGGTGTCACCATCGAAGTACTACGGGGGAACGCGGGGATTCAATGAGCAGCGGTGATATCAGGGTGCCATTATCACCAGTGCTGAGTGCGGCGGCGCGCGCAGATGTACCGGTCGACTCGCTATCACCGGGAGACTCGCCACGCATCAAGGGACTGGACCAGGAGCACGTCGAGACACTCGGTGCACTGGAAGCGGAACTTCCGCCCATTGTCGTGCACCGGCCCACCGGACGGGTGGTCGACGGGATGCACAGACTCGCCGCCGCGAGGGCGCGCGGTGACCGGACCATCAGCGTGTATCTCCTGGAGGTACCGGAGCGGAGTCTGTTCACCGTGGCCGTCAGCCTGAACACCTCGCACGGCAAGCCTCTGACCCACCATGACCGGCTCGCGGCGGCCGTCCGGATCCTCAAGGAGAACGCGGCGCTCTCGGACCGGTACGTCGCGTCGGTCACCGCCCTGTCGCCCCGCACGGTCTCGCGGGTACGACGTTCAAGCGTTGAAGTTGCGCATTTGAACACCCGGATAGGGCTGGACGGCAGGCAGCGCCGCGCGGACGTGGACAGCGTCGCCAGCGGGCGGCAGTACGCGGGCGAGCTCATGATGGAGCGCCCCGGTGCGAGTCTGCGCGAGATCGCCCACGCCGCCGGGATCTCACTCGGCACCGCCCATGACGTGAGGAAGCGCATCGCCCTCGGCCGGGATCCCGTACCGGAGGGACGTGGCGCGCGCTCCGGCCGGCCCGTCAGGGGGGAGACCGTCCAGCGGGCGCAGCGGGCGGCGGCGGAGGGGCTCTCCGTCCGTGAACCCACCGAGCTGCTGGACAGGCTGCGCAGGGATCCGGCCCTGCGGCTCTCGCAGACCGGCCGTTTCCTGCTGCGCTGCTTCGCCGTCCACGACGTCGATCCCTCCGCGTGGTCGAGGCTGGCCGCGACGATCCCCCCGCACAGTGCCGACGGGGTCGCCAGGCTGGCGCGGGCCTGCGCGGACCGGTGGATGCGATTCGCCGACAGCGTGGAGCAGGAGGCCAGGGCGAGGGAGCACTCCGGTATGAGTCTCTGAGACGGACCGTGCGCCGGTCTCCGGCTCGACGGGATCATCCGGAAAGCTCCTCGGGTTCCGGCCCTCCAGGGCCGACTGGGTGCTGACTGCGCGCTCGGCTCGGCGACCCACTGGTCGCCAATTTCTCCGACGTCCTTTTCGAGTTTCCCACAATAAACTCCCGGTGGACGCGCCATGACCATCGAACACGGCATTCGCGTACATCCCTCGTGAGAGGCTTTCCGTACGAGCGTCCGATTCGGTCTGTGGCGGGGCAAGCCCGTCCGAGCGGTGATCGGTCCGCCCGAAAGGGTCGCGTCCGCGTTCCTGCCGTAATCGATCGCCGGGGCTCTCCCGGAAAGGTCGAACACCGACTTCGTGCCCGTACTTCCACGGCATGAGAGTCTCGGGTTTGCCTGCCGTCCGCTCGTCCGCGATGAATGCGTCGCAGAAGGTGAATTCATGACTGCCACAGACCCGGCCGGGCCACCGAAATACCCCTTCGGGACGGTTGTCCGGCTCGACCTGCACGACCGCTATCTGGAGCTGTGCCGCGACGAGCCGGTGTCCCGGGTCACGATGCCCTACGGCGGCGAGGCCTGGCTGATCACCGGCTACCACGAGATCAAGCAGTTCCTCGCGGATCCCCGGTTCAGCTCGCACGCCGCGACGGCCCGCGACACCGCGCGGGTGACGCCCCTTCCGCTGCGCCCGGGAAACCTGCTCAGCATGGATCCGCCGGACCACGGGAGGATCCGCAAGGTCGTCGCGCACGCCTTCCGGCCGCGCATCGTCTCGCAGCTCGCCGATCGCATGCGCTCCCTCGTCACCGCCGAGCTGGACGCGATGGAGCACGCCGGGCCGCCCGGCGACCTGGTACAGCGCCTGGCGATTCCCCTCCCTGTCCGCATGATCGTGGAGCTGTTCGGCGTCCCCTACGAGGAGCGCGCGGAGTTCCGCAGGTTCTCCGACGTCTTCGTCGCGACCTCCGCGCACAGCAAGGAGGAGATCGACGAGGCCCGGGACGGGCTGGAGGAGTTTCTGCGCAGGCTGATCACCAAACGCCGCGGCAACCTGTCCGACGACCTCGTGTCCGTACTCATCGAGGCGCTGGACGCCGGGCAGTTGTCCGAGGTCGAGGCCGTACGGACCGGTATCGGCGTGCTCATGGCCGGACACGAGACCTCGCTCAGCATGATCTCGAACGTCTGCTTCCTCCTGCTGTCCCGGCGCGAACTGTACGAGCAGCTGCTCACGGACCGCACGCTGCTGGATCCCGTCATCGAGGAGATGCTGCGCATCATCCCGCTCCGCTCGGTGGGCAGTTTCCCGCGTCGGGCCTCCGAGGACGTCGAGATCGGCGGAGTGGTCATCCGCAAGGGCGAGACCGTCATCTTCCAACGGGCCGCGGGCGACCGTGACGAGCGGGTCTTCGAGACGCCGGACACCATCCGCTTCGACCGGAAGAGCAATCCGCACCTCGGATTCGGTCACGGGATGCACTTCTGCCTCGGCGCGAGCCTGGCCCGCGCCGAGCTGAAGGTGGCTCTGGAAGGACTCATCGGCAGGTTCCCCACCCTGCGCCTGACCGGGCCGGCGGAGGACGTGCCGTGGAAACCCGGTCTCATCGCGCGGGCTCCGGCCTCCCTTCCCGTCACCTGGTGACCGGGGGATGCGTGGTGCCCGTCAGCCGTGCCGCACGGTCCGCAGTAAGCCGGCCTTGAGAACCGAGGGGAGAGACCATGGGACCGAGCCACACCGAGTGCGTCATCGCCGGTGCGGGGCCCGCCGGACTGATGCTGGGCATGCTGCTCGCCAGGGCCGGCGTGGACACGGTGGTGCTGGAGAAGCACGACGACTTCCTGCGCGACTTCCGGGGGGACACCGTGCACGCCTCCACCCTGCGGCTGATGGGCGAACTGGGCCTGGAGGACGCCTTCCGGAAGCTGGCCCACCAGCGTATTCACGATCTCCAGATCCTGACCGACGACGGGACGTACACCCTGGCGGACTTCCGTCGGCTGCCGGGGAGGTTCAAGCACATCACCTTCCTGCCGCAGTCCGACTTCCTCACCTTCCTTCTTGAGGAGGCCAATCGCTTTCGCACCTTCCGGCTCCTGCGGAACTGCGAGGTCGTGGCGGTGACCACGGATCAGGGCCGGGTCGACGGTCTGCGCTACAGGAACGCCGCCGGAGAGGAGCACGAGCTCCACGCGGACCTCACGGTCGCCGCGGACGGCCGTCGGTCGGTCGTGCGGGAGTCCGCCGGACTGGAGCCCCGGGTCTTCGGCTCCGCCATGGACATCCTGTGGTTCAGGCTGTCGAAGCGGGACAGCGATCCCGGAGGCATGGTCGGGCGTCTCTCCGACGGCCGGCTCCTGGTGCGCATCGAGCGGCAGAGCCACTGGCAGGCGGCCATGGCCGTCCGCAAGGGCGGGTACGACGAGATAAGGAGCCAGGGCCTGGACCGGTTCCGCGAGACGCTGGTCGGGCTCAAACCCTTCCTGGCCGACCGGGTGCACGAGGTGCGGACCTGGGACGACGTCAAGGTGCTGGACGTGCAGATCGACAGGCTGCGGCAGTGGTGGCGGCCGGGCCTGCTGTGCATCGGGGACGCCGCCCACACCATGTCGCCCATCATGGGTGTCGGCATCAACCTCGCCGTGCAGGACGCCGTCGCCGCCGCGAACATCCTGGCCGGCCCGCTGCGGGACGGCACACTCGGCGACGGGCACCTCGTGCGGGTGCAACGCCGGCGGATGCCGCCGACGGTGGCCATCCAGCGGATGCAGCGGTTCCTCCAGACCCGTTTCCTCGAACCGTGGATCCGCGGCGAGGGGAAGTCCACCACACCCCTGCTGCTGCGGATCCTGAAACGGCTGCCACCGCTGCAGGGTGTTCCGGCGCGGGCCATGGCCATCGGGCTGCGCCCGGAGCATCCGGCCGAGTCACTGCGCTGATGCCGTCCCCACCGGCTCGCCCTCCATCGATGTCCGTCCTCGTCCGTCCTCGTCCGTCCTCGTCCGTCCTCGTCCGTCCTCGGTTTCCTGCTTCCTGAATGGAGAACCCACAGCCATGCGTGTACTGATGACGATCACCCCGGGCACGGGACACACCTATCCGGTGGTGCCGCTGACCTGGGCCCTGCAGCTGGCCGGCCACGAAGTTCTGGCCGTCTCCAGCGGCCCGGGGCTCGCGCTGGGCGAGGCCGGCGCGCGCACCGTGGACGTGGCGCCGGGCCTGTCCCTGGACCAGATGCTCGGCAAGCTGGCGCAGCACCACCCGGAGGTCGCGGCGCGGCTGTTCCAGGAGGGGTCGGGAGCCGGCTACCTGGAGGTGGTGGGCGGCGCGGTCGCGTCGGCGCTCCGGCTCCAGCCGGAGATGGTCGAGGGGGTCATCCGCGTGGCCGAGGAGTGGCGGCCGGACGTCGTGGTGCACTCGCCGCTGCTGACCCCCGGGATCGTCGCGGCGGCCAAGCTGGGCGTGCCCGCGGTGCAGCACGGGTTCGGGTTCGTCGACCCGTCCGCGGAGATGATGCGCGAGCTCCATGCGGACCTCTTCGAACAGCACGGGGTGGACCTGCCCGGCGTACGGGCCACCATCGACATCACCCCGCCGAGCGTCGTCCCCGCCCGGACCGGTGCGTGGCCCATGGGGTACGTGCCCTACAACGGCAGCGGGCCGCTGCCGCCGGCTCTGTACGACCTCCTCAACTCCACGCCCGAGGTGCCCCGTGTCGCGGTCTGCCTCGGCAGCGGTCCGGTGCCCGGGGAGGCCGCGGCCGTCATGGAACGGCTCCTGGCGACGGCACCCAAGACGGAGGCGGAGTTCGTGGTCGCCCTTCCCCGCGTCGACCTGGCGCCGTTCGGGCAGCTGCCGGACAACGTGCGGGCCTTCGACTGGGTGCCCTACGGTGCGCTGGTGTCCCGGTGCTCGGCCGTCATCCACCACGCAGGTCCGGGTACGGCGCTGGGGGCGATGGTGCACGGCCTTCCCCAGCTGGTGCTCGACCTCAAGGGTCTCGGGCGGCCCGATGTGGCCAGGGCGATCGCCGACCGGGGCGTGGGCCGGATCGTACAGCCCGACGAGATCGGGCCGGAGCTGCTGGAGTCCGTCCTGGCGGACAGCGAGATACGGACGGCCGCGGCGGAGGTCCGCGCGGAGATCAAGGCCATGCCGACCCCGCTCGACATCGCCGCCCGCCTGGAAGACCTGGCGGCCCAGTGACGCAGGGGGGCCGGACCCGGTCCCGGCATGAGGTGTGCCCGGCGGACGCCGGGGACGGCCGTGCGCGTGCGCTGCAGGCTGGGCGCGCCCCGCACCGCCCCGACGTCCAGCGACGGTGAAGGGAAACGAGCAGATGCACCAGGACCCTGTCCAATGGCGGATCGAAGTCGACCGGCACGCCTGCGCCGGCACCGGCCTGTGCCTCGGGACGGCCCACGGCCGCATGCGGCTGGACGCCGGTCGCGCCCGTCCGGTGGACGAGCTGATCACCCCGGAC
>Ga0247763_1002165_pt1 | contig 10290 bp, 7 predicted proteins | sample UWRJL141409B4_FD_179926 | JGI IMG/M metagenome (GOLD analysis project Ga0247763, IMG submission 179926) | Plant litter microbial communities from Arlington Agricultural Research Station in Wisconsin, United States - UWRJ-L141-409B-4 | ecosystem: Environmental > Terrestrial > Plant litter >... | reverse complement strand
TCACTACAAAAAAAAAAAGAAAAAAGAAAACCCCTTTCCTTCGCCTAGTGCCAGGGAGGGTTCACTATAGAAGACTATCCGTGTTGTATGAGAGAGCGAAAGCAACCCAGAAAAAAGCGAGGGGGCAAAAACGCCGCTCCCGCCGTTACATGTGGCTACCGCCTGCCTTCGCGTGCATGGGAATAAAGTTATCTCATGCTAATGCTTGAGAAAGTTTTGCTATTTTGGGGATTCAAGTGAAGTTCAAAAATGCCGTCATCAGCGCCGACGAATCTGTCTGTGTTAGTGGAGAATCAACCCCTTTACCAACCGCACTTACAAAATCTGTCCGTCCTCGCTCCAAGCTAGCCCGGATGTGTCATACGGGTCCGTGATGACCATCTCGCCTCGCGCGAGATAACGCTCTATCCGCCGCGTCGGGTTCTCCTCCCATTCGCGACCCAGTCTCTCAGGACGAGGTTCCGTGAGCGCCGAGTAATCCGTACGATTTATTGGTGCCACATAGCGATTGTTGGCGAAAGCACGTCCCGAGGTGCCCGTAGGCCTGTTACTGTTGCTAGCAGTACCTCCAACGTTTCCGCTATTGGCATTATTGCTGCTACCTCCGTTGCCACTGTTGCTGTCATTGTTGCTGTTACTAGCCTCGTTGTTATTGCTATCACTGTTAGTTGCGTTTCGTGTTGTGAATGACGAAGGGTCAAAGCCAATAGCATACGGTGGGGTGTAGCCAGTTGGATCGGATGTATCGCCCGATCCCGAGGTTCCCATGATGTGATCCACGGCCATGCGCAGCGACCGGCGTTCTGTCGCGATACGTGAACCTGCCGTGGGTGGATGGCCGGCGGCAACACGGCGCCTCTCTATTTCCGGGCGACCTTCATGCAGTCGATCGAATGCTTCATTGGAGTCGCGAACTTCGCGCATGCGCTCTCTTTGCTCACGAATAACACCCATGATCTCATTGACGGTACGTCCCGCGTTGCCTCTGCGTTCGAGCCAGGTTGATATGACATTGTCTGGCCCTGAACCTGAGCGCGTCTGGCTTGCCAATGTCGATCGCGCGTTGCCAACGCCAACGCCGAGCTGTTGCTCCCGAAGCCCTCTCTCTTCTCGTTCTCTCTGTCGCCGGCGCTGTGCAGTAATGGCCTCGAGAACAGAGGTCTCGTCGCGACTCAAAGGGCTGATGTAGCGCGCTATTCTCTCTCCTTGTGTGCCAGTTCGACCGTCTGGAGACAAATCCATCGTGTTTGTAAAACTGGATATCAGATTATCACTTCCTCTTTGATCCAGGATACGAGGGTCGATGGTAGACCGGTCAGATATTGTAATGTGCTCAAAGTCCTCCGCCTTGTCGAGAGCCACCACCTGCTGCGAGATCAGGCCGTTGCGAAGATCGACGATGCCCACATGGCCACGGTCTTCGGTCCAGGCGAGCAGATCACAACGGCCAGGAGCAAAAGCCATATCCCGGACAGCACCATGCTCACCGTTTCCCCTAGACGAGAAGAAGCAAGTAATAAGGGGATCCGCTGTGGGCTTAGTAAGATCTTCAACATTGAAGACTGAGATCGTGGCAGACTGTGTCCCAACAGCCAGATATCTCCCCGTGCTGGAAAAGCAGGCGGCAAAGCTCCCCCTGTTGCTCATTAGCGCCTAACTCCACGCAAAACGGACCGGAGATACGAACCTTACGGTAGTGGGGGCATCGGCGCTCTGAAATCGGAGAAGGATCCTGCCGGAGGGCCTCCACTCATGCGCAGGACGTTCAGCGCCTCGGAATGGCCCCCAGTTACCTCCATGTTTCACAACCCTTTCATGGAGGTAGAGATACGGGTCGTCGGTGATAGCAACTAGCAGCCGGCCGTCTGGGGATATGATTGCACGGTTCACACAGTCGGGATAGCTAATGACTTGATCGGTCTCCTGACTTTGGAGTCTGACGATGGTCACGGTTTTGTCATTGTTGGAGAGAACCGCCATCGGCTCGGTAAAGGCGCCTACGAAGGACGGTACCAGTGTGGGCGGGAACCACAAAGTGATGCAGTTCACTAAGTCCTTCCCAAATTTCTTGCTTTCAGCCATGAGGTTCTTGGCCGACCGAGCGCGGGCAAGAGAGAGGAAGACGAGCTCATCGGCCGGAGTGGACTCGGGGTCCTCCAAGTCCGCGAGTGTGTTCAGAAGGCTGAGTTCGGGGCTGTCCTGCAGCCGAATAGCAGCGAAATCGCCAAACTCGCCGCCGCAGCAGATCCAGCCATTTTCGGCGACGAGACATCGAGGAGAAAAAGGGAGTCGTTTGATAGTTTCAGCTTCGAACGTTGTCGTGTTCAGTCGCTGGATATTTTTGTTCAGGTCGCCCGTGACGTAGTAGACGACATTTTTGCCCTTGGCGCCAATCAGAGATCGCAATTGCCAGTGTCTGTTCCGCAGTGTTAGACAGATGTGTGTACAACGGCTGGGCGGGCGATGTCGCGCAACCGGGTCGCCGTGGTACGGGGTGCGCGGGCGTGGAACACCTACATAGCATGGATGGTGGTGCGAAAATGCCGGCGAGGCTTGGGCAAGATGAGGTTTTCGGTCGGGACGTGTCTGTGATAACCAAGCACCATAAGCAATTGAAACGGAGGGCTAACCTGGGCTAGGGGTGCCTTGATTGGGACCCTTACTGGTCGTGCTTGAGGTAATCGTCGTCGCTAACCGCCATTGTTCGCCGGTGAGTCTGGCGGGGAACTAGCAGGCGGATGCTACCATCAACAGAATCCGTTGCTGCGTGGGCTGCGCAATGGAATCGTCAAATGCTCTACAAGAAATATCCTAGGTGATGGCTTCAGATGCGAAGATGGTGTGGAGGGCGGGGAATCTGCTGAGTGACTGTCGGTTGATTGCTGGCTACTTTGCGGGATGGGGGGTGCCGGTCAAAATAGTCGTCATCGCTGGACGAGGAAGGCGGAGAAAGGCACTCTTGCCGTCGTCACTTAGACCAAACCATAAAGGCCCTTCGCCACCAGAAATCAACTGCTGCTCGCAACAAAGGCAACCCAACGCTTAGAATGGGCAGACGAGTTTCATCTCATTGAGTGGCTGGAATTGTGGCCCCGCATTCTAGCTGTCATCGAATATTCACTGCTCTGGCTCTGGGCGCCAGGCATCTTGTCGCGGGCGATTGGCCATGTCACGCCGTTCGCAGGCTCCAGGCTGCGACACGCCACGCTTTTGGGCGGCTCCTGGTGCTGGGATGCGCTGCAAGTGGCAGCTGTCGCGGGCGGCGAACCCCAGTAGACGGAGATGCACCAAGTCACGTGCAACCGAGCGTTCCGGGTTTTAACGCGCAGTGACGAACAGTGTACCTCATGTGAGTTAGCTTAGCAGCCCCACATGCCCCCGGCCAGTGGTCGGCTGCGAAATTTCCAACACCTTCGATGACCGTGCTGTGAATTTTTTTTTCTCCCGCTACATAAGGAGCTTGCCACGCTTTTTTTCTCCAACATACATCACTCGATCCGTCTTCGAGCCCAGCCTCAGCGCAGCCCGTCATCTGAACCATCTTCAGCCCTTTGGTCCTTCTTTTGTTTTTTTTAGCAGAAAACGGGCGTTTCTCAGTTCTTCATAATCCAATACCTCCAAGATGATGCCAACACGGTTTTCGCGAGCTGTAAGTGGCGAGGCCATCACGACTCGGTCGCACTCTAGTGTTCACATCATGCTAACGTGATTATCTTCTACAGCTCCCGAGAGCTCCCCGCTTCGCAGGTATGCTGCGTAAACCCATGGTACCTGCCTATAGGCGGTTCGAGTCGACGGGAGCGGATGAGAAAGTCAAGGGCGCCGTCATCGGTATCGATCTTGGTAAGCAATCCTTGCGGCGCACTCAATTAGCTAAGCGCGAGCTAACCATCTCAATTGGCAGGCACCACAAACTCGGCTGTTGCCATCATGGAAGGCAAGATTCCCAAGATCATTGAGAACTCGGAAGGTGCCAGGACAACCCCCTCAGTCGTTGCCTTCGCCGAGGATGGTGAGCGGTTGGTCGGTGTCGCCGCGAAGCGCCAGGCCGTCGTCAACCCAGAGAACACCCTCTTCGCCACCAAGCGGTTAATTGGACGCAAGTTCACCGACGCCGAGGTTCAGAGGGACATCAAGGAGGTGCCGTACAAGATCGTCCAGCATGGTAATGGTGACGCCTGGGTCGAAGCCCGCGGCCAGAAGTATTCGCCGTCCCAAATTGGTGGCTTTGTCCTTAACAAGATGAAGGAGACTGCCGAGGCATACCTGAGCAAGCCTGTCAAGAACGCCGTCGTCACCGTTCCTGCTTACTTCAACGACTCTCAGCGCCAGGCGACCAAGGATGCTGGTCAAATTTCTGGCCTTAACGTTCTCCGTGTCGTCAATGAGCCTACTGCTGCTGCTTTGGCCTACGGTCTAGAGAAGGAGGCCGACCGCGTCGTTGCTGTCTACGATCTCGGCGGTGGTACTTTCGATATTTCCGTCCTTGAGATTCAGAATGGTGTCTTCGAGGTCAAATCGACCAATGGTGATACCCACTTGGGTGGTGAGGACTTTGATATTCATCTGGTCCGCCACCTTGTTGGACAATTCAAGAAGGAGTCTGGCATCGATCTGTCTGGTGACCGCATGGCTATCCAAAGAATTCGCGAGGCCGCTGAGAAGGCCAAGATCGAGCTTTCCTCCTCCCTCCAGACGGACATCAACCTGCCCTTCATCACAGCTGATTCTTCGGGCCCCAAGCACATCAACCAGAAGCTCACCCGTGCTCAGCTAGAGGCGATGGTTGACCCTCTTATCCAAAAGACAATTGAGCCCGTTCGCAAGGCTCTCAAGGATGCCAACCTGCAGGCGAAGGATATCCAGGAGGTCATCTTGGTTGGAGGTATGACTCGTATGCCCAAGGTCGCGGAGTCGGTCAAGAGCATCTTTGGCCGTGATCCCGCCAAGTCGGTGAACCCCGATGAGGCAGTTGCCATTGGTGCTGCTGTCCAGGGCGCCGTCCTCTCTGGTGAGGTTAAAGATCTCCTTCTGCTTGACGTCACTCCACTCTCGCTCGGTATCGAGACTCTTGGCGGTGTCTTCACTCGTCTGATTAACCGCAACACCACCATCCCCACCAAGAAGTCCCAGGTCTTCTCCACTGCTGCCGATTTCCAGACTGCCGTCGAGATCAAGGTCTACCAGGGTGAGCGTGAGCTTGTCCGCGACAACAAGCTCCTCGGTAACTTTCAACTTGTCGGCATCCCCCCTGCCCACCGTGGTGTGCCCCAGATCGAGGTCACCTTCGACATTGACGCCGACTCTATTGTCCACGTCCACGCCAAGGACAAGTCTACCAACAAGGATCAATCAATTACCATTGCTTCCGGTTCTGGACTCTCCGATTCCGAGATTCAGCAGATGGTTGAGGAGTCTGAGAAGTACGCTGAGCAGGACAAGGAGCGCAAGGCCGCCATTGAGGCCGCCAACCGCGCGGATAGCGTTCTGAATGACACTGAGAAGGCCCTCAACGAGTACGCCGACAAGCTTGACAAGACCGAGGCAGATGGCATCCGTGAGAAGATTGCCTCTCTCCGCGAGTTTGTCGCAAAGAGCCAGTCTGGTGAGGGCACTGCCACTGCCGCCGACATCAAAGAGAAGACCGACGAGCTGCAGGTTGCCAGCCTGAACCTTTTCGACAAGATGCACAAGGCTCGTGCTGAGACTGGTGAGCAGCAGACTGGCAGCCAAGACGCTGGCGCCGAGGGCGAGAAGAAGCCCTGAGCTCCTTTCACTGGATCGAGACTTACATATACCCCTCTACCTTACTTTCTATCATGTGTGACTAGCTCGGAGCGGTTCTCTACTGTATTCTTTTGTACTCATATCGTGGCTTTACCGGAGAGCCTGGGAGCTTGTCCTGTGTTTGATATTGCGGGCTGGCGGAAGGCGTTTCTGAGCATAAAAACGTGCGTGTTCATGGGAAGATCATTTTGACGATTTTCGACGATAAGACGGAGGCGAGCCGGATTTGGGTCATTGGGGGGTTGCATGTAAATGTACATACGTTTGTGGATGACTAACCACAAAACAAAAATCTAATAGAATCCCCCCTCATAGAGAGAATGTGTCGTTGATGAAGATCAGTCTTTAGGTCGCATGACGCTCGGGTGGAATGGCTAAGTTGTCTTGATCGTGCCATACAAAAAGTTGGGCTTGGTTAGGGGGCTTGTATTGTAACCCACAGGACTGCGTGCATGGAGAAAAGCTCCGATGCCTTCCTTTCACCACGTTATTCACATTGTGGTACTCAACCAATGTGTCCAATTTATTGAAGTCGATCCTGTACATCTACCTTCCAAAGCCAAACCAACCACGCTTGTGGGACTTTGCTTCCTGCTCAACAGTAGAAGCCTTCTCTGTCCTCGGCCCGGACTGCTTTTCCGGGTAGCTAATGTAGTTCCAGGCGACGTCCAAGAATAGCGGCTTGACTGGTATGGCCTCTAGCTGGGGGGGGAATGTGATGATATTGTCAAGGTTGACAGCCCCCTCCGGGTAAGTCGAGAGGCATTCGGATAGGGGCTTTGACGTACCTGAGGACGCACCTGGCACACCTTTCTCTGAGCTGAAAACCTCTACCAAGGCCCGGGAACGATGGAATTCTCCGCTCAAGATATTGTGAAGCACTTGAGCATCCTGTTTCGTAACCTCAAGGCTGCGTAGGGAGCCTGTCTTGCGATCCAGACTAGGTTGTGCCGCTAGAACAGGTGACGCCTCAGATAATTCTTCTAAAGCCCGGTGAATTAAAGCCAATGCGTTGACGGGATTGTTTGCCACAGCGTGAGACCGAGCGATTGCGAGACACCTTCATCGTTAGCTAGCAGGAGAGCGTTGAGGGTGTGCTACATACTTTAAGGCGGTAAAATATTGCGTCGTGGCCTCCAGTTGATCTGACAGTTCTTGGTCGTTTGCCACACCCGGGAGCTCGGAGATCGACTCGACACTCTGTAGAACTCCCGCATACAAAACGATCTTTTCCTTGAGTTGTGCGATCTGTCGCCCCGGTGAGAGGTTTTGAAGTTGTTCAGGCGCTTCCTCCTCCTCGAGCTTCCTCTTCTTCGGTGGCTGCCCGAATTCTGTGTGTGCTCCATCATCCTTCCCCACCAACACACGGTTGCGGCCAATCCGCCAGCTGATCATCTCAAAGTTGACAGCGGTGCGTGTGATCTGGAGACTCTGCATGCGTGGATCGCTCTGCGGTATGCCCTCGGCCTTGAGCTCGTCAATGGCCTGTTTCGTAGCATCCACCGCGTCTTGGCTGACTCTCAGAATATCATCATACGCTGCGGCCATATCCTTAGGTAGCAGCGAACCGCCGGTGGCAAGTTTCTCCGTCAAGGTTGATTTTGCTGCTGTGACTGATACCCAAGCGACAGCAATAGCCGCATCTTCGATTTTCACTTCACGACCGCGCCACGTCAATGTTGTGGGTGCCCCTTCGGCTCCTGAGAAGCCCTTTTGGGCATCTTGGTCGGCTTGTTCGAGAATACTGGGGTATTTTGCCCTCATCTCATCGATGAGGCCGGCATCGGCATTCATGAAGGACTTGCGGGCAATGGTGGGAACCGGCTGAGTACGAGGAATTTTGGCCTGATATGCTGCATAGCGGATCGAAGGGTCGATAGTCTCGGACAGTAGTTCCTTGAAAATGTCCCCCTTGGCCGAGGTGGTGAGGGCGCTGTAGATAATGCGAGCCACGGCATAACTCTTCAACGATGATTCCCAGCCCCGTCTCTCGAAATCGGCAGTCCCACTGATCATTGCGGCGTAGGCGCGTGCCTCCAGGGTGTCTGAAGCGGTGGAGCCAGCTAGATTGCCACGATACAAAGCCTCAACCAAAGACTCGGCGCATCGAGCAGCCTTCTGAAACTTTGAGACTATGTGCGATCGCGTTCTGCTGTTCATTCCCTTCGTGTCTGTGGAGTGGGATGCCTTCATGGACATGCCGTGTGCCCAGGATCGCTCGGCGGTCAGCAGCAGGAGCTGTGTGTGGTGGAGGCTCTTCCTAGGGAATGGAATCATGTTAGAGAGACTGCAGCAAGGGACAGCGTGGTATAGCATGGACACACTCAGGGTTGTCGAAGCTCTGGTCGGCCGTGAGCTTTGCGGGCTGAAACTTTCCACGATTCTTGGTCACAACCTGCAGTTTTTTTCGGTAGCTAAGCAGCCTTCGCGACAGCTGCCTGCGATAGGTGCCATAGTCGCCATACAACAGCGCCGCGTCCCTCGAAGAGACGACGAAATTGGTGATGTCCATGTCCGCGCGGCTCGGAGTGGTATCAAAGCTGGCGGAGAGGATGGTGTGGCTCAGGAGGAGCTGACGCTGGAGTGGGGTCAATTTCGAACCCAAACCTTCACCGTTTGCAATTTGGGGTTCAGCCCCGCACCAAAATGAACGAGTCCACCCAATTGACTTGCACAACGTTATCACTCCAACCTGGGTTCTAGGCTTTGCTCGAGGCAGAACAGGCAAGCTTGACCGTTCAAACCCGACAGCTTTTGAGCGCTGCAAATGGGCATCATAGCATGGATCGGCAGAGCAATTAGGTTGGCTCTGTCTAGGTCAATCAGCGCATCATCTTGAAGCCCAACATCTGCACCCAGGCGCCATCAACCTCCCACGGTGTGTTTTGCCCATGAAGATAGATTCGGGTGGTGCTGAATTCATTGAAGAAAGAACGGAATGACCAAGATAAGCTCCTTGGCCGTTGGGTCAACATCAATCCGGGGAAAACGAAGGACTGCAAAGCACAAATTTCGAACTGTCTATACACTACGTACCTGGTTTTCCGCCGGACATCCATCCACTAAAGTGGCGTGAGGAGGGAGCTTGGGCCCCAAGTGAACGATTAGATAGATCCACTAACGGAATCGGGTAGCCTCCAAATTTTTAGATGATCGCGACTTCCTGACGGCCAAGACAACCGCTTGAGCAACAACACCTCCACCGATTCCCGGAACCGGGCACTACGACATGCCCAGGAAGCGCCGATAGCATTCATATGATTCTCGTCATGCGCCGGTGCTCCGCACGGCCCAGGAATCAAGTTTGCGATGCTGGAGAGGACGGCGGCGAGCATTGAAACTTGCACCTTGCAAAAAGTCCTCCCTTCGGCCGCTCGATCGCCTCTAGCAAGTCGCCGACGTCTCCATACCACCTTCTGGAGCCATGGAGCCTCCGGATTCGAATTACTCGATGCCTGCCGTTCTTTCACCGCGTCGCAGTTCCCTGAAGCCGACAAACCGTCATCTGACACGAAACGGTCCTTGCAACCCACTGTTATTACAGCGTCCACCTTCCTCCTAGACTTTCTCTATCCAAAGAACGCTCTGGCTGCCTTTCAGCGGACCCGGCCGGCCCTGCATCCGCGCGCCGAACCGAACCTCGCCCTAAGCATACCAGCCCGACTGTTCTCTTTCATGCCCAGGCCAGAGCAGGAGAGCAAGACCTCGGACCAAGTTACACCGGAAAACGTTGAGGGCACTGAGCTGCATCAACAGGAGCCAGTTGTAGAGACTTTGCGTTCACACATGGAGGACGAACCTGATCCCTTTGGTATTGACTCATCAGTCGCGCCTACAAAGGGCTTGGCTGGCGGGAGGTCTGCTCTTCAGATCGTCGAGGATACACTTGCCTCCGGTCGTGGCAAGTCATATGACTTGCTCTGGGAGAGTTATTCCGTTCTTGGACCAGAAGAAAAAGGCCGATTTAGGATTGATGTAGCTGCTCATCTCCTGGACGCGACTCGAGAGCGGGACATTTACAAAGCTCTCACTCTCTTCCTCCAAATCCATACCCCCAACTGGACACCTAAGGCTGTTGAAGTAGGAGTCAGAGCAAACCTTATTCTGGGCGACGTGGAGGCTGCCTTTGAAATATGTCGGAAAGCGATATCGGAACACGGCATTGGACTGGGGCTTGACCATCTGCTCGCGCATTGCTTCCTCGATGCTGACTGGGACGCGGTTTATCGCGTGCTCGAATTGGTCTCACCAGATCCGCGGCCGTATACAACAGTCCAGTTCACGCATCTCTCCAAGGTACCCGGTTTAAAAGAGCGCGTTGAAGCGTTGAAGCAGCGCTTTGAGGAGGAAGACCTCGCCCCGGCCGCCGACACCCTCACAAGACGGTTGAATTGCCTCTTTAGAGATATAGCAGAATCATCTCTGCCACTCTTTTGGCCCAGAGATGCTGGTTATGTCCTTGAGCATGTTCGCGACCCCCATTTGTTCGAGCCTTACATCCTG
>Ga0247763_1002164_pt1 | contig 10294 bp, 10 predicted proteins | sample UWRJL141409B4_FD_179926 | JGI IMG/M metagenome (GOLD analysis project Ga0247763, IMG submission 179926) | Plant litter microbial communities from Arlington Agricultural Research Station in Wisconsin, United States - UWRJ-L141-409B-4 | ecosystem: Environmental > Terrestrial > Plant litter >... | reverse complement strand
TGGGGTGGTGGGGGGGGTGGTTTTCTAATGTTGTGTGTGGGGATGTTTTTCGTCTTAAAGGCGGGGATGCGGGTTTCGTTTAGCGATACGGGGAGTTTTGAAAGAGTAAAATATATTTTACTTTCTTACTCTCAACTTCAGCTCAAGAGTTCAAAAGGATGTGTCACCCCCCTGACCCCTAGACGTTCTTGCGTTCATCCGAATTACAAGGCGGACTTCAATGACACGCGCAGCGGTCAGGCGGCGTCATGCCGACCTTTCGGACTGACTGACTGGTTGCGGCGATGTCCATGTCCAGTCCGGTCCCCAAAACAACACTTGGATCTAATCTCATGTTTTTGACAGAGCACAGAGCCTCTTTTTCTTCTTCAAGGTGCAACGTCTGAAAAATTTGTATCGGCCGAAGCGAAACGAAACCGACTTCCCGTGTGTGTGCAAGTTATACGAGCGTCTGGTATGTGTGAAACAGGCGAGATGTTGGAAATTCGGCTGATTCCCAAATCTTCACACAAATCTTTCGACACAACAGACACATCCCGACTTTGGGTCTGTGTGTGTCGCGTGCTAGTGAGACGGTTTTTTTTTTGGTGTGACCATGGGGAGAAAGAAGCATGCCAACACATAGCATGACGTGCATTTTGAAGAGGCACAGGGCACGAAAGCGTGAGAGAGGTCGATGATCGGGTATATAATCACCCCCTCCCAGCTCCCCTCTCATGGCCTTTTCCATTCTCACTCTCAACAACACACTTGCAAACCAAACAACTTCTTCAACACTCTTGCAAACCGCAAAAAAAACACATCAGCACTTTCTCAACTTGGCTCTCAGTAAAACGCCTTCCCTTACAAAGTTGAGATCCAATCAGCTCACCAAATCGCTCACAGACCACAACCACCGCAGTCATGACTCTCACCCACGACCAAGTCGTTGACAAGCTCGACGATCTCGTCGACAAGGCCGTGAGGCTCGTTGACGAAAAGGAAGACAAGATGGAGGAGGGTGAGCTCGAGCGTCCGAAAAAGTACCTTGAGGAATTTGTCGACAACGTCAAGGACATTGCCGAGGAGATCAAGGACCTCAAGGACGATGCTGATGAGGCGGATCATGAGGCCATTGATGACGCTGTGGGTTTTTCTCTTCTTCTACTCTCTCTTTCTTCTGGCTGTCAAGTATGGTATGGTTGGCTAGTTGATTGCTAACGAGTTGGTATCTAGTACGAGGAGGTCAAGAGAATGTACGAGGAACAGGAGAGGTACATGGAGGGCATGCCGGCCGACATTGAAATGTAAGTCGGCCGGAGTCAAGTGGAGGAGATGGACTAGGACGGGTGGTCCAGTCGGGTCACGGAGGAAGCACAGCGTTTTGTGAGGCGGGACTTGCTGTAATGGCCTCAATTCTTTCTTTCTAGCTGGGCGCAACGGATTTTGACGGGCGTGTGGAACGATATGTCGCTTCATGCACACCAGGCGCATATCATGGACTGGATGGATTGAGGACAACAAGCGCGGCTGTTTTGTTAGCACTTGGATTTGGCCGGTTTTACGCAATTGCATTTTCTTTGGCTTTTTATTCGAATTTCACTTTGAGTGGTTTGGACCAGTGACCAACTCAAGAATACCTCGGTGATGGATGGTCCTGTTGATTGTGTGGTTGATATGATGATGTTGTCTTGACCACTCTCTAGATAAGGTGAAAATCGCCACCCCACACCATCAACCAATCGGGATCATACACGATTAATCGGGTATGGTGTAGCGGTAACATCGCTGACTCTCAGCTACGAGTGTCTCAGCAGCCCGGGGTTCGACTCCCCGTATCCGAGATATTTTTTGCACTTGCTTCTTTTTTTTTCTCTGCCTTGCTGCCGTGGTTCGCCTGTTGAGACCCAGAAGCGCATGGCGTACGATTTATTACTCAGTCAAATGCTATTGTCGTGATAACAAACTCCCCTCATGTAGGTAATGAGTCTTGACCGCATCTGGCTCCTCTCTTTCTCTTCATTAGCATCCCTTCCCTATCATGATTACCTAACGTAGAAGAGAAAACAAACTTGATGGCATATGTCGATGAGACATGAACACGAAATGGAATTGAATGAGCGAGACTTTAAAGGGGCTGGTCAAATACATACTACCTACCTAGGCACCAGTTCTAGTGACGGGAAAAAGACCGTGGCAAAATCAAAATTTGGAAAAACTTCAAGTCTGACAACAGCTCAAAACCCAGAAACGACCAGACTTCTGCCTCTCCACATAGGTATCATGAGATATCCTGGCCGCCACCTACCCCAGCCCCACTTCCTTCCACCAAAGTTTCCCTCCCCCCAGGGGTTCCTACATGTAACTTCGCTGTGACCTGATCTGATCTTAAAGACTGGTAGAGACATCACAGGTATTCTTTGAGTTACGACGCCAAGCATTAACAACGTTCTGGTGGAAATTGTTGTACTGCTGCTGCTTCTGATCAAGGGGAGTGCTGATATCTGCCCACATGGAATTACCGGTTCTTTCTTCTACGCATATGAAGTTGGCGGTTACGGCGGGTATTTGTTCTGTATTGATGCATGTGATGCCATGTCAGCAGTCTGGTGTGTGTGTGTAATGTGATGTGATACAATAAGTGCTTCCACTAACCTCGTGCAATACGGCACCATTCCCGGAGCATGTTGGAGGGGGTCTTGAAGGGTTCGCCCAGCCCCTTGCCGGCGGCCGTCACCCTGACCCTCCACCTGGTAGAAGTACCCTCTCTCCACCACTGTTCGAATTTGACCATGATGGAGCAGGGGGCAGCCCGGGCTGTGAGGAGGGTATTGTTATTGGCACTGCTGCTGATGCTGCTGCTGCCGGTGTCGCCGACAGCTTGAGCTGGGAGGGCACTGGCAGCGACAATCGGCGCAGCGATAGCTTGAGCAAGAACGACGAACATGTAGGTAAACCTCATTTTGGCGCCGAGTACCTAGGTAATTTGAAAAATACTAGGATAATGATTTGATCAGAGAGGTGTCGATTGATGTGGGGCTTGAAGGTTGTTTTTTTCTCTCTCTTTTCCTCCACAAAAGGTCGAGATTTATATAGTTATAGAGAAACAGGCATCAGCTCCCAACTTTACATCTAAGCCCCCCATTGAAGCCGTCATCTTTTGGTCAGCGGATCGAGGAGCAAAAAATCCTCTCTTGGCCAGGGTTTCTCATCAACACACGCTACTCCCCCGGCTGCATACCCTATGCTCAACACCATGTTCGACGGGGATACATTCAGGACGAGTGTTGGTGGCGTGTCGCCTACCAATGAGGACACAGGGTTGGCTCTTTTACACGCGCGAACTGCGCCACCAACAGTCGTTGCTAATACGTCGCCTCGCGCATTCCACTCCTCCGTGGCTCTGCAAGTCCGAATGTTCAATTTCGTTGAGCCCTGTTGTTCTTACTTTTAGTTTCGGAGATCAATCGCCCAGTTATGGTGACCGACATTGAAGAGCCAGCGGATAGTTTGCAAGAAGGAAATGTTCACATCGAGGCGCAGAGGCGGCGACCTCCATAACCTGTGTCTCCTAACTTGGCCGAATATGAGTTGCACCTTTGTCGATGGGGTGCCGGAACAGCCAGCATTAGACGGTGTACATACGAGTAGCAGTTGGCACAGAGAATGCATCGCCCGAGAGAGAGATGGCTGGGCTCCATATGTTTGTTGGCTTGTGGAAGGTGCACTGGACGAATGATGACGCAATCACTACCCCCACCGCCAGCACATATTCAGCGCCTCCAAAGAGTCAGCTAAATTCTGGAGAATCCATCACCCTTCACCCCGGCCATTATTTGCACATCCATCAAGTCTACGAATCCGACTCGGGCAGGGCAGGTCGGAAACCGAAACGCGTTAAAGGTCTGAGTGCGAACCCCCCACTAACATCCAACCTGGGCTCGTCTCCATCATCGCTAGCGCACCTGCCCTCTCCACCGTCGCCGTTGCCCTCCGTCTCCATTTGATGTCTCGCGACACATCAAATGTCAATACCAACTGCTCCGGCGGGACTCTTCACAATGTATCGCCCGGTTACATACAATGCTATTGTCGACAACACACACCCTTATTCACTTTATCTGGGTGTTGTTGACTGCACGTGGTTTCGCGGGCAAGAAAGAAGAAAGAAATGATTCCCGCTGGAGTCAATTTCATTGTGGGTTCCCCAAGGTGTAGGTAGACGGCAAAGAAGAGGAAGGCGGGACAACAATAACCCGATTTCAAAGAAGCTGCGATGCTAGATGCTGGGCTTTGAAGGTAGGCGCATGTGCTCTGGAATAAATACGAATGCAACATGCCGAACTGGACAGCCATGTTGAACAACAACTACTAAATCTACTCAGCCAGAACCGACTCGTCTTTCTTTTTTCGATTACAGTCCCCCAGTCTAATTCGGCTCTTGAAATATATAGGCATACTGACACAATGTCTCAGCAACGAGTGGCTACGAATCTCAATACCCTCCCTGCGGAGCTCGTACACAACATTTGCCAACACCTCGACCGCCAAGATGTTTGCTCCTTACGCGCCACCTGTACGTGGGTAGAGCCCATTGCGGCCAGCTATCTCTTTGGCGCTCAAGTGTCAAACTAGAGAATGCGAAGTGGCGGTAATCAAATCTATCGCCTCGACTCCAGCGCTGGTCGTCCACGTCAAGTCTCTGTTCTGTTGGTACGAGTCTTGCTTCCGGGAAAACCGGGGCATGCGCGGACTCAGGTGCCGGACCCCAAGCGCCTGAATACCAAGCTCAGACACTCGCTGTGGCGTCTTACTGAGCTGACAGCTCTCACCATTCAAGGGTATCAGCACAACTATCACCGGGAGGACATGATTAAAAAGTACCCCAACACAGCAGAGGAGGAGTACCTACATGGCCTCTCTGTCATGTGGACATTCTGCTTCAGGTCTTGAAGGATTCCAAACGTCAACTGCAAAGCCTCAAGCTTTACGATGCGTATTGGCGCATTTTTGACCCAAGTGTCGCGACGCCTGCCCTTGACTACCTCGGCGGCCCCGTGCTTGAGAATATCAATTGCTTCGTCCTCGACCTTCACTTGAATGAACCATGTTGGCGCGTACGTGGCGAGCGACGTGCCTGGAAAAGATTTCACCGAGCTAATCCTGGATTTCTCGCGCGCATCGTGTCCAACATGCCTAATCTTGAGGTTCTGAAGCTCCGCCTTGACACTATCTACGAGCCGGAAATCCCATCACCGGCCTTGTTTTGGGAATGCCTCTCATGATTGGGAATGCATCTCTCAACCAAACATCTTGGCCACGACTGCTGCGGCAGCTCAAGCAAGGATTGGTGGGACCGAAACGTCTGAGTTCCATTGTATTTTACGGCCTTCTCGCCGAAACGAGCGGGAGCAATCTGCAGCGCCGGGTTCAAGAATATTGCATATACGACCGGGTTGCCCGACTTTCTCTGGCTGAAGACTTTCATAGCTCATTAGTGAAGACAAATAATTCCCTTGGCGTCCGCCGGGATACGGATGACTGCCCATTCGCTGACATGCGCAGGTTGACTCATGATATCGAGCGCTATCTCTTGTCAGAGGACGTCACCGAGTGCCCCAGTCTGATAATACTAGAGGCACGCTACGTCGATCATTTTTATTTGTTTGGTTGGTAAAAATCTTCACTTTACCAGTTCTCTCCAGTCTCTAGTCTCTACGGATAGTTCCGATCAATACCAAACACCAAATACTTTGACAATATGTGCCAGTGCAGTCCAGTCAGTCCCTTGTCTCATCCGTTTTTTTCTCTCTTGGACCAACTCTACGCTGCCAAGCATTTTCTACGCGCCCGAATCCCCGTCCCCGTCCGTCCTCGTGAATCACAAGTTTTTTGTCGCCATCAATCTTTATCATGAACCCGAGTGAGTGCCTTGCGAAAGCCGCCGGCGAGGCAGTTCTGCTCAAAGATATGTTCGAGATCCTTTGCGCGCGCGGTGGAAAAAAAAACTCTCTCTACAGTCATTGGCCAACGCTTCTTTTTGCACTTGGGTCAAAAATCAGCCTTTCAGGGGCAACAACGTTGTGCAACCACGACATCTAAAGCCTGAGAGGCCAGACTCGCAGAGGGGGCTGCGCCACCCAATTCCCAGAGACTTGGCACGACGCGATCTTGGCGACTTCTCGCGACGAGATTCGAACACCACGTTGAAATTAGGTTTTGTTCAACATGAGATGGGGCGGCCCAATCAGCTTCCTCAGGTTGGCTCAGCTGGCCTGGCTTAGGCGAACCAAAGCTGGGGAAATTTCGTTTTCTTTCTAATTTTGGTTTTTGGGTTTGAGTTGAGGCTGGGCTGGGGCCAGACCACGGTGCGGGACCACGGGAATCAGGGGATCAAGGTTGCATTGTCGGGTGGCTTTCCCCTTGGACCTGAATCTCCTCTCCAATCCAATCGATGAGTTTCTCCCCCCATCGGCGCAGCTTTTTCAGCCGTTTTTACACAAGCCATGCGTTCTTGGCAACTTCCGGTACCTGAATCCGGGGAAAAGCCCACACACCACACCGTTTGACGCACACTGATGTGACCGATCGATTGGCAATGACACCTCGTCCCCCAAACCCGGGTCAAAAGTTCCCGTGAATATATCCCAAGGCCAGGGCCAGGTGCGGCTGACATAACAAACATGATTAACGGAACGGAACGGAACATGCCATCACCTCACTTCACCTCACCTCCAGTCACACACACACTGCAAAAACGCGCCTTTTCGGCCGAGCCACCTTTTCTTGCGGCTGAAACCAGGAACATGGCGCTCCCCTCGTGTCTTTGCTACCACTCAGATTTTTTGCCCATATTGCAAAGAGAGACGGTCTCGGGATTAGACGGGGCAGCTCTGCATTCATTGGTTCCACGAAGGTGATTTCTGGGATATGTTGAGGCGTTTCCCACAGGCGCAGCCTCACTTTGTGTGGTTTTTCTTGATGTCTTGGCAGGAAACTATTGACGGTTGACGACATTGAGGCATTCTAGAGTCTGAGTCTGCCTTGCTTGTCCTTCTTTTTCAGAATTGTCTCTGCAAAGAGTTGACGAATGTAGATACAACACCATGGCTTTGTTGGATATAAATCATAACCTCTCTGCTGCTCTTGTTTTTCTTTTTCACTCCTCATCCTCATCCTCTCTCTCAATCTCTCTCAGCATCTCCTCTCTCTCGCTTAGGAGGAGCACTCACCTTCGTTCTCACCACACTCGCTTCAACCCATCAGATAGATAGATATATCTCCTCCTTCGTTTTACACAATCGTTACATCTACAACAATGCACTTCTCCCACATCTTGGCCCTGGCCTTTGGGCTAGCGCCAGCTCTGGCCGTCCCCGTCAACGACCCTGACGATATCTCTCCGGCCGCGGTTCCCCTGACCAAGCTCAAGCTCGATGTTGGCGCGGCCAGTCTCAGGGTTCTCAAGCCCAAGCCGAGACTCACGCCCAAGATTGACTTTGCTCTGAAGAAGAAGATTGCCCTTAACTGGGATGATGGTAAGCAAGCCTCCCCGTGTGTGTGTGTCGGTTCAGAATGGACCCCTCACTTACACAATGACAGATGACAAGGTCACCAAGGCGGAACTTACTGCCAACTGGGATGCCCAGGACGAAGTCAAGGTCATTGACATGGCGGATTTCGGCACGGCGCTCGAAAAGGTGGACTGCACGGCCCCGTCCATGTCGCTTGATTTCAAGCAGGCCGGCCCTTACAAGGAGGCCAAGGCGAGCTGGAACTGGGTCAACGGCGCGGCCAAGAACAACATTATCCTCTTTGTCAACCACCCGTCCTGCGGGGCCGACAAGACCGACGCTCCGTACAAGGTTACGGGCATCAAGTACGACGACGTCAAGTTTATCGCCTACCTCGCCGTCCAGGAGATTGACAACCTTGAGACGGTCATTCCCGACGGTGATTTGGTTATTGAGACGCTTGCCGATGTGGACGAGCCGATGCTGAACGCGCGTGATTTTGAGGATCCGACTTTTATCGAGCGACGCATTTCCGGAAGCAAAACTGCCACCATCTCCATCAACTCCAACTTCAACCGCAACATCTTCTCCGTCGGCTCCGGCGCCAACACGCTCCGCCTCGACTGCACCAACTGCGGCACGCGCGGCAAGATCCGCGTGAAGCTGTACGCCAAGATCAGCTGGTTCAAAGTCAAGGAGTCGTACGTCGAATTCCGCGCCGAAGACGTGCAGGCCTTTTTGCACCTCAAGCTGCAAGGCAAAGGTAGCAAGACCGAGGCCGGCCACAAGGTTCTCATTCCCATTACCGCTTACGGCTTCAGCATTCCCAAGATTGCTACTCTCCGAATTGCTGCGGATATCGGCGTCGGCTGGGACGCTTCGCTCAACGGCGAGGGCCACGTCGCCTGGGGAGCTACCGCGAAGCTGTCTAACCCCTCTGTATGGAAAGAGTGCTTCCGCGGATGCAAGGACACCTCTTCGGGGTGGCAAATCTCCACTTCCCAAGTCAACCCCTCGGGAGCAGGTTCTTTGAAAGCCAAGCTCGGTGTTCACGCCTACATTACGCCCAAAGCGGAAGCGCGCATCTTCAAGTCAGGGTATGAAGTCGGCGTGGCGATTCTCGCTCCCAAGATTGAAGGAAGCGCGACGGTTTCCGGCAAATCCACGGGCGGAATCTGCGCGAACCCGGCGGCGATTCTGGGCGTCGATGTCGATGTCAAGATTGGCCTGCAGTGCTTCGCCTACGCGGGCGATAACTACCAGAAGCCGGATTGGAAGAAGGTGCTGTTTGAGAAGATGTGGACACTCTATGATAAGTGTTTTGTGCTGGCCAAGAAGAATTAACTTTAGGAAAAATGAGGGGGCTGGGGATGACAAGAGAGGGAGGAAGGGGGTTTCCTATTTTGTCTTGTCTTTTTTTTTTTGGTTTTGACTCTTAGATTCCCACATTGCACGCTTGTGCTATTCTGTTTCTCTTTTTCTTTCTTTCTCTTCTTACCCTCGTTTCTGTCTGCCACTTGGCATCTCCGCAACCTTCCTTACCTTAGACTTTCTAGCATTCACAGCTTTTTTCGTCTTGTACCAATACATACCAATTCCAATAACAGCATTTTCCCACTAACTAATTTCGCATCTCCCGTGAAAGAAAGAAAAAAGAGGTGAGAAGGTTTTTTGCAATGGACACAGTCTCCACCTCGTAGTCTGGTGTTTATGAACAAGTCATCAACTCGTTCGACTTTGACTGTCTTTAAAAAAAGAAAAAAAAGACACAATATGGTAGAAGGTTAGAAGATGACCGAAAAGCTCACCTGCCTGCTTGCTAGTCTAGTCAAAGAACTCCCTCGGGCAAATTCCAAAATCTCAAACCTTTTCGGGATGAATGCTTCCCTGCCTAGGTAACCTCCACCGCCTCTGGCAAGTCCTATCCTCGCATATCAAAGACGAGGAAGCAAATAACCTGTCAAACAAGCAAGCTGCCTAGCTAGAGGCCGCATCCACAGAGAGCGCATCCACAGAGAGTGAGGGTTAACCACTGGTGCTGGAGCCAAGATGAAGAGTCCCGGTTTTGATTGAATGCGCATGTGTGTGTGCCCTTTTGGTCTCAATCGGACCCATTGACAACATAGGCTTGATTACTCCAGGTAGGTACTCAGGCACCTAATCTACATGTGACAAAATAGCTACTGAATTATATAACAGTGATTTAAGAAATATCTAGCACAAACGTTAGAGATATCAATCACAGCGCACTGCTCGGGAAATCACCACATTGTTCCAGCATGCGCAGGCAATCTCACTGTCCCACTATTCGGTCTCCCGGACAGCCACAGAGCTCCTCACCTTATCTCGGATTGCAGAACATCCAAATCCAAGGGAGAAAAACACCTCGACTGGCTGGCGGTACAAAAGCACAGCCAGGACGAGACAAAACCACCTACCTACCTACCGAGGGCGGAGGAGCAAGCCAGATGCCAAAGACCGGAGACCGAAGATTGGAGACTGGACCCCGTCGCATCGAGGCCGGAACCACGTTGAGCAGGTGCAGCGAGGGAGGAGAGCACGTGGATGGGGAGGAGGGGGAAAGTGGGCACGTGGGGAAGTGATGGGACTTGTGATTGGCCGCATTGGTAATCTGAGAAAAGCAATAGGACATGACAAGTCAGATGGCTGCCTACCTAGAGGTAGGGATTCCATGACTTTAGTCCAGCCAGATAGTTATAGTTCGTACATTTGTTTATGCCAGTCGAGCCCGCACTCGAACAGACCGTCAGCATCAATTTTATCACGAGGAAAAAGACCCA
>Ga0247763_1002162_pt1 | contig 10300 bp, 8 predicted proteins | sample UWRJL141409B4_FD_179926 | JGI IMG/M metagenome (GOLD analysis project Ga0247763, IMG submission 179926) | Plant litter microbial communities from Arlington Agricultural Research Station in Wisconsin, United States - UWRJ-L141-409B-4 | ecosystem: Environmental > Terrestrial > Plant litter >... | reverse complement strand
CTCCCGCCGACCCGGGCCGGCCCGGTCTTCATCCGTGCACGTCGAGCGCCCGTCGGGACAAGCGCTGGTCTTTGGCCAGGTCCTCGTGTATCCCGCGCGCATGTCTAGCGACATTCGCATGGCTCCCTCGATCTTGAGTGCCGATCTGGGGCATCTCGCGCGGGAAATTGCGGATGTCGAGGCCGCGGGCGCTGACTGGATCCATGTCGACGTCGTCGACGGCCGCTTCGCTCCGCATCTCACGTTTGGTCCAGGCATCGTTCAGGCGGCGCGGCGCGCAACGCGCCTGCCCGTCGACGTCCACCTCATGGTGGACGAGCCCGAGCGTTACCTCGAGGCGTTCGCGAAAGCGGGAGCCGACCATCTGACGGTGCACGGTGAAGCTTGTCGCGATCTGCGCGCGACGCTCGGGAAGATCCGAGCGCTGGGCAAGCGCGCGGGTGTCGCGCTGAAGCCGGAGACGCCCATCGACTCCTTGCATGCGCTCACCGACGCGATCGATCTCGTGCTGGTGTTGTGCGTGAGCCCCGGCAAGGCGGGTCAGTCCTTCATGGAGTCGCAGCTCCCGAAGATGGCTGCGGTGCGCAAGATGATTGACCAATCCGGTCAACCGATCGACCTTGAGGTCGATGGCGGGATCTCGGCGGACAACGCAGCGCGTGTGGTGGACGCCGGCGCCCGCGTGCTCGTCGCGGGCTCGAAGATCTTCGACACGCCCGACCGCGCCGCCGCCATCAGCCGGTTCCGCGAGGCGACCGCGAAGCGCTGAAGCACGCCCACGCGGGCGTGGCATCGCGTCGGGCTGCGGGCTGCTGGCGTTGCTCCTGCTCGGAGGGCTCGGCTGTGCACCCTCCGCGGCGTCGAGCACGACCGCCGGGCGCACAGCGGCTCAGCGCGCCGCCGGCGCGCCTCTCGACGACGCCATGCTCGCGGCCTGGCTGAAGCGCGGCTCTGCAGACCGCGACCCCGCACCGGACACCGGCGCGGAGGCAGAGCTCGCGCGCCTGCTGCCGCTCGTGGCGCGTCAGCGGGGCCTCGACGCGGGAGCGCCGCCGGGGCTCGACGCCGTCGACCGCGCGACGCTCGTGCAGCGCGCGCTGCACCACCTCGAGCGGCAGACCCCGACGCTGCAGCTCGAGGCGCAGACCGAGCTCCTGGTGCGGCTCGAGCTCGTGCCCTCCAGCTTCTCGCTCGAGGACGCGCTGCGGGCGCTGCTCGAGCGCGAGCTCACGGCGTTCTACGATCCGGCGAGCCGCCGCATCGTCATCGATCGCGCGCTGCCTGTCGCCGCGCGGCGCCGCGTGCTCGCGCACGAGCTCGTCCACGCGCTGGTCGATCGAGAGCACTCGCTCGGCGCCCGGCTGCTGGCGCTCGACACGAGCGATCGCAAGGCCGCGCTGCTCACGCTCGCCGAGGGCGACGCCGAGGCCCTCGTCGCGCGGCTCGAGCTCGCCGGGCTCGTGCCCGCGCCGACCGCCGCGCTCAGGGGGCGCGAGGGCCCCGAAGGTGCGCTGCCCGGCGTGCTCGAGCGCTCGCTGGCGGCGGCGTACGTCGACGGTCGAGCCGCGGTGCAGCGCCTGCTCGACAGCGGCGGTTTTGCGGCCGTCGACGCGCTCTACCGCGCGCCGCCCGACGGCACGCACGCGCTGCTCGCGTCGGGTTTGGGGGGCGACTTCCGAGCGCCCGCGCCGCCCCTGCCCGACCCCACACCGCCCGAGCCGGGCTGGACAGCGTTCCACTCCGACGTCCTCGGTGCGCAGACCTGGCGCACCGTGCTCGAACAGTGGTTGCCCGCGGAGCATGCCGCCGAGCTCGCCCGCGGGTGGGACGGGGATCGCCTGGTGTGGTTCCAGCGCGGCACGCGACGCGTGCTAGTGTGGGAGGTGCGCACCGATGCCGAGCGTGCCGGCGAGGTGGCGCGGCTGGTGTCTCGCGCGCTGCAACTGTCGGGGCCCGAGCCTGAGCTCCGCACCGCGCGTGCCACCCGGTTCGTGTGTCGGGCATGGCGTGACGGGGCGGTCATGGGGCGCTGGATGGGCGAGCGCAGTCTGATCATCGCAGTCCTGACAGACCCTGCTCAGTCTGCGCAGTGCCAGACGCTGTCCGCGTGGACAATTCCAGCGACGCAACGCCGGAGCGAGAGCCGCGACCCGGGTCCGCCGAGCCTCAGAGGTCCCGGCTGACCCGAGCCAGCGTGGAACGAGAGTGTTCCGTTCCCGGCGTCCCCTCTGTACCGAGCGATGAGCGCCAGGGCGTTCCGGAGCACCGCACATCACCCAAGACGCGCGAGCCAATGGCTCGATCCTGGCGGCAAGGGGCGGCGAACCCCGCGACCGAACGCCAGATTCCTGACAGCTCGCCACCGGGCCGCCGGGGGCTTGGCCCCCCGCCAGGAAAGCCCTCTTTGGGTGCCAGGAGGCTTGGCACGTGACGTGCTTATAACCCCCTCATCATGGACACCCAGATGCCTCCGAGCTCGCTCAGCAGTGCTGCACCCTTGTCGGTTCCGCCGCCCGCACGCTGCCCCGCGCTGCCGGGTGACTATTCGTGGACCGCCCTGCTGGCAGACACGGCCTGGGGAATGGCCGGCCTCGGCCGCCGCCGCGTGCGCGTTCGCCAGCGCCCGCACGGCGCGCCGCTCGAGCTCCTGCGCCTGGTGGTTCAGTCTTACCGCGAGCGCGACGTCGTCGCCGGTCGTCCAACGCCTTATGCCCGTCCGCTCGCGTCGGCGCAGCGCGGCGTCAGCACCGATGAGCTGACGCACGGCGTGTCTCTCGACCTCGTGCACTTCGAGCTCGAAGACGACGCGGAGACGGTCGTCGTCATCGCCTGGGCGGAAGAGGGCGAGCCCGACCTCGATTTCGACGGTCTCGAAGCGCGCCCGCCGCGCGGCGGCCGCCTCGCCGCGGTCGAGCCGCTGCTCTCCTGAGGAAATACGTGCCCGCTCGGGCACTTGCTCAGACTGACTGAAGGGGCTGCGGTTTCGGGGGGTTTTCAGGGTCCGAAGGGCCAAGGGTTCGAGGGGCCAAGGGTTTCAGAGGTTCGTTCGCCGGGCGTGAAGCCCGTGCCAAGCCGAGCGTTGTGCTGCAGTGAAGCCTTGGGGGAGGCGCGCGCAGCCGCGTTGCTCCCGTGCGCAGCGAAGCCGCGCATCGCGAGCACGCGCGACTCGAGGGGAGGAACTTCTGAAACCCTTGGCCCCATGGACCTCTGGCGCCTCGGCCCCTGGCGCTCTTCAGTTGTAAAGTACCGACACCCCGAGCGTTCCGCCGATCTTGCTGACGGTGATGTCGTCGTCCGAGTTCGTCGCCCGCAGCGCGTCGATGCGCAGCGCGGCGCCGATGCTCCACTCCGGCGCGACCCAGATGTCGTAGCCCACCCAACCCGCGCCGCCGACGCCGAGCGCGTCGCTGCCGTCGCCGCCGCCGGGCCCGTCGAAAGACACGCTCGCGAGGCCGATCAGGCCGCCAAAATGCCAGCCGTCGCGCGGGTGCGGATAACCATCAGCGAACGGACCGATGATGAACGTCGTCAGGTTCGCGCTCTGCGTGCCCACCACGTCTTCGGCTTCCCAATCGCCGCCGAGCTGCAGGCTCGCCAGCACGCCGCCGCCGATGCTCAGCCCCGACGCCGGGCTGCCGCCCACGAGGGCCTCGAGCTCCAGCGAGACGCCGCCGGACGACGCCTCCAGCAAGGGCGTGTCGTAGTCGGCGCCGAGGGTGCCGAGGCCGCCGCCGAGGCGCAGGTAGAAGCCCTCGTGCTGGCGGAATTTCCGGTCGATCGGCTCCGGCGGTGGCGGCGTGCTCAGGTCGATCCTCGGTGAATTGCCCGTCAGGTCGATGTGCGGCGATGGCTCCGCGGGCTCGGCGGCAGCCGCCGCCGGGGCCTCGGCGGACGGCGCAGGCGTTTGAGCCAGAGCCGTTCCAGGGGCCAGAAGGACCAGGGGAACCAGGACGGAACCCGCCGCCACCAAACCGCCCAAGCGCCGCCCAATCCGGGCCGATTCAAAAGCAAGCATCGAAGAGCCTCCTCGGTCGAAAGTCGATCTTCCACCGGCGTAGGACAATTCGCCCCTGAAACCAAGCCTCGGGGGGAACAATCCATGCTCCTGCGACGGCGGCAGACCCCCGTCTTACGCGCGTGACCCCGCGCGGCTTCCAACCGGTTTGCCATTGTCGGGTCGAAGCCGGGTCGGAGCCGGGTCGAAGTCGGGTCGAAGCCGCTCGAGCCGGGCCGAGCGACGGCAACGCGAGATAGCCTTCCCCGCGCTCCGAAACTGCTGCCACCCGATTGGCTTCGGTCACGCGCCGCGCCATGCTCCCGCCCATGCAACCCGACACCGGCGGCCGCTTCAGCCTGGAGCTCCGCGCGCACGACGACGCGCTCGCGCGCTACGCGCTCACGTTCGCGACGGCAGGCGCCGAATGGTCGGCAGACGCGGTGGTGACCCTCGCCGACGGCGGCGTCGACTTCGCCGCGTGGATCGGCGACGGGCGGCCGCCCGCGTGGCTCGTGCAGTACGCGCGGGCCGCGCTGCGCAGCACCTGGCGTTCGCACATGGAGCAGGGCTGGCCCCGCCGCCTGACGCGCTGGCGCGACGCCCCCGCCCGCGGCGACGGCGACGGCTACAACTGACAGGCCGCGGATGGCGCGCCCGGGCATCATCACCCTGCTCACCGATTTCGGCCTCGGCGACCCGTTCGTGGGCATCATGAAGGGCGTCATCCTCTCGCGCTTTCCGAGCGCCCAGATCATCGACCTCACGCACGGCATCCCGCCGCAAGCCGTGAGCGAGGCCGCCTTCTGGCTCGAGCGCTCGCACGCCTGGTTCCCGCCCGGCACCGTCCACGTCGCGGTCGTCGATCCGGGAGTCGGCAGCGCGCGGCCCATCCTCGCGCTCGAGGCCTGCGAACAGCTGTTCCTCGCCCCCGACAACGGCTTGCTCGCCGACCGCCTGCTCGCGAGCCCCGGCGCCCGCGTGCGCGCGCTCGATCTCGACCGCCTCGCGCTGCCCGCCCCGAGCGCCACCTTCCACGGCCGCGATATCTTCGCCCCCGTCGCCGCGGGCCTCGCCAGCGGCGCGCTCGCTCTCGACGGCCTCGGCGCCCCCGCCCAGCCGCGGCCGTGCGTGCTCACCCCACCCGCGACAGACGCCGAAGCCATCCACGGCGTCGTCATCACCGTCGACCGCTTCGGCAACCTGATCACGAACCTCGGGCGCGATGTCGCCGTCGCCGAGGGCGCGCGCTACGTGCTGCTCGGCGAGCGGGCGATCCCGATCGTCCGCACCTACGCCGACGCGGCCCCGGGTGACCTCGTCGCCCTGATCAACGCCTTCGACGTGCTCGAGGTCGCCCGCCGCGACGGCAACGCCGAGGCTCACCTCGGCCTCGGGCGCGGGACGGCGGTGCGGGTGCCACGGCGCGGGCATGTCGTGCGCGCATGAGCATCCGAGGGAGCCTCCCCCGATCCGGCGCAGGCGCGCTGCGCGCCGAGCACGGAGCTTGGGGGAGGCCGGCGAGCGCAGCGAGACGGGTGGGGGCAGCGCGATAGTTTGCCGCTAGCCATGCTGATTCCCGATTCGGTCGAGGGCGAGTCCCCGCCGGGCGCAGCGGCTTTTGCAGACGGCTCGGCGCTGGCGGCGCGCGTCTGGGGGGCCGGGGCGTTTGGCGTGGCGGCGGCGATCGGCGCTGGCGTCGCCTGGGGGTTCAGCGTCGACGACGCGCTCATCTCGGGGCGGGTCGCGCACCAGCTAGCGACCGGGGTCGGCTATCGCTTCAACGCTGGAGGCGCGGTGGTCGATGCGGTCACTCCGCTCGGCTGGGCCCACGTGCTGGCGACCTTCGCGCGCGACGGCGCGTGGTCAGCGATCACTCGCGCGAGCATCGGGGGGGCGCTCTGCTGGGTGCTCGCCGCGGCGTGGCTCGGCGCGCGTTGCGCCGAGACGAGCAGGGGCTGGCGGCTCGCGGTGCTCGCGCTGACGCTCGCGACCTGTCTGCCGCTCGGGGCCTGGGCCGTGGCGGGCATGGAGACCGCGTTCGTGATGGCGCTCGGAGTCGCCGCGCTCGCGCCGAGCCGCTGGGGTGCCGTGTGCGCCGGGCTGGCGGCCGCGTGGCGCCCCGAGCTCGTGCCCTGGGCGCTGGCGCTCGCGTTCGGGCAGGCCGTCGCACGGCGCGCGTCCAGCGGCGAACGGGCGCTCGCGCTGGCGCTCGCGCTCGGGCCTGCCGTGGCCATCGCGATCACGCGCCAGGCGCTGTTCGGTCACCCCGCGCCGCTCGCGGTCTTCGCCAAGCCCTCCGACGCCGAACATGGGCTGCGCTATGCGCTCGGCGCGGCGCTGCTGTCGGGTCCGCCGTATCTGCTCTTCGCCGCTCGGCCGTGGCGGGCGCTGCCGCGCGCGCAGCGTGCCGTCGCGGTGGCGCTGGGCGTGCACCTAATCGTGCTCGCGGGCGTCGGCGGCGACTGGATGCCGTTCTGGCGCCTCGCGATGCCGGTCTTTCCGGGTGTGCTCGCGGTCGGTGCACACCTGCTCGCGGCGACGGGTCCGCGCATCGCTGCGCTGCGCCTGTTGCCCCTGGTCGCTTGCGCCGCCTTGCTGCACACGGCTCAGGGGGCCGCCACGCGCGCGGTGCGCGGCGAGCGCGCTCGGCTCATCGCGGCGTTGCGGCCGCTGGTCGCGAGCGCGCGCCGGGTCGCAACGCTCGACGTCGGGTGGGTGGGCGCCGCGGGCGATGACGGCGATGCGGCCATCGTCGATCTCGCGGGCGTGACCGATCCCGAAGTGGCGCGCTTGCCCGGCGGGCACACGAGCAAGCGCCTGCCCGCCGACTTTCTGGAGCGCCACCGCGTCGACGCCTTGGTCTTGCTCGCCGAGGCGGGCAACACACCCGCGAGCGAGACACCCGGCAGAGGTGAGTCGCCGGGCGCGGGCGAGTCGCCGGGCGCGGCCATCCGCTGCGCGCGGCAGGTCGAAGCCCGAGCGCTCACGCTGCAAGGGGCCGAGAGCTTTCGTGCCGTCGGGCGCATCCCGCTCGGCGCGCGACAGGAGTATGTGGTGCTGCGTCGCGAGGTGATGTCCGAATGAGACGCGCGGACGGGTCAGGCGCCGCGGGAGAGCCGCCGCGGCCGCGAGGGTTTCGGCAAGCGCGCTGCGCCGATTGCGGTCTGACGCCGGAGGGCTGCGTGTGCGGGCTGTTCGGGCGGCTCGAGTGTCCGCTGTCGATCAGCGTCGTGATGTCGCGCCCCGAGGCTCGCAGCGCTTCGAACAGCGCGCGGTTGCTCGCGCTCTGGCTGCCGCAGGTGGAGCTGCACGTGCGCGGCGGCGCTGGCGGCGCGCCGGAGCCCGAGGCGCTCGCCGCTCGCGAGGGGAGCGCGCTCTTGTTTCCGAGCGCAGGCCCGAGCGAGCCGCTGCCCACGGGCGTGAGGCACCTGATCGTCCCGGACGGGACGTGGGCTCAGGCGCGGCGCATCGAGCGGCGCTGGTTCGCGGCGCAGGGGCTGCCGCGGGTGGCGCTGTGGGGGCCGTGGCCGTCGACCTACGCGCTGCGACGCGGCCGCGAAGGGATCTGCACGTTCGAGGCGGTAGCGCTCGCGCTCGGTCTGCTGCACGACCGCGGGCTCGCGGAGTCGCTGCTCGAGCGCTTCGTGGAGTGGTCCCGACGCGGACTGGTGTTGAAGGGGGGCGGCGCGCCGGGCGCGGTGGCTCGCCCGCCCGCCGAGCCCGCGGCGCTGCACCCGGCCATCCGCGTGTTGCGGGCGCTGCCCGCGGGGAGCTCCGACGCGGCGCTCGCCTCCGGCGCACCGGAAGCCTCGCGCACGCCGAACGCCTAGCGCTGGAAGCCCCCAGCGGAGCGCCAGAGGGCTAGCGCAGCGCCGAGGGCTCGGGAGCGTCCGCCGCGCCTGGCCGCTCCGGTTCGGATGTCGCTCCCGACGACCGGGGCGTGCCCCCCTCGCCTTCCATGTGCGTCCAGCGCCGCGCGCGGATGAACAGCGCGCACGCCGCGCAGCACAGGAGGAGCGCTGCGAGCACGCGCAGGCCCGTCGAAAATGAGCCGCCCGGAGTGGCGAAGGCGTCGAGCAGCACCGGGCCGAGCTGCCCGCCGAGGTTGCCGAGCGAGTTGATCCAGGCGATTCCTCCGGCGGCGGCGGCCCCCGACAAGATCGCGGTGGGCAGGCTCCAGAACGGCCCGATCAGAGACCAGCGCGCCGTCACGCACAGGGTCATCCCCACCACGACGAGCGGCGGCGGCAGCGGCAGGGAGAGCGCCGTCAGCCCGACCGCCGCCAGCAAGGCGGCGCCCGCGACGTGACCGGCGTAGTCGCGCGTGGCGTCGGCGCGGCGCCCGTAGAGCACCATCACGGGCAGGGCCACGAGCGGCGGGATCATCGCGAGAGCGCCGATGGTGAAGGACGAGGAGTCGGGGAAGGCGCTCTTGAGCAGGGTGGGAGCGAAGAAGTCGAGGCCGTAGCCACCGACCACGTTGAGGAAATACAGCAAGCTGAAGAAGAGGATGCGCGGGTCGCGCAGCGCCTTCCCGAGCGGCAGGGAGTGCTTCTGATCTTGCTCGGCGCGCTCGCGGGCGAGGCGCTCGAGCAGCCAGGTGCGCTCCGCATCCGTGAGCCAGCGGGCATCGCTCGGGCCGTCGGGGAGCCGGGCGAGCACGACGAAGCCCAGGAGCACCGAGGGAATGCCCTCGACGATGAAGAGCCACTGCCAGCCGGCGAGGCCGAGCTGGGGATGATCGAGCAAGAAACCCGAGAGCGGGCTGCCGATAACGAACGAGAAGACGGCCGCCATCATGAACGCGCTGACGGCCCGCGCCCGGTACACGCGCGGGAACCACGCCGTGAAGTAGAAGATGACGCCCGGGAAGAAGCCCGCCTCGGCGGCGCCCAGCAGGAAGCGGAGCGCGTGGAACGAGCGGGGCCCCTGCACCAGGGCCATGCAGCACGACACGATGCCCCAGAACAGCATGATGCGCGCGATCCAGCGGCGAGCCCCGAAGCGCACGAGCAAGAGGTTCGAGGGCACCTCGAAGAAGAAGTAGCCGACGAAGAAGATCCCCGCGCCGAAGGCGTACTCGCCCTGGGTGATCCCGAGCGCCGGCATCATCTGCAGCTTGGCGAACCCCACGTTCACGCGATCGATGAACGCCGCCACGTAACAGATGCAGAGCAGCGGCATCAGGCGCACCGCCACCTTGCGTACGACCTGGCCTTCGAGCTCTTCCGCCATCAACGCCTCCACGAGGATTCAACCTCGGCGCCGGGGCGGGGGCAAGCGGCGCGGGCTCAACGAGCCAAAAGCAGCGCGCTGCCGTCGCTGGAAGCCCCCACCGGGCCGCCCTTCATCTCAGATCCACTTGGCGGCGCGAAAGCGCGAGTACAAAAGTGTGCACACGCTGACCATCATGAGCAGCGCCAGCGGATAACCGTAAGACCACTCCAGATCGGGCATGTACTTGAAGTTCATGCCCCAAATCCCAGCGAAGGCCGGGACGACGGCGAAAATGGCAGCCCAGGCGGCAAGGCGCTTGGTCACCTCGCCCTCTTCGATGGTGACCATCGACAGGTTCACCTGGATCGCCGTGCCGATCGTGTCGCGGATGGAGTCCGTGGCGGCGTTGATGCGGCTCAGGTGGTCGTAGGCGTTCCGAAAGTAGTGCTGACTCGGCAGGCACAGCGCCGGCGCGCGCCCCCCGAGCAGCTTGCCGAGCGCCTCCTGCAGCGGCGCGACCACGTGCCTGAGCTCGCCCACCTGCTGCTTCAGCTTGTAGAGGCGCTCGATGTTGTTGCGCCCCGAGCCCCGCTCGAAAATCTGACTCTCGATCTTCTCGAGCTCCGTCTCGAGGCTATCGAGCACCGGAAAATACCGATCGATGACGGCGTCGAGCAGCGCGTAGGCGACGAACGTCGAGCCCTGCCGGAGCAGGTGCGGCTCGCGCTCTGCCCGCGCGCGCACGCCGAGGAACCCCTGATCGCTCCGGCTGCGGACCGAGACCACGTAGTGAGGCCCGAGAAACACGTCGACCTCCCCCACGTTGAGCTCGCCCTCCACCATCTCCACCAGGTGGATGACGAAGAAGAGCGAATCGCCATACTCCTCGATCTTGGGTCGCTGGTGCCCCTGACGAGCGTCTTCCACGGCGAGCTCGTGCAACCCGAACTGCCGCTGCACCACATCGAGCTCGCTCACCGTCGGATCCTTCAGAGCGACCCAGACAAACCCATCCTCATCCGCCCCCGTAAACCGCGCGTTCTCATCCATCGGGATATCGCGGATCTTCTTCCCCTCCTGATAGAG
>Ga0247763_1002161_pt1 | contig 10303 bp, 5 predicted proteins | sample UWRJL141409B4_FD_179926 | JGI IMG/M metagenome (GOLD analysis project Ga0247763, IMG submission 179926) | Plant litter microbial communities from Arlington Agricultural Research Station in Wisconsin, United States - UWRJ-L141-409B-4 | ecosystem: Environmental > Terrestrial > Plant litter >... | reverse complement strand
ATATCATACATTTAGAAGCAGGCGATATCGTTCCAGTCGATGGTATATTTGTGGATGGATCTGGCATTATGTGCGACGAATCGTCTACGACAGGAGAGTCCGATGCTATCCGGAACAGTGCTGCCAATCGGACGTACTACGTTACGTAGTTTACGACGTAGTCGCCCTCTACTACGCGTACGTACGTAGTCACCTCCGCAATCGTACCGTATACCGTACCGTAGTAGAAGCTTCAATCGTACTACGGTACTACGGTTCGATTTAGTAGTTGTAGTTTGTAGGTGCTTTGTAAGGTGTTTTGTGAGGTGGCTGGTTGGAGGAGGCTTGGTACGCTCGGATAGTAATCTCCTAAAGGGGAATAGTAAGGGGCTAGCTAATATTTAGGGGGTGCCAATTCCTATAGAAACTTGCTTATCTCGTCGCCCCCCTTAACATCTGTTCCATGTAGTTGCTCTGTCTTTTTAACAGTAATATAATGAATAGTTTCCTCGCCGCCGGTCGTTATTTACAGCGTATTGCTAATAGCCAGGGGGGCAGCAGCCACAGCAGCTCATCAGCCTCTACACCAAATTAACTATATAAACACTAATCGTATAGAGTAGCTACGTCGTAACTACGTCGTAATTGTTAATACTACCAACCGTAGCGTACGTACGTATCTGCGCTTTGAATCGTTACGGTTAAACCCACCTCCAATCGTAACGTAGTACGTCCGATTGGCAGCACTGATCCGGAAGACGCCTAGTAATACTGTTATGACAGCTTTGGAGTCTGGTCAATCTACTAACGGTCTTGACCCATTTATTATTTCTGGTACAAAGGTACTCGGAGGTGTTGGGACTTTCATGGCAACTTCCGTTGGAGTTCACAGCAGCCTTGGAAGAATCATGATGTCCGTCCGTGCCGACGTCAATCCCACCCCGCTTCAGGAAAAACTTGGTCGTCTCGCCGTGGCTATCGCTAAGATTGGAAGCACGGCCGCAGGTCTCTTATTCTTCGTGCTTCTCTTCCGTTTTGTAGGCGGTCTGTCCGGTGACCACCGGTCTCCCACTGAGAAGGGCTCGGCTTTCATGGACATACTCATCGTTGCAGTCACCATCATCGTCGTGGCCGTCCCTGAGGGCCTCCCTCTGGCTGTGACCTTAGCGTTGGCTTTTGCAACCACCAAGATGTTGAAAGAGAATAATCTTGTGAGGGTTTTGCAAGCGTGCGAAACTATGGGTAATGCAACAGCAATTTGCTCGGATAAGACCGGAACCCTGGTAAGATGACTGAAATCAATCTTGAAGAGTTTCTATCGCTAACTTAAGTCGCAGACAACGAATAAAATGACTGTCGTAGCTGGCACATTTGGGTCTACCGCCTTTGAACATTCCGATGCAAAGTCAGAAAAAGCCCAACTTATTTCGTCTTGGGCCTCGGAGGCTACCCCAGCTGCCAAGCAACTCCTTCTCCAGTCTATCGCAGTCAACTCTACTGCATTCGAAGGTGAAGAAGAAGGACGCGCCGTCTTTGTCGGATCCAAGACCGAGACTGCTCTGCTCCAGTTTGCCAAGGACCATCTTGGTCTTCTTTCACTTTCCGAAACACGGACCAACGAGCAAGTAATACATATATTCCCCTTCGATTCAGGGAACAAGTGTATGGGAACTGTTATCCAACTCGGGGACAATACGTACCGGTTAATCATCAAAGGTGCCTCTGAGATGCTCTTGGGTCTTGCCTCGGATTTTGCCCACTTCGACACTCTAGAGACGGAGCCGCTACACAAATCTCAGCGTCAATCATTAACCAACACAATAAATGAATATGCAAGTAGGTCACTTAGGACTATTGGATTCGTATATCGCGACTTCCAGGAATGGCCACCGGCAAATGCCCAGCTCACTGAGGATGGCGACGTTAACTGGAACTTTCTCCTACATGACCTTACAATCCTTGGCATAGTCGGCATCCAGGATCCTGTGCGCCCTGGCGTACCAGAGGCCGTCCGTAAGGCACAACGCGCGGGCGTCACGGTCCGCATGGTCACTGGCGATAACATGCAAACCGCGAGAGCCATTGCAGCCGAGTGCCTCATCTACACTGAAGGTGGCATCGTCATGGAAGGTTCGGAATTTCGCCAACTACCAGAGGACGAGATGGATAAAATTTTACCACAGCTCCAAGTCCTCGCACGTTCTTCTCCCGAAGACAAGGAAATTCTCGTTAATCGCCTTAAAGCTATTGACGAGATCGTGGCCGTAACAGGGGATGGAACAAATGACGCACCAGCCCTAAAGGCTGCGAATATCGGATTCTCAATGGGCATCTCTGGTACCGAAGTGGCGAAAGAGGCGTCTGCGATTATCCTCATGGACGATAACTTCGCATCCATCATCACTGCTCTCATGTGGGGACGGGCGGTCAATGACGCTGTGCAGAAGTTCCTACAGGTAAGTTCCACGTGCATTCCTACTGCTACTTCCACGCTTTTCTGAAGGCACATCTTTTTAGTATTTTGCGCCGGCTCCAACCATATGCTAACTGAAAAAGTTCCAAATTACCGTCAACATCACCGCCGTTGTATTGGTCTTTGTAACTGCCGTGTACGATGACGAGATGAAGCCGGTGCTGAGAGCCGTGCAACTCCTCTGGGTCAATTTGATCATGGATACATTCGCAGCTCTTGCGCTTGCCACAGACCCACCAACAGAGAAGGTTTTGGACCGCCTTCCACAGGGCAAACACAACCCCCTAATTACCACAACTATGTGGAAACTGATTACCGGTCAAAATATTTATAAGCTTACTGCCATCTTCGTCCTCTACTTCGCGGGTGGAGATATTCTCGGCTACGACCTCTCAGACCCTGACAAGAAGGTCGAGCTTGACACGGTCATTTTCAACAGCTTCGTCTGGATGCAGATATTCAATATCTTTAATAACCGACGCCTCGATAATAAGCTCAATATCTTTGAGGGAATCTTTCGTAATTTTTTCTTTATTGGTATTGTCGTCCTAATTATTGCCCTCCAGACGATGGTCATCTTTTTCGGCGGCCGAGCGTTTCAGATCGCACCTGGTGGCATCGGTGGAACGCAATGGGCCATTTCGATTCTCATTGGCTTTGTGTGTATTCCATGGGCCGTCCTTATTAAATACTTCCCTGATGAATGGTTCGCGGCCATCGCAGCTTTCCTTGGCAAGCCCGTTATCTTCGTTTATAAAGCGTACTACTATGTTGTATCGAAGCTCAAAAATTGGTTCCATAAGAATAGGGCGAACAGGGAGGGTAGTGCATCAGGGGTCACATTGCCTCATATCAAAACGACAAATGCCTGTGACAGTGTGTAGGAGAGAATCAAGCAATATTTTGGTATGGAATTAGTTGGATTATAAATTAGCAACTGCCGATATCTATTTTGTCAAATTTTTCCACAGTTAGGCGGCCCAATCTACCGTAGCCTTCGTAACTTACAAATTTGCAGGGTTATCGTATAAAGAAAAGAAAAACAAAACTGACCAAAGACTATATTCGATTTATTAACCAAAGTACAGTACTAGTTCAAAAGTCTCCAGACAAAACCAATTTCACACTAAAACTTACCCTCTTTGCAGCTAAATATTTACATAATATTACTAGATACTAATATTTAAAAATTTAATAAGTAACGTAGTTTACGAGCGAGTGGACTTGATAACCGAGCGGACCGCCCCAAAATACACGTAAACTAGTACTCCGCATCTCCACAAATAGTAAAGGAAACCTTATAAGATTATAAGTATAGAGCATTTATGTATATACCTATACTATATTAAATTTTCGAAGCTCTAGATTTAACAGTTATCTAGATCTATAGCTCTTACCTTCTTTTTAGCCCCTACCTAACAATATCTAGAGAACTATAGAAGTAGGAGTATATAGGTCTTAGGAGATAATAGATAGTATAGTAAACTGTGAGGTCACGTTGGTAGGCAGGCAAAGAGGTGGCAGAATAATAGGTCTCGATTGATATCAGACGAATCCTTAAGGGTTGAGGCCTTGAGGATTCGGGAAGATTATATATCCCGCCAAGAGTCACGTGCCGGAGGCTTCCCGAGGCTCCTCCAGGGGTGATCCGGAGGTAGTCCGAGGGGCCTCCTGGGCCTATGCCAGAATTACCCTTACATAAACACTATATATTTTAATTTTTATAGTATTATATCTGCTAGTTGTAGAGATGCAGATTGCTAGTTTACGTGTATTTTAGGGCGGTCCGCTCGGTTGTAAAGTCCACTCGGTTGTAAACTACGTTATTATAATTAAAAAGACAGAAAATACGGGTGCAGAAAAGAGGGCGAGGGGAAATTCTCGACAAGCGCCAAGCAATTCTCGAATTTATGAATCTAACAGATAAGCAACCCAACAAGACCCGAATATAGTCCTCCAGTCTGCGCGCCATGCATCATCTGCGTTTTACCAGGCCTACTGTATGGGACAGAAGCATGATATGGAGGGCACACCAAACCCCCGCACATCATTCGAGGAGCTCGCAAGAAGGAATCTGGTACCAGACTAGGTTCAAAAAATGGTAGCATTCGATCTTCGGCCTCACGTCTCTGACGCGCAAAATTGGTAGGAGCCTGACGAGAGTTCTATATGAGCACCCATCAGCAGTTCTTCCCAGAGTGGCAATATGATCACGGTATATATAGCGGCTATCTTCAAACGAATATTAGGGTTTCCTTTTGTTCTATGAGCTTTCGCAAATATTGGGCGATATCACACAAATGGGAGCTTGTACTGACCAATAACAATGGGACTAATAACAATCACGGTGTTGCCTGGCTGAAGCACTTTACCAAGCACACAGATTACAGGCTGGAGGAGGCGCGATCTATAGTATTTACCCTTTGGAAGTAGTTATTCTTCAGAAGTGAGCACATAGGTGAGCATAGTAAATGAGATGAGTTCTACGAACGGAATGGACGTGCTCGATATTGCGCGGAATAAACGACGGAACTCTTATGCTAAAGATGACCCTAGCAGCCTTTGTTTAGGCAGATAACTTTAGGGCCAAAAGTATTCAGAAGCCAGTGCCTGGGATTTATGTACACCTTCTTGACATGTATTTCCGTATACACGCAGTACGTCTATCAACATTTGTATCTTCAGACCTTGAGAGAATATCGCCACATATTCACAGTAACACTTCCCTCTATCCGAAGTGTACTCAGCACTACTAAGTGGTGCCCGTGTTCAAATCAGACGCTCGTTGATTTTCTTTTGAGAAACCCCAGTCGATGTAAAGGCCGTGTAGAGCGGTTAGGGGAAGGCGGCATCTTGGTGTTAGAAATTTGTTATCTGCAAAAATCGGTGCAATCTCTTGGCACTATTTCCGCGTCGCCGTCGACCACCTCTTATTTTTTCTTAACGTTATCGTGCAATAACATTCTAAATATAAGAGATATAAAGAAACTTTAAATGTAAAAGTGTCGCGACAGAACTACCGCTACATGAAGCTCAAACTCTGTTTGAGCAGAAGATTGATCTTTTGCTCGCAGGTTTGGCTCCGACAAAAAGTTTTTCTGTTTTCTGTTCTTTATATTCTTTATATTTTAATATTGTTTATATCTCTTATATATATAAAGTTAGAAAAGAGAGGTAAATTTAAAGAGGGCACGAAAAAGTCTTACGAAGCATAGTAAAATACCTTAAAAAAGAGCCTTTCTTACTCTAACTTTTTAAGTAGGGAAGATAAAAGAAAAGTTTATATATAAGAAATATATAAAATTAAAATTTACATACCTTTTATATATAAACTTTCTTATAATACTTATTATCTAGAGAGTTAGAAAAACTGTACCTATGAGCAGGTGGTCGACGGGAATAGCCGGATGACGCCAAGCGATTGCACCGATTTTTGCATATAATAAATGGAGGTGCAAGCGAGATTGCGAGGCCTTATTCTGTATTATATTTCAGGCATACTTCTGAAGCCGACTCTCCCTAGAAACACGAAGTAAAAGTATGCAAAAGTCTCCGAAACTGAGAGTGAGAAGTTTAGCGCGGAGTATTGTTTAAAAGAAGGGTCGGTTGACTAATAGGAGTAAGTCTCTAAAGATAATAGTGAATTGAAAGAAGCTTCCTCATAGGGCTCATCAAGGCTAAACGGCTATGCAAGAAGCTGCCTAAATCCGAGTCTTTTGAAGCGTAAGGTTATACGTGCTATGTTAGGAACCGGGACATAAATTACTTTAAGGTAGTTCGTGATCCTGGCCCATCTACGTTCAGCAATACTGATATGCATTCTTCGCCAAAAATGTTTCGATATCGTGCCCTCCCGCTGTAAAGCTATCGCGCGAAAATGTCCTCACCGTCATCATAAATGGAGAGATTTCACGCCGCTTGATACCCTTGAAAGTGAATGCACCGATCGTAGCATCTGATAAGGGGCATTTGCAGGTTCATACAAGCTACCAACGTTGGTGGAGCCCCAGTGCCTTACTGATAGTTGTGGGGTCTACACGTATTATACAACGGCAGGGCAGAGATAGGTGATGTTGCGTTTCTTTGAGCTATTTGTTATCTAACTAGTGGAATTGGGCGCATTATAGATGGCGAGGTCAAACCAAATATAGAAATACCAAGCAGGTATGTTTCCCGAAAAAATATCGCAGATGTTGATTGTAGGTGAGTTTACAAAACCACGCGTCGGCGCTTAGTCGCCATCAGGCGCTGATGCGGCTCAGCACCTCGTCACGCTACTGCTTTAGGACAACGAAAGCCGACGGGTTAATTGAATTCTTCATAGGTGCGCCACGGCGGGTCCAAGAGGCAGGAAAGGCCCCACAGTGACAAATTAAATGAAGTTACCCCCGTACAAGCATAACCGGTCAGGACGAGGATACTTGTTATGTGGAATGTGAACTGTCCCACTGACAGACAACCCCACTATTTCCATTAGAGACAATAGTTTTCATATTTCGAACGCGTATCTACAATGGCGGCTATCCAGCGCAGGTTCACGCTCCGCATCTCTAGCGACTACAAGACGGTTCACCTCCTCGGCTCGTGGGACAATTACTCTGGCCAACTCCCCCTTCTCAAGGATCCCAAGAAGAATGACGAGTGGCTGGGATGCTTCCAGTTCCATGGATTCACATTGAAGCCGGGTCAACGGTACTGGTACTACTATATCATCGATAGACACCGTGTCTCGTACGACCCCGCCAAGGACTTCATTACTGAGCCCACCACCGGCCGCAAGCTCAACATCCTCGACATCCCTACAAATACCAAGGCATCCTCGTCCACGTCTAGCGACAGCTCAGCACAATCTCATCGTGCGAAATCTGCGTCCGTACCCCAGGGTCGCGGTATCTCTCCATCCCGCATTGTTGCTCCACGCCCAAAGCGCCCGCTCCAGACGCGCAAGGTCATCAACACGCAGTACAACGAAGCTGCCCTCGAGGTCCTAGCAACATGCTTTGCCCACCAGACCCTAGATGGGCCGTCGGGCGACGGCTCCGAATAAGACCACCCGGACAGCGACTTCAACATGCCATTGCCCACCTTGTGCTCGATCGACAGCTCCAAACCCTCAAGCGCCGGTCCTGACAACCGCTGCACCTGTGAGCGCTTTTGCATTATACGAGGCGGCGAGTGGATTAAGTACCGCCCGGTGAAAGCACAGACGATTAGCCGACTGTTCATCTGAGGACGACATCAAGTACGATGCCAAGACTGCTCATCGACGGGGGTTGCGATCCTCCCTTAAACCATCCTACCGCGCCATCATTGTTTGATTCTCCTTACGATGTTCGTCCTCTGTTCCTTACTTTTTGCAGCCTTGCAATAATGCTTGATATATTTACGGGTTTTTTATATTTATCCTTGTTAGTACATGAAGCCCTGGATGTGGGATACATATAGAAAGACTATTGGAGCCTTTTAATTTGACATGTCGAAGCGAAAATTTGCATGTTCTGTCGTTTTATCCATATCAATTCTTTCCGCCTAACATAAGGTTGCCATATATCCCTTGCTGCTCCTTTTAAATCGCGGCCGCAACGGGAGACAGCCTAGCGGGCAGAATGCTTTGTGGATTGCCCTATAGGAAGACGCATCCATACTCGAGTTGGTTATGCTCCTCAAGTTGTATAAACTGGATCGTGGCATAGGTCCACTAGTAAATTCGTGCGCCCGCGCGAGTTGTATACCGACGTAGCCGCTGTACGCGATGATGAAGAAGGTGCAGTCAAATGCACTTGAAGGTCTTCAATTTGCGTGGCCTGGGTGCTATTTAGACGCATTCTAGATCTAGAATGTTCGTTAAAATTACGCTTTCCCGAAGATACGTTCGTTCAACCGGCAAGAGTACGAGTTTGCAAATGTGACTCTCGCTACGTTTCTTGAGCAGCATGCTTTGGTTGAGGATTTCTTTTATGGCACAGAGAGTGACCGTGATGATTCGTATAAAGAGTCAACGAACCCACGGCTTGCGTCAACACGCTTGTCAAATCTCAACATAGTCGACCAAGTAAGCCCACAAGCCCATAGGACTTTCGCGGCGGCTTCGAAGACTTCAAGTCTAAAGCTACAACGGTAACGTGCTTAAAGATTGGTGTGAGCAACGTCAAAGATTAGTGGCCTAGAAAATCAAAGTCGCGAAAATCGATCTATCTCCACCACTAACTTGTATAAAAAATTAGTATAGATGGATCCAATCGCACCAGTTAGCAGGATAAATTCTATGGAGTCAAATTCTATATGGCGTTTGTTAATTTTGGAGGCTCCACAAGTTTACCCGCGAGCTCACAGTCTCGTAAAGCAGGGCCATCATTCGATATGCCAGATATATGAATGCAGGCATATAATCCACGCTTTCCACATTCGAGCGGGCATCGAATACTTCAATGCTTGGTGTCGCAATACAGGAGACGCTGAGGGATATTGCGATGCCAAGAAGAAGTCATGATGCTCGTGAAGGAGAGTGCTTGCTGGTGGTCACTTCCATGTCTGATGTTGCTGTCTGCATCTGCGACTTGTGGTCGATCAACCTATATACACTTGGCCTCGACAATGGTCAGGCCAGCGTAGATGGACTTGACCTCGGATGCAAGCTGTTCCTGCGAAATTGGGCGAAAGCTGTGGCCTCACTAGGTTGACCTACAGCCTTCCTAGACATGAGGGTCAGAACTCCAAGCATGACAAGGCCTCTATGTACATGGCGTGCGCGCGGCCGAACGACTTCACTTACACCAACTCCAGCGCAGTGCTCCAGACCTGGGCACATGTGTAGGCACTCCGCGTGACCTCTATCCCCGGGATAACCTTAGCGCCGTAGAATAGCTAACCGCTCCAAAATGGTGATGTTCAAGGTTTCCCTCAATTATTACACTGCCTGACCTCATTGATCCAAGTAATTCGAGTCAGAGAGTCGCTGGCCCAAATAACAAGCCCCTGCTTCCTAAGACATTTTGATTTTCACGCTCTCAGCTCTCTTCCTGCCGTTCCACTCTCCGAAAGACTCTTTAGTCTGACCGTTTCTTATGTTGTTATCTAGTATTGCTTGCAAATTCCCCATACTGTAGACAACAAATAATTTGTCTGACGTGTATCTTAAAATGGGCGCAGCGTACAATTCTACGGAGCAGAAAAGTTTCGTCACACATAGAAAATTGCACCTATCTTTAGCGTTTATTACACTACTGTCGGAGCAGTGCTGACTCAGCCGGATCTACTGTATATATTCTCCCTCAGCTCAAGAGTAGTTCGATAGATCAGATCTCTTCGATCTCCTGGATCTACATTTACCAGCTCACAATTCAGCTCCCACAACTACCCTTTCTTAATAAAATATAATTCTTTTATTTTTATATACGAAACTCTCTTAAAATTATATATCTATACGTTTTTTTATAAGTCTCTAAGATTTTAGTTAAAATATATAAAAGAAAGAATATTACTATTGAAAAATAGCTATTGAAATCTTATATTAAAATCTTTTAAAACCTAAATATATAATAATTCATAGCTTTTACACTCCTTATATTATACTACATTAATAAGGTCACCCACTGCGTCGCGAGACACACTGTGTGGCAAGACGCTTTTTCTTACGGACCTTCGCGATTATTACACCGCACTTATATAAATACAAACTGCATGCGCATTAATTCCATTGCTGTTATTCTCCTAGCATATCAGCCTCCGACAAGGAAAACCGCCGTATTAGTCGCGCTATGGATCGTTTTGTCAGCACAACTAGTCAGCCCTTCTCCAATCACCCCCCTGTTCATTCACGACAGCAAATATTTATTAGGTATTTGGAGGGCT
>Ga0247763_1002160_pt1 | contig 10307 bp, 10 predicted proteins | sample UWRJL141409B4_FD_179926 | JGI IMG/M metagenome (GOLD analysis project Ga0247763, IMG submission 179926) | Plant litter microbial communities from Arlington Agricultural Research Station in Wisconsin, United States - UWRJ-L141-409B-4 | ecosystem: Environmental > Terrestrial > Plant litter >... | reverse complement strand
CCCTGACGAGTACATACCAGGTTCCCAGGTAATGAACTCTATGCGCTTCGATTCCAGGTGAAATATTCCCTGTATTTACCTTCTTGATCCTTGAAGAACATCACACCAAAGAGGTATCAACCGGGGCCCTTGTCAGGTAGATTTTTATTAAAAAAAACCGTAGAATGGTGTACATACCCTCAAGCCAGGAAACCCACGCAAAATTGTCTAATACTACCAAGTTTACATTTCTGGAAGGAACAGGGGGGGATGCAGATTGAGGCTGAAATCCGCCGCCCACCGATTCGAGCGCGCCCAGCCTGTCAGTCTGATCGCGGTGCGTCCTTCCTCACCCCTTTCTGCATACTACACTATGCATATACTCCTCTCAACTTCTTCACTTGACAAAGCCCATTTGATCTCACCATTGACTTACCATGTGCCATGTCTTGTGATCCAAGGGCGGCGATTGATTCTCAGGCAGCCAGCTTGAACCTGCGGTTGGACGTTCGGCGGGGCAAGCCACACGTCTTTCCCAACAGAAATCTGCGGCTGAACAAGACAAAACATCCCCCCCCTTTCCTGGGCGTCCCGCTGCGATGGGTTTTAGTTGGTTCGCACGAATGCATATGAAAGCACATAGTTGCCGTTCATCCTTCCTTGATTGGGAAATGCTTTGCCTAGATCTCTCGCCTCGCCTCAGCGACCCCCTTGCACAGCCCTCGTACCCCTCGTCTCGCTTGGCTATTTTTCACGAGTATCAACTCCCACTTACCCCTTTGTCTTTCTCTCTCTTTTTTGATTCCTCATGACATCTTCGTGTCTTCTTCTTTTTTCAAGGTGCGTGTCCCTATTGTCATAGTATGGATGTCATCTACTACCTATCCAACCAAACATGTTGGCTGTACGTACTTCCCTTGGGAGAACCAAATGGCTCCTCCATAACTCTACCACCTGCCAGGACCACTTCGTCATAACGCATCCATCATCGTCACCGCCATGTCCTTCCATTTACATTCCCTCCCGGACCTGTTCCCGATTTGTCTGGCCACCTAGGGCACCGACCCCAGGTCGTCTCTTGTTCGATTATTATCATTAGGTTCAGATACTCCCCCCTCAACCTCACTGCCGTTCCACAGTCTTCCCATCCAGTCCCAACACCAACACCCAATACCACTCTACTCAAGTGGTATGCACACCCAAATCGCTAACCAAAGGCTTTGCAGCCGCCAGCCCAAGAACGAATGCTGGGATCCTGGTATATCGAATAAGAGAAAAAACGATTGTTGAGCGCCGTCCGCCATGCCGTATGCGTAGGAACAAGATGAAAAAAAAACGAGAGGGGTATGGCCGATTGATGCTCTAGCCCAGCGATCCGAAGTCCACTGCCGTTTCCAAGAGGAAAAAAAAACGCCAAAATTTATGAGGGTGGCCTTCAATAGCCAGAATTATTAGGTTGAGAAGATGCCGCCAAAGCCGATATTCGGGTAGCGCCCGTCACCGATACGCTGTGACGCCGTGACGCCGCTCAGGGTCCAATATGGCGGGTTGTCGAGAGGAGCTTGAAGAATTCTGAGCTGTCACCTTACGACGACCACTTCGCTGAGCTCGCTCTCCAATCTCCTCTCTCCACTCCATATATCTCCTTGCGGGGTCATACCGATCACGGTGTGTCGAAACTCGTCATCCGGCGTCGTTGGGCTCAGGATACCCGGGGTGCTGCTTGCGCTACCAGAAGTCTCGCCGCGGCTCAGGGACTCGAAGCTAGAGCTGCTGCCAAGTGTCCACTCGTCGCTGTCATCGAATCCCCGTCTCTCAAGTAGCCCAAGCCCATACCCGCCAGCGTAGCCGTACTCCTCATCGAATGCCCGGGTTCTGTCGCCAAATTCAACATACTCGTACTCCCAACGCGTCGTTTTGTCTAGCTGCGGCCGTGGCAGCCACTTCGTTCTTGCGATGTAGTAGGCGGCGGCGGAAATGAGAGCACCTCCGACCAGGTCAATGGCGTAGTGATGGTTCAGGTACATAGTGGCCCACCAGATCCAGCCAACATAGAAGATGAAGAAGCTGCGGAACCGGGGAAAGCAGTACTGCATGAACAATGCTTCGATTACCGCGTTTCCGGCGTGAAGGCTCGGGAAAGCGCCAAACGGCAGAGGGGCCGTGGTGAAGCTCGTTGTGTACATGTCGACACCGAAGAGCTCATCCACGCGTGCCAGACCGGCCGGCGACCCCTCCATGCCGTAATGCGCGGGCTCCAAGCCATGCGACTTCTCGTACCAGGGCGGGGTGCAGGGGAAAATGAGCTGGATGGTAACACCAAGCATACACATGTACCCGAAGGCACGCGCAAAGACCGGAGTGGTCCCTGGAGCGGCGAAGAGGAAGAGGATGGCGCTGCAGATGGCGGGGAGCGCAAAGTGACCGATGCCGTAGGGAATCCAGGCTAGGATATCCAGCAGCGGGTGTGTATGCGCCGAGAGGATGTTGGAAAGATTGGCGCCATACAAGACATTCTCAAGTGCGGGCAGAACCTTCACCCAGATGTGGGGTCGGTACTCGGGTGAGATGAAGCTGCAAAGTATGGGGTCAGATGCGCATGACTAACAAAGAAAAAGTTCAGAGCAAGACACCGAAACCTACCGACTGGAGAAGAAGTAGAGAAGATATGTCCATATCGGCAAGGAAGGCAGGAAGAATTGCCGCGTGATGGGCATGAGGAGAAGGATGCCCAGCACGACCATCGCGCCCGTCTTGACTAACGGCGCTGACGGAAGGATGAACAAAGAAAAGAGGATGTATCCGAAAACTACAAGATACTGGAGGTCGTAGATAGACCACTGTCTCCTCCGCAGCGCCCGCATGCTGTGTAGCGCATTGAACGATGTTTGCAGTTTGGTGACGTCGTCGGCGCCGGCGGCCGGGGTGTCATCTTTGGACTTGATTTTGGAGAGGCGCATCCGCGTTTTGCGGCTCGGCCGGTACTTTCGCGGAATGGGATTTAGGTCTGCGAGGTTGAGTGTGAGCGGCCAAGCAAACGGCAGCAGCTTCGCCTTTGGCTGCGGAAGGGCAGCTGCGAATTCTTGCATCGCGAGTAGCGGGGAGAGCGCGTGAGGAGGCGGGAGAGGAAGAAAAGAGTGCGACGGAAGGTTCGGAATCTTCGGCGATGTTATCGTCGGTGCATGCACATGTTCGTCGACCGCCCTCGTGGAATAAACTCTATACGTCAAACACTATCCCGGTCGTTCCTCGTTTTTTCTTGTTAACTCTTCGTCCTTCTAGCCGGAGCAGTGCGCAAAGGCGTGGGAGATAGCTTGATGTCGTGAGTGGTGTGGCGGCTTAAGGTAGGGCGGGTGGAAGCGGTCGACGGGATTATTAGGTTCGTCGGGGTACTACTGGTTGTGGCGGCAGCCCGAGCGAAAGCGGACGAGGGGGGGTTAGCTCTTTCATATGCAGCAGCAGAGTTTGGGTGACGAATCGAGCAGAATTGGTGGCCCATAGACGCTGGCAAGGGTGAGGGGCCAGCAGTGCGCTGGATTTCACTGCAGGCCAAGCTTCCAAATCTGAATAATCAGAATGGGGACGGAAACCTTTCCACGGATCACTTGGAGTAGCTCCACATTAGTGAGCGTAGAAGCCCGCCCGCGGTGCTGGTTGCGGAGACAGCTCACTTCGCTGGAGCGGAAGGTGTAGCCCAAGCTTGCCAGGAAGCCCGCCACAGATGCACAGCATGTCATCCATGTCACTCTACATTGGCGATGACCAAAGGTTGGTGGGGTCGATCGGGATCGAACTTTTTGCACCCTCGGTTTGCGCATCCACTAGCGGCGGTAGCGAAATGCTAGCCCCCCAAACAAATTTGTCGTGTGCTCAACACAGTTTCCCAAGTCGCAAGTGTCACGCGATGCTGTCCCTGCGAGCGTTTTAGCTGTCTCGTCTGCGAAGGCACTTCCAAGTACTGCTACATATTCCGAATCAGCTCGGCCACGGCATAGCAAGCCATGACCTCCTGTGTCACTGAGACAAAGACTACCGCCAACCAACAACAGCGCACCGATGCTCTCGCTTGTCGTCCCCTGTTTCCAAAGGGCAGAAGGTTGGGTCGCACCAGGAAGATCCGTGCTATCCGGGCTTGCGGCTAGCCAAGACTCCCGTCGGTTGCCTCGCATTTCTTATCCTGAGAGATCCCTTGACTAGAAGCCAGTCTTCGATTTGTCTCTGGTACTTCGTGCCTACGCAGTAGTTACAGACTTGGCAGGACGAGACTGCCGACTTTCTTGGAGGCATAGATTTGAACATTCAAACGTACGGAGGAGGTACGGCTGACAACCCTTTTGTCGGATGACATTCCACTGATCTGGATCCGGCGTGCTGGTATCAAGGGTTGCGGAGGGAGGCCAGCCGCTTGCGGTGTGGCGACTTCTCGGATACTTCGGGGTGTCAATCATTCGCCAGACCTATCCTTCCCTGGGAGACCAGAAGTCGCCCCAAAACAAGGGATGATGATGGAGCCAATTTTATCAAGACCAGGCAGACCTTGTAGCGTATGCTCTCGTTGCTGTACGGGTTCGTTCGGCCCCTCAACCACCGGAGCCCAGCAAGCTTTTTTTCTTCTTTGGCGCTCAAAAAGTCGAATGTGACCAGCGACGGTTGTGGAGCACCCCGCAGCTACACTATAATCCTGCGGCAGCCCTGCACACATCACCAGCCACTGCCCCGTCAGTCCTGCGTCACTGACAACTCCCAAAAGTAAAGACACGGCAACGAACCCTATAACTACGAATACCTATCTCGACATGTCAATAGATACTTGCACAATAAAATGATGGCTAATTCCTCCCCTGGCACGATTCGGGAGTCGGCATCTGGCGGGAGAGGTCAGGGCGCGGGAGATTTACCCCGCTGAAGTTCAAATACCGTGGTCCTCTCTGCGATGTTACTGTTCTGAGGTGCATCTTACCGCGGCAACGCACGCATGCCTTCTCGAGCTTCGAGTCCGCGCATTTGTGGTCAAGGAGAAATTGACAACTGGCCATCAGCACCAGATCGCCGCCTGAGAGACCACATGATACCTTACCATGCAGGCGGTCTGCAGTCTGAATGGCCCAGTGCCTTCACCAATCTATTTTCTCGATTGCGAGACATGCGCGGAAGCTACGGATGCGCCAGCATTCTTGGCGGTTGGTTGACGGCCCAGGTTGATGGTGGGGTTCCTAATCACACCGCAACAACTCTTTCGCGAATTTTGAGGTGCCACCCGCAGCCCTGCCATTCCATGCACCACCCGAATGCCGAACGGGAAGATTTTAAAACCGACATCCCGGCAGAGCATTGGAAGGCATTGCAAATTACCGCCCATTTGCGCGGCGGAAACGACAGGAACCAAACTCGGGGCTAGGAAGGGATATTCCTATCAACGGATGCCGATCAAATCAAGCTCGGGTTTTCTCTGCTCACCTCATCTCCGAGATGGCTAGCCCGGCGACTTTTTTCTGTCGATATCGGAGGACCACGGGACAGCTTTACTAGCGTCGAGTGAGAAGACGGGGGGCCGGGTGCCAGCGAAGCAGTGACTTTCCCTCTGGAGTTTGGTGAGAGAACGTCGGGGCTCGGGGCTCGGGTTCTTCCATGCCAGTGTCAAAACCCCCGACCGCAAGATATAGATGCAAGCTGATGCGGTCGGTCGCGCTTAAGGTAATCACTGGTCGACTGTGGAGTAGTTATCGCGTGCAGCAATGTACCACCTTCATTTTTGCCCCTTCACACCATAGTTTGTGTACAATATGACTGAGAGGGGCAGCCATGCAGGTGCACATGATGTGCCTCCCGTCCGCCTCGCGCTGGACGCCCCGCCGTTCACAAGGCGTGGAATGTGTGGAATGGACAGCGTGGCAGCCATTGCAGGCAGTGCGGCTTACCAAAGCATCACGCCGATGGATTCTCTCAAGGCGGTTGGGCGGTTAGTCCGTATGACTGTCAGACCACGACATTAAGCATTGCTCCGATTTGAGTCTGCATCTCTCAGGCATGTGGGACGCAATGTCTGACACATCGCTAGGTGCAGTATCCGTCAATCTAGGTTACGATTTTTCCTCGCGAGTTGAGATATCAGGGAGCTTGGGCCCATTCCACCACGGCTTGGTAGCGCGCGGCAAACTTGCTTGATGAGAAAAGTTCAAGATGACGACTGCGTTTGTGGGTGCGCGCGCGCGTGATTGGAAGGATGCCACCCACGTCGAGGTTTCTTTTGAATTGGGTATGGAATCCCAGCATACAACAGCCCGACCCACCCAAGCAATCGCCCAAGCATATGCGCGGTACCGAGTTTAGAAAACCCAGGGGCAGAACAGAAGTCAAAGAACTTGCGTAAGCTCAATCAGCTCAGCCCAAGTGTTATATGTGGATAGCCAATCCTTCCTCCGTCGTAAAGTCCTCACACATCCTCCTTGTTTCTGATCCTACCTACTCTGGACGAATGTGAGATCTATCCTGGTTTTGTTGGGGTGGAGTTGAGGTCCGAGAAGCGAGGCGGACGATGTGGTCCGTTTTCCAGAGCACCACACATAACTATATGATCCTCCGAGGGGCGGGCACCAGGCAAAGACTTGGATTGAGCCAGGCATCTCATCCACAGGTATCCGGCGGCCTGGGCCAGACCTGACTGGAACCTGGGCTCGAAGCCCAGCTTGAACCTTAACGAAGGCATGGACATGAGCCAGCGCTGAGCCGGTACCAAAGCTGGAACGCGAACTTGAACTTAAGCTTGAGCTTCGGCAAGCTTGCAGCACCTTCATTCGAATACAAACAGCATCTCGAACCATTCCCAGCGCGGTTTTGGGACCCATTGCGTTTATGCCTAGCTAAACAGAGAGCACGACATCCGGGTAACAGTTCGAGTGTCAGAACCGGCATGGGGAAACAGCGAAGGATATACCATGATTGCCTAGCTAAAGTGCAGTGCTATTTGGTATTCATTCAAGGCCAAGCAGGATGGACATCACCGACACACAGTCGAGATTGACAGACGTCTGTCGGTCAGCGCTCGAGACCCACCCGAACAGCACATAGTTGACCTGCTATGAAAAAAAGAAAGGACCGAACAAATCCAACGCTGGGAGGTTGTCCATAGCAAATAGAGATGCAACTTGAAATGTAACGCAAAGGGTGACACCAAAGGACACCAGCATGCCCCAACTAAGTAACCCACAGTGAACCCATAGAACCCAATTCGATCCCTGCAGAAAAGAACAAGCTATATGTATATAGGAGGACGAAGAAGAAGGATAAGAAAAGAATAAAAAAAATAAAAAAAAAGCCCAGTTTTTCATCACTGCATTTTATCATCCGACACTCGTCCTATTGTCAACCATCAAAATGGGGATATAAGGGTATATCATCGCCTCCCTAGACCGCTCCAAAGCCCCTTACTCGTTTCGACTACCCGGTTCGCCTCACTCCCTGGTCGTAGACTTGCTGGGACAGGTGGAGGGGGCGCATCATCCATAGTGACGTCCCCCCCGGCATCGGTCTCGGGCTGAGTCGCGTACCCGCTGTCCTTGCCCTGGCTGCTAGTCGAGCTGGCCGTCATTGAGATACCGCTGTCCTCCTTGTGAGGTAGCCCACCGGTGCTGGTCGGGATAGCCCCGTCGCCGCCTTGGGGGAGCACTTGTTGTTGCTGGTTGTTGTTCCTCCCCGGCTCGCGGCTCTTGCTGCCGTTCATAAACTGCCCCTCCCGGAGCTTGTTGATCGCCCGAACAGTGTCAATAGCAGCATGCAGCGTCCTGCGCGCGTTGAAATTCTTCTTGACCGTGGGTAACAAGTTGGCGCCCTTGTCGTCTGCGCCGGCGCCAGCCGAGCGGGCCCATCCGGCGACGAATGGGTGCTGCAGTGCCTCGTGCGCCGTCATACGTTTGGCCGGGTCGATGGTCAGGCACCGGCGAATGAAGTCTTTTGCGCTGTCCGACACGCCCCGCCAGTACTCGAGCGGGGTGAAGCTGTAGTCGGCGTTGAGAATGGCCTGCATCTCCTCAAAGTCCGAATCTCGATCAAAAGGTGTGTAGCCGCAGAGGAGGAAGTAGGTGATGACGCCGAGCGCCCAGAGGTCGACAGGCTTGCCGTGGCCGGTCTTCTTGAAGATCTCGGGCGCCATGTAGCCCGGCGTACCACAGGTCGTCGTGAGAACATGGAATTGCTCCTCGTCCATGATGCGGCTGAGGCCAAAGTCGGCAATGAGAAGGTCAGCGTTGTCCTCTGGTGTGCGAAACAAGAGGTTTTCAGGCTTGAGGTCCCGGTGTACGATGCCGTGGTCGTGGAGGTAGGCGACGGCTGACAGAGTCGCGCGGATGAGGTCAGCAGCGTCCGATTCGTAGTATGAGCCCTTGCGGCATATGCGGTCGAACAGCTCGCCACCGAGAGCAAGGTCGGTGACCAGGTATAGATTGTTCATGGTCTCAAAGTAGTCGACCAAGGTAAGGATGTTCTGATGACCCATTGATACCTTCTTGAGCACAGCGATCTCGTTTCGTACCTGGGTGAGACACAGTCAGAAGCGAGCAGAGGGGTGTGAAAAGGGTCCATGCCACGAACCATATGTTCCCTCCCAGCCATCAGCCTCTTGTTGATCACCTTGGCGGCGTAGTAGCGGCCCGTATCGATGTGGACGCACTCCTTGACAACCGAGTATGAGCCTGCTCCCAACGTTTTCCCGACCTTATAGCGACATGGCTGAATCTGTGGTTGCAGCCGGTCGCCAGTTTGAGGAGCGGCCATTATCTCCTGGTGCGTTCGTCGTCGGAGCCTACCGCGGAAGACAGCAGGGTCGAGCGATAGAGAGAAGCTTGGTTTCAGCCCGTCAAACCGCGCAGATAGGCGCAATGTTCGAGCGAGATGAAGACGTGACTTGGTGTGGATTGCGAAATCGCGCGTTGGAATCGCTGGTTGGTGCCCAGATCACGGCGCTTTGGAAGGAGGGGTATCTTTGACAATTGGGCAGCCTTGCCGTCGATGGGTCGCTTCAAAATGGACCGTCTTTCCTTGTCATCCGGCGCGCAAGTGTTCGAGTATCGCGGGAATCAACGGGTGATTTCAAAGCAATCAGTCAGCTCCAGTAGCAAGGATGCAAAAGAACAGAGCTGATACGAAGGCTGGCGGCAGACAACATACAACTTTCTGATTTTTCGGGGAAGTCAGCCGCAACAGCTGAAGTCTGGGGAAGGCCACCACGAACCAGCCAATCATGGCGTGCCCCACCATCCCCGCTCAACGGTTATCAACAGGGTCCGCATCTTGGCTGTTGGAATGCTAACAAGTACCCACTGATATTGCCGTTCCCAATTTTGACTTCGGGTCGGCTTGTAAATCATCTCACTGGCGCTTGCAGTCACTATCTAAGACCAACTGCAGGTCTCATCTTGTTATATGTAATCCGAACAGAGCACCCTGGTTTCTATGCGGGGTAGTAAAGATTCCGACAAACATCCTTCAGAGGTTGAACTGTCTCTTTATTTTCCCAAGTCCAACGTCCAACAAAAGGTTATCCCTCAGGTCTGAGGCCAGTTTACCATCTGGATTCTGATAAATTGTTCACGTTGTGCTTCCATAAGAAAGAAGGTACCGTGATGTCGTAGCATCAGCTAAGGATGACCTTCTCCCGATACGTAGCGCTTGCCGAAAAGGATTCCCAGAGCGTTCTCGACGATACTCCGAGTCCTGTGTACCAATTATTTCGGGTCTACATTGTACTCCGAGGGTATCTTCAGTGCCCGGCGGTCCTCGCGCCGGACTGGAGCTGGAATCGCTGCCAGAGAACTCCCTCTCCGCCAACGGATACTAGCCCAGGAATGCCAACCATAATCCCCCCCACCTAGGCTGCTGTTCACCTCTTCTTATCCCGCTTTGCCTTTTTCGATTTCTTATGTCCCTTATCGCTGTGCCCTTCATCATGCTTCCCTGCCGGCTCGGGGCTCGCTTTCCGCTTGGCTTTCTGACTCTTGACACTGACGAGTGGTGCAGACTTGCCGCTCTTGTCTGCCTGCTTTACCGCTCGTTCCGCCTCTTCCCATTCTGCGGAGGCACCTTCGATCTCGTACCTATGAAGGCGGGAGTTAGTCGAGTACTTTTCGTGCACGCATCTGCTGGGGCTTACTGGTCAAGTGGCAGTGAATCGATAAGCTCTCTCTGTTTCGCCCTAAGCTCGCGCACGGCCTCATCGCCACCTTCGTCCAGCTCATCCTCCAAGTTTGTCTCTAGAGGCGCGTATTTCTTGTTGATGACCTCATCATCATGAACTCCGGAAGCATTCTCGGTGCTCACTCCGATCGCTCTAGGAT
>Ga0247763_1002159_pt1 | contig 10310 bp, 9 predicted proteins | sample UWRJL141409B4_FD_179926 | JGI IMG/M metagenome (GOLD analysis project Ga0247763, IMG submission 179926) | Plant litter microbial communities from Arlington Agricultural Research Station in Wisconsin, United States - UWRJ-L141-409B-4 | ecosystem: Environmental > Terrestrial > Plant litter >... | reverse complement strand
GTACGGGGGATCAGATTAGTGCAGAAACAAGCCCCATGTTTCCTAACTGAGGTTGCCCATCAACCATCTATGAGATTCAGTATCTGACATGATCGATTCTTGGTCGTGCTTCCACTAACATGACTCGTTTCGTTATTCGCCCTCAGAGAATCGTAATTTCTCGCCACTCCGTGCTCTGGTCGCTAAACCAATACGGCTCTCGCATATACTCCCGGGTCTGCACAGAGATTGTCCCAACTCGCTTAAATGTGTCCGTCCCCGCCACCGGCTCCAACAAGAGACCCTCCGCACTCTCAACCTCGTTCTCATCACCACCACACCGCGAAACAGCGTGAATTTCAGCACTCCATAGCCCAACCTCACTGGAAGCCGCCCATTCTCCCACAACATCAATGTTGATAGTCAGCCTCGGATCCGCTCCGTCCAAGTGACCCAACAAAGCCAGCTCTTCATCCGACATATCCGGGTCCCTGCCACAGGAGGGTCCCAAAGCCTGATACTTTCCATCGCGATACTCGTCCTGATTCAACCATATCACGCGACGCATCTTGGTGCGAATACGCATCATCCCCGTCTGGACATTACCAAATGGCATATTCTCAGAAGATAGTGTAGTCTCCGCCTGTATCAACACACATGTGCAACAACTCACCCGTCTCTCTTCCATGTCGTTTTCATGTTGGGGCACATGTACATAGGGATAGATACCCCCATCGAGCGCAGCCCACGACCAGCTCGGTGCACGGTACGCCACTGGCCGTCGCGTCTTTTTCGGGTCCCATACTCTCCAGAGACACTGCGATAATAAATCCTCTCTCCAGAGACCGGCAAGGTAGTCTTCCCCAGACACGGACATGGAATTGGCGTATTGCTCAGCGACGGCAGCGACGGCTGGAAGCTTGTCATTCTCAACAGTGAGTTTGCGCTGCGAGTAATTCTCCACCACGTCACTCCAGGATTTCTGCAAATTAGGAGGTTTGTTCGAAGAGACTAAAGTCTCCAGTTGGGCTTGGTAAAACAGTAACGAGGCATAATGGTTATGCTCCTGCCAGTGGAAATGTTCATTTCCCCCGTCGCGATGGCTTGATTCTGCACACCAGTAGATAATCTCGCGGGAGCCGTAAATCAGGACCCGTGGGGAGAGTTGATGTTCCTGGTAAGTCCACCCGCGGGTAAACAGGGGATAGTCGACAGGGTGGGCAGATCTAGGGAGGAATCGGGGTTCCGGCATAGCGAGGACGGATCCGAATACGTTGTCGTCGAGGCGGGCGGCGAGGGTGAATCCCCGGAAGCTGGTGCGTGGTTGGAGAAATCCCTGCATTGTGTGTTATTAGCTGATTTTTTCCACCGGGTGAAGAAAAAGGAAAAGAAAAAGACGTGTCTGCTCACCTCCTGACTACTACTCGCCGTGGCCGCCGAGATCGTCACATATGCGCTTCGATACACGGCATACATCTGGCCGATTTGCTCCGCTTTATCCTGGTCGTCATCCTGGACAATACACATGGCGTCGACCCAGAGATATCGGAGACCGATTCCCCCGGTGACAGTTATGGCGTCCTGTATAGTCTGTGGGAGTGTGCGTGGGTCAATGTCCCTCTCGTATTCCCCAAGTTTCGACTTGACGGTTTTGGCCATCTGATCGCCGCCCCAGCAGTAGCTCAGCGCAGCATACGGCGCAGTCGGAGCGTCCGTGGCGAGTCTCAACCGGAGTGTTGATAATGTCTTGTCGATTTCAATAACTCGTCTGGGCATATATGTGGTATTGATAGCGTGGACCCTACAGTCGTGGTTACCGTCGCATGTGTTCAACCAACTACGCGCTCGGGCAAAGCTGAGCTCCGAGTTGGGAACCAGATTTGGGGGGAGAAAGTGGCCGATTGCTTCGTGTAACGGCTTTGTTCCTGTTCGTTGTAAGACACCAGACATATTACATGCATTTCCCTGCGAGATTTCAGCCTGTTTATGACTAGGTACATACCTGGGACGGTGTAAAGATCAAGGCTCTGCATGAAGGCCTGTCGATGCTGTAATTTCCCCTGATACGCCAGTTGAATGGAGAACCCCACTGACGCCATACTCTGCACCACCCCGGTGATGGTCACCTCCGAGTCATGGCTGATGACCCCGTTGGAGCCTCGGCCCTGGAGGTTCCCAACAACAAAGGACAAGAAGGAACACCCATCAGCCGCCGCAGCCATGGCCTCGCCATATGTGAATCCGGTTCTGCTCGGCTGAACGTGCCAACCTTTTGGGCGCTCTTCTTCTGCGGGTACGATTTTGTACGCATGTTGCCGTCGCAAGTCCACAGCTACCTTGCGGCAGTGGACGCAGGAGTGAGGAACGATGTCAGGGTGCGTCTTTTCAAGTTCTCGATGCCGTGACAGTTGGTATGACAGACTTGATTTTTGGTCCTTGTCCGGAGGAGGTGAGGGAGTTTCCGCGGGGGTTACCCAGCGGACATGTACCAGCGCCTCTCTTTGCGGGGTGTCATCCTCCGAGTCAGAATAAGTGGAAGACTCAGCAGCATCGACGCTAGGATCGGTACCTCGGGGCAGCAAGAACGACTTGTATGCTGATTGGCGACTCTTTTTGACCTCGCGACGGTATGCTTTGGCGGCGCGCGGTTGGTTGTTGTCGGGAACATCCGCGCGGTATCTCGGCACGATTACATCTGCGGGGGAGAGGGTGAAGAGCCATGCTTCGGTGTCCATGCTCAATGTTGGCTCAACTGTACCTGTCAAATTGTGGTAGCAAGTCAGTTGGGGCGATGTGCAGGTGGTTCCACTCTCGGGTTAGAGGTTAGGCGCGCTTGGGTGAATTCTTGCTGCGACAAAATGCATCCCAGGGAAGTTGCAGCATGGAAATTTTCACTCTGGTCACGGTCTTGGCGGATTCTGCGTCCTGCCTGTCGACCAATCCGCTTTAAGCTCTGTTTTACGCTGTTTCACGCCCCTCGCTCTTCCCGTGCTATACTACCTACATTTTGAAAGTTTAAAGGTCTCCTTGCCAGAGTGACTTGGGTAAGGTAGGTACCTCTACGCAGAGACAAGGTTTTAAATGCGTAACTGTAAATTCAAGGCAAAACAGGCTGTTAAATACGTGACTAAAGAATGTTGACTCTATTCATGTTCTGTTCCCAAAATGCATTTATCAATCCCAATGCCTGTATGCATTTCCCCCCAAATATCCATGAATAATAACCCTTGACACTTGCGATGCAAAACAAATTCTAAAATCAAAATAAGAAAACCATAGGTACTTTAGGTAGGTAGATAGTTCGGTAAGGTAGGTGCATTTGTAGAATCAAATACAATGTCCAATAACGCCACATGCCGTGAAATGACAAAGAAACAAAACGGTCCCCCTCCAAGAAAAAAAAAAAAAAAAGGATAAAATGACGTAAAAACAGGAAGAGATTGCTAAAAGACAGTGGCTGTCGCCCGCCGCTTGAGGTCGACAGTAACCACCTTGGTGGGATCACCGTCGCAGTTCTTGCCGATTTTCGGTCCCGTGGGATTCAGCTGCCATTCCTTGCATAAGTAGGTGGGGCCGGGACCCCTGGTAGTGGTTGTAAGGCTCGGGGGTGGCGGTGGAGGTGCGGGCGCGGGGGGTTTCGGACTAGGACTGGGTTGCACGGTAGGGCGCGCCGTGGGCTGAGGGCCTCCTCCTCCTCCTCCTGCCCCTCCCGGGTTTGCGGCAGGTGGGGCTGCAGGTCCGGGTCCGAAGGGGTCGAGGAGGGTGTGGGGAGATGACTGCGGGTTGCCCTGTTCCCGGAGAATATCATCAATGTTGGGTGGACAGGGGAAAGGCGCACCGTCCGGGTTGGCACCGGCGGCCGGGCTCGGCCAGGTCCACGGTTGGTAAAAGATGCGGTTCCTCTCATTCCGCACCTCGACGGCGCGGACGATCCGGCATTGCCCGTTGGGTAGCTTGTACATGTGCTTGGGCACGTAGCGAAAGGTCAATAGACCCTGCCAAGGGGTAAGGTTGAGAATCTGATCCTCGTTGTTGTCGGGCTTGTACGTCGACACACTGACGAGTTGGTCTTTGTTCTGGTTGGTAAGACTGGGGATGACCTTGGTGAGCTCGCTCTTCATATCCTCGGTTGCGTCGTAGTACAGGGGGTCGGTCAGGTCGGCGCCTTTTCCGGGACCCCGACCCGGCCGGAGTGTTGATGGATCCCGGTGCTGGGGCGTGAAGATATAGGCGCGTAGGAACAATGGTTCGTTGACCCGGGGCGCGTTGGCTGGGCCGGGTTTCGGGCCCTTGAAGAGGGAGTCGCCAACGAAGCCTTCGATGCCCTGGAATCCATTGACACCCCCCTTGCGGATGAACTGGAGGACGTGCCGTTGAAACTCGCCAGGGGGCAGGTCCCTCATCTTGTTGACCTCCCAAAAGTGGCCGATCCAGACACCACGGTCGGATATGACGATTAGGCTGCTGCAACCCCATGATGGGCCAGACCCCGTGAAGATGGGAGTTATGGCGTCGGCATAGTTATAGTAGACCGAAGACGAGTCGCCCGTGTAATAGTTTTGCGACCCATCGCGTATGACCAACGTCTGGGCATTCTTCCACCACTGCGTTGCGCCCCCAATAAAGCGTTCAGGATCAGCCAGGTCGACGGTTTTGACGGATTGCGGATCTGTCGGGCCGGCCCTCCTCTGAAGACGCGACGGACTGCGGGGGCTGAAAACAGGCTCGTAGTCCCTGGCGCTCCTCCTCTTGCTTGGCCTGGCGCTGCAGAAGCCGAATTTGGCGCAAGTATCAGGCGCACAGAGGGTAGGCTTGGGATTGACGGTGGTGTACGATGTTGTCGTCACGGTTCCTGTGGTCTGGGTGCACTGCCGTCCCGGGACCTGTCTTCTGCACTCCTGGTTCTGCGGGCACACCGTGGTTGCTTTTCCCGCGCTCACGGTCGATGTGACGGTGCAGACGCGCGTGCAGCTCACGGCAGTCTTGACGCAGCTCCCCGTGGTTGTTGTTGGCTTGGGGCTGTTCCCAGGAGGAGGTGGAGGAGGTGGGGGTTTCGTGGGCTGTCCTGCTGGTGGTGATGGATTTCCTGTCGGTGTGGGGTTTCCTCCCGGTGGAGGCTTTGGCCCTGTCGGATTTCCACCGGGCGGAGGAGGATTAGGCCCTGTGGGGTTTCCACCCGGCGGAGGAGGGTTCGGTCCCGTGGGATTTCCCCCTGGCGGAGGGGGGTTCGGTCCCGTGGGATTTCCTCCCGGGGGAGGGGGGTTTGGTCCTGTGGGGTTTGCTCCTGGTGGAGGAGGATTCGGCCCTGTGGGGTTTCCTCCTGGCGGTGGAGGGTTCGGTCCCGTAGGGTTTGCTCCCGGCGGAGGAGGGTTTGGTGGCTTTGGCGACGGTACTGGGTTTCCAGGAACAGGAACAGGAACAGGAACAGGAACAGGAATAGGAAGCGGTAAGGGTACCGGATCATCGTCACTAGGTTTTGGGGGATTAATGGGAGGCTGCGAGTCAACGGTTAGCTTACAGTTTCCACATAGTCACTCCATGATAGCTGTATGCTCACCTTGGGAAACGGAAAGCCGGATATGCCGCCATTGTCATTACCCTGGCATCCCGTCGACACCTTACACTGAGGGTTACAGAGGGGTCCGATGCAGATCCAAGCCGGAATCACAGTTGGGTCACTCCTCCCCGAGACGGTAGTCGTAACGGGCACCTTCGTCGCAGACCACGTTACAAGCGTTGTGGGGCGTTGGCCATTGGAGCCCGTCACTGTACCTATCAGAGTGACAATAGTAGTCGTAATAGGAGCGGGTATGCACCCCTGCTGGCCGCCAAAGGCGCCTGGGGCAGCCGGAGCACAGATGGGGGCAGTCGTTGTCGGTTTAGGCAGGGGGATATTAACTGTGGGTTTAAGTATAGATCCACGGGTTGTCGGTTGAGTCGTAGGGGCATTGGTTGAAGGTTTAGGCGGCAGAGGGATATTGACTGTGGGTTTCAATATAGATCCGCGTGTCGTCGAACCGGTTGGAGAGGTATTTGTTGAAGGTTTGGGGGGCAGAGGAATATTGATTGTGGGTTTTAGTATGGAACCCCGTGTTGTTGACTGAGGCACAATCGGTATACAACTGTGTGGTCCACCAAAGGAGCCCGGCGGGGGCGGAAGGCAGCTCAGGGTATTCGCGGCCGGGGGTGCTGAGAGACTGATGTTAGTTGGCTCAACTTTGGCCCCGAAAGAGTGTAAACGTACGCGCTGCTTGAGCAGATCCGAGCTGCGATCCTGCCAAGAGCACCAGAGTGCTGAGGCCTAGCGACTTCATCACGGCTTTTGAATGAGATGGCAATCGAGTTGTAGAAAGAACAGTGGAGTGAATCTCTGTTGTTGATGTTTACGACTTATTCTAAATCTTCTTTTCAAAAGCTTCTTATACAGCTCTTCACGACCGTAATCATATTGTTTACCAACTCCCACGAATCCCAGAATATCATCACGCTAAGGCTTGGCCACACACTTGGGGCCGTGATGCGGCATGAGATCGGAAGCTCTAGTCCCCGAGAAAAGCTCACGTTCCAGAACTACCACGATGAAAGCATCATGCTTCATGCTGCGTCATTAAATCTCCCTAGGTAGTGTGGCGCCAATAGCGAGGCTGCGGGGTGTGAGCATGAGCCATAGTTAATAAAGATTTAGTTAAGCAGGTGGCTTCTAAATCGGGCAAGCTGCGGCCGCGCAAGTGACGCTGATTGGTGACGGGATTGGCCACAGTCTGTCGCGTAAATTGGCACGGCCTCAGCGGCAAAGCGAGACGATGATGAACACCCGCCGCCTCAGCCAACCGCTCATGCAGGAACGATACCAACAGCGCTCGGGGGCCGCGACTTTCATATCAGATCAAGTCTGACCATATGCAGCGAACCCCCCAAAAATTGAAGTGCACTCGTTTTCCAACATTAAGATTTCCCACAACCATGGATCAGCTTCGCGATTTCTGCCTCCGGGGACCTCAGACCCGTCTTGAAGTCGAAAACCTGTCCGAAATAATCGACTCTTTGTTGGTCACCAACGATGACCACCTCCTCACCAAAACCCCAACCACGACCTTTTCTCAGGGGAAGGCGAGCGCACTTGTCGTGAAATGGGCCCTCGAGCACAAATCTTACCCACTTCTTGAGTACCTTTTGCGGAATGGCTGGGAGATCAATTTCCCGACTTACGGTGTTTTCGATGGCCCATCTTGGCTTTCGTAAGTCACCGACCTAGTTACCCAACACACTCTGCACTTGCTCACATGTGCTCTCACACTTGTCACGCAGCTTCCCAGCCGTCGTTAAAGACTGCGAGCTTACCCAGTGGCTCCTCGACCACGGCGCAGACCCACAGTTTGGGACAGCCACGACGCCAGCACCAGTAAATATAGGCGACAACATTCGGTCCAAATCTCAGCTTTTACACACAGTCGCATACTGTGGGTCGCTCGATACATTCTGCCTACTTCGCAAGCACGGTGCATTGCTTGAGTGCTCCCTTGCCTTGCACGCTGCTGCCTGCAACCCTTCACAGCTACCCATCCTAGCCCACCTCCTCAATCACGAGAAGGACGAAGTCGATGTTAATGAACAGGATTTGTATTGTGTTCCACATCTCGGACCGCCTATCATGTACGCCATTCTCAAGGGGAACCATGAGGGTGTGCGCTTACTCCTGGAACATGGTGCTGATCCGGAAACTCGGCGGCTGCCACCGTTTGAGACCATCACGGCCATGACGCAGGCTCAAACTTTGGCGTTCACAGATGCGGAAGCAGGGGAAAAGATAATTGCTATTCTCACAGCAAGTATTGAGGCAAAGAAGGACGCGTAATCACCTAGCTAGATGAGGATCTTTTATTCTCGGTGTCTCCGTTGTGTTTGGGCCGACTTCAGCTAGGTAACTAGGTACCCTATCACAGTAAAAGAGCGAGAAGAAAAAAAAAGATCACTGTGCCACCGTACCCAAATGGAAACATGAAGTTGTGGAATGTCAACTCCCTCGGTAAGGATCGAACTTACAGCCTCCAGATTAACAGTCTGACGCGCTAGCCAATTGCGCCACGAGGGATTTGATGTGATGTGATTGTGGTCTTGACTTCTGGTATTATCATGATCACGGCCTTGGGTACAGCTTGGAGATGTCATCCGTAAGGCAAGGCACGACAGACAAGACGACTGCGAAATCAAGCCCGGATGGTTGGTTCCAAAAAAAGAATACACATTTTCGCCCTTTGCGCCATGGGTTTGTTGATGATGTTTATCAATTCATTCTGCGCAGGTGAGCGATCCTGCAAAGCCAGGCTTATACTAGAACCACCAAGTTGTGCCACTATACTGAATCATGATTGGTCTGTCCAGTTAGGTAGCTGGCCTGGGGTGGAAGGTGGGGCGGACTCACGACGCGGATCCAACCTGGCTCCGAGGGGGGGCCCCGGAATATAGCACGCCACGTCTGACCTTCCACGCCCGCGCCTCATTAGTGTCGTCTCGTAGCTGCCCTCGGCAGAGGGACCCAAGAAGAATAGAGCAGCCAACTCGGCGAGAGGACAGGGTGCTCGCTCAGCATGGTGCTCACGGGGCCTGAGCGATACCTCTCCCGACGAGCCCAATACTCTGATCGTGGTGCATATGTACTGCAACAGCTGCTTTGTCTCGACAGCCTCGAACTTCCCTTTCTTTCGCAAGCGGTCACCCGAGCGATCTTCGTGAGGCCCGGTTCTCGTCCCTTGTGCCAAGTTTCGGTCCCGAAGAGTTTCCATGAAGCTCAGCCACCCCCCCGAGCCCGCCTTCGAGACTCGGTGGCAAGACGAAGAAGCACGACGCTGAGCTTCAGCGCCCCGCGCTTGCGGCTACTCCCCACCACTAACACTACACACAATAAAGAGGTCATATGTGGGCGGTGCCATTGTTAAATCAGCTAAAAAGTCCGCTACGTCGGGTGCAGCAAGAGAAGCGCAAACAGGGCGCTGAAACTACAACGAAGAACGCTGTCGTCGAACGTGGTTTGGGAGAGGATACTACCACCGTACAACACGAGCGTTCCCTTCGAGGCGCGCAACGACAATTCCTATACCGCCGATACTATAATGGTCCAGCTCTTGTCAGATTCAGCTTTCCGGGGAGTCACCATCAGAGGGACCAAGGCACCGTAAGCAGTTCAGAAACGAAAAAACCCAGGCCAGCACGAGTTCAATCACGAAGCGGCCGCCAAGGGGAGAGCGCAAACAGGACACCGCATCTAATCCTCTACGTAGAACTCTATCCCTGAGCCTCCTCTACCCTGGCCGCATCCCCCGGCGTACTGCCTTTGCGCACGCGTACCAAAAACACTCTCGAACAACTTCAGGCGATGCAGTTGCGGCGCTTCCTGTGACATCGATCAACCGCCCAATTACGTGAGCCCAGTTCTTGTCACTCTGGTCCGAAGCCAAGTTTTGGTCCAGTGATGCACTGCCTGGCGCGTTCGTTTCTTCGGATTGATTACTCGGAAAAGCGGAAAGACCTCACGAGGCAGAAGCAAGATAGATTTTGATTTCAATCCTAAACTAGCGGACTACCTATGTAGAGCAGAGACGGGGAATGCTCAAAGCGCTGGAATGGCTCGTAACAGCGTGTTAATGCCGTGCTCGGTCATGGCGTCCCCGCCCTCTCTCAGCATGTTCGAGACGTCGCTCAGGAATCCCAAGGGGATATAACAGGCGGTCTGAGCTGCGCGCTCCGATACACCCACTTTTAGACGGCCGCTATGCTCCCACTCCTGCGCGGCCGCCTCGGCGCGCTCCACCACGCTGGTCGGGATGCCGCACATGGCCGCGCAGTGCATGCCAAAAGAGCCTTCAGCAACACCATCTTCCAGCTTGTAGAGAAAAGTGACGCGCCGCTGCGCATCGTCGACCATGACCTGCATCCGTCGCGGGCGGACCTCTGGGTGTTTGGCGAACTCGGCAGTGGCCAGGGAGCGATAGTGCGTTGCGAAGAAGCCGATGCAGCCGATGCTGCTGGCAATGTGGTGCAAGACGGCCTCGGCGACAGCGAGCCCGTCGTAGGACGAGGTGCCTCGGCCTAGCTCGTCGAGTATGACCAGCGTGCGGGGGGTGGCTTCAGCGAGTATTCTCTTGGTCTCGGAGAGCTCGATGAAAAAGGTGGACTGCCCGGCGAAGATGTTGTCATTGGCCCCAAGCCTAGACATGATGCGGTCGATAGGCGTGAGCCGGGCGGAGGCGGCTGGTATGTAACACCCGAGCTGGGCCATGATGACGGCAGTGCAGGTCTATTGACCGTCCAGTCAGGTCTGCTAAAGCAAAAAA
>Ga0247763_1002158_pt1 | contig 10315 bp, 7 predicted proteins | sample UWRJL141409B4_FD_179926 | JGI IMG/M metagenome (GOLD analysis project Ga0247763, IMG submission 179926) | Plant litter microbial communities from Arlington Agricultural Research Station in Wisconsin, United States - UWRJ-L141-409B-4 | ecosystem: Environmental > Terrestrial > Plant litter >... | reverse complement strand
ATCTCCCCTCCTGTATTTCTAGTATCTGATTCTTTTCCTTTCTTCTACCTTAAGCAAAATAGTTTATATATAGCCTTAGGGCAACCTTTTGACCTTCGTGATCTCTGTGCAAAGCCCACTGTAGTCACCCTGTTACAGGGCATAGACCCCTGTATCTCTGCTTGTTACAGCAGGTTGGTCTGCTGATCTTAGCTTCCTTTAACCCCGTCTCGGGCAATCATCGTACCCTCAAAGCCTTCCGCTACGCCCGTTACAGGGGACTCACCCCCTGTAACCTCCTGTACTGGACCTCACTAAGACCAGTCAGGCCACACAAATTAACAGGATATTTAGAGTTTATGTTTTGGGGTTGTTTTTTATATAATTAAAAGGGGCCTTACCATTATTGGCTTCCGGAAATAAAGGCTAAAAAGGAGTAAGCTGAGAAGGATCTTGAGGAATAGAATAAAGAGCTGGAGCCGATAATACGTAGTAAGTGGGAGTTAAATACGTTAATGGGAAGGCTTGGTTTGGTTACAAAACGAGGTAAAAAACCATAATGGCGATGGAATAAAACAAACGGTAAACTCGTACGAGAATTGAAAGGAGGAATCGATTAGTATCGCTATTAAATTAAAATTCTGATACTAAAACTTATTCCTTTCGCTAAAAGTTATGGGCCGAATATACTTGTTTAGGAGGATAAGGCTAGTCCATACGTTTATTATACTTAACAGCGTATATACGATATCTATTAGGTACGCTGACTCCTTTAGCCAGGTAATTCCCCTGATCTTAATATAATAGAGCCTTGTTGGTTCTGGATAAAGAGAGAAACAACTAAAAAGGGAGCCCCAAAGAGCAGGGCTGAGGCTATTCGAGTATGGGAGCAGTACTGGAACGAAAAGCTTACTTAAGAGCGTATTTAGGCCTGGATTAAAAGGATTATTGAGCATATACAGGAGGTAATACGCTGCGAAGGAGGTAACGAGTATCGAGAGGGCCGGAAACGAATAAGGAGCTAGGGGGGGAAATAGCCAGGGTTGTATGTAAATAACGAGGGTGGCTGGCTTGGCATTGCGCAAAACTTTTGAAAGGCACCTCCGTAAGACATAGTGGTATTTTCCCGTGAAACCGGTTCTTGAAGTTGTGAAGTACCAGCTGCTGCCATTGTTACGACTCAATATGCTGCAATCCGGTCCATTAACCTGTTCGCCCTGACAAGCGCTGATTGAAAATGCACTAACCTACAAAGGTCAAGCCACATACCTCCCGTTTAAGCCACTGTTATTTTAGTAGAATAACAGTGGCTGTGTTTCGATTAGTCAACCTGACTCGCCTTCCCACCTCAGCGCATATCTATACCCATACCGGTGCTCCGACTCCAATTTGTCAATCTAGCGCCATGATTGGCAGTGTAAGCTACACAAAATGCGAAGCTCCATTCAATTCCTCGTCCCTCTATTATTGTTTTTTTAGAGGCTAACATTGACCTACCTGATATTTGCCCCACGGCCGTCTCGCCTCCTTGCGCAGCGCCCTGATACAGTTCCAAACTGGACTGCAATCCTGTTCTGGTTGCAGGTCTTCAAGCTTCTTTTAGTTGCCTATCCTGCCTGTCAATTTGCCTTGTGAGCTTTTCCTGTCTGCGGAACTGGAAACTCTGCTTGGCCGCAGCCACCTGCGCTAGTGACTACTTTGACGTCAGTTCTGAGCAGTTGCTATGCACCTCGCCTTCTCCTGCTAGCTCCGCGTCCCGGGAATGGCGACTTCACTGTCCGTGGGATTCTTGCATTCCGGTGACGCTTAGGTTTCCCCCAGGTCAGGATTGTGGGAGCTGAGGAACGGACGCCCACTAACCATTGCTTTTGAAGGAAAGCTAGCGGCCTGGCTTGCTGATTCATCGCGAGGGACGAGCCAGCACGCCCTCTGAACATATTATGTCCCAGAGCATATAAGAAGTGCACTTTCGATTTGCCGAGGATGAAAATCATTATCATGTCTCCGTTCCATCATGCTTGACCCAGAACCTCCATTTTAGCTCCATACAGCCACCGCTTCCTGCTAAATACTTTTCGGAATTATTACAATCGCCTGCGTGGGATGGCTACAGCGTCAGCTCGATCCTAACGCTGGTATTTTTACACTGGTCCCAAGAGATCGGACCGTACACACCCGACGGTTTATGTCCCCTATCCGCAGACTTTCAACCTCCTAGATTCCGAATAATGTTGCAACTACACCAACCGAGGAAGCCCGACGCTGGACACAATTGGTTTTCTTACATCGCGGCCACGGCCACGGTGGAAGCAATGCATGCGGATTCGAACTCCACGCCAGCCCAAAACCAGGCGGTTAACGATATTTCTCAGATGAGCACGAAGCGGCAGCGCGTTGCTTCATTCTCTGTCGGCAGTGATGTTACTCTCCAGGGCAAGCTGTCTGGGCATGCGGATTGTCTTTAGGTTCTGGGCTTGAGGTGCGAAACACCGCGTGTGCATGAACGGGGGAAAGACATAAGACGACATTTACTGTACAATAATACTTTAAACGTGAATGCAATGACACGATTGATTCTACGCACTGCTTAGAATTCCACATTCCCGGGGGTTTTTTCAACCCAAAAAAAAAAAAAATGGGCGCTTGCTCAGAAGCCCAGTTTACGGCCAGCTGTTCGTGCTGACTGCGGCTCCCGTCTTAGCACGCACCGACCTCCCACTGCCCACTTTCCTGTTTAACATCCAACACTTTCCCTCGCATCCCCTCCGTGATATCCCTTTCTTTCTTTTTCCTTACTAATCTTTTCCAACACAATGGAGCCCAGTAACCAACCGCAGATCCCGCCTTCCATCTCCGTAGGAGACTGGCAGGTCTCCCAGACGCGACATAAAACCATGCAACAAGCCGTGGAGAATTTTGAGCCAAGCGTGGATCCCAGGTTGGAGGGAATGATCTGGCCATGCAACTCGAAGCAGTTCCAACGTATCTTAAAGAGAAGAGTTGTTCGACGGCGATTGGAGGAGAAGTTTGGACGTTCCTCCCCTAAAGGTGGCAAACCCTATCTCCACGAATCAAGACACAGACACGCAATGAGGAGACCTAGGGGACCTGGAGGGCGCTTTTTAACTGCTCAAGGGAGCAGACAGTTGGAGGCACAGAAGGAATTGCCAGCAAAGGATGTGGGAAAGACGTCCAACCATACCGACGCGGCTGTTGGCGCGCTGCAGCTTCCCCCAACGCTGCAGCAATCTACCGCACCCGGCCAGGATCCCTCCGGGCTAGCCGCAGAGGGAAAAAATAAGCTGACATACCATCGGGTTTCCGTTGCGTGTGGTAAGTCTTCTGCTTGGCCCCCCTAAATAGGCTTTACGCTGAAACTTTGACCAAGGCCACTGCCGTCGACGAAAGATTAGGTGCATACGCCAAGACGAAATCCAGGGACGTTGTGCAAACTGCATTCGTTGAGGGAAGGAATGTAAATTCTACCCGGTATACCAGCAGTTGAGCTTTTAGCAGTGCTTGCGTAAACTGCTAGCACGCTACCAGCCCTTCGGGCCTGGCGGGATCTGAGGTCGGGAGAGGAAGAGCCACCTAGAAAATCATTAATATCCGGGACGGTAAGGGTAGTCTTTAAATTACACTTTAGTGGCTTCTCCGCTTGTCGTCACTTAGCTTTCAGAACGCTTGATACTGAGCACAGACCATGATGTTGGCTGTCTTAGCGCTGATATGACAGCTTTCCCTGAGGGAAGAGTAAGTTTTTTCATAAGTTTTTTTTTTAAAATCGCGCATCCGAAAACAATTACTGTAATTGTAGGCGCTACGCAAGGAAAAGCTATCCTGTAGCTCCAAGACAGCTACAGTCGTTTGGACAATCGGTGTTGCCCCTTGCTTTTGAAAAATTCCAAGTCAGACTATGCTAGCTAGTCTTGGCGCTGACGCGTGGACCTGACCCCATTCTCCTCTTCCTACCCTAAATTTGCAGTGAGTCTGATACTATTGGTGAGGCTCCCGCAGAGCCTCCTCCAGCAGCATCATCAGCAGCTGTTCTTTCTCATCTCCCATCCTTATCCCCTGTTGGGAGGGATTAGAATTGCAGTGAACACCAGACCCATTACCATCCTGTTGTTGACCTGTCGTAAATACCGGGGCCGGTGGGGAGGCCGGGCTTGGCAGAACAGAGCCGGAGGCTGGTGGCTGGTGGTCTGAAAATGTAATGTATGAACCTACCAAAAGGAAGACTCTGGCACGAGCCAGAGTCTGGAGGAGCCTTCTTATAGAAAGCTCCGGCTCTGGAGGGGTCAGGTGACTGGTCACCTAACTCCGATGTCTACGACCACCACGTTACTGTCGTTGAACAAGCAATACAATCAAGCAGTTGTAACCCCATTAATTCCTTCCAATCCAAGAGTGCAGTTTGTTTCTGACAGCCTTCAGGGCTTCTAAAGCTTCCAAAGCTTACAGTGTAGGCCTCAGAAGCATACCAAGCAAACACCTATTGTTTTGGCAATCACTTAATGGGTGTCATATGGCGTGGCGCGCGGATCTGTAAATCACGTAGCCATTCACGCGACATGGACACACGAGGGCCTCTAGAATCTCTCCTCCTTTTACGGCCTACAACCTGACACTACCGGGGTAGATACGGTTAAGACAAGTCGTATGGCAGTACCCAAAATCTAAGGGGTGATGAGAAGACCAAATGAAGGCTAGATAAACTCGCAGCTGAGTTCACTGTCACTGTAGGCGGTTGTCACTATAAGCGTGCAGAGGTGAGTCTGAACAGTAGGTCACAAATGAAAAATGAATCACTAGCCGTGAGGAACAAGACGCCCTCTCTCCAACACGGAGCACGATAGCAGTATCTATACTAGGCGTTCCTTTGAGTACCTCATACCTGCTCTGTTGCTCAGTGCTCAGTGTTCACTAAGCCCTTTCGCTACTAAGCAGCAACTTCTCAGTGCCTTGCTGGGCACTCAGTGACAGAATAACTACTGTGTGCTAAGACTAAGCGCTTCCTGACTAGCACAGTGGGGCTTATGGGTCGTCCCGCCCTAGCCTATCTAATGACCGTGCAGTGCGTTGACCCCTCTTCGGGCCTCAGTTACAAGGGGTCGTCGCACCTCCTCCCTATTGTCTTCATCACCTAGAGTCGTACCATTGACAATAGACCTATTTACAGCATCGCTTCTTCGTGACTATTGCCTGGCCGTGACAACGGGTCCGGGACAAAGCTAGGCCCATCTCTGGCATCTCATTTAGATAATCCGCCTATAGTCGTTACCTTTCCTTTAAACGTATACAACGCCCCCCGGGTACCATCAAGGGCGGCGCGTATGTGATGCAGCCAGAGAGGTTGGGCTGTGGATACCGAGCTGGATAACCATGTTCATAGAGCTACATTTCGACTCACGGCCCAAACCTAACGGCAGAATAGTAAAATGCTTACTAGGGAATACGGTTTTAAGGTTAATAAGATCACACGCGTATTATATAGGTGATGCAAGTAATCAGCTTTGCTTAGGTGACTTATAATGTGGCTTAATTACCTGCACTTTAAGATGGGCTTTGAACTGTCGTGGCAAACAATTAAGCCCCACCTGCGTGGGGCATGACGCCATAACATCGATATTCTGGCCCGCACCTAGCGGACTGGGTTAAGACATGCCATAAGGCAGGACGCCTAGGGTAAAGGGAGTTCCACCTTGACTTGCATGGCTCACCCAGCTCACCCAGGCTGATCACCCATATGTGGGTCCAGCTCACCCAACTCACCCAGGCTGACACCCAGAAAGTGGAGTCCCTGGGCGAGCCCCGAGGAAGCCCCGAACACAAATGCTACAGGATCTACCGCCAAACACGAGCCCGAACCAGATGAACATGGCAGCGATGTACCTTTGCTGGCTCACGTTGCCCTACAACAGATCAAAGGCGGAAGCCAGAGGAAGAAAGAAGAATACGAGGCCATCCTGAAGGTGCTGGTTGAGAATGGCTTCGTCTACCGCCGTGGTGACGCACAGTGTGCCATGAGTCTGTACCCCGAGGCTCTTAAAGCTGTTGAGGAGCTCCTGCTGGCTAGTGGTGCCGCCATTGTTGAGGGAAAGTAGGACGAGTCTTTGGCACCAAGAATTGTCACTGCTGGTTCCATAGGAGCTACTTAGGGGGAGTGCTACTTGGAAGAGCCAGGATGGATGGAGGCCAACACCTTGGTGTCATTTTCATTGAACACATTGATGCAGTAAGGAGCGTAAGATTTTTCGCCAGTTAAGGCATCGAAAGACAGTACAGCCAGTCTTTTTCTGATAATTTATCCATCAACTCAGCCTCCAAGTTCAAGTTGACAGCAGGGAACGACGTTTAGAGAAGAGAGCGGTAATGTAAGAAGGAAGCGGGAAAGGGACAACAGGGGGGGGGGGGGAGAGGGGAAAAAGAAAAAACAAGCTACGTCATCCAAACACCCGGTTCGCTCAGCAATTGGGAATCCTCCCAGCAAAGAAGTCAGCCGATTCCTGCTCTCGAGACTTGCAAGGAGTTCCTCGGTTGCGACAAGTTGTGCAGTCCTCAGAATGATAGGTGCCGCATGTGCATACTGGGAGAGTGTGTGTTAGTCTCTTTGACAAGAGAAAGAAAAAAAAAAAGGTTCACTTACCAACCCAAACATCCACGACGTATCGGGTATAAACCTCATAGCCCGAAATCGAGTACCCCTTGGCTCTGCAGGCCGAGGCACAAGACACGGTACTGGCGAGGCCGAGACGACTGCATTTGCCAGACCAGCAGTCGGCAGCCGCGCCGGTGACCAAGAGGAGGATGGCAATGACAATGTTTTGGAGTGATTGCACCATGATGGAAGATTGGGGTTGACTCGGTTGAAAAAAGGATGAGGAATTGCGAGCTGTGAGTTGGGTCAAGTTCTCAACCCCAGCTCTTTAATACCAAGAAAGCTGACACAAAAACCGGCAACCAGTCTCCCCGCCCCGCACACATCGATGAGTCTGGACATAGCCCCGTCCGTCTGTACCAACCCAGCTGAAGCGAGAGGTATTCCCGTTTTGTGGTAACCAATCCGCATCTTGGGTTTTGTAGTGCAGTTTACCATTGCCCAGGTTTTGGACGAATCTAAAATTGTCGGAATCGTGGGTATGGGGTCTAATCCAATCGAATCGCGGCAAAGAAAGTTCAAGTGTAACACCAGGAACGCCAATAACACTAGAACAGTGACACCTACTTTTTTAGTATTATGCGCTGCGGCAATAAAGCTACCCTACTTATCTTGTAGGGGCTGGGGGCTGGCACGAAGTGAGGCTGAATGGCATGGTGGGGAAACGTCTGGGCATTGTGTTGTCATACGGGATAACTATCGCCGGTTGCATCCTTGCAAGTCAACTCGGGGAAAATAATCCGGGGAATAATCCTGGGAAACGTTGCATGGAGGTCTAGACCGACGACATACTAGGTCTAGACTACCTACCTACCTATCTTACCAAGCTTTGGTACAGGCGCTGTAGACTTTTCAGCGCAAGAGTTTTCCGATCTGGAGATGTCAGTGATATGTGTGTGCAGTGTGCAGTGTGCAAATGTTGAGTTGGGCTGAGTTGGGGTAACGCACCGTTAGGCGCGGAACTTGACAGTTTAATTCCGCGCCAATTACTTACCTAAGAGATGAAGAATCCCCTCGCGGAGAGCACAAGGCCCTGCACCAGTCCCCCGAAAACCACCACTGGGGGGTCTAGGGAGTCGGGGACAAGTGCAAAACGTGATTAGGTCACCGACATTGACATTGTTCAAGACTGACCCAATAACTGCTGTGCTGTGCAGTGACTTGCTGTCTAATTATCACGTGAAATACCAGGGTATTATTTTCGTAAGCCATCCTGTGACAAGGACAAAAACTCCCCAAGCCATTTGATGGAAAGCCATCTGTAGTTCTAGTGTTTTTGCCTCCCAACGCCTCGCCATGCTATGCTCAAAGTTTTCATGTCCCAGTGTCAAAGTCAATCAGTCTGATGACTGGAATTGACATGACTTTTTGACCTTTGGCCCCAAAATGTGAAAATGCAAAACCGATTCCCGGGCCCAACCCGAGCCGATCCGAATCCGAACCAGCCCCCCTGCACCTGCACATGTATGTGACTCATCGCTTCGAGACACAGATATCCGTCGTATGTAGCGAGAGGAATTTGAGAGAGAGAGAGCAAGAGGAGATCACCAAGCCTCGCATTTGCTATGTTTCACAAAATCAAGTTAGCTCCACACCAAAAAAAGACATCTAGATACGGTAAGGGAGGGAGAGGAGGGAGAAGATAGATACCCGCAGTACTCGTGCTCGCAGATTCCCGTACACGTCTTTTCCGGAAACGAATTCGTGTTCCGACACATGCAGCACTTCCACTTTGATTTGGAAAACTCAAGAATTCCGGGAATTCCAGGGATCTCCGAGTTGAAATCATGCTCGAAATTTGTGGTCTCTTCGGTAGTTGACATCATCATCCTGTTGTTGGTGGACGACATGGAGACTATGGAGATGATGTCGTCGTCGTCTTCAGCGCGGTGATGCGTGGTGAAACACATTTTTGTTTCCTTGACTTGATGTGTATATGTAGCTTGAAGTGAGGGTTGATCGAGGTGGTGAGTATCTTTTGAGTAAGGTAGCTCGAGCAGATGCGTCTGAGAAGATGATCTGCAGAAAGAAGGCAGAAGAGAAAAAGAGAACGCAATATATACATGTATTCTAGGAACAAACTCCAGCTGTCGTCGATGAGATCTAAAAAGTGAATCCAGTGAATCGTGAATCGTGATTCATAAATCTGTAGAATGGTGAAACATGTAACTCGCGCCCTTCTTCGGAAGGATCCCGCGTATTCACTGCTGATGCTGTCAGGGGATTTTACAGGTTCGTCTGAAGATATCGGGGCGGTGACTTATACGGCTGCCAATACGCTGTTTGCAAAATACTGATGACATACTCGGTGAATTGATACATGGGACGATATCCAATCTGCTAGGTGCCTCGAGTATCAGCGCGTGACTTGGCACATGTGTTCAAGTGAATAAGTAATTCTTTTTCAGAGACAGAGTAGCTATTGTGAGTGTGCCGAAGAATCATAAACGTGTACAGTGAATATGTGGTATAACTGTTTAACCCAAAGCCACTCGGCTACTGGGACTACCGGCCAGTTCATTACCTGCTGAACTCGAGTGCATTCACTATGGGCTTTTTATGTCAGCGCTAGCCTTCGTCACTACATCATGGCCGTAGCTTAATCTCTCAAAAAATAGTATTATATTTTCCCATGTATTCCTCTTTCTTTCCTTCTTCTCTTTTCTCTCCAGGTCATAGATCATCTTCTAAGCTCTCAACAGCCTTGAACAAGATTCTCTATCTCTCTACCAAATACCACCTTCACAGTCAAAAAAAAAAAAACATCTAGAAACCTCTCTCGTCAACATCAAATATCAAGCACACCTACAAGTTACAACTTCGATTTTGAAAAAGAACAGAAAATATGTGCCTGCAAACACCCCCTCAGTTCCACGAGCTCGCCGTGAGCAGATGGATCTGCCACTACTGCGGAAACAAAAACTCGTACACGATCGATACGTGTCCTGGTCTGTACTTTCCGTGTGGCCACCGGAAGTGCTAGTCAGTTTTTCCCTCTCCCATCGCTCCCACCACTCTTCTGTGGACATTGGACATTACTGATTTGGAATGGATAGTGATTGCGGCTATGCTTGATCGTCTTCACTTCTTTGACAAGTCAAGTCAAGTTAAACTGTCCTGGTATCGGAAAGATGCATTTGGGAGATCTCAATATCGACGACATTTGATGAACGGCATGGGTCAATGCATTGCAGTAGAGATTGAGATTGGGATCAGAATTGGAATTGGAGTTTCACTGAGTTCTCTGGGACACATGGGTCGAGTGGTTTTTTGTTTTTTCCGGGTCCATGAGCAGCGAGGTGCTTGGGAAAGGTAAGGTAGCCAGCTAACATGGCATGGAACATGGAACATGGAAGGCGTCTGGTTGATAACAAACATACTTCGCCCTCCCTCCCTCTCTCCCTCTCTCTCTCGGCATTCCATTCATTCCATTCTCATCGCCATTTTGATGTGAACTATCACTGTCAATGTCACATAGCCTCTCCAGACTAGACTATGCAGGAAGGCCCCGGGCTGTTTCTGACCATTTAACGTCTCAATATCAAAGCCACCAAACGCTCTCAATACTAGAGCACAACCAGCCAGCCAGCCAGCCGCTAGTAGCCCCTGAACCCTGAACCCCGAAAACCAAACGTGAAATCATTTTTTTTTCTTTTTGTTGGGCCGGGGGGGGGG
>Ga0247763_1002157_pt1 | contig 10321 bp, 12 predicted proteins | sample UWRJL141409B4_FD_179926 | JGI IMG/M metagenome (GOLD analysis project Ga0247763, IMG submission 179926) | Plant litter microbial communities from Arlington Agricultural Research Station in Wisconsin, United States - UWRJ-L141-409B-4 | ecosystem: Environmental > Terrestrial > Plant litter >... | reverse complement strand
GCTGCTGCTGCTGTTGTTGTTGTTGTTGTTGTTGTTGTTGTTGTTGCTGTTGTTGTTGTTGTTGCTGCTACTGCTGCTGCTGACGTTGATGATGACGAGAAGAAGATTGCCTGGGGGTTGAGGGACTCTTAAATAGCCGATTTGTAACTCGCAGCGCAGCACCACACCTTCTACGATTACCGAGCAAGTTGTGCACTAGGTGCACCTGCTCACTTGCGCTGGTGTTTTTTCAGGCAAGTGTCACGGTGTGGCTTGCTCACCCCTGGTGGTATTTTCCATAACCGTAACTACAACCTATTCGGCACTTGCCCCTTCTGCAGTTCTACTAGCAAGCGTGAATAGGGCCTTAGAATGGGGAAGTGGCATGCCACAATCACCAGTAAGAGGCTGAGGGGTTAGCTAGGCAGGTGTCTCTGTCTTCTTACTGCTGCCGCTACAAATCACCACTTCACTCTCCTTCCATGGGAAGAGAAGTCGACCCACTCTGACGTGTGTCATGGGATACCCGACAGCTTTGGCGGATTTAACGAGTTTGGGATGAAGAAGGGGGGGGTAAGAGGAGGCAAGTGACGTGTAAGGTGCAAGGTGTTGCAACCACTAAGGAAAAGGGGTCTGACATTAGACCTATTTTGGCGGTTGGTCTGATAATGGCTGATTGGTCTTTGTTTGGAGCTTCTGCGCAGATTGGCATAAGAGGCAGAAAAGACTTTCGGTTTCCGGCATAACCCTTTCCCTCGCGCTCGGGTTGGGCCATGTTTGGATTGACAGGTGCTGCATCCACCAGGAGAGCGATGCCGAAAAAGCCGAGCAGCTCCCCAAGGTGCATCTCATCTGCAGCCACCATCATCAACGCCGGCAGCGAGGGCACCCAAGGCGGTCTCTCGGGCATGAGACAACCACGCAACTCTCGATAGCAACCACAACAACAGCTGCCCCAAGCACAGGCACGCATCAACTGCCGGCTGCTGCTAGCCTCGACCCCCCGACATCCCACGCTCGATATCCTCCGGTCCGTCCGGTGGTCGCGCGGATGGACCTACCAAGAAGGCGTACTCACGCGCCACCGCGTCGTCTTCGCCGAGCGACAGGTCTACTTCGCATGCCGTGGAATGTACTGCTACGAGGCGCTCAACTTCAACCTTGACGCGCTGCATACGCGTGACGGCCAGCGCTTCAGGCCGCAGTTCCGGCGGAACAAGGATGAGAAGGACAAGCTGGGTCTGTTCTCGACTAGGCTAGGCGGCGGCCGGGCAGCTCGGCGTGGGATGTAACGCTGCGGATTCAAGCGTTCTCGGAGCGGGCGCTAAGAGAGGAAGACGTCCTTAACAGCATCAGGGGCGTGCTGGGCGCCATAGAGAGGGGAAGGTGGCGGTGCGGCACCTATGGGGTGTGCCTGTGCTGCCTCACGCGCCGAGACCGATGAGGAGGGTGAGGCAACGTCGACGCAGTCACGGTTCGTCCAAGGAGGAGAAGCAGGAGGAGGAGGAGGAGGAGGAGGATAGAGAGGTGTACGAGTCGATCCCGTGGACGCTGACCATGGAGCTTTGTGCAGGGCTGTGCCGGTGCGGCCAGAAACCCCTAGAGAGCAGAGAGAAGGTTTCCAAGCTGGTCCTGGACGGGGTGGAAATTGGAGCGCACCTCGGTGCATCTGGTCAAAGCCGGCTTGCAAACAAATGTCAGGAATGCCAGTGCGCGGCAGTGGGCCGTACCGGCCAAGTGGTTTCTGGAGGAGAGAGGCCCCTTTTGTCACTTTCAAGGTGTCGCCTAGTAGGAGAAGAGGAGGACACCAAAGGAGGGGTACGTAACGGTGGTCGGATCGAGGCAAGCCAACGTTTGATGAAGGGCTATCATCTAAGCCGGTTTCCTTGGTCCCCCATATTTGGGTGCGCTGGCGATGCAGGGTGCCCGTTGTTTCCCACGCTGCCAAGGCGCGATTGTGGTCGATGCGCTCTCACGTGTCTGGAGATGTCCGATGCCGCGACGAGCTGACTTCCGGTCATGCAGCGGCTTTCCTTGTCACGAGCGTGTCGGCGGATCCACAAGGAGCTTCTGGGGGAGCTCTCGCCTTCGCTGATATTACTGAAACCATGGCAGGCGCCCGCCTAGCAGTCACCCTCCCTAGCCGCCTCGTCATCCCGTCCGCCCAACGGAAAGAATAACATCAACATGGTTCATTCTTACCTCGGTTGAGCTATGATGTTAGCAAGACGAGAAGACGAGAAGACGAGACAGGCCGGGCGAAGCTATATCGATGAGGCTGTATGTCGGTCGATGATGATACAGGCGAAAGTTGCGAACAGGCTGTAGAAAGATCGATCCGGGGGCGCAACAGCGTAGGCTGGTCCGGCATGAGGTGGGCTGCTGAGAACTGGGTGACAAAGCTGAGCCACGAAGCGGTACGGAAAAAGTTGGCGAGGCTAGCGAGGCAGCATGGAGAAGACTTTCGAGGATGACGAAGTGATAAAGGGGAGACTGCTTAGGCTGGCGACAGACGAGTTAAAGGTCCAGAAGGGGTTGTTGCGTGAAAGCAACGAAGCGGAGTCTCGAGAGTACAGGAGGGAGGTCGAAGACGTAAGGTTGTAGGAACAAGAGAACACATCCGTGTACTGTAGGATCCGTCTCACTTATACTGTAGCTCCATTAAACGCCCAAATATAACCCCAACCCTGGCGACAAGCCCTTTTTGATCCCATGTTCGTGATGTCTGCCAGGTGCCAACGCACAAGAACCGCATCATTTCCACGCATCGCCACAGCCATCATCACCAACCTGGGCAAGCTAACAACGCCACAAAACATCGCGATCGTACGTCGCAAATTGCTGTAATCAATTCCCCTACTAATTCACTGCCACCACCGCCGCCGTCGCCAGCGTCGCCATCGCTGCCGCTGCCACCTTTATGCTGACGCTGGGCGGGCACCACCAGGCCTTCGTGCCGCCCGACGCCTACCCCCAACCGCCAAGGCTACGGATCACCTGGTCTCTGAGCGACGCGCTCCGCATCTCGGGCGAGGCCTACTTGGCCGTGACGGCCCGCACGTGCATCAGCGGCGGCAAGCTAAACGCCACACTGAACGCCACGCAGGTCCGCCACGTTCCCCGACTTTGAAGTCGGGCCATTCAGAATCCCGTCGACCTGTACAACTCGTGCCCGTCCGAGTTCAACTCTCGGTTCACCGATCTAGGTGCTGTCGGGCCGAATCTTTTGCAGTGCTGGTTATTTTGGCAACCGCTTGCCTGCCCAAGTAGAAAAGGGGACCATGGATATCCCATCATTGCGATATTTTATTGGTCGAGATTAACCCCCTAAACCCACCACACATTCGACAGTCCGCCCGCACACAGCGAAAGAAGTATTTTCAGCGAGTTAGGTACAGATACCATCAGGCAGAATTTTCTGCAGCCTAGAGCGATGGGGATCCCGGGCAGAGTTGTACCCGAATTCTCATACCGGACGTTGGGGCAGCTGACCTTCCCCGGATGTAGCAGCACCAATTTCCCAACTTCACGTCAAGTGCCTTTACCAGGGGGCCTTTATACCAAAAACGAGTCCCTGTCCGGACTCGATAAGAGGTACACAGTACTGCCTCGTTTACAGACGCGTTGTTTTGACTTCATAGTTCCCTCCGGCGGTTGCTGCAGATTTAAGCGTACCATGACCTAAGTAAGCCGGGTAAGCTAAGGTAAAGCAAAATGAACGACTACTAACCTCTAGCCTTCTTACAACGTGTGTATAATAGAGCTATCGCCTCTTTATTCATAAGACGGCTCAGTTCGGAGAGCGCATCCGGGACCGGTGTGTAGGGCGGGATGGGAGGAGGGTGCGGCTCAGGATAATAGCCGACATGGCAGAATAATGTAACCAACCGCTCAAGTTTATCTGGTACCTTTTCGGACTGGTAAAACTGTCTGTACGCGAGATGGCGGCGAGGACAATTCATACAGGGGACTCTTTCAAAGGCACGGATACTAGAGTAAAGTTATTTTGTTAGGCTGATATATATAGTTAAATATAAGAGGTCCTTACCAAAATGCATTCTGAAAAGATAGCAGGCTCCCCACGTCTGCACTCTGTAGCCATTCGCGGCTGTCGCTCCATAGGTACGCAACAATAAGCCAGCGTCCTGTGAGCCATCGAGGCTCGTCCTTGGTTTGTTCTGAAAAGACAATACGCCGGCCCCACTTTAACCGTGGAAAGGTGTAACAAAAGCGCGTACGGGTAAAAAATTTCATCTCGCCTTTTTCTTGTACTTGGCAGTCTCGCCACCAAGTACCAATTCCACTCTCAAGTTGCTCAGGAAGATCTATCAGCATGCATCGAAGTAATAAATACCAGGGTGAGTGCCGCCGAACGCTTTCAGCTTGGTATTCTTCTGGAGTGTGATAAGAGGAGATCATCCACCTAAAGGGTCGTGCTTGTGGCGCGGCAAGGTTTGCCGGCTGTCCGGGATCGAGGTTTGTAAACGGTAAGCAGCGCTTGACAAAGTGCTGAATTTTGTTACGTCGATTCTGAAGTTTTATCTCTTTAGCCGCGGATATATTGTCGTCTTCAGCTTCTGCGTTCCGCCAATGGAAATAGGGGTGTTCTTCATTGAGAGGGGGATAAGGCCTGATGACGGACATGGTGGCTATTAGGGGGCGAGGGGAGGAGGCATGTAGATTGTAGTGGTCTTAGGAAAGCTAGGAGAAAGTGAAGAGGCCATCTATTTATGACCTTTCCTTCTTACCATTTGGTGGATCTCCAAGGGGTCACGCAATCGCACATGCTCTACACACATCGGGACCGATCCGGCGTACAAAAGCTTATGGTCCGCATGATCCAGATCCGCGCACGATATGAGCTCATGGCTGCAATTGACTCTGAGCTCGATAACTGGTGCATCCATTCGTGGCTGAATTCTTACCTTTCAGAGTTTTGGAGCATCTGGTAGCATTTGTGTTCGGGGCTAGGTCCCGAGGTCCCGATGCTCATGCATCGGGAATCAGGACGGTACTTGGTACCTAGGTAGTTAAACTAGTATAAGAGCAGCCCATAGAAGCACTCCTGTGAGGACTCGGCTCCTCACGCAAGCAATAACATTCTTGTCTACCTATTTGCTAAAGCACCTGCTTAGGTAGAACAGCTTGTTACCCAAGGGTTGTACCTTAACCCGTCGCCTCTTGCCTGCCGTAGCCTTGTATCCCCAACCCCCCGTCCTCAGGCGTACGCTGGAGCTCCCGAAGCACAGGTTGTAACAGTTGTGCAGTTAGGGTACTGCACCGTAGTCCTTCTACATCTAGCTGCAGCCACAGGCAGGCAGCATCACCATACCGTGACAGCAAGCGGCTGACAAAATAAAAGAGCCACCAAAAGTGGTACGTGCTATTCTAGCCTAACAGACCCTCTAACAATTCTTCAGGATTCTATCAGCCCACTTCTACCCTACCAAAAACCCACCGCCTTTTCAACTTTCCAGCCATTACCAGTTAACAATCTAATTGCAAATTCAATTGCCAACCCAAGAACCCATCAATCCAAGAATCCATTAATAGGCTGGTCGCTAATCCAAGAATCCATCAACAAGCCAGTCGACAAGCCAATTGACAAGCCAGTCAACAATGGGCCTTAGTGATTTGCACCATACAACGCCCAAAAAGTGCAAGGTCATTGGCGCCTGTAATTACCTAGAAGCCCGCCACCTGCAATTCTTCCACTCAGACATCTTTCAGCTCAATTAAGTCAGTAAAACGCAGGGCTGGCAAATCCTTAAAGATGAGCGCGATCGCCAACTACCTATATGCGTGTGCCGACCTATTGCGTCACTGCTGCCCCCGGCGCTGCGTAGACGCTGCGGCGGGGTTTCGCCTGCGTGTCGCCTGGCCCCATTACAAACCTGCCCAACAAATTCGTTATATAACCCTTTGTGGAGTTTCTCATGAAGGCGAGTTGGGATTGTGATAATAAGGATCCGATAATTGCTGTCGTAATAGCGAAAGCAGAACTTGCGGCGTTGATCCTTTCGAGTACTTTCAAATTCAGTGAAATGAACAAGTCTCCTTCCTAGCTTCAAGTGCCTTGTTTGGAATGATAAGAGGGCTCCGGAGACATTATATTTTTAAAAAGCAGCGCGTCAAGCACGTGTTTTAAAACAATTTTACCTGTCTTTTGTAGATTCTCTTATGCCTCAGGTCCTTGACATGACGCATTATAGTGTATAAAGCAAGGGCTTCCGTATGCTGCTTGGAAGAATCTTTTTGCGTTAGATTGGAGATATAAGGCGCCACAATCCGGACAGCAAGGCCTTTTGGATACTTTTAGGAAGATATTTTACGCCTTAAATTCCCTGTCTAAGGGGTTATTTTTTTAGAAGCAGAGTTTTTTACATACCTTTTGTAAATCCCCTCACGCCTTGGGGTTCTAGGCATGACACATTTAGTATGGAAAGCAATGGATTTCCCAATACCGCTTAGGAGAATCCTCAAGTGTTAGATCCTATATACAAGACCTCCCTCTGATCAGTACGATTCAAGGTCGTTGCAGAATGCGGAACGCCGCAGGCCCGACTGCAGGTTGGGCCGGATGCGGGATGTAGCCAGATGCAGGATGCCAGATCCGGAGCCTGTAATCTAGTATAAGAAGGCTGGTGGCCGCCCTCCGATTAGAGGGAGGCCACGTTCCAATTGATCTAATAACCCCTACCTAACCTTACACTGACCACCTTGACTGAGACCACTCCTCCACCCCCATACCCACAGCGCCTTTGCGTTACAGTAGACGCTGATGAAGCCGATACCGACGTAGATGCAGCCGATAAAGATACCGCCAGCGGCGGCTTTGATGCAATTGATGCCATGGCGAAGCGTTGCTGAAGCTGGGATCCGTGAAGTGGGATGCGTGGCTTGCCGAGGTAGTTGTGCCAAGTCTTCTTTTTTGAGTCCAGCAGTTTACCCGAGGCTTAGCCGCGTGCCTTGCCCGACCCACCCCGCGGCAGCTGCCGGGGTGGGTCGTAAGGTCGTAACAATAACGTTCCACTTTTTGTAGTGTTTACGTGCCGTGACACTTGCCCCTCCAATGGCTTCCCCACGCATCCCACTTCACGGATCCCAGCTTTAGCAACGCTTCGCCATGGTACTGGTTGTACCGGAGCCGCCGTCGGCTGTATCTTTGTCGGCTGCATCTACGTCGGTATCAGCTTTATCAGCGTCTACTATGCCTACTTTGGTAGAATCGAAGCAAGGTGGCGATCAGGGCACCGTGCGATTTACCAATGTGCAAGATCTGATCAGTGCGATCGATTACACTGCTCGGGATTCCCTTACCGTCACAAGTATAGTATCACCCTGCCATTTTTATATAATATACTGATTATTTAGATATATCTCATATTTGTTTCACCGAATTCGAACGTACCCGAGAGAAACAACGCCGCAAGTTCCGCTTTCGCTATTACGACAGCAATTCTCAGATCCTTATTATCACAATCCCAACTCACCTTCATGAGCAACTCCATAAAGGGCTATATAACGAGTATATCAGGCAAGTTGACCATATGGGCCTATGGAGGAGTTGGAAGGATATCGCCAGTGCTACATTTTCAGCACAACAAGGTCATTCTGGACAAAGGGGTAAAGAGGGTGATTCGACCGGTGGCCCGAAGCCCCAACGAGCTACTAAAAATGCCTGGCCGACACTTGTTATCGAGGCAGGAGTCTCTCAGGCATTGTGGGAACTGCGTTTAGATATGCAGCGGTGGTTTTCTATGTCAGACCACCAAGTCAAAATTGTCCTGCTTGCCAAGTTTGACGGTACTAAAATCCTTCTGGAAAGGTGGGAGGAAGAAATGCAAACTCGTCCTGGAGCTACTACGACGCGACGCTCTCTTCAACACTTAGCGCCTGTGCTTAGACAAACCATCACCATTACCCGAAACACTACTACCGACCCGATATCGTACAATTTCACTAGCGGCGCGTTGGTACTCTCATTTAGGCTTCTCTTCCTTAGAGATCCGGGCCCTGGGGAGGGAGACTTCGTTATTAGCGTTCAAGAACTGGAGGAGTACGCGGAAAATATCTGGGTTGAAGTGTAGATTAGCAGCCAATCAAATTCAGCGTAGCCCACCAGTCAAAAATGGGAGCCCCGATAGCGACACAGATATTCCAGACTTCGTCTTGAATTCAGCCTGTGAATCCACAAGCCCTCTTATCGTGGTTGATACACCGGGTATACGCAATGTCGCGGTTCTGGGGCTCAAGCAAGATTGGCGCTAGGATTGGGATGAACGACACCCGAGGAACGCTCCCAGGAATTCATGACAGCTGACAATTACGAGCATAGCGCCGCTAGCGTAGGTACTGTGCTGTACGCTACGATTACACGCTGAAAAGTCTCGCTGGGGCTTACGTCACTGTGCTCAACCAGTGGACCTGCGTGTAAAGGTACCAGCCTAACCGCCATGCTGGTCGACCGTGGCTATCTCAGAACAGATACGACGCGAGCAAGCGCAGACTATCGTGTTCTCCCTTCGCAGGCATGAACTTTGATGAGTTCCGGAACAGATTTGTACAGTAAACGGCGGCGGTTTCGCGAGCTGCTGGGTGGAATTGGAGAGTCCGATAGCCAGGAATGTTAGGACGGAGAGCGACAAAGCGGATTGGCTCCGCCCCGCGTCTCGGTGGCGCTGATCCCTACCCATAACTTTGCTGGCTATGGTAGCGTGGGTAGGCAATCTTTAAGCTGGTGAAGAAACCGGATATTGTCCCTCCACTGTCGTCGTCGATTTTAACTTGCCGACGGACCTGGTCTACCTGTGTAAACGCTCTTCTTCGACCTACATATTTCCATTGCGCTTCGTTGTACGGATGTGCCTTTCAAAAGTTTTGTCGCCTCGTTTATTACATACACTACCAGGTCCGTGCTTTTCTTACCCCGCACACCATCCCTGGCCATCTCAACCCCTCCCTTTTTATTAACAAAATACCTCAATTTTCTTCTCCTTCCAGATATTATGGCTTAAAATACCGATATTGCAATACGCGCAATCATTGTAACCCTAAAAAGCCCTTTTGTAGGGATGAAAACATCCGATATCGCGAAAAAGCTAGGATATTCTGCCCGCCAAGTACAGCGGATATATAGGCGCGTAATCGAACGTAGATTTAATCCAAACAAAACCCTATTTATCCTTAAAGATGAATGGCTTTAAGATGCTCCTCGTTCTGGTCGACCTACGAAACAAACTCCCGAAACTACCCAAGCTATAGTAACTAAGGTACAATACGATTAATATAGCCGAAAACGAACCTGTGCTAATCTTGCTAGCGAGCTTAGTTAGATGGGTATAGATATCTTAGTAACAATAATATAGCGGATATTAAGGAAGAACGGGTATTGCAAAACGAAGCCGATAAGGAAGCCTGGGTTAACGAAAGTAATGAGGGTTGAAAGATTACAATGGTGCTTAGCTTATTAAAATTGGATACTTGAAGATTGGAAAAGAGTTATTTAGATAGATGAAATATTAGTTATTCTTAATTTTCGGTATGGTGGTTATCGAGTTTGGAGAAAGTTTAATAAAGCGTTAGTTAAAAGTTGTATTTGTAAACGGTGGAAAGGTTATTCTAAGTTTATATTTTGGGGGAGTTTCAGTTATAATATAAAAGGATTATGTTATTATTGGGAGCTAGAAATAGTAAAGGAAAAGGAGGCTGTAAAAGAAGAGATTAAACGATTAAATAAAGAACTGGAACCATTAATGAAAAAGGAGTAGGAGCTTTAGAATGGTTTAAACTAATTCTCTCTTCGGAATTTACCTAAAAGAAAGCCAAAATGGAAATAGGTTAAGGAAATAGGGAAGCTTTTCAGAAAAGGTAAAGGGGGTATTAACTAGTATTGATACTAGAAGGTAATTCTTTTTCCAAAACTCTTTCCGTTTGCAAAAGAGTGTGAAAAAAAACGACTAGGAACTTTAATTCAGGAGGATAACGCACTAGCTTATACTTATTATTACCAGTAGGTTATATATGATTACCAGAAGGTTCGGCGGCTACTTTAGTATCCTAACTCTCCAGATTTGAATATGATCGAGCCATATTGGATGTGGATAAAAAGAAGGATAACTAAAAAAGGGGCTCCAAAAAGTAAAAAGGATGTAATTTGAGTTTGGAAACAGGCTTGGGATAATCTGGAATAGATACAAATTCAGGCCTGGATTAAGCGGATTATAGTGCATATTTAGCAGGTTATTAAGCTTGAAGGAGGAAATGAATATAAGGAGGGGCGACGGCTGAGATAAACGGATATAGGAATGTATCTAATAAACGGGGCGACAAAACTTTTGAA
>Ga0247763_1002156_pt1 | contig 10326 bp, 4 predicted proteins | sample UWRJL141409B4_FD_179926 | JGI IMG/M metagenome (GOLD analysis project Ga0247763, IMG submission 179926) | Plant litter microbial communities from Arlington Agricultural Research Station in Wisconsin, United States - UWRJ-L141-409B-4 | ecosystem: Environmental > Terrestrial > Plant litter >... | reverse complement strand
GGACGCGGCGGGCTCGGGCTTCGGAGCCGCGCTCTCGTTCTTGTCTTTGTTACAGCCGGTGATGCCGGACGCGATGGCCCCCGCGATACCGAGAATGACGAGGAAAGCGGGTTGGGGCGCCCGCGCCAATGACGAGAGAGCGGGTTGGGGCGCCCGCGCCAATGACGAGAGAGCGGGTTGGGGCGCCCGCGCCAGTAACCGGAAAGCGATGGACCGGATCATCCGAGCTCCTTTCGAGAATTGCCTTCGCCGAGGACGACTCGAGCGCAATACAACCACAAGATAGGCGCGACCGGCCATCTTATCGCTCGCAGCATGGGGCCCATCCCGCTCCTCCCTGCCGCGCGCTTGGCATCGATCTGAGTGCGCGACCTACATGCCGAAGGCCGTCTCTACCGGAAAGCGCGAGCCGAGCTCGCTGCGCTCGGGAGAACGCCACAGACTGGCTGTAATAAAGGACCGGCTGTGATGACGGATCGGCTGTGATGACTACAGTCGCGGCCGCTGCCCACCCGAGGTTGCGACTTTTGGTGATTGCTGCTCTGCTATGCCTTCCCGTGAGCCTTACCTGCGGGCGACCCTGAGCCTGCGGCGAGCCTCGAGCCAGCGAGTGTGCCGGGGAATGGAGCAGCCAACGATGAACACGAAACAGCTGATCGGTGACCGAGCCGTTTCGGGCGAAGGTCCTTCGGAGAAGATCATCGATCCCGCCACCGGGCAGGTGATCGCAGAGGTCAACGAGGCGTCGGTGGAACAGGTGGGGCTCGCCACGCGCGCCGCCCAGAAAGCGTTCCCCGGCTGGTCTGCCACGGTGCCGCGCGATCGGGCGCTCGCGCTCCTGAAGATCGCCGATGCCATCGAGGCGAAAGGCCCCGAGCTCGCCGAGCTCGAGTCGCGCAACACGGGCAAGCCGCAGCCGCTCGCGCTCGCCGACGAGATCCCTGCCGTCGCCGATGTGTTTCGATTCTTCGCGGGCGCTGCGCGCTGCCTCACGGGCGCCGTCGCCGCCGAATACACCCCCGGGATGACGAGCATGATCCGGCGAGATCCGGTGGGCGTCGTGGCCTCGATCGCGCCGTGGAACTATCCGTTGATGATGGCAGCCTGGAAGCTCGGGCCCGCGATCGCCGCCGGCAACACCGTCGTGCTCAAACCCTCCGAGCAGACGCCGCTCACCACGCTCGCGCTCGGCGAGCTCTGCGCCGGCATCCTGCCGCCCGGTGTCGTCAATGTCGTGTGCGGGCGCGGGCCCTCCGTGGGCGCGGCGCTCATCTCCCAGCCCGAGGTGCGCATGGCTTCGCTCACGGGCTCGGTCGCCTCGGGCCAGAAGATCCTTGGCAGCGCCGCCAGCAGCCTGATCCGCACGCACCTCGAGCTCGGCGGCAAGGCGCCCGTCATCGTCTTCGATGACGCCGATGTCGAGGCCGTGGTCGCCGGGCTGCGCGCCTTCTCGTTTTACAACGCCGGGCAGGACTGCACGGCAGCCTGTCGCGTCTACGCTGGCGCCAAGGTGCATGATCGGCTCGTCGCCGACCTCACCAGCGCCGCGGCCTCCCTCAAGGTCGGTGCCCAGAAGGAACCGGGTGTCGAGATGGGGCCGCTCATCACGGCGGCGCATCGTGAGCGCGTGAAGGGCTTCGTCGATCGCGCCCGCGCGCTGAAGCACATCGAGGTCACCACCGGCGGCGGGGTCCGCGGCGGCGCGGGCTTCTTCTACGAGCCCACGGTCATCGCCGGCGCCCGCCAAGCTGACGAGATCGTGCGCAGCGAGGTGTTCGGGCCCGTCGTGTCCGTCACCCGCTTCACCGACGTGGCCGAGGCCATCGCCTGGGCGAACGACTCCGACTACGGCCTCGCCTCCTCCGTCTGGACTCGGGACGTGAGCAAGGCGATGACGGTGGCGAGCCAGCTGCAGTACGGCACCACCTGGATCAACACCCACTTCATGCTCGTCTCCGAGATGCCGCACGGCGGGCTCAAGCGTTCGGGCTATGGGAAAGACCTCTCGATGTACGCGCTGGAAGACTACACGACCGTGCGTCACGTCATGGTGAAGCTGTGATGCACGAAGCCACGCCCTGCGAAGTGATCGTCCGGGAAGTCATCGTCCCTGAAGCCGCTGTCCGCAAAGCGGCGATGAGGGGGCGTGATGCCCGATAACGCGAGCCTCTGGGCGCGCCGTGAGCAGGCCGTCGCGCGCGGCGTGGCGACAGCGGCGCCCTTCTTCGTCGAACGCGCCGAGAACGCCGAGTTGTGGGACGCCGAGGGCAAGCGCTACATCGATTTCGCCGGCGGCATCGCCGTGCTCAACACTGGCCACCGCCATCCTCGCGTCATCGCCGCGCTGGAGCGGCAGCTCCAGTGCTTCACCCACACCGCATTTCAGGTCGCGGGCTACGAGTCCTACGTGCGCCTCGCCGAGCGGCTCAACCGCATCGCGCCCATCTCCGGGCCCGTCAAGAGCGTGTTCTTCTCCACGGGCGCCGAGGCCCTCGAGAACGCCGTCAAGATCGCCCGCGCCGCGACGGGGCGCAGCGCCCTCATCTGCTTCAGCGGCGCCTTCCACGGCCGCACCTTGCTCACCATGGCCATGACGGGCAAGGTCGTGCCGTACAAGGCCGGCTTTGGACCGCTACCCGCGGAAGTGTACCACGTGCCGTTCCCGATCTCGCTCCACGGCGTGAGCGTCGCCGACAGCATCATCGCCATCCAGCGTCTGTTCAAGGCCGACATCGAGCCCAGGCGCGTGGCCGCCATCGTCATCGAGCCCGTGCAGGGTGAAGGCGGCTTCTATCCGGCGCCTCCCGAGCTCATGGTCGAGCTGCGCGCCCTGTGCGATCAGCACGGCATCTTGCTCATCGCCGACGAGGTGCAGACCGGCTTCGCGCGCACCGGAAAATGGTTTGGGATGCACCACCACTCCGTCGAGCCCGATCTGCTCGCGTGCGCCAAGTCCCTCGCCGCCGGTCTCCCTCTCTCCGCCGTCATCGGTCGGGCGCCTATCCTCGACGCACCACCCCCCGGCGGCCTCGGGGGCACCTACGGCGGCAACCCGCTCGCCATCGCCGCCGCTCACGCCGTGCTCGACGTCGTCGAGAACGAGCAGCTCATCTCGAGAGCCAACACGCTCGGAGCCCGCCTGCGCGATCGGCTCGAGGCGGTGCGGGCCCGAGTGCCCCTCATCGCCGAGGTGCGCGGCCCGGGCGGCATGGTCGCCATCGAGCTCATGCACGGCAAGAACCCCGATCCCGAGGCCACGCGCGCCATTCAGCTCCGCGCTCTCGAACGGGGCCTGCTGCTGCTCACTTGCGGCACGTACGGCAACGTGATCCGCTTCCTGTTCCCCCTCACCATCCAAGACGAGATCTTCGACGAGGCACTCGCCATCTTCGAGGCATCGCTGCCGAGCTGACGTCGACGCTCGCTGCGCGCCGACAGCATCCGTCGGTCGATGCGGCGTGCGGTCGCGAGCGAGCTGAGCCCCCGGCGAGGCCGCGCCGCAGTGATGCCGCCGCAGTGATGCCGCCGCAGTGATGCCGCCGGCGCTGCGAGGCCGCTCGCCAACCGCAAATACACGATCCCCGGACCTCCTCGGCAACTCTGGCTCACAGCGACGTCCTCGAACCTTCGGGAGGTACGCGAGGTCGCGGGCGAGCTCGAGATCGCGGGACGTACGGGGACTGATCTGCCGGGCGAGGGCAGTTGTCCGAGTGCCGATACGCACGAAGCGCGGGAGCGCTGGGGCCCGGAGCGGGGTCAGCACTCGAGCGGCGAGCAGGTGTTTACGTCCCGAGCGTGTCGGAATCCTGAGCAGGGATTCGTCGTCTCGATGACGGTGTGTCGGTTGGTCAGCGCCGCGCGCGTGAAGCGTGACGGCTAGTGTGTGATGTGAAGCGTCGGTTGGTCAGCGCGAAAATCACTCGTTTCGTGCGCGACGGGCGTTGCTGAGCAGGCAACGGACGCGCGCGCCGAGGGACTCGGATAACCTCAATCTAGCAGCGAAGATCGGGCGTGCCACGAGAAACGGCGAATGCCATGACGTGTCTCACCACGGCGAATCGTGGCCTGCGGTCTCCTCATCGCCTGATGAAGACAATCTGCAGTCGAGAACACGAAAGGCGCGCTCCGCGGACACCCATGTGAGGAACCACCGCGTCGATCGAGCGACGCTCGGGCTGCATTCCATCACGTCAAACATGCCGAGTTGCACCGTGAAGCGGAGAAGAAAGGAGCCGGAGAAGCAGGGAAGCTGAAGGATAACCGTTAGTCGTGATGCTCGATGGCTTCGCGCACGGCTCGTGCCAAAAAGCGCTTCCCAGAAAAGTTGCAAGCGGCGAAGCCAAAGTTGACCAGATCGTCAAGGACTGTTGCACTTCTGTTTTTGGGTGGTTGCTCACCACCCGTGCTTAACGCAGTCGCCAACAGGCCGAGTCTCGCCCACTGACCTCGGACGGGAACTCGCGCCTCGAGTTCGGGCGCATTTCCATAATGCGCGCGAAAGTGAAGTATTGGAGGAACTCTGTGATCAAAAGAAGAATCAAGCTCCATGGATTCGGTGCGCTCAGCATCGGATTGAGCGTCGCTTGCCTTGCTCTGGCTTGCGGCAACGAAAACCCGTCCGACGATCCCCCGGAAGTCGAACCCGGCCCTGGTGAGGACGACGAGTGCCTGATCAACCCCTACCTCGAAGACTGCCCCGACGCACCGGGTGGGGAAGTCGAGGGCACCGGCGGTACCGGTGGGAACGCCGCGGGCGGCGGCGGGGGTGGACCTGCGACGCCTCCACCGGAGGAGGATCTCGAACGCGCTCAAGTCGAGAACATCCTGCTGGTCAACTGCGGCGCTTGCCACGGCACTCAGCTCAATGAGCGCACGCGCAGCGGCGGCATGAACTACATCAACGACATCGAGGCTCTCGCCACCAACGGCAAGATCAAGCCGCTCGACGCGGAGGGCTCGATCGTCATCCAGCGCATGAGAAACGGCACGATGCCGCCCCCCGGTCAGGGGAAGGCCGTCGCGAAGCCCGAGATCGATATTGTCGCGAACTACATCAACAATCCAGACAAGTGGCCCGGCGCCCCAGCGCAGGTCTGCAACGACAACCCTGCCGTCAACTTTGACAACCTGTACCGCGCGGTCGCCAGCGACCTCCAGGATCAGGATGACGAGGAGCGGCAGTTCATGCGCTACGTCTCGCTCGACAACCGAGTGGCTGCCGGAACGTGCGCAGACACGGCGCTCGACACCGAGCGTCACGCGTTGACCAAGCTGATCAACTCACTGTCGATCGATACCGGGATGGCGATCCCGTCACCGGTCAACAGCCAGGAGACGCTCTACCGCATCGATCTTCGCGACATGCAGTGGAACCGGGAGATCGTCGTCGACGGGGTGGCCTTCCCCGATGTCTGGGAGGCCATCATCGACGCCAACGAATACGCAGTTCCGTTTCAGGGCCAGGACGCAGAGGAAGCACGGGACGAAGCTTTGACGGACGTGCCGGTCATGTTCCTCGATTCGATGCTCGACCAGGCGGCCATCGGCAACCTGTACTACGCGATCATCGGCGTCGACGTGAACCAGACGCTCGACGTGTTCATTCAGGACGTGCTCGGCATCGATGTGGTGGCGAACCTGGAGAACGAGGACCTGATCCGCGCGGGCACCAGCAAGTCACGCATTTCTCGACAGGACCGCGTGATCGAGGGGCACGAGCTGGAAGACCGTCAGGGCGTCTTCTACCAGAGCTTCGACTTCCAGGACGATCAGAACGAGAGCATCTTCCAGAACCCGTTCGGGTTCCAGGAGGGCGGGCGTGAGGCGATCTTCACTCTGCCCAACGGCATGCTCGCCTACCTGATCGCCGACGAGAACGACAACCTGGTGCAGGACTCCAACATCCTGCTCGACACGAGCCAGAACAACTTCCGGGCGGTCACCTCCGCGTCGTGCAGCTTCTGCCATGCCTCGGGCTTCATCCCGGTGGTCGACGAGGTTCGTGACATCGTCCGGCAGAACGCGCGCGTCTTGATCGAGGATGGCACGCTCAATCAAGACCAGCTCGAGCAACTCTCGAACGTGTATCTAGCACCGGAGGCGTTCGCCCGTCGCCTAGAGGAAGATTCAGACAACTTCTACCTGAACGCGCTGCGGCGTGCTGACCTGCCGATCAGCGGTGCGGAGCCGATCTCGGCGGTGTTTCAGCGCTTCAATCGAGAACGCATGAGGCTGCGGGATGCCGCGGGCGATCTGGGCCTGACTGCGGAAGAGCTCGACGATGAGCTGAACACGCTGGAGCCGGAGCTCACTGTGTTGAGGCTCGGGTCGATCGATCGCGACGACTTCACCGCGCTCTACGTGGCGAGCCTGTGCACGTTGTCGGGCGTCAACGAAAACCAGCCCGAAGTTGCGGTTTGCGACGAGGCGTTCGCCGCCCTGGACAACTGAACGCGCACGAGGCCCGCAGACACGGCGACAGATTCCGCCGTGCCGGGGCTCGAGTGACCGGTGCGGCGCCCCGCAAGCATAGGGGAACACCATCAGCATGAGCTGAACAGAGTACTGAGTGTAAAAAGAGGCTGGGCCTTCGGGTCCAGGTAGTCAGCCCCGGGTGAGCTTGCCACCTGGGGCTTTCTATCGAGTCGGCTCGGTTACGATCTACACGTCGATGCTGCGGTCGGACATGGCCGCCCAGTCGAGGGATGGGAACGGACGGATCGCGCGATCGCCGGATCATGGCGAGCGGACGCCAGCGATGCTTGCCGCAGCCGTTCATCGAACCGTGCTGCTGCCGACATCGAGCCGCTACGCGTCCTTGCCTCGTTGGCTCGGTTGTCGACCCTTTTTGCGTGCACGGTGCAACTATTGGTGATGATTGTCGTTGTCATCGGCCGGGGCCGCGGATAAGGTCGGACCTGTCGATGGGGCTGCTTGGGGGGATGCCGAGTAGGAGTCATCCCAATGAAGCGGATTGCGTGTTCGCCTTTCCATGCGGTGCCCGTCGAGGCTTCACCGGCACGAGATCGCTCGGATGCGTTCGCCATGCGCTGCGCCCGACGCCCGCGGGCGAGCGGCGGGCATGCACCTCGCTCGGGTGCAGCCCGGCTGCGGGCTGGTCGTGGGGCTTTGCTCGCTGCTGCGTTCGCCACAGCGAGTTGCACGGTCACTTCCGAAGACTTCGCGCCCACATCCCTGGATGACGAGCGCGATCCCTCCGCGTCGGGCGCCGATCCGGGCGCTGCCGGCGATCGCGCCAACTCCAGCGTTCCAACGCCCCTCTCGGGGCTCTCGCCGGTCGTCGAGGCCGGCGAGGAGCTTCCGACGGCGGCTCCGCTCGCCGAGGGCAGCCCAGCGAACGTCAGCGGCGGCACCGCGCCCTCTTCCGAGGATGACGCCCCGAGCGACGACGGGCCTCTGGTGCCCGAGATCACACCCGACGCCGGGAGCGCTCAGGAACAGCCGATCGAGTCGGAGCCGCCGGTCAATGAGCCCCCGGTCGTGCTGCCCGAGCTGTCGCCGCTCGTGGGTTGGGCTGGTTTGCCTGGCCTCGGGCTCGAGACGACGACGGGGGGAGGGGCGACCGCGCCCGTCGTGGCACGAACCGCGGCTGAGCTGGTCGAGCTCGCTGCGCGTCCCGATCCGCTGACGATAGCCCTGGTCGGGACGATCGCCGTCCCCGCGCTGACGCTCGCGTCGAACAAGACGCTCGTCGGCATCGGCAGCGGCGCGACGCTCCTCGGCGGCATCTCCATCCGCGGCACGGTGGATGCGTTCGTCGAGAACGTGATCGTGGCCAACCTGAACGTCGTCGCTGCGACGTCGACCGTCGACGGCGATGGCATTCAAGTACACTACGCACACCACGTGTGGGTCGACCACTGCGCGCTCAGCGACGCCGCCGATGGGCTGCTCGACATCGTGCACGGCTCCGACTTCGTGACGGTGTCGCACTCACGCTTCTTTTACACCGACGCCGCGCCCGATCCGCAGCACCGCTTCGCCGCGCTGATCGGTCACGACATCGCCAACAGCGCCGAGGATCTCGACCGCCTGAACGTCACCTGGCATCACGACGTCTGGGGCGAGGGCGTGACTCGGGCGCTGTCGGGCCGCTTCGGCAATATCCACGTCTTCAACAGCCTGTTCCGCAGCCCGCTGGGCGATACGGCGCTCTCGGCCGGGTTCGCTTCGAGCTGGCTGGTCGAGAACAATCAGTTCGAGGACGTCGCGGCGCCGCACACCATTCTCACCGGCAGTGGTGCCAGCCTCGCGGCGACGGGCAACGTGTACCTGCGGTCTGCCGGCGCGCGTGACTTCACGGCCACTGGTTTCGTGCCCGCCTACGCCTACGACCTCGAGTCACCGATCGAGCTGATCAGGAACGTCGAGGCCGAGGCCGGGCCGCGCTGACAGCTCAAAGCCGCGAGCCCGCTCCCGCTGGAGAGCCGCGCGCGCGCTCGAGCCAGGCGAAGCCGACACCCGTCCCGGACCGGGGCGCCGGCGCGCGCCGTGCAGTGTCGCAGCTCTGCCAGGGGCGGTCGATGGGACAGCCAATGATACACGGAGACCAGCAGCTCGATGCGGGCGGCCCCCCTCGATTTCCGTGCGTGAGCCGCGCGCCGCCCATGGGTGCCTAGGTGGCGACGTCTCCTACCTGGCTCCGCGCGAAACACCCGCGCTCGGCGCGGCGGCGCTCGAGGTCGGTGGCGGCCTGGCAGTGGGCGAAATCGTGCGCCGTAACCTCGGGCGCCAGATACGAGCCGTGGTCGCGACGCTGCGTCGGCGTGGAGCAGAAACATGGCCCGGACCAGGGCAGCTCGTCTTTCGTCTTCTTAGCCCCCGGGGTGTTGCGCCGTACTGCACACGGGGTGGGGTCTCGGGGGGACTTCCACTCGCCTCGAGGGAAAACGCGTCACTCACGGGGGAGGGGCTTTGGGCGTCAAAAACGATGCGCAGTCGGTTCTCGACAGTGCTTGGAACCACTTCCAACTCGGCTCGACAGACTTCGATGACGACCTCCTCCCCTCGATGCTCGACGTTCTGCCGGTCGGCGTATGTGTTGCCGACGGTGGGCTGATCGTCTACGGCAATCGCGCAGCCTCGAGCTTGCTCGAGCGGCGCGTTAAGTCGGGCCTTAAGCTCGAGGTGTTTGTAAAGCGCCACCACATCTATCGCGTGGGAAGCGACGAGCTCTACCCCGTCGACCAGCTGCCCCTGGCTCGAGCGACGAGCGGCGCCAGCTGTTACGCCGACGACCTCGAGGTGCGTCGCGAGGGCCGCAGCGTGCGCTTCGCGATGCGGGCGGCTCCGCTGTGTGATCGCGCTGGGAGCGTCCAGTTCACGGTCGCGACGCTGCACGACAGCGGGACGGCTGTCGAGGGGGGCGACGAGCCACCGCTCACCGTGCCGTCGCCGTCATCACCGCGCGCCTCGGGCCTGGCGCCGGCGATCCATGGCGCCCTGCTCGGGGCTCTGCCCCACGGCGCCTCGAGCAATGGGTCCGCGACGAACGGAGCTTCGCTCAACGGAGCATCGATCGACGCGGGCCTGTCGAATGCGCCGCCGGCGCTGGGGTCGGAGTCGCTCATGCCCGGGAGCGAGGTCCGCGTGGCGCGTAACCTCGAGGCGATCGGCGAGCTCGCTGCGGGCGTTGCGCACGAGATCAACACGCCGATGCAATACATCGGCGACAACACCGCCTTCCTCGACGTCACCGTACGCCGCCTGCTCGACCTGGCAGGCTCGTTCGAGCGCCTGGTCGCCGTCTGCCGCAGCGGACAGCTTCCGTCCGACGAGATCCTCGGCGAATGCGAGCGGGATCTCACGCAGCGGCGGCTCGCGTTCTTGCGCACCCAGGCTCCCGCCGCCATCGAGCAGACGATATCGGGCATCGACCAGGTGCGCTCGATCGTCCAGGCGCTCAAGGAGTTTTCCCACCCGGGCGACGACGAGGCCGTGCCCGTCGACGTCAACCGGCTGATCCGGATGGCGACCACCGTCACCCGCAACGCCTGGCGCTACGCCGCGGAGCTGAGCCTCGAGCTGTGCGAGGATCCGCCCGCGGTGAACGGTTATCCGCAGGAGATCGGGCAGGTGCTCATCAACCTGATCGTCAACGCCGCGCACGCGATCGAGGAGCGCCTCGCGGGGGAGAGCGAGCGCCGGCTCGGCAAGATCGTGGTCCGCACTCGCGCCGTCGGCGACGACGTGGTGATCGAAATCGCCGACGACGGGGCCGGCATCCCGGAGGCTGTGCGCGACCGCATCATGAACCCGTTCTTCACCACCAAGCCGGCAGGCAAGGGCACGGGGCAAGGCTTGGCG
>Ga0247763_1002154_pt1 | contig 10332 bp, 36 predicted proteins | sample UWRJL141409B4_FD_179926 | JGI IMG/M metagenome (GOLD analysis project Ga0247763, IMG submission 179926) | Plant litter microbial communities from Arlington Agricultural Research Station in Wisconsin, United States - UWRJ-L141-409B-4 | ecosystem: Environmental > Terrestrial > Plant litter >... | reverse complement strand
GCGGATGAGGACGGCAGCATGACACGCTCACAAGAAACCAGCGCGCCGCCGTCAATCGCACTCGCGTTGATGGCCGGTGCTCTCGCCCATCGCCGTAGGCATCCGTACTACAAGCCACACGTCGCGCTTGGCTGGGCCAGCGCACCGAGGATCAGCCGGGCGAAAGCAGCGGAAGACCCGCGTTACTACGATGTGACCACCGAGTATTACGCAATCCTCGACCGCCTCACTCGTGGTGAAGTGCCATGACGCTCCGCTCAGTAGAAGCCAGGAAACCTGCGTGCCCCGGTACCGGCAAGCCTGCGGTACGGCCCCCATTCGGCGGCGCTTTGCGTGGCCGCGTGATGTGCCCTCACTGCACGAAGTTCGTCCGCGTCGCCGTGGGCGAGCAAACACCGCGCCATGGGGAGGTGCGCCGTGACTGACTCCCACACCGCCACAAAAGCCTGCGAGCACAACCCGTTCGCGGTCAGCAACACCTTGATCATCGAATCCAATTGGGCAGCCGGAACACGCATTCGATGCACGGTCTGTAGCGGCTGCTCCGAAATCAACCACAAGGGCCAGGTCAAACCACAGACGTGCGCGTGTCACGCAGCACCTGAGGCGCTGGCGGATGAGACGACGCCATGATCGAAACCACGATCATCCCGACTGCCGCGCGCGTGCTCACCGAGGCCGAGCAAGTAGCGAGGCTGAGCGCTCAACGTGCCGCGCTCGTTGCCCGGCTCGCCGCCGCCCGCGAACAGAAGCTCTATCTCGCCATGCGCAACGCCGACGAGGCCCGCGAATGGGCCAACGCCGAGCGTTCGCTGCGGATCGACCTGGAGATCCTGGATGGCGACCTGAAGCACTTTGCAACGCCCAGAGACGAGCGCTACGCCGACGTCCGGGCCCAGATGCTCCATGAGGACCGTACACGCGAAGTCGTCTCTGACGGCTCCGTAAATTGGGAGGCTTTGTGACCACGTTCCCCCTTGCCGACGTAATCCAGTTCCGCCGCGAGAGCGCCGAGACCTCGGGCAAGTACCGTCGAATGAGCGACGCAGAGCTAGACCTAGAGGCGCTGAAACGTGCCCGGGTCGAAGTGCTTCACGACGCCAACACCTCGGCTATGGAGATGTCCCTGGCCCAGCAGCGCATGGACCGCTGCCTGGAGCGTGCCGAGGAGCTGCGCGTGCAGATCCAGGCGGCGGAGTTTCTGCTGGGAGGGCGCTCACGTGGCTGACGAACCCGTGAGCGTCCGCAAGACGCGCCGCTGCATCAACTGCGGCGAACAGTTTGTGCCGTGGGCAAGCGGGCAGCGCTTCTGCGGGAACAACCCAGAGTGCGAGAAGGAAGAGGCCGCGTGCGAACGCGAAGCCTACGAGGAACGGCGCGAGTCAGCGGAGCGTGACGACTATGACCGCTACTAACCAGGCCAATGAACGGAAGAGCCCCTGTTCGCACGGGGTCAACATTCATCACGGGCACATCTGCTTCGATTGCATAGCCGAGGCGCACGCATATCCGGACTCTACGGTCCGCAGCCAATCCGGCCTCACCAAGCGCGAGCTGTTCGCCGCTATGGCGATGCAGGGGTGGTTGTCCGGATGCGCAAACGCCTATCACGAGTTCACAAACTTCGATAACGGTGCCGAGCCCATGGCAGGCGCTTGCGTCAAATTCGCAGACGCTCTTCTGGCCGCACTGGAAACGCCATGAGCAACATGAGCTATTGCCGCTTCCAGAATACGTGCAGTGATCTTGATGATTGCTACGAAAACATGGACGCGGAAAACCTTGGCAAGGAAGAGGCGCAGGCGCGTGCGCGGCTGATAAAGCTCTGCAAGCTCATTGCCGACGACTACGGAGATGAAGTCAATGACTGACCACCGGACCGCACTACGGGAGGTCAAATGATCGGGCTTGCTCGCATGGCGCTACGACTCGCGTGTGACCGCATCTACTGTGACGTCAGCATGGCTGACTGCATCATCCTGAAGGAACGCGGCTACAGCCAGGTACATGATCGCAGCGCCAACGCTGAGTATTACCGGATCATCGACCGCATCACGCGCGGAGAGCAGCCGTGAGCGACAGGAACATTCCCTCAAATCTTGTTCTGTGCCGCGCCGCCGGCTGGCTTGCCGCACCCGAGGGTGAATCGCGCGAATCCACCATCGCGTTGATTAACGATCTCGTCGCATGTGTGAAAGGCGCTCCCGAGACGAAAGCGATTCGCGCCTGCGTGAGCTGCCTGCATAACGACGCAAAGCTATGCGAGGAATGCGCTGCTCCGAAAACAGGATGTTCCGGTTTCGATGCCAACGGGAGCGACGTATGACTTTCGCCTTTGGCCTCTTTTCGAACAAGCCGCCCCGCGTCCAATTGCGGCCGATCCCGAATATCTCGCGGGACCTTCGGGATCACCACTTACTGAGCCGCTGGGACCGTCTGCTGCGCAGGTGGAACCGTGGATGACCAAGACGACGACGGCGGTGCCTGGGCTCACCAAATGGAGCTTGAGCAACGCGAGCGTGAAGAAGCCGCCCTCCGCCGAGGGCGCCGAATGTTGGCTGTGTCGCGAGGTCGGCAGGCCAGGTTCGAAACTGAAATGAAAGCGCTCCAGGAGCGCATAAGGAATCTGCCATGCAAGGTGTAGTGAACGAACGCGGGGCATCCCAGCGAGGGACTCCGAAACTGAAGATCGACGGCACGTGGTACGTCGCCAGCAAACTCAACCTCGATGGCATCCAGAGCGGATCGCAAGTGGAGTTTGAGCCGAGCACATTCCAAGGCCAAAACGGCCCGGTGAAGTGCATCAACAGCATCCGCCCCATCGCGGCCCCCACGAACGGCTACGGCCCAAGCACCACCAAGGTGAACCCGGCCGTGAGCGATGACGCCGAGATGCGCTTCATCTCGAACTGCGTCGGGCAGGCCATCGCGGCCGGCACGATCAAGGAACCGCACGAGATCGCCCGATGGTTCTCGTCCGCGAAGGCCGCCTTGAAAGCGCCGACCGTCGACCCCGAATTTGACGACGACATTAAGTTCTGATCATGAACAAGCCACTCTACGCACTGGTTGAGCAGTACCGCGAGCTGGAACGGCTCGATGTTGAGGATCTGGACGAGCAGATGCTTGCTGACACGCTGGAAGCTCTGCAAGGCGAGATCGACGTAAAGGCGACGAACTGCGCCCTGTTCGCGCGGAACATCGAGACCTTCGCCGATACCGTGGACGCTGCCGCTGCTCAGATGGCTGAGCGTGCGAAGCGGCTGCGCCGGAAGGCAGACGGCATACGCGCGTACTTGCTCAACCAGATGCGTGGAGCTGGCATCTCGAAGATTACGGCCCCGCAGTTCACGATCAGCGTGCGCAAGAATCCGGCGGCGGTGATGGTCAAGCCCGATGCAGCAATCCCGCAAGAATATTGGGTCCAGCCACCAGCGCCGCCTCCTCACCTGGACAAGAAGAAGCTCAAAGACGACCTGAAAGAAGGGGTCGTAATCGACGGCTGCTGGCTGGAGTCCGGCGAGAGATTGGATATCCGCTGATGTGCGCTCATCCGCAATCGTCCCGACGCAGGCAGGTCCAAGTGGTCAACGGCCGTGCCTACGAGACCACCTACTGCTACCCATGCAAGCTTGCGTATCAGCGCATGCGCCGGGCAATCCGGCGCGCGTTCTGGCTGCTAGCTACCCGGAGCTGGGCATGATTACCGAAGAGCGTGCCGAGGCCGCCGTGGAGTACCTGCGCGATACCGCCGATCTCTACGGACAGACCTGCGGTCGAGAGAAGCTCTCCGACCTGTCTCTGAAGCGCATTAAAGCGCTCCAGATGATCTCTGCGCCTCCCGGTTCCGTTGCTGACCGAGAAGCCTTTGCCTATGCGAGCGCCGACTACAAGGCCGCTATGGAAGAAGCGAAGGACGCCACGGCCGAACGCGAGACGGTAAGAGCCAAGCGCCAGGCGGCCGAACTCACAATCGAGGTATGGCGCAGCCAATACAGCGCCCGAAAGGCTGGGATCAACCTGTGATCTGGTCGCGCCACGCCAAGCCCTGGACGAAATGCGAGACCGCTCGGGCCGACCGTATGGCGGTAGAGATCGGCTGCATCTTCTGCTGGCTAGACGAAGGACATCGCGGACCCTGCGATCACCGCCATCACGTGAAGCGGGGAACCACGCGGATGGGGCATTGGTACACCTTGCCTCTTTGCGAGAAGCATCATGCGGCCTGCCACAACGGCACGATCAACAATGCCAGGCAGCTCGACGCGTGGGTAAAGACGCAGCACGCATTGGATCTCAGTGACGAGCTGCCGACGTCGAAGATATTCAAGCGGGAGAGTCTTCTCCCCGAAGCAGAGGTGTCGAAAAGTGTGTGACTGCATCAAGAAAGCCAACAAAGAACTGGCCGCGCACAACACCGCTCTAGAAACCGTGTCGGTGATCGACAAGGATTCCTTCAACAAGAAGGTCCTGCGTACGAAAGAAAAGATCTACTTGCCGACCAAGAAGCTCAACACGAAGGTCAGAGGCAACCCGCTCAAGGTGTTTGTGAATTTCTGCCCCCTATGTGGCGAGGCTGTTAAGTCATGACCACGGCGAGTCACAACAAAAAAGGAACAGCTACATGCTGCTGCTAACAAGGCGTCCGGGTGAAGTCATCGTTTGCGTGCTCGAAGACAAACGCAAGATCGAGTTCTCCATCGAGGGCGTGGACGGCAATCAGGTTCGTGTCGGGGTGGTCGCACCGAAGTCCATAGCCGTGGACCGCTACGAGATCCACAAGCGCAAGTTTGGAGAGCCCGATGGCAAGCAATGAGAAGTGCTTCCACACCGGCGCGAGCGGCTTTGTCCGGCTCGTGAGAGCGTGGCTCTACATGTGGTGGTTGGGCTACCCGAAGTTTCGCTGCGGCAAGTGCGGGAAGGAGTGGCTCACGTGAGCACCGAGGATGTTTCAGGCGAGTGGGTGGCCGGCTACGTCATGGATTTTACTGATGGCGGAGATTCGGAGGCTTGCGTGTTGGCCACGGGGACGCTCGACAAATGCGAGCACTTCCGCAATCTGCTTCCGGGCCTTGCCTATAGCGGCACCCGTCCCGTGAAAGGCGCCCAGTCATTCGTTATGCGCAAGTCTGACTGGGAGAGCTTATGACCACTGACCTAGTCAGTCGGCTGCGCACTGCTGGCGCAACTGGGCTGGACCTATCCCCAGGTGATCCGTTGTGCGCGGAAGCGGCCACCATGATCGAGCAACTGCGCCTGGACCTCGCCCAGCACACCGCCAACACCGACTCCGTCCTGCAGGCCCAGGGCGAGCGGGATGCAGCGATAGAGGACGTGTTCCGCCTCCTGGTCGCCATCCGGCAGTACGTGGCGGCGAGACAGGAAGGTCGAGGCGACCTTGCCGCGCACTGGTGGACGCTGCAGGAGATCGCGAAAGAGCCTGCTGCCGATGTGGGAGCAGACGGTGGCTGAGCACGAGCCTAACACCGGCGCAAGCGACGATTGGTATACGCCGCGCGAGATCTTTTGGGCGCTGGGCGAGTTGTTCGATCTCGACCCATGCTCGCCTGGGCCGGGCCATTGGGTACCAGCAAAGGCGATCTACACGAAGGCCGACGACGGACTGGCGCAGCCGTGGCATGGCTTTGTGTTCATGAACCCACCCTTTGGTGCGCGCAACGGGCATGTGCCATGGCTTAGGAAGTTCCTGGCTCACGCCGACGGTATCGCCATCGTCCGCGCCTACACCTCGTCCGCATGGTTCCACGAGCATGCCGTGAAGGCTGATGCGATGTGCTTCCCGCGCGGCAAGACGAAGTTCATTCGCCCCGATGGGTCCATCGGCAAGGCGCCTGGGCATGGTGTCGTGCTGCTCGGCATGGGCGAACGCGCAGTCACGGCGCTGGAGCAATCGGAGCTGGGGCTGTGCTTGCGATTACATTCCACAAGGGGAGTAGCTCAGAAATGAAGGCGCAGATGACCGTAATCCTTGACGGTCGCGAATATGTTGGCAAGGCCGAGGAAGTGTCGGACGGCGAGCACAAAGCGATGCTGGAGCAGCTTCACGAGTTTGCCAGCAGGGCGGCTTACCTCAGCCTCGATTGCGAGGATGGTACACACATCATTTTCCCGGGCGACGCTGCACGTCGTGCCGTGTGGCTCGTTAGGCCGGTGAGCGAGGTCCCGTGAGCATGAATAGATTCACGCATTGGTTCGCCGCCAGCCTGTTCATCACAGTCGTGACTGCGATGCTGGCCGCCTTCATGGCGCTGCTCGCATGGCTGGGATACTTCGTCGTCACAGAGTTTCCGATGTTTATTGTGATCATCGGCGCCTGTGGGCTGTTCATCGGGAGCACGTACTGGGCGGAGAGCTACATCCGCGAACACGGTTGGCCGTGGAAGCGGAAACATCAGAGCGAGGAAGTGAATCGTGGGTAACACGTGGAGTGTCGACGTATACGGCAAGTGGTTCGGTGAGGACGGCTACAGCTTTCTGCAGGTGTGGCAAGGCGAGTCTGCGGTCGGCGCGCTGCTGGCGATGTGGCGCCATCGGAAAGAGGGCTCCGGCTGTATCCAACTCAACTGGCGCCCGAAGCGCTCCTAGATGGTGAGCACAGTATGAACATCAACCACCACGAAGCGGCGCGTCGGGTCGGATGCAGCCCCGACCACATGCGTAAACTGATGGCTGCTGGCAAGGCGCCTGGCACCAAGGTGGGGCGCGGCTGGATCGTACCCGAAGAGAAACTCCAAGAATGGGTCAATGACCAATGCCACTATACAAGCGAAAAGACAGCCCTTACTGGTGGTGCTCGATTGGCAGCGACACTCGCATCACAACGGGCACAGCGGATCGGGAAGCGGCTGAAGAGTTCGAGCGCGTCCTTACCCAGCGAAAATGGCGTGTCGAGAAGCTCGGCGACCGTGCTGCCGTTGAGTGGACTGAAGTCGCAGAGCGCTGGCTGAATGCGACCGCGAAGCCGAAGAAACGCGACCGGGAACTGCTCAAGTGGCTTGAGCCCCGAATCGGCAATTTCAGTATCTCGGACGTTGCCGACCCTGACGCGCTCGAAGAGCTGCGCAAAGACGGAATTGCAGATGGCTGGAGTCAGTCAACCGTGGATCGCCTGATGGGCACCGTGAGCGCCGTGATTCGCTCGCACGCAATGCACCTTGATCGCGTGCCAGTCATTCCGATGTACCGACCTGGCCTGGATGAGCCGCGATTCCTGACGCCGGCAGAGCTTGACCGCCTGTGCTCGCATCTCCCGATGCATCTTGCGCTCGCGGCCCGGTTTGCCGTCGCGACCCTGCTCCGCATGCGCGCGATGCTGAAATTGGAGTGGAAGCGGATCGATCTGGCGGACGGCAAGGCGTGGGTACCACGGGCACACCAGAAAGCGGCGCGCACGTTCGGGCTACCGCTGACCTCCGAGGCTGTGCGGGTGTTGAGAGGGTTGCGATTCATCAACGGGCCGCATGCCGAGCGTGTGTTCCTGTGGCAGGGCCGGCCCATCGACGACTGCAACACCAAAGCGTTTCAGGACGCCGTGGAGGCCGCCAAACTGGCGCCGCTACGTTGGCACGACCTGCGACACACGGGCGCCTCCTGGGCCGTGCAGAGCGGCGTAACGCTGCCTGAACTCATGCTTCTCGGAGACTGGAAGGACTACCGCAGCGTTCTGCGGTACGCGCACCTCGCGCCCAGTCAGGCGGCAGTAGCAGCTGAACGCACGGCCGAGTGGGCGAGGAAACGAGCGTGAAGGATTTGTACGGCATACAGTACCCAATCGCACCGCTTCGGGCCGGCGCAGGCCGCGTAAGTCCGCGGAAGTACGAATTACGGCAGCGTTCGCAATGCGAAGGTCGAGGGTTCGATCCCCTTCCGCTCCACCAGTCCGCTCAGACACTTACCTCCATTAATGCCGATTTAGCCAGAGCCTCACGTGAAAGAAACGTGAGACCTGTATGGCCGTACGCGTCCGGATCTGACCGGGTGGCCCCATGAGCCTCACCCACGAGCGCGTCCACATCCTGCGCACCGCCAACCTCCCCGACCGGCACTGGGCCCGTATCTGGCGCATGACCGACGGCGGCATTCGTGACGCCCGCGTCGGGGAGACGTGGCGCGACCACCCTACCCCGCCCGACACCAAGCCCCGCGTGAAGCCGGGCAACTGGGGCGACCTATCTCCTGATTCCACACCGGAGCATCCATGAAGTTCCCAGGCACGATCATTGGCATCGACAAAAAAGAAGACGAAGAGAACCAGCGCGAGGACGTACTCGTGGAGCTTACTGCCGCCGAAGCTGACGGCACGGTGGAGCTCGCCTTCGATGACCGCAACGAGCGGTGTTACGTCCGCTTCCGGCTTCAGGACCTGGTGGCGCAGGCGATGGAATTTGGACGGGTATCCGGGTGATGTCCTCCGCTTTCAATGGAGAAGCACCTCGTGGATAGCCCAGAACATCAGGGAATGCTCATGCCCGGAGACATCATAGTTCCCCAGGTGCGAACGCCCGCCCTCTGCCTTGACTACCCGTTGCGCAGGGACTTCCTTGCGCAATTGGTGGTGCCGCAGGACCTGACGGAGCTAGAGGCCAGACGCCTATGCGCGTTCATCGCGACGCTACCGATACCCGACAGCGCAGGAGCAGACCCGAAATGAGGCCGTCCGACATGCATTGGAGCCACATCGACCCGTTTGCCGCATTCGTCATGCATCGCTTCGCCAACAAGCACGTGTGCACCACGTGCCGGGCACCGCCAGGCATGCAATGCCAAAACGTCTTCGATAAGAGCTGGAGGCCGACGCCACACGGCGCCCGCCTTGAGCTTGCCGCCCTGTCGTCACGTCCAACCGTGAACGGTGACGCCAATGGCTGATTTCAGCGCACAGAGCAGTTCGGTGGAATACACCGTCGTATGCAACAAGTTCCTGAGCGATACGGTTAACGAGGTCAACGACTTCATGAAGCGGGGTTGGAAGCCCGTTGGCGGGATTCACTCGTCCTATCAGACGGAGTGGGCACAAGCGCTGATTCGAAGCGCTCACCCCACGCCAGGAGACTCGAATGGCTAACTTCCTCGTGACGCTCCACAGGTTTGCCGATTGGCGGGATCATGCGAAATCGCCGATCAACACCGCGACGGTCGAGGTGACGGAGCGGTACGCGAGGCGCAAACTTCGCCTGCGGAAGAGTGAGCCGCTGGTATTTCGCGGTCTGTGCCTGAAGTGCATCGGCTCGAAGGCTGTGCGCCAGGAGGCTGACCAGCGACGCTGGAGCGAGAAACATCCTCAACCAGGATGTTCCAATGAATAGATTCACGCGGGTGCAACTCCCGCTCACTGGCCGAGCCATAGGGGCGCTGGGGTTCGACCCCCTGGACTGCGGAAGCAGTGCGTGGTTGCGAGGCTACTGCCGGAGTGGGGTAACACCCGTCCGGCAGTTCACGGTTTAACTCAGGATGCTCCGAATGAACCACACCAAGATCGTCCGCTGGCTTGAGTCGCCACAGCGCGGGTATTCGGGGTGGCAGAGGCTGCTGCTCTGGCTGACGAAGCCCTATCGAGGGTGGTTCTGGAAGCGGTACTTCTCCCGTGGCGTCGTCATCACGAGGCACTCATGACAAATCCGAAGAGGTACGACTGGCACGCCGACGGCATGTGGTGCACGGATAGACCCGACCAAGGAAAGTGGGTGAGCTGGGAGGACTACGAAAAGCTGCGCTCCGCTGCCGAACCGACAGCGGAACCGACGGACCTCGCTTTGGTGCAGGAAGCGGCCGAGCTCATTCTTCGGGACGGTTCGATGCGCATGGGTTCGGAAAGATGGCAGGTCGCGCTGTTCGGCCCCAACAACGAAGGATGGCCGCGGCATCCGGACCGCTCGGCCGAACCGGCGGCGAAGCGTGTTTGCCCCGACTCCGAAGACGGCAACCACGTACTGAAGCAGGACGGTCCGTTCAGCGTGGTCTATTGCGACGCCTGCGGGATGAATCGCGGTTACAGGACTCAAGAGCCACCTGAGAAAACCGGATGAAACCCTTCAGACGAACGCTTGGCTGGATGTGGCACTACTGGCGCGGGATGCGGGCCTTGAAGCGCGCAGGACGCCCACGCCCACAACTGCGTCGAAGCGGTGTGCGTCGAGGAGAAGACCGTGGGTGAGTGGCAGCCGATTCGAGACGCTCGATCTGACGCAGGATCAATTCGTTCTGCTTCATGAGAATGGTGCTGTCAGGCTGCTGTATTGGGACTCGCGAGCACGGCACTGGACCTACCCGGATGCGCCCTTCGCTATATACGAGGGCATCGTCCGCGCGCCG
>Ga0247763_1002153_pt1 | contig 10333 bp, 12 predicted proteins | sample UWRJL141409B4_FD_179926 | JGI IMG/M metagenome (GOLD analysis project Ga0247763, IMG submission 179926) | Plant litter microbial communities from Arlington Agricultural Research Station in Wisconsin, United States - UWRJ-L141-409B-4 | ecosystem: Environmental > Terrestrial > Plant litter >... | reverse complement strand
TCTCTCCCAACCTCCGGCTCTCTCCCAACCTCCGGCTCTCTCCCAACCTCCGGCTCTCTCCCGACCTCCGGTGCTCCCCCGACCTCCGGCTCTCTCCCAACCTCCGGCTCTCCCCCGACCTCCGGCTCTCTCCCAACCTCCGGCTCTCTCCCGACCTCCGGTGCTCTCCCGACCTCCGGTGCTCCCCCGACGTCGGGCTCTCTCCAAAATCCCAGCGCTCCTCCGGCCCCCAGCCCTCCCGCCGGTCTTGACGATGAAGAGTTTGCGGAAGAATACGTTCAGAAGGTTAAGACGGGACTGAAGAAGATACGGGCGAAACGAAACCAACGCCAACGGACGCAAGCGACCGGATTCAGTCCAGGCGAACGCCTCCGCAATTTTCGCCTAGCCAAGAATGCGGATCCAGCTGAATTAGAAACGATCCTCCAAGCATGCCAGAAAAACGCAGGTGCTGACAAGTCCCTTGCGAACCTCTATCATCATTACGCGGTGATCCGACGACGGTTTCTCAACCGGAAGCACTCTGAAACAGGTGACGCCCAGAAGGAGTGGGGCCAGATGAGAAAGGAAAGCTTGTGGATTATTACAAGTGCAGTTGTAAACCGCCTTTTCCCATACTGGGGGGCTCCTGCTAGCCTGGTATACAACGCGCTGAGAGGTATGAACGATGATGAATCCGAAGCAGAATACATGTTAACGAGATACAGAAACGGGATTCAAGGGGTCTAATCTATACAGAGGCCGTCAAGATGTCAAGAGCCGAGATCATGGGATTAGCGTCGAGCGTCTAAATAAGATTATCGACGACATCGTACAACGTCTCTTGGACGCCGGAATAAGCCTCACCATCGACAGGGATACACCAGTCATAAATCCAGCTTTCTTTCTTGCCCTGGTCTCCCGCAAAAAGTACGTATGTATCCATCAATTCTGGGACACTGCTAACGAGTTCTAGCTATGCAAGTGTTTGTAGGTCTATCAAACTTGACAAGTTTGCCGTTCTGGGGCTAGATCATGACATCGATAATCTTGCGGGTGGGCTGGTGCAACTTGGAGTTAACGCTGGGCAAGTTCCGCTCTCAAGACTCCTAGATAAAGAGGTCAGCGTGAAAGCAGGAAGGACGCTGAAGAGAACGAAGAAGGGCCTAGAGATTTCCTTCCCAAAAACAAAAGAAGACGGTGCTTCACGAGGTTAGGAAGCGCATCGACTTTTCGAGATGCTAGACTAACATATTTGCCGGTGTACAGATGCTTCTCGCCCCAACATTGAAGGCTTCACGGCAGTGAATCGACCAAGACCCGAGCGTAACTCGCTTCTTCCCCTGCCTCAAAGAAATCTCAACAAAAACGGAGGAGCCAGCGCCGACACACAACCCCCCTCTGGCGCTGCAAAATCCCGCTCAGTATCTGACCTGTCCAGCGAGGATGGTCAGTTCGACGACGATCACTCTGACGAAAACCAGTTGGACGACGATCAACCTGACAATGGCCATTCTGATGACGACGGGTCTGACGGCGATGAACCTGACGATGGCCATTCTGATGACAACAGATGTGACGAGGATCAGTTTCACGAGAACCAGTCTGGCCGTTCAAGTGAGGACCAATTTTATGAGCAAACAGCAGAGGACCCATGCCATAGCGAAAGGGAAAGAGTGCTCGGAGAAAAAGCGTCACGCCAAGAAGTTGGCCCGACCGAAACAGCGGCACAGCCTCGGAAGCGACGAAGACAAGACAGCCGCCGCGGATCTCATGCGGAGGGCTCCCATTTTACGCTCCCTTCACCGCATCGGCTGACCAACGGCGCTGTGGCCGGAGGGGCACATGTACAGGAGACACCACAACCTAGCAATGCTGAGCAGGCGTCATTGCTGCCTGAGACCGAACAAGCCGTACACCACCAGTTCGTGTCGCCTTTCGAAGCACTTGTTGCTGCCGCTGCCTTGGACAACAGCAGTTACGGAGCCGTTGATCCGAACCTCTTATTGGAGCCACCGCTGAACGAGACTTCAGCCCAATCTGCGTCGCTGGTCCACGCAGAACAAAGAGGCGACATTGGCGAATTGCTTCAACCTCAACTTCAGTTTGACACTCCGAATTTTGGGCTTGGGGACAACGAGCAACATTCATATTTTGGTGAAGTTATGCTAAGTCAGCCGCTTGATGACTTCCTTGGAATTCCGCCAGACGCTTCAGAAATCGGCCAGTTTGAACACTCTAGCTTTGATTTTGTTTTGCAAGGTACAGGCATAGATCCGCTGTTTGACATGAGTTTCTCATCTCCGGAATCGAGCCTATAGTTAAGTAGTTACCCCTCCCCCGGCGCCTCCCGTCGGAATGATGCGACGCACAATGCAGTACATACAAAAATCGCGAGGTGCCGCGTCTTTCCTTACGGAAATCTGCTCCCCTTCCTGAAGGAAGATCATGTCCCCCACTTGGCACTCGAATGGAGAGTCTGCTGTTCCTGACTTGAGTGAGCCCGTCGAAAGGGGTTCTTCCGAAACCGTAATCTCAGTTGTGCTTCCCTGGGCGTTTTCAATAACTCCTCCATCATCTCTCCGTTGAGGCCTTCGGACAAATATGAGTGCCACAACCTTGCCCGAATCGCACTCTATGCTACCACCTTGAAGCCAGATTATGTTGCAACTGAATATTTTCTTTTCAATGGTAAAGCCCTTCCCACTAGCCCATTTCTTCATCGTTGAGCCCTTCCTCCCGTTAGTGTTAGGTCATTGTGGTATAGTTTTGCGCTTAACAAACCATATTCTGGTGAAATGCAGTATTTAGGGGTTGAGCCGAGAGGGCGAGGGCCAGATTCGGCAGCCTGTACAAGTCCGTCCTCCCTGGTGCGAGTTCCATATCGTGGGCATTGCAGACAACCAGCTCGGCTTGTTTTCGGATGTCATTCGTGACCCGAAAGGCCATCTCCTGGTATTTAGCCACGGTCTGCACGTCTTCCGTATCGGCGGCCATGATGTCCACGATGTCTGCGGCTCGGATGACAGGCATGTTGACTTGACGGGCTTTTAAGAATCTAAAGAGAATGAAGCACGGGCACAGCGAGAATGGTCCATTCACAAACATTTATAGATGCATGTCCGTAGCCGGATGATGGGCTGTAACGTGCAGCCGCTGCGGGGCCGCCTGGTGGAAATGCTTTGGGCATCTTCGCGGAGTTTTGCTTATCTTATCAAATTCGCTTGCCATCCTGTTGCACGTGAACTCAAGCCTAGGAGATCTCGCCTCCTGATTAGGCGCGCTCGACCACACTGCCAAGAACACGGACCAGTTTTTCGCGCGCGCAAGCGCTTCTTAGCGCTAGTAGCGCCGGCAATCGACCTAACGTAATGGCCTTCGTAGCCCCTGAACCCCGGTGCTCTGCTACGACCTAGGCTTTGACTTCGCGACGACGTGTGACGGGGATTTGCAAGGAGAAAAGCGGTGCGTAGTCGCTCAAGTTGGGGTTCAACTGCCAAGTAACCATAGGGACGGGTAAATTATTCGCAGAATGATGGTATACCAGAAGGGCAAAAGCGTTATGGCATGGAAAAGGACAGCTCTGCTTCCGTTGATGACGGTGATAATGACGATGATAAAGCCAGCTCCATTAGGACATATGGGTCGTCAATTTTCTGCCGAAAGTCATAGCCTTTTGTTGATAGGGGCAGGGGAGGCGTTCATGATTGTGCAGTGCAGTAGGCATGTATAGATCCACCAGTTTCTCACCCCCAAACCACAACACCATACTCAAGCCTGACATCCTTTTGTGACTTAATCAGTAGATAAATAAAATAACGTACTACTGATCTCTCATCCCTCAAGTTGAGGCCCATCTGGGAATTGCGCTTCGCCCAAACCCTCAGATTCACGTTACTGCTATTCCGTCTACAATGTTTTTTCCCATCCGCGCCCTCTGTTTTCATGCGTACCAGCCTCACCTGTGGCCGTGGTGAAATCACTTACTTCCTCTCCCTTTTCCTCTCCCTCTTCCTCTTCCTCTTCCTCTTCCTCTTCCTCTTCCTCTTCCTCTTCCTCTTCCTCTTCCTCCTGGTCCGCAGTTGAGCCGTTCGGCGCGGGTTCTGGCGAGGGAGCTGGCGTGGGAGCTGTTGGGTTCGACTTCTTGTCGTCTTCGTTTGCATCTGTTCCATTGTTGTCTTGAGTCATAGGCGCAGCCAGGGTCGGGACCAGAGTCCGGCCGGGGGGTGGGGCCGGGGCCGGGACTGTGGCTGAGGACCCATTTGACTGATCGTTCGACATCATGGTTCTCTGCGATGCGATTGTGTGTTTTCGGGTTAGAAACCTGATGTGGAATATCAGCTCCGTTGCCTGAAGCCAAGCACTTTCAAGAGTCTCGGGACGCCATACTTGGTGATCGCCGTGCTGTGCCTTGCGGGCGGTCACTCTGTTTGACAGCGTCCGAGACACTTGCAGAACTGCGATTTTGGAACGTCGACCGGTTGTTGACAGTCACAATAGCAAATGCATATGACGACAGTGACTGACATGGAGCTAGACCAGTGACAACGGCTGGCTGGGTTCTGATTCCAGATCAATGGGAAGGTTGGAAGATGAGAAGATCTCGGGGGAGGAACAAGTGGACAGTTTGAAGACCGAGGATCCGGAGCCGGAGCTTTGATACCGGACAGTTTTTGGGTGCTTCTTGTTGGAATGGAGGTGACTCCGGACGGTAAAGGAACGAAACGGGCTGGGCTGTCGGTGATCGAGACGAGGAATTCTGGAGCAGGTGGAGTGGGGGGTGTCAGCCAGTTGAAGTTGGTAGATTGCCGCCTCACTTCGGGTATGGTGCAGTCCTGCCAAGGGAGTCCACGGTGGAGAATGGACTGTCCCCAGAATCGAGAGCCGCAGCTCTGATGTATGTTGGGAGGTGATTTGGAGAAGGAATAAACGGTACGAACAATGTGAACAGATGGGGATTGGGTCTAGCAGGCATGGTTGTTGCGGGGAAGAGCATTTATACCTGTCGTATGGTATTACTGGAGCGGAGGGCATACCAGGCCTCTCTCAACCATGCTAGGCGATTACCTCCTCCCACCTCAAGGTAGGATAAGCGCCTCGTTCATCAAGCCAAGCAGCATCGACACCCCTCCTTTCCCACTCTTCTCGGCGTTTACGAATCAGAATAACGTTGACACCTCGAGTCGCACCCATGCGGCCAGGATCCTGCTAAGCAGCCGGTACAAATACGCATAGATGGGGTCTGAACAAGCCATCTAAAGGACGGGATAGAATTCGATGCGCGGAATGTATTGGTCAATGGCCTATACGTGGGCACCCCGGCGAGGACTGGACCCTGTTCTTCAATGGACCTGTCCCCCGGGGTAACTGTGCATGGTGGCGCGCAGTCGGGCACGGGGCGGCCGGCTTGCTATCGGCGTAAGTCAACGTGGAGTGGTCTTGACGAACCGAGTTGATATGCACAACTTGAGGCTGGATTTCTCACAGGAATTCAACTAGTCCTCGGCGACGAGCCGCCCGGGAATCTCGGTCACCAAAAGGAAGCGCTGCATGATGTGCTGTTCGATTCTGCATGGGCCGCAACCCACGTATCATCTTAGGTTGAAAGAAGACTTGTATAGCCTCGGGTGAAAATGGGTGAAAAATAGGTGAAAAATGGGTGAAAAATGGGTGAAACATGGGTAAAAAATGTGTAAAGAATGGGTTACAAATGGGGTGAGGTGGACCCAAAAGAGGCTAGATCTTCTCTGCACCATCTCCGCACCATCTCCCTATTTTCGTCCCATTTTCTTCCCATTTTCTTCCCACTTTCTTCCCACTTTCTTCCCATTTTTCCCCCCATTTTCTTCCCATTTTCCTCCGAATCATGGCTGCACGCTCACTCACACCTGACCAAGCGATTAAACAGCTCCGTAAGTTCTGCGGCAGGGTCGAATGTAATGGATTGGGAAAGCGCGATAGGGATCAAGTCCAAAAATTCCTGCAGCTCCGCAAATCAGCCCTACCGGAGCCGGAAGAGACTTCCAAAGCAGCCATTTTCCGACGGTTTTTGCACTACGCCGAGACTATTTGCAAGCTTGAAGGTTCCGCGATTTGTGTTGTTGGGCTCGGAAAAACAAGTATTGTGGAAATGAGCAGCGCCAACAGAACACAGTTGCCCTTGCAAATGAAACAGGCAGGGCTGCAATGTCCTGCCTTAAGGTTACTCGTAGAACAGAACAGTCAGGAAGGTCAATCTAGCCATTATTCTAGCAAGCTAACCATTTTGAAGCATCGAGAATTTCACCAGTCGCTGGTCCGGCGCCGCCCGCCCCGGCCCCACACCCAGTCGCCCGTCCGGCGTCGCCCGCTTCGGCCCCACCCCTTCCGGCCGATGTTCCGATCCCTTTTTCAGCCCAACCCCCTCCAGTAGCTATACCCCTCACATATTCCCAACTCTTGGGGTTCTTGCAACAACAAACCCAACCTACCAACCTGACAATGATATGCCCATTGTCTGGACACCCTCTTCCGTACATCGATCTGGGCTTGGATGCTTCTATGGAAGACCATGCGACAATCCAATTCTCTTTCAGGGCGAGCCTTGCATTGATGGAGTATGTTCGCATGTCAACAGCGACGGAAGAAACGGACTGATGGCTGTCGGAGGAAGAGACAACTCTGACCAGTGTCGATATACACAATGTAGAAATCGTTGCCCCGGCCAGTTACCACATTTGACACCGGGATACTATCGACCCTGACGGCTCCCCATGCGCAGTCCTGTTTGACTAGGAGTGCGCGGATAGACGAGTCCGCCTTCTCCAAACTCTTACACACTGCCCACTCCTTGTCGAGTCTGACACTGTATCCTAGCTGTATATCGTTAGCGGGATACATGCCGCGAAGCCAAGCTTGACTTGCTCTCTCTTGTACCGTCGCCTCAAGCTTGGCATCATCATGCGATATCGCCGTAACCTTCACAAGTTGGGGGCCCTCGGCTAGGAGCATTTCCGCCTCAAGCTGTGCCCCATGCTTATTACTTGTTTGATCGGAATCGTTAGGTAGTGTCTGTTGAGAAGACATCCTATAAGCCTTGCTTGCTGCGGCGCACCACTTGTGATGGCTGGCGTGGCGGGATTTGGGATCGAAGGGAGACGTTGGTCGGATCGTGTGCCTTGGAGCAGATCCTCAAGCCAGAGCACTACCCACTATACCGTTCCAGGCAGCTCTTCTGGTGCGGATCCTGTGCTTGGAGTGAGTCAGACGAGAAAACCGAGAGGAGGAATCGAGACTCACGGAGCCAAAGCGGGGTATCCAAGAAGGGAATGCCTAAGCTTCTGTACGTGTGTTGCTGGTGGAGGGCTGTAACGAACAAAGAAAGGCACTTCAGAGAGGGGATCTGCGAGCCCAAAAAACTCCCGTTGTGTTTTAAATATCAGAGTATCTTGGGATCCGATGACGGCATTAAGGGTCGCGTCGGGCGATGGCGCGAAAGCCCAACGGCTGGTGGGGTATTTCGGAAAATCACCCCGATTCCCGTGGTTTACCCGTGAGGCGGGGAAGGGGGCTCGCATCTTTCCCACCGCTCCCAACCCCCGCCCCGAACAAGAGTCACCAAACTTGGTGCTCCTCCAATTAAACTGCAGTTCTGTGCAATGGCCGGCCTTTTTGTGCAATTTTCCTCTCTGACATCGCAGACGAAAACAACGACAAGCGAGAGCGGGGCGGCATACCGAAGTAACGCGCCTGTACCTAGCCACGAATTGCACGCGCACTCCAACGATACCTGGCACGACGGCTACAAAGGCTGCGCCCTGATTTTCGTGGAAGGCCGTGATAGGGCACTCGACTTTGCTCTCATCCACCCTAGGCAAAACAGAATGCCTTCTCTGCCACCGCTTTCCTTCCAACACCCCCGTCACCGCTCCGCAAGAGCCTCATAGCATCTACGAGAGCCAGCCCGTCCCCAACCAATCCCAATGGCCAGGCCGATGACTCGGGCAGGGCCGACACATCGCCACATCCCAAGCTCCTCGCACCCCGACCGAAACACATTGGTCACGTCCTTGGTCCCGGCCATTACGAGCGGGTACCGCGGCTGTCAGCCCGACCTGTTGGCATACCCAAATCGTGGTCATCGCGTACAGGAACACGGTGTTAGTCGGGAGCGGGCGCCGACCTAACCAACCAAGATTGGGTTCAAGAGTCACGGGTTTTCACGGCTTCCTCGACATTACCAACCGCCCTCGAAGTCTCGCTGCCGCCGCTGGCGTGCCCAACTCTTCAACGGCACATAGGATGGTCGAGATCGATGCGATGAGTTGGTCGCGCTCGCGGTGAATTTGGGACTGGACCAGCTGGTCCTTTATAGAAAGAACACTGGGTGAGTTCTCACAATAGCTTCGTGGTTTGCGCATCCAGGTATATGGTCGATTCTGCTCGTGCCCGTCGATAAAGTCGCGCTACAGCGCAGACGGAGAGGACTTCCGGCTCTGGCAATTACTGTCGTCGACATGACAGGCACCGCCTGGGACAAGGGTTGATGAGGCTGTCGACAGTCAGCGTCGCAGCATCGCGGCGGGTGGTCGTCGAATCTCGCTATAGTAAAACTGGGTGAGATCACCGCAAGCCTAGCCTAGACTCCAAGTGCTCCGTCTTCAACGCCCTGACGACCTGCTGTCATGGCCCAGGTCGCGATGACATGGACTGACTCTGGGACCAGGATTTGGCTCGGCCGTCGCGCGATGAACAAGCGGAACGGGGGTATACGGCGTTGATCACCGAGGCGGTACCGCGGATGAGGGATCTGTGTCGATGGGCCGGGCACGGTAGGGGATCGAGGCGGAGGGTGGCGCGGAGCAAGGGAGCGATTGACCGTTGGATTAGGTGGTCAGTGACCCTTCTGTAGCTGTAGGGGCATGATCGCTTCGTTCGGGCTCGCAGGGTGGGTCATGGGCAGGTTGGGTCGCTAGTTCTCGAGCTGGTTCGCCTGGCGCAGGTGCCAGCGACTTGGTCGATTGTGCCTTGGACTCGCAGGCTTCGTTGAAGAGGGCGGTGGATTCCCAGGGCTGCATCCGGTGAGGATCAAGTCGCGCGTCGCTAGCTTGTATGAGATCAGTGTCCGGGACGAGGCACGAGCAGGGAGCCGCGTCACTCACTGGTCGGGACGCATCTTTGGCGGTGTTGGTGGGTGGAGATGCAGCCGGCGCGAGAGGTGTTGCTCAGACAAGGCCATGCACAACGCCATCTAGGGTGCGGTGTCGGATACATTCAGCAGGTGATACTAGGAGGAAGCTGTGCTTCATGAAATCAAGGAGGCGGTCGAATGCCACGTCGTTGCGGTGACGGAGCGGCATGGCATGAGGAGGAGAGCGATGACCGACGATGAACCCCGACGCGCCCACCTCATGCCTCCCCTCTCGTTTTGCATCTCCAGCTGGGGAGTTATCGGGACCAAAACTTGGCACGAGGGACGGAAACTGGACCGCGGAAAGAGCTTGGAGAAAACGCTATGGGTGGCAATAGGTGTACATGTCCATCTCGACCATCAAAGCCGCCGAGCAGAGAAAGAGCTGGCGCATAGTTGCGGTACTCGCTCGTACTGGCCCCGCGATCTCCGGTCTACTCGGGCTGGGATTTTGTGGCTCCGATACCGTGGGCAGGCGTTCGTGTGGGCCGCTCGGCGAATCCACTGCGTACACCGATCGAGCCGTTCGTCGCGGTCCACGACGCGCCGAATGACGCGGTCAGTTACTGTCGAGGATTTGGTGGACGGAGGGTAGCGCGGGACAAGGTGGTGAGCTGTTAACCGGGTTTCAATCACTGTAGCGAGCGTTGTGATCCGTGCGGAACTTTCCGCCCAGCAGCGAGCTAGAGATTTGCGAGTCCCTAACTACTCTTGCCCGACCTAACCTCTGTCGCATCTGAACCGTTACCCCGCATCAGTTCACGCGGCCGCTCCGTCGTCATCCCGCGCACGAGGCTAGTTGCCGCTGGCCCCTCCTATGCGGCAAACCCCGGAACGCACTGCTCCGGCCTCGCTAGCAGCGGCCAACATCTTCCAACCGACTATTGCCCTGCTCGAGAGCGAGCGTCGTTGGCTCGCGCGCAGCATGACGCCCACTGCTGAAGCAGACCCACAGCAAGTTGAACCATGTTGAGCTTGGTCGAGACTCTCTTTCCCGGCGCGCCGCCGAGGCAGGGTCAGCGGATCGGACGACGGATGCGGCAGAGGTCGTCGGGCAGCAATCCCGGCTGAATTGCTCGACGTTTTATTTGCCATGATGATCGAGTACAACCCCCCTTCCTCACACTGTTCACTACAATGACTGACCGCCCGATTCAACAGTCAACCGCTCCCTCTCGATCCCCT
>Ga0247763_1002152_pt1 | contig 10333 bp, 9 predicted proteins | sample UWRJL141409B4_FD_179926 | JGI IMG/M metagenome (GOLD analysis project Ga0247763, IMG submission 179926) | Plant litter microbial communities from Arlington Agricultural Research Station in Wisconsin, United States - UWRJ-L141-409B-4 | ecosystem: Environmental > Terrestrial > Plant litter >... | reverse complement strand
GGGTCTGTCCGTTCGTCCGTCAGCCCATTAGTCACTCAGTCATTCAGTCTCGGTCTAGGGTCAAACGCGGTGGTAATCACATACAAGACAGGGGATGGGAGACAGTATCTTTCCCAATGGTCTGATGAATCATTATATTTTAATATCTGGTCAACCCGTATATTCCCCACCCGTCGAATTGAGTAAACACCTCTTGAACCCCGGCCAGTACCTCGTCTCCGCCCACGTTCGCAAATACGCAATAGCCGCCATCAAACAATAAACCTCCAAAGGCTCTTGGGTGCCGCCAATGCGAATGGAACCAAGCAAGGTTGGTTTATTTTGAGATGACCCGTTACGTCGACACGTGGCGACAAAGGTCCACTCATGGCCTTGGACGATGATGCCGGGAAGCCACTCTGACGGGGTGGTTGCGGGTGCTGTCGGTGCTGCCGCTGTTTCTTCTGGTGGTGCTGCTGGCGGTTGCATCTCTGGAGCCCTCAACACCGAGGAAGCCTCCTCGGCCCTCATCAACATGCGCAGCAACGAGCTCTGCCAAACCCCCATCTGCAGCTGGGCAGTATCGCCCTCAATAAGGGCACGCTTGGTCTCAATAGATACAGCAATGGGAGTTCGTTGCAAGGTTTCGTGACCGGTGTGGTTAATGCGACGACCCAGACGGAGATGGGTTTCGATGGCGACAGCATCAGGGTCGCCTGGGGAAATTTGATCAGGGTTGATGGTTAGACAAAAATCCACCATGCGACTTGGGGCTTTTCGAGGGGCGTAGGCGGCAGCAATTTTGGCAGTGGGACTTGTATCCCGTCAGTTCCAGTCCAGTACATGAATAACAAGGTCCAACTCACCAGTATAAAACATCCACCAAACCAGATTTCCCCTCGGGTCGCAAAACGGCCGCCAACAAGGGGTGGTGCACCTCCATGTTCCAGCATGCCTCATCATGCATTTTGCGCTCGCAGCTCGCCGCCTTGTCGACGAGAGCGACAACTTGGGCAAAGCTCAGGTAGGTCCCCGCGGTGGGGCTAAACCAGGACTCGTCAATAAATGTCCGCTGAGCCTCGGCGGCGACGAACATGGCCTTGTGGGCCTCGGGAACCACCCCCCGACCACGGCCTAATTGTTGTAGTGTCTTGACTACCTCGGCGAGGCTAGGGGGGAGGTCGACGTCGCGAAATCGGGCGCGGTCAAATCCATCTTCTAGCAATTGCATGCGTGCGAGTTGTTTCCGTGGGGATGAGGTGCGGGAGGCTTCGGATGTTGTTCGATCGGAGGATGTGAGGGATGAGGAGGTAAGGGTGCGGGTGCGAGTTGGTCTGGGGGTTGCGTCGAGGTCGAGAACATGGTGTTGGTCGAGACAGCCATCGGAATCGCGACGCAGACGTTTGGCGGGGGTTTGCGACATGGACATGGTGGAGTCGGTTGGGGCTGGAGTGGGGTGCGTCGCGGTCGCTGCACATGCATCAATTGACGTGGTCGATCTGCGTCGCTTCCGGGACACGCTATCGTCGTGCACCGAATCGAGCCACTGGAGGATAATGGCCCGCCGTGTCATTTGCGCGTAGAGGGAGCGCGTTGCGGCTGTCGCGCGACATTCTCATGGTTGATGGTTTAGATGGTGGGATGCATCGTCGTCATATGTCAAATGTGTGAAATGCTCAAAAATGCCGTCCGCACGGACCACGTCCATTGCCCCAACAACACCCCGCGAGCTTGGCGATAATTGGCTCGCATGCTTGGCAGTAAGCTTGTTTCAACTCCGCGACGAAGAAAGCGACGTTCGGCAATGACGCCGTCGTCACTGGGGAGGAAGAAAAAAAAAGGAAAAAAAAGCGAGGCCTCCAAGGCGCACTCGCCTGCAGGGCGAGGAAAAATACATGCGGCATTAGAACCCCTAAACCCCTGTGCTGTCGCCTTTTCACCCGACGTAAGGCAGTCATCGGAGGCCTGGTCGCCATTGATCGCCGTGGCCAGCCTCCTCCGGCTAATTGATCCATGGCATGTACTCGGCACTGCTCATGCACTCCCGCGAATTCATCGCGTCTGCGCCGTAATGTCAATGGACGCGTCAAATGCAATAAAAGGGGTACAAGCACACAGGCAGGCAATTGGCGAGCGTGTCTGGTGAGGGAGAGATGTGGCATGGGGACTTGAAGGGGGACTAGTATCAGCATCAGCATGCCTGTACCCGAACCGAAACAAGATCAGGGAACGGGTTAAAAAATGTCGAGATATGCATGGGAATTCATCAAATGAATATATCCCAGACGTGATCGCTTGGTGTAATAGACTAAAGGTTATCTAGAGGGTACCTATTTCTAAATTTGCCAAGAGTTGAGAACAGTAAACATAAAAGATCAGGTAACCATTACCTGATTTGGTGTGCAAGTATTGACGCCGAAGTCCCTTGTTTTCTCACATGTCCCCAATGCACTGAATCTAACCAAACTCCAGCCCCGTACCCCTAACCCAGCTCCAGGCTTCTTAATCAACCCCCGTAACTAGACTAGACACCCCTTTTACCAGAATAAACACCGGCAGTTCAAACCAAACCAACTGCACCCATCAGGGGCCGTCCACCGCAATCAACTATCGGTGCTTGCCAATCCTTCATCTCGTTCCAAGCCGTTTTAATCTTGGTATGGCGTCGTTTTTGCTCTTCCCTTGCCAGAGCCTAAATTCTCCCCTCCTCATCAGCCAAGTCCTCCTCTTTCTTTCTGCCCAACCCCAACCCCAACTCATCCTCAAGGGCCTCTCCTTCGTCATGGAGGCTAGCCGAGCCGTCAGAAATTTGACCTGCACCCCCGCCAGGAGTAATCCCCGGAGCAGCAGTTGGGTTGTTAGAGGCAACGGATAAACCCTCCACCATGCCCCAGAGCGATTGGATCGTGGGTTGGTCCACGTCGGATTTGGAAATATGGGTGGTGATGGCTGGGGTATCTTGGGGGGCTTGCAGCGCGGTCTTGTGTTGGTTTCCGTTGAAGATTGCTTGATCGACATTTTGATTATCACCGGGGCTGTCTTTGCCTTCTTCCTCTTCCTCGCATTCTTCTCCCTCTTCTTCCTCTTCTTCCGCTTCAGGGGTATAAGTAGAAGCAGCAGAAGACGGCGCATGCCCATGTTCATCGCCTGTAGATCCTGTAGCTTTGGCCACGTGCAGCTGGGTTTGCTGGTCGGTGTTTTTGTCTTTTCCGTTTTCATTGGAGCCTGCGGGTTGTGGCGTATCCATAACAGTTGAGTTATCGTCAGGTGAACCGTCAAGTGCACCGTTGGCTGTATGTGGAGCACACCCAGGTGCAGGTGAAGCGTCGCGTGACCCGTCCGGTGAAACGTCACCAGCGTTGTTGATGATGTCAACTCCCCCCTCCTCCTCCTTTTCCTCCGCCCTCGCTTGCTGATACTCGCCCACCCACTTTGCAAAAGTGCTGTTCAAATAACCCTTGAATCTTCCCGGGTCATCCCACGATGGTAGCCATGCTTCTTCTTCTTCTTCTTCTTCTTCTTCTTCTTCTTCTTCTTCTTCTTCTTCTTCTTCTTCTTCTTCTTCTTCTTCTTCTTCTTCTTCTTCTTCTTCTTCTTCTTCTTCTTCTTCTTGGTCTTCTTCTGCATCTGCATCACCTGCGCTCATCAAAAACTCGAGTGCTTCACCATGGGGATCGAGTTTTTCAAGGGTAGAAAGAGCGGCATGGCTAGGGTCTGTTTGGCGGAGATGCGCAGCTTTGCGATGAATTTGGCGAGCGCGCAGTGCTCGGTCTACGGGGGGTGGCATTTGTGGTGCCGCACAAATGAGGGGTGTAGATGGTGAAGAAAAAAAAAGCTAACAAAAGATGTCGACGTTTCTTTTATGTTGAGAAGTTTGTTATGAGCACGTGTCCTCATAGTGACGCGTACAAAAAGCAAGATGCTAGGTGGCGCTGGAAGCGAAAATTAAAAGTTGACTGTTAAGCTATCGCTCTGCGTTTTCGCGCCATTCCACGTGCATTTAAAAGCTATCTACCTGCCCACTTATCTATATAGCCTCGCGCAAGAAAAGAACAAAAAATAGGCCTAAGGGCAAGAACCCTCAGAACCCTCAAAAACAGCAAAGACTCTCAACGCATATACATGTGCACCTCGGCCGGGGTTTGGTATGTGTCAACAGTAGCTTGATGTTCTCAAAGCCCTCCAAAAACAAACCCACATTTCTCTTTATCGCCTCTCTTTTCCACCCTGCTCGTTCACAGATGCTACAATTCCGTCTATTTTTCCATTTCTGTGTCCATGTTATGAAGCCGCCCGATTCTCTCCGTTTTGGTCGGTTCCCGCAAGATTGTTGAAAACCGCGGTGAATTGTCCAGTTCAACAGTTGAGTTTCCCCGTCCAACTATTGATAACAGTGCCAATATTGCCCATGCTGTGATAGGAACAAGGAGCCATTTTTGATGTTGACGAGATTCGATGCCCGCCTAAAGTACCTAGACACCTATCTCTCTAAGAGCAGGTCCAGTCCCCAAAACAACTGAACCACCATTCCGTCCCAAATTATTTTGAGTCTCAGGCGTCTGGTAACCATGCGGCGTAGACTCGGGCTGATTCCCGACTTGGCATCGGCAGGCATGTTGATTGTCCCCCCCAGTCACTGCCTTGGTGGCGGGCCGACGATGAACTCGGCTTGACGCAAAGGCATCTTCCAGCATCCATAACAGCACGCCTACGCCTATAATTTCTGGGTAGGTTAGAATAACTTTGATAGTAGTCGTGAGCATAGCTTGGAGTAACGACTGAGCGGCGGGGTTGATGGCGATGTTGACTCCGAGGAGGAGGAGGACGAGGAAGGACATGGCGGCGGTGCGGCTCCGTTGATGAATTGGAGGGAATACTGGGGTTTGAGTATGAGGAGGATAGCTTGAGATCAAATGTTAATGGATGCTGGACGGTGAGGAGGCGGATGATGATAATAATCAAGACAGATAAGATGGTCTGATGATGCGTTGACTTGATAGATGGTGGTGACCAGGTTGTCAATGGTAAAGGCACTTTGATCTCGAGGCACATTAGGGTACAAGTGCCAAATAGTTATTGCAACAGAGGAGATCAAGATGGACATACGTGTAATGGGGCCAGATGACACGCAGGCGAAACCCCGCCGCAGCGTCTGCGCAGCGCCGGGGGCAGCAGTGACGCAATAGGTTGGCACACGCATAAAAGCCGCTGTAGGTAGTTGGCGCCCGCAGGGGGGTTTTCCCTTCTGCAAGAATCAGTCACTGTAACGAAGTGGAATCTGCTTTATCAACTCATCGCTAGTGAATCACCTGTGTATCGTAGCAGCATCGGGCTCTTCCTTGATCACCCTAGTAGCTTATTACAATACGACAACCCTCTGCCCTTTTATACCCATCCGGGGTGAGACATGAATATAACAAACCCTTTTATCCACATATCCAGTAGATTCCAGCTGCTGTGTGTCACTTGTTTTCTTTGTGTTGATTCTAACCATGCCGCAACTCACAACTAGGCTTGCCCTGCCTGGGTGCCAGATACGTGGCGGACTAACCTGTCATATTCCACGGATATTTCGTTAGCTAAAAGAGCGGCCAACCTCTTCTCGTCCAGCAGCTTCCAAAGTGCAAAGCCAGGGGGTTTCACACCTACGTTATACCTTTGTTACTATTCTAGTGACTGATGACCTCCGTGTTGTGCGAGATGCCAGGGAGTGGTTTTTTCTTTATTGGAAAAAGCAGTTTACTCTTCTACGGTCTAGGGGTTTCCAAAGAGAAATGTCAGTGTTGCATATCCTGCATCCAGTTCGGCATGGGATCACCATCCACGCGGCCTGCACTAGATCCAGTCCTAGTTTCGCAACAGCCTATATCTATGTCCATGTACTTCAACTCCCATCTCCAGCTTCCATTCCATCTTTTTATTTTCCATCTCCCAGAGTTGCCATGCTCAGAGGACGTTGCTTGATAACCCGGGTTGGTCCAGCAGTTGCTTCAGAACGCAAACTGCACTAGAGTCGACCATCTCGTCGTCGCGGGTAATATGGACAGTATCGGCGGTGATGGCGACAGTACCGCTGGAGACACTGGGGGATAGCTCGTTTTTGCTTCTATAATGTGCGACGAATCTGGGCACACAAAATTGCCTTTTTTACCAGCTCTGGCCCAGGTGTGGGTGCACGGGCAACCCCCACTGCCACCTCCATATCATTTGTCGAGAACTGCATATTGTCCAATCGAGGCAGTGCTTGGAGCCCGGTAGCACTTCAAGCTGCAAGCTGGCGGAGTCTGACCAATGGATTTGACCAATGGACTCCTTTGTCCACCCGTATCTAACCACATGATCCTGGTCCCGTGACAATCCCACTCGTGAATTTTCTTCACGGAGCCTCGTGAGAAACTTCATGGTGTGCCTAAACCTCTAGGGCTCATACCGTTTCACGTCCTATCTGCAGTGTGGTCTCAAGAACCAGGAAAACCAGACAAGACCTACACCACAATGGGAAAGAGACGCTCTACTCGCAACAAGTGCATACCAGAAGTTTGGTACTGCTGTAACTGCGGTGACGGGCCGTTGGGTTACCACACCTCGCCCGCTTGTACCAACTCACTTTGCCCGGATCGCTTCCACTGGCGATGCGACCAGTGCATCATTCACGACTCCAATGGTCGCCAGGTCATTTTGGCCGAGTCTGAGCGGTTTTTGAACAATAAGAACGCCAACGACTCCAGGCGTGTTCCGCCCTTACCTACCTCTCCGCCAACCACTAAGCCACCCCCCACTGTGTCGGGCGGTGCGACCCGGGCTACAACTCTTCCCGGACACAGCTCGGACTCCCACGCCCCGACTATCAAGCCACCTCCCACGGTGTCGGGCGGTGCAACCACCACTCTTCCCGACTCCGGGTACGGCTCGGCCTCCTATGCCCTAACTACTAATGATGCGGGTCCGGATGATACTGCGTCGGTCAACACCGATAGCCTATCGCTAGAGCTGCCAGAAGACCGAGTAGAAGTCTATGTAAAGGCTTTTGCGAAGCATCTTTGCGACGATACCGACGTAAAAACACCTAACCCGCAGCTTATCGCGTGCCTCCCGGATTTGCTTCGGATCTTCGCTCTCCGGATGACGACCGAAGGAGACTCAATCGAGAGCCGGACGGCAGGGTTGTTTGTGAGGCAGAATAAAATGTAAGCGCCGCAGCACCCATTACGTGGTGGTGCACGCATTTCCTCCTTTTGTTCTAACGAGTCCCAAGTCGAATTTCCAAAGCTTTCTTGGCTGGCGTAGCAGTAAAAAGTCAAGACCCAGACGCACCCGAACCCGCAGAATCTTCCAATGCAGATGGCAGTTTCGCCTCTGGAAGCAGCCGACCCATAGCACCGTGGGTGGGCATCCCGGGTGTTCCGGTCAAAGACCTAGTATCCCACTGGCTGGTCGACATGCAAGAGGTTCCGCTGGACAATCCTGATTTGGACGACTTGGACGCTGTCCAGGAGCGGAAGGACATGGACGAAAGAATCGACCTGAGCGAGATGGATATGAGCCGAATCAATCACGTCCTGACCACAACTTCCTACACCTGGCTAAAGAGCGCTGTGCAGAGCCGGGCGCTCCTCGATTATACCAGGGCCAGCACCCTAATCTCGCTCCGTCGCACTCTTGCATCGGTGTTTACCAGACCAAGGGGCAACCGGGCGCTTCAGAAGCACTCGGTCGTGGTGAAAATGTCCTGGGATCCGTGTCATTTCATCCAAGAACAAGGATACGGAGGAAGCGACTGCCTCCTTACTGCGCTGACCCTGACTTGCACGGATGACGAGACCAACACACAGCTTCTCTCCTGTATCCAGTACGTACGGCAGACCTGGCCGCTGATTGGGGAAGCAGTTGTATCGGGATTGCTGGAAGCCATCACCTCAGCGAGGACTATAAGCGACCCCAAAGCCAGGTCTAGGGTCATACACAGTAAAGCCCCAACCAGCCAGACCCCTGCATCTCCACTGGGACATGTTTACTGATTCTCCAGCAGAAACTCTGTTTGATGGAACAGAAATCGGCATTCAGGTTGCTGAGGAAGGTTTACTCAAGGTGACCTGTGCCGGATTATTCGACTCACTGAGCGAGACCACTGAGGTCTTAGCCTGGCTGGGCGCGGCTCTCCGAGAGTCCTCCCACCCTGAAATGATAAGCCACAGCCTAGCAAAGTTCTCACTAGCGGGAAAAGAAAAGATCGAGCAAGAGCCACTGTGCCTGAAACTGGATTTTGGGGAAGCGGAAGAAGAGCTGCTTGTGGGTGAGCTCGACAAGCTTACCATCAACGAAGGTGGTTGCTGTTGGAAGCGTCTTTTCAAGAACCCCGTAGTGGCGAAGGGTTTTCCCATCCCAATGCGACCAGATGGACTCGCAGGTTTGGAGATATCGCTCGACGCAATGGCGCTCCTAGTCAATGCCCCCCGCCTGACCGTGCTCAACCATCGAGCCGTGTTGAAGGGACACAATGCGGCGACTGTCCTGACAGACAGGTCCCGAGGCTCGGTGATGCGGTGGCACGTCATATGCAATGAAGATGGAAGCCGTCTGCCGTTTTCAGACCCCCGTATCAGGACCAGCTTTCCGATGAATGAAGAAGGGCGCGACGACCTGGAGAGAATTCAAGATGCGCGGCACATTCTGGGATGGTCACCCAGTGTTTGGTACAATATTGGTAAGTACCCGCTCCGACTCCGAGTCTCCCCCCCCCCCCCCACGTGGGCTAATAGCGGCGGCGGCTGCCATACAGGCTCACCGCTCGCGAATTACGATATTGGCTGGTCAAGCCCTGGCTTCGCCGGACCGGGCTGTGCACTGGAGAAAATCATCATCTCCGGTGGCCCGGGATTTCTGACTGCTAGTGCCGAGTTATCCCTCGGCCGCAAGGACAAGTCGCCGCGTATCAAAAGGGAAATGCCGGGACATTTCGACTCTCTGGGCATGCTTTCGACTTCTTTTGTTGTCTTTTACGACATTCGGGACCACCGAGCCTGGTTATCCAACGGGCTACACGCCCTCCTGCATCTAGTTCGGGCGTCTCTCAAGCACGACCAGAAAGGCGAGCTGGCAGCCGAATGCCTGTTCAGGGCCTCAGATTTGCGTGAAGATGCAGACCCATCCAATCCGCATGCTGCCGCCAACTTCTTGCGGAATCAGGAAAACCTAGAACTGCCCATATTTCGGGGCTCGGACGAAGTTCGAGTCGAGGTGGCTACGAGCGGTGGAGTTGCCACGAAAACGGAGTACAGGTCAACAAGTCGTGTGCTGCTCATGGATCGAATCAACTACTTGGCCTCCGTCCTGGAGGAACTCATTGGCCATCAAGCGAGCGTCAATGGGTTCGCTGGGGGTGTTGCCCTCAAGCTGCCTCGGGAGAAGTTGGAGGGGTTTCGATTCATGGACATCGCCGCGCGACGAGTGGGAACTCCCCGCGTTGTGCGTCTTGATGCACTCGGCGGCAGCGCCGGAAAGACCTGGATCGACTTTATCCATTCTATCAAGGCCGTCACGCTGTTTGGTGAAGGCTTCGGCGAGCTCATGGAACCTGCTCCCAACTCGTCAAACGTGTGCCCTGAGTGGAGGACGCTGCCGAAGAAACGTGACCATCTTGCTGTCAGCTCATTCGACCTGTCCAAAATACTGCGGCAAGAAGGTGATGCAGAGGCTTGCCCTCCTAAGCTCGCACCCGGCGTCTTTTGGCAGCCAACAACTGCGCTATTTGAGCCCTGTGTATGCCAAGACCGGAAGCGCAAGTCCTGCGATCCAGTTCAAGCCTTGCTCTCGGAGTCGTGGTTCAAACGCGCCGCCAAGAAGTCAAGCCCGACAATGAAACTCTATGACATGATTGGCGAAACGAGCGCCATCGTGTTCGGTCGCAGCAGCATCCTATCGTATCTGAGGCGGCCGGGTCGAAGCGAACCTTGATCCGGGGGGGTGGCGTTACCGATGCAGTTATAAATGTGTTCCCAAGACTAAAAAGAGACCCTAGATTCACATGCGATGTTTTATAAGATTGGGGCTCCTTTGAACCGCCAGGGAGCTGCCAGGTGCTCCGAATTGCCTTTCTAGGAATTGAATTCAGAACATGAAGCCTGCGGGCTGCCAACGCGTGACAGACCGTTTGCGTGCATCCCGCTAGGTAATTATTACAGTGAATTGAACCTCATGTCAGTACGGTCGTAGGTGTGGGACGGGATTGGCCGCTGCCAGTTGCTTAGTTGTCTGTACAGCCAGGGGTAGCTTTTGCCGTAGGTCTTCGTTCCGTCACGCATTTCTAACCACATCCACATCTACCATAGGAGAGCGATGGCCAGCCTAGGAATCC
>Ga0247763_1002151_pt1 | contig 10334 bp, 6 predicted proteins | sample UWRJL141409B4_FD_179926 | JGI IMG/M metagenome (GOLD analysis project Ga0247763, IMG submission 179926) | Plant litter microbial communities from Arlington Agricultural Research Station in Wisconsin, United States - UWRJ-L141-409B-4 | ecosystem: Environmental > Terrestrial > Plant litter >... | reverse complement strand
CCTAACCCTTGTTCCCCCCGCTGAGCTGTTGACTTGGCGCTGCGATCAGCCCAAGTGTCCTTTGCAGCGAAGCGCTCTCACGCAGGATACCTGTGTAGTTGGTGCATTTCACCAGGAACCAGAAGCCAGAGGCGCTTGTTCACATCAGTAAGTAATATGCTGTGTACCTACGTTTCCACCGAGAGTGTCTCACATCCACATTCGGCGCGGACGTCAGCCAACCTCCAGTTTGGCTTGCATCACTGTCTACCACGCAGATCGCTCTACGTACAATAAGGCATCCACGGGCTTTCCAATCCCCGCAATTGGATCTTGCCTTTGCTCGGTCACCAGGACGGCGGCCATCAGGCCTCACCCGGAAGCCAAGTGTAGGTACTGAGGATTTGCACAACATGTTGGCTTTGTCCAGGTCGAGGCCTTCTTGGTCATCGGGAAGGCGTTTCAAAATGGCTAACAGCGAATATAAATACAGTCATATCCATGGCCTTGAAAAATTGTATGTTCCTTTGTATCGAGGACCGTGAGGCTAGAGATGCAGCCAATGTGGCGCGAAAATGGCTTGGGAAACCAGCAAGCTGCCTAGGTCGTCACCCAGAAGATCTCAGACATTACATGTATGTGGAGGAAGATATCACTGTGTCAAGGAGGCGTGAAAGTGGCAGAACTTGCCTAGTATTTCTTTTCTTGCCTCTCTTCACTTGGCCTCATCGCAGGCAGTCGAGTCGCACCATCTCCCATTCCCTTTTCTAAAGTCAAGTGAAACCTGGAACCACCCCATCATCAATGTTTTTCCGAAAACCCGACTGGTACTGATCATACATCTACTGTCACAGGTTGGTCACAACAATAGTCGGTCGATCAACGGGCTCCAGGAAGAATGTAATCTCACCTGGCGCCTGGTTAGGTTGAGTTTGCGCTAGTCTCGGAGCCGTTCAAATCGTCGTTCTAGAAATCTGGGCCACCGATCCTCGCCGATCAACCGGTCCGGCAGTTGGGCTTTTCAACGGTGCCCTCAGCGCCTGGTGTCGTGTAGCGTATCTCCACCTTTATCGATTTGTCTGAGCTCCGCTACTTCGTACTGAGGCCCTTGATCTTCACGAGATCGAAAAGCCGCCAGCCTGTCTGTCGTTGGGGGGTCCCACTGCCCCCAGTGATGTCAGCTTCATCAAAAAAAAGGGGGGGGGAGAAGGGAAAAGGTTTGCCAGATTGTGTTTGCACAACAACTGATTTCGGCTACTGGGAACACGAGCTGCACATGCTATGCTGGCACATTTTACCAGGTTGTGCAATTCAATCTGCAATCAAGTTTACAGCCAACCTGCAAGCGCCGCCTTGATACCTAAGAGCCTTGTGGTGCCTTGCAGACTGACCCGCTGCCCTGCAGCTATGCCATGGTTGTCAAAAATCCTTCTGAATTATTATTCTTGGGGCGAGTGGCAGATTCCTTTCTTTTGCAGCGCAGCGCATGTTGGGTCCGACATTAGCCTCATGGTCGATCGTGGCCGGCAGCATTTCAAGGCGCCACGCGGCCAAGAGACGATGCTCACAGCGAATCCCCATGTGCCGTTTCTGCCGCAGTCGTACCTACCCGGATATCCACCATCGTGCTATTTTTTCAGCCCATTTTCCTGGTTGGCATGAGCGAGATGTTGTTTTTAGATGTCGGGGCATTGCGTGATAGTCGTCGGTGACGTTGTAGTTCCATTATCCCAAACATTGATAGAAGATGGTCATGAAAGAGAACAAAGTCAATTTTAATGCCGACTTCAAAAGCGGAGTATCTCAGAAGAAAAGAACCCAGGTGTAGCTTCCTCAACGCCGCCAAATCCAAGTCCTCACCCAAATGTGTATTGCGCCTCAGTGCGCCTCTGCGAATAAGAAGCGGTACTAAGCATACTGTGTACAGAACACTGCTCATCGTAAATCCCAACATCATAAACCAAGTCCATGGCAGATCCCACGCACGTCGACATCTCAAAAACTCGCCCCTGCGAGTCGCCTATTCGGAAATATGTACAGAGAAATTAATGTTTGGGATGGTTGAGCGTTTGTCGCTTCCGTCAAATCCACATTGCCGAACCCATTGGTTTCGACTCAGCAAAGAAGTTGGTAAAAAGTGCTTGAATCTCCCCAAGGTAGACATCCGCACTGAATTTGTAAAGCCCCAATACCGCCAGCTCCTTCTCCTCGGCATCAATGTCGTTCAGCTTCTCCTTGACGCCATATTCCTCGGCAATCTCCGTTACCTGTGCCAATTCTGGCCCAAAGGGATGCTGGGCTTGCGAGAAGTCCTTCTTGTGGTTTACCTGTGGCTGCGCCGGCTGCGTAGATGGGATGAAAGAGCCCGAGGCCTTCGTCCTGTGTTGAGGCGGCGTAGAACTTTGTGATGTTGCGGTGGTGCTTGTGCTGCTGGAAGAAGAGCGGGAAAAGGTGAAGCTGCCTTTTGTTGATAATGAGTGCTGTGACTGCTCCGATACGCGCGAGTTAGATCGCTGCCTCCCCACTAGGCTGTCGTATGACTTCTTGGTGTGGAAAACTGCACGTTGAGGCACCACAGGCGCCTCGGGCTCAGATGGCGGCTTTGTCTTCAATTCGGGAAGTGTGAAATACTGAGAGAGATGGTTTGGCTGCTTCGTCTCGGGTAAGAGTGACCTCTTAGGCGGTGATTCGACATCTGGACTTGTTGGTGGGGTCGAGGCAGTTGTTGGCGCACTGTCAGATAGCTCATCATCAGACCTATGAGAAAATGCAGTGGAACTGGCGGTTTTGGGATAAATGTCGGGAGCATTATATGACAACATGTTCGTCGTGTGAATGAGCTCGACGGGTGCCGAAATCTTATGACGAATCGACCCAGTGGCACCATTGCCTCGCTGCATACCCTCCTGGACGTCGGACTTAAGGCTCTGCTTGACCCGGCGGGTTGTGAAAGCCCTCGCGATCGACATTTTGGCGAGTGATACCTCAGATGAAAAGCTTTGGTTGTCGAGGGTCCTGGTTAGAGGAGTTGCTGACCAGCTGCCGCGTGGATCGGTGCTGAGGAGATTGCTGGCCGCGTCTGCCGTTCTAGCACAGTTGACTGAGAAGTTTGTAGGCTTGAACACCGAGACTTCACAGAAATATTAAGGGATCAAAGCCCTTTGTGGTGCGGGGAATGGAAAGACGGGACAGGTTGCATTCAAAGGGGATCAAAGCACTAGATCCCGAGTCCTATGACCGGGCGTGGGTGCGACGTTGTCTTTTGCGAGCATCCACCCGTGTGCCCGTTCGCTTCGGTGGAAAGTTACTAGGTCGAAAGGAAGATGTTAAAAGTTGGATACTCGACGGTGGTGCCTCGTAATCAACTCGGTGGTCAGATGGAGAATCGAATAAACTTGTCAAGTACTGTACTGAGACAGGAAAAGATCGAAGGTGGCGATGACGGTGGATCCAGTCCGTTAATTTTGTGATTGTTTGGGCACCTGGGACAACTGGCACAAGGGAACTGAAAAATCAGGTAGGGAGCGTAGGCGTTGCGCAGAACTGGTGGGGAAAACGTGTGCCTGACGACGGGAGGGAAGGTGAGAAAGGTATATAATGAATGTGGATGTATGTTCGAGTCAAATGAAGGTCGACAAGACGCGCTCTCGGAGTTCAACACCCACGAGACCCGCAAAGGAGAGTGTCGAAGTCGCGGAGCAAGAGAAAAGGGAATTTAGTGTGAGGGAGGGACAACAATAAAAGCCAGACGAAGGTTGAGAACTGGTGGGTGGTTAAGGAACCTCTCCCGTGCAGGGCAACCTATCTAAAAGGGAGGGAGCGCTGGACAAGCCCTGGTAGTCAAAGCCACACAGTACAGCTACCTGTCCCAACAGCTGGGTAGGCGTTGGGTGCTGGTACCGGTACACACTCCAGGAGGACCCACACCCATTGGCCCGGCAGAAGGATGGCCTGCTGAATTTAGGACGGTGATTTGCAGAAAATGGCGCCGTTCCCTGGAGCTTGCCCACTCTAAATCCCGCCTTGACAGGGCCTGCTGGTTGGCTGTTTCATCTCAATCCATGCTCCAACCAATGGGCTTTCGAGTCCCCTTGCAGAATCGGCAGCCATGCTCCTGGCCCCTTTTCCAGCGTGGAACCCAACGGTCAGCGACCTAACTAACTCCCAGAAGCGAGCTGCCCGATCATAGGACGCGGACCTGGAGCCGTTCAGCCAAGTTTTGCGGCGAGGCGGCCGTCTTTACTTCGTACAGGCAGCCGCAACTAGGACAGGAGACGGATAAAGTGAATGCCGGCTCGTGGCGTCTGTCAAAAGACATCGAGCTGCGCCGCCGAAACACTGTCGACCCAACCGCCAACAGGATCGCCTGTCGGCGGCAGTCACTGTATTTCTGATAGGATAGTCAACAGACAGGTGGTGTGCCACAGGTCATTCACAAGCAAGCGCGCGTGGGGCGTTATGCGCCCTGCAGACCCCGCCAGTGGTGTCTTTTGGGCTCCATCACCATTGAGGGGGATTGCGTTCGAGCCCCTCTTGAGAAAGCATCGATGTCTTTCTATTGAGTTACGGAGCACGCTACACGTGTACATGTATTTTGAAATCGGCATTCGACGTACGTACGCTTGGGCCGCTTTGGAGAGAATGTTTCACGGGCGGCAGGCGATTTGCACAGACGGGATGAAAACTTGAAACGACAAGGGAATGAGGTCTCTCATTGGCCAACTTTCCACTACACCAGCAGCGGATGTGAAACCAAAATTCAAGCCACGATCATCCTTCTGCTGCTTGATCGCGGCGGTCACGAACTTTCTGGAAATTCAACATTCTAATGCGTTGATATGCCAGTGACATCCACCAGTAGACCTGCTCTGGTTGCCGAGCCCGAGCACATTTCCGACGCATAACATCTTCAAATAGGTTTGTGGAGTGTGTGTTGTGAGACCTAGTCTGGAGGTAGCTGTTTTCTCTCGCTCTCCGAGCGAATGTTTTACTATGATTTATAGTTACAAGGGTAGATGCCTGTGACAGAGGCTGAGAAGAAGATTTCGGTAGCATTTTTGCTATTACGCTGTTGGGGCGGTAGATATCGTCACATGACTATCTCATTTGATTCCACGCAACGGACAGAGACACTTAATTTCCTCCCTCATTATCGGAACTTGGAACAACGCGATGTTATGTATGTAGTGTGCACTCTACACTCATCATGCACGGTTGACAACACTTGACTAGAACGGAAAGTCAACACGGAAGATACCCATGGGGAGATCGGAGCCAAGTGCCCCACTCTCAAAATGCGCAATGCTTTTCTGGGGAATCCTGGAGCTTCCATCACAAAAGAGACGGGATGACCAGTGGGTCCATTGCGTGGCGGAGGCTTCGCTCTGCGGCTCAGGCGCATGAGGCATAACTCAGAGACGGTTCCAGACTGGCCTTGACGCCTTGTTGATCCTCGGACATTTTCGAGCATTTTGAGATGATCTACGACACAGAGTGGGCGCACATGTCCAAGGCCCAATCATGATGAGAATTTCGGGATATCTTGAATTCGCTGGGGAGAGTGTAGGGATAGTTGTTCTTAGTCTTCATTTTCATCCATGGAGTGAACGTTCCGGTCCACCTCGCTATCCACCTCGTCATCTTCTCCCTCGTCTTCATCAGAATCACTGCTGCTCTCATCGTCTGCCACACCAACAAGACGATCCTCAACTGCCGGTTCCGCGCTGAGGTTGCTCGGCATCTTCTGAGCAAAGAACTTACGGACACCCGCGTTTGTGCTAGTGTCCCAGATGGAGACTGCTCCCTTGCTTCCGGCAACAGCGAGCCTAAAAGCGACCTCGGGGTCGGGTCCAAATGACGCCGAGAAGACCCTGCCAACGTCAAAGTCCCGGGACACAACGAGCGTGGGGCCCTGGGGACCGATGTTCCAAAGTTTTACCGTCTTGTCTGTGGATCCAGTAGCCATGAACCCCGGAATTACCGCATTTAGGTCAAAAGAAGAAACTGACTCATCGTGTGCCTGAAGCGTCCACACGGCCTTGCTCGCAGAGGGATCTTTGGTGGCTTTTCGGGCGTCGTGATAATGCACAACTCCGTTCTCTGTGGACACGAAGAAATAGTTTGCATCATGCGGATCCCATCTTACGTTCTCGACGTCGCTCTCTACACCAATCCTGTTTGGCAGCTCGGTAGGCGCCCGCATGTCTGCAATGGCAACCGTCCGGTCGTAGCTACCAGTCAACAGCACCGTAGTTTCGAGTTGATTCCACGCCAGCGAGCAGACCTTGTCGGTGTGGTAGGAGTACGACTTTGCGCACTTGGCTGTGTGCAGATCCCACAGCTTGACCGTCTTGTCTGCCGAGGCCGAGGCGAGGAGATTCCGGTGTTTTCTGTTCGCAGCTAGAGCCAGCACCGCGTCGATATGGTATTCGTCGTTAGCCCTCTTGGACTTCTTTTTCTTTTTCTTTTTCTTTTTTTCTTCCTCAGTATTCCCCCCCTGGCCCAGAATTGTGTTCGGATACATGCAGTCTACAGTGTCCAGGTCCCAGATCTCGATATCTGGGTCAAAAGTTCCAACTGCGACGAAGTTTGCTGCCGCGTCTTTCTCGACGCCCAATTTCCCGACCGAAATGTCGAGCCATTCAACGCAGAGGGGTATTGCAGGGAGCATGATATCGTGGTGGACGTAGAGGTTGTTGGCTTCGTCTTCGTACACGTAGACTTCCAGGTGTGCCAATTCGTCCTCAATTTTTGCAGCCAAAAGAAGATTGTCGGTTGCCAAGATTTGCAGATCTTCCCGCTCCTCTTCATCTTCCTCATCACCATCCTTCATTGTGATGTACGGGTCATCATTGTTGGATTCGTAGTAAGCCAGAGACTTGACGTTGCCAAACATACCCATCTGCTGACCCTCGCCTGTCTCTGTATTGTTGTCATCATCGTCATAGTGCTCCAGATCGTACTCCTTGAGGTCGTCGTCGATTTCAATCCTGTCACACAGCGTTGGGAAGTTGCTTGACCGAGAGGGGATGGACGCGACATACTCATCTGCGACAGCAGTCGCTGGTGGCTTTTCCTTCTTGGGCGACTTTTTGGTGTCCTTGCTCGACTCAGCCTCCTCGCCCTGCGCTTCCTCGAGGTCCTCTTTTGCGTCATCTAGCTGCAGCTTCGCTAGATTTGCGATGCGCTCGAATTCCTCCTCGTCAAAGTTGTATTTCGTCGGGAAAGGTGCCGCAAACCCTCGCGGCACCCACGTTGTAGATGTGATCATGGACATGGATTTGTACGATGGATATGACCACCAAGCTATGTCTTGAAAATACTCAACTGGCACAAAACGTGTCCGTCGTTTTCTTTCGTCCTGATTTTGGAATTTTCAATGTCCTGGGGAAACTTTTTTTTTGGCGGGGCTTATCTTATCGTGGCTTGCGTGCTGTGGGCTCGTTGTTTTTCTTGGAGCTAACTATTGACACGGGTGGCCCAAACCTGGCAATCATCGGAGGGGACACTGAAAGCGAAGGCCAGTTCGCGACCTCAACTAATTATCATTGAAAGCCCGCGCAACTATGGGTTATGGAAACGAAGACGACCGTTCCAATAAGCGGCGGAAGCTGGATTTCAACCCATTGCGCTCTGACGACCGTTTTGGCGATCTGCCCTCGCGCCCACAGAATCGGGGCTTCAGGGGGCCGAATGGGAGCAACGGCGGCTTTAACTCGCGGAGCTCAACTCCCCGCGCCGGCTCGAAACTTGCGGGCGCATCCACTCCAAACTGGCGAGGTTCAGATGGCCCGCGAGCTGGCGAAGATGACCAAGAAGCTTCGACTGCGCTTGATCGCGATTGGTACGGCGGAGATGATGACCTCGGTGGCCACACTTTTGGAGATGACTCCCATAACCCTTTCGGCGATGAGAGCGCCTGGGCCGCGCAGGAGCGCGAGGCTGCAATGGTGGAAAAGAAGATCGGGCAGTTCTCGCGCGGCATGAACGCGAGACAAATCCAAAAACAGAAGGATGTCGACGCTTGGGAGACCAACCGTATGCTCACTTCAGGTGTCGCACAGAGGAGGGACATGGGCCAAGACTTCGAGGACGATCAAGAGGCTACACGTGTGCATCTTTTGGTACACGATCTCCGGCCCCCCTTCCTCGATGGGCGGACTGTCTTCACGAAGCAGTTGGATCCCATACCTGCTGTGCGAGATGCCCAGAGCGACATGGCTGTCTTCAGCAGGAAAGGCAGCAAAGTCGTGAGGGAAAGGCGGCAACAGAGAGAACGTGCTAGGCAGGCACAGCAAGCTACCAACGTGGCGGGAACAGTGCTTGGGAACTTGATGGGGGTCAGAGAAGAGGACACCGACAGCGCCCTCCCCATCGCTATCGAAGATGATTCCAAGACTCGGAAACAGAACAAGTTCAGTGAACACATGAAGCAGTCCGAAGGCGCCAGCAGCTTCAGCCAGAGCAAAACCCTGAAGGAACAACGCGAGTTTCTTCCCGCCTTCGCCGTTCGGGAGGATCTGCTTCGTGTCATTCGTGATAACCAAGTAGTGATCGTGGTAGGAGAAACGGGATCAGGCAAAACAACACAGCTCACGCAATTTCTGTACGAGGATGGCTATGGTAAAACCGGCATGATCGCCTGCACGCAACCGAGGAGAGTAGCAGCCATGAGTGTTGCGAAGCGGGTCGCCGAGGAGATGGAAGTGAAGCTTGGAAGCACGGTTGGCTATGCTATTCGCTTTGAGGATTGTACCAGCGATGAAACCGTGATCAAGTACATGACAGACGGAATTCTGCTCCGAGAATCGCTCAACGAACCAGATCTCGACCGTTACTCATGCGTCATCATGGATGAGGCGCACGAGAGAGCTTTGAATACTGACGTACTGATGGGTTTGTTCAAAAAAATCCTACAAAGGCGCCGCGATCTCAAACTAATCGTCACGTCGGCTACCATGAACGCAAAGAGATTTTCTGACTTCTACGGCGGAGCCCCGGAGTTTACGATCCCTGGGCGAACGTTTCCTGTGGACGTCATGTTCCATCGATCGCCCGTTGAAGACTACGTGGACCAAGCCGTTCAACAAGTCCTAGCGATTCACGTTGGAAAACCAGCCGGAGACATCCTCGTCTTCATGACGGGCCAGGAGGATATTGAAGTGACATGTGAGTTGGTCCGAGAGCGACTTGATGCTCTGAACGACCCCCCGAAACTCAGCATCCTCCCCATTTACAGCCAAATGCCGGCAGATCTGCAAGCAAAAATCTTTGATCGCGCTCCTCCAGGAGTTCGGAAATGTATCGTGGCCACGAACATTGCCGAAACCAGCTTGACAGTGGACGGCATCATGTACGTGGTAGATGCAGGCTACTCGAAACTCAAGGTATACAACCCTCGGATGGGTATGGATACCCTCCAGATCACGCCAATCTCGCAAGCAAACGCGAATCAGCGTTCTGGTCGCGCCGGGCGAACAGGACCGGGTCAGGCATACCGCCTGTTCACCGAAAAGGCATACAAAGACGAGATGTACATTCAAACGATACCCGAGATTCAGAGGACAAATCTCAGCAATACGGTCCTGCTTCTCAAATCCCTTGGTGTCAAAGACCTGCTGGACTTTGATTTCATGGACCCTCCGCCACAAGACACCATAACCACGTCTCTCTTTGACCTGTGGGCGTTGGGTGCACTAGACAATCTGGGCGAGCTAACTGACCTTGGGCGCAAGATGAACGCCTTCCCGATGGATCCGTCGCTCGCCAAGCTCCTGATCATGTCTGAAAAGTATGGCTGTAGCGAGGAAATGGTGACGATTGTTTCGATGTTATCAGTCCCCAACGTCTTTTACCGGCCCAAGGAGCGACAAGAGGAATCTGATGCGGCGAGAGAGAAATTCTTTGTGCCCGAGTCGGACCATCTCACGTACCTGCATGTTTACACGCAGTGGAAGGCAAATGGCTACAGCGACGGTTGGTGCACGCGACACTTTTTGCATTCCAAGTCACTGCGGCGGGCCAAGGAAGTGCGGGACCAGCTGCTTGACATTATGAAGTTGCAGAATATGGAGATGATCAGTTCGGGTACGGACTGGGATGTGATTCGGAAGTGCATCTGCTCTGGGTACTACCACCAAGCGGCAAAGGTCAAGGGCATTGGAGAGTATATCAACCTCCGGACCAGCGTTACGGTGCAGCTCCATCCAACCAGTGCTCTCTACGGACTGGGATTCTTGCCAGACTATGTCGTGTACCACGAGCTGATCTTGACGTCCAAGGAGTACATGTCGACGGTCACGTCGGTGGATCCTCATTGGCTTGCCGACCTGGGCGGTGTTTTCTACTCGGTGAAA
>Ga0247763_1002147_pt1 | contig 10364 bp, 6 predicted proteins | sample UWRJL141409B4_FD_179926 | JGI IMG/M metagenome (GOLD analysis project Ga0247763, IMG submission 179926) | Plant litter microbial communities from Arlington Agricultural Research Station in Wisconsin, United States - UWRJ-L141-409B-4 | ecosystem: Environmental > Terrestrial > Plant litter >... | reverse complement strand
GGTATGTTCAAACTTCCAGGCGCAGTCCAGGACTTTCCCATCTGACACGTACAAGATGGACACGGGAAGCGGCAAGACCCAGGTGGCTGTCCTGAGGATCAAGGAAGAGCTAGCTCGCAGCGAAAAAAGAGTGTGGTTCCTAGCTCCGACTGTGGCACTTGCAGACCAGCAACACGGTGTCCTGCAGGCTCAGATCGCCGGCTTGCAGTCCAGGCTGATATGCGGTTCCGACAATGTCGAAGCGTGGTCGGATCAGGACATCTGGGATGCCGCCTTATACAACATTCGAGTTGTAGTCTCCACGTTTCAAATCTTGTTCGATGCTGTTAGCCATGGTTTTGTCCGCCTTGACTCACTGAGTCTCATTGTTATCGACGAGGCACACCACTGCGTCAAGAAACAGTCGATCGCGCGGCTGATGCGGGAGCTTTACGGGCGGGACAGAGAGAGAGGACTCGATGTGCCTCATATCATGGGTCTAACGGCAAGCCCCCTCATGAGAAGCAACTTTGACGACCTCTACACCCTAGAAAATACACTGGGGGCCATTTGCAAATCACCCCAAAGGCACAGAAAGGAGCTTATGGCCAAAGTCAACCGTCCTCAGATGTACACGGTCCGTTACCCTGAGCCCCTGGATCCCGCTGTCGCCAGCACACTTCCCCCGACCCGTAGCATGGCTAATCTCAGCCGTGTCTTCCGGGAGCTTGACATTAAGCAAGATCCCGAGGTCGTGCACTTGCGAGCCGAGAAGACGGAGCGGAGCAGAGCCAGGTTGAGGAAAATTATACAAACGCATTCCACCTACTGCCGCAACCGAGTCAAGTCCTTCTGCAATTTGGCCACGGCGATATACGCCGAGCTTGGCCCTTGGGCTGCCGATTACTACATCCACAAGGTCATCCAGCGCTTTCTCGCAAGCTACACTGCGCCGGCTGATGATCTGCTGGCGGAACTGAGCGAAGAAACCAAGAAATACCTTGCCGAAGCCTTCCAGAGGGTTGACGCTCGACCTCCACCTCCAGTACCTGGGGAGCTGTCACCGAAGGCTGAGAAGTTGGTTGAAGTTATCCATGGTCACAGACAGAAGGACGCAGTCGGTATTGTTTTCGTCAAGGAACGAGCAACGGTTGCGGTTCTCACGCATCTCCTGTCTGTCCACCCCTTAACCGCCGATCGCTACCGGGTCGGTTCAATGGTGGGAACCTCGACAAGGCTGGGGAGGCAACAGGATTTCCTGGGCCTCACTTGCAAAGAAGATATTTACAGCCTCCAAGATTTTCGCGTTGGGAAAACAAACCTCTTAGTCGCCACCAATGTTCTAGAGGAAGGCATTGATGTCCCTGAGTGTAATCTTGTCGTCTGCTTTGATGAACCAAAGTCGCCAAAATCTTTTATCCAGCGCAGGGGCCGAGCAAGGATGTCGAGTTCTTACCTGTACCTCGTGATCCCGGAAACATCTTCCAAAACAGCAGATGCATGGAAGGCTTTTGAGGAAGAGATGAAGCGCCTGTACGAAGACGATATGCGGAGCAAGAAGGCCGTCGAAGAGCTTGAAAAACTCGAGAATTCCGACTACCCCGTTCTCGAGGATGAGATAACCGGCGCTCGTCTCACAATCGATGATGCAAAACGCCATTTGGAGCATTTCTGTACAACACTATCCAGCCAAAGGTTTATCGACTCGAGCCCTTACTATATTATCGAGTCGATAGACGGGAAGCCAGTGAATCCAGATGAGTCCTGCCTGCTCAAAGCAGCAGTTCACCTCCCACCGTTTTTGGTCCCGGAACTGCGTCGATTCGAAAGCCTTCAGTCATGGTACTCCCAGGAGTACGCCATGAAAGATGCCGCCTTTCAAGCCTACAGTAAGCTGCGCGAAGTCGGTCTGGTAAATCGAAACCTGCTCCCTGTGCACATGTCGGATTTGGTTCTAGGACCCGAGGCTCGAGATGGAATAGCCGAGGTCAGCGAGCAGATGAACCCTTGGATCGATATCTCGCAAAAGTGGCAGCGAGCCGATGGCAGTTTGTTTCACCGTCGACTGAGCCTCTCCAACCAAGTCGGGTCAATGTCTGTCGACATAGACGTGGTTCTTCCGGCCGAGATTCCTCATATGGAACCATTCACGGTCTACTGGGATGCTTTATCTAAGTGGGAGGTTACCATGAGCGCATCTCATCGACAGACCAAGATGACTGATAGCCACGTTGATCACACCTACACGCTTCTGTCCATGGCTTTCGGGCACCGTGGAGGTTGGACCAATGCCGAGAAACAGTACCCTCTTCGCGTTATCTCGATTGGCCGAGATGTCAGTCTTGATGATATTTCGGCGCTGGAGTTTGACCCCGAGTCGATGGAAGGCACCGGGCGCGGCCAGCTCGTCAGGGACTTCACGAATTCGAACCACCCATACATTTACCAGGAGTGGCTGCCGAATCGACCCCCACTCGAGTTGGTTAGGCGGCTATATAAGCCGAAGCCGCCAGTCTCGGTGCCTGAGGCCAACCCGGCCGATATCCCCTATGTCGTTGTCCGAGACTGGCCCAAGAGGATAGGATCCTTCCGCCCGATTGAGCCATCGACACAGGCGTCAGAGAGTCGTGCTCGACCGTACCATCGCATTCACCCTGCGGAATTGGTGAAGGCTGATAGTATACCCGCAGTATACGCGCACGTCGGAATGCTCATTCCGGCTATTGCTCATGCCTTGGAGACTCACATGGTTGCTTCTGATCTGATGAGAGGCCCACTGGAGAGCGTTGATATTGGTGAGCTCTCACTGGTACTTACGGCAATCACCGCTACCTCTGCCCGCGGGCCGACTGATTACGAAAGGGTCGAATTCCTTGGTGATTCGATTCTGAAATTCTACACGACCATTAACGTGTCAGCGAAATGTGAGCTGTTCCCCTCCGTGATAACTGTGAGCTATCGCTGATGAGGCTTCTGCATCCAGTCTTGATATTTCCGGAAGGCTGTCTTTCTCGGTACAAGGACCTGATTGTTTCCAACTCGCGGCTGTTCCGAGCAGCTACCGAGTTTGGGCTCGACAGATATATCATCACAAAAATGTATTCAGTGCAGAAGCCGGTCTATGTTGAGGATCTGGTCGAAATCAGCCCGATCGACCAGATGAAGAAGCGGCGAAAACTATCTACCAAGACAGTGGCTGACGTGGTCGAGTCCCTCATTGGCATTTCTTATATCGACGGGGGACTGGACAAGGCACTGGCCTGTACTTCCCTGCTTCTCCCCGACAAGAAAATGAAGTGGCAAAGCATCGACAACTGCCGACGGATCCTGTTCAATAATGCACCGGACAACATGGGAATACCCCTTACAATGCGGCGAGTCGAAGAGCTCATTGGCTACACGTTCAAGAAGAAGTCGCTCCTTGTGGAGGCTCTAACCCATGGCTCGTACAACGTACCCGGTGTTGTTGCTTGTCTTGATCGCCTCGAGTTTCTGGGCGATGCTCTTCTCGACTACGTGGTCGTTACTGCTCTTTTTGATACCCCTGGGCTCAAAAATTCGGACATGCATCTGCTCAAGACGGCTCTGGTGAATGCTGACATCCTTGGCTTCTTGGTCATGGAGTGGGTGGTTGAGGAAGAGCGGGCAGAGATCGAGGTTCTCACGGCCGCCGGCGAGCCGATCGTCGATGAGGACACCACAGAAGTGAGGAACAGGGAAGGTACTCAGGTCCGGATGAAGTCTGTAATGGTTAAGCATGCACTGTGGTCCTTCCTGCGCCATCTCTCGCCGGACATGGGCGTTGTTCAGCAAGCCACGCAGAAACGGCACAAAATGATGCGTGACGAGATCATCAAGATGCTCAGGACAGGAAGCCATTACCCATGGGCTCTTTTGGCCAAACTTCAGGTGCAAAAGTTTTACTCGGACGTTTTCGAGAGCATCCTCGGCGCCGTGTGGGTAGACTCGGGCAATATGGAGGAGTGTAAGGCGATTGTACGGAGGGCGGGAATACTGCCGCTGATGGAAAGACTGCTTGCGGACCGAGTGCATATTGTACACCCGAAGGAGGAACTCGGAAGGCTGGCGGTGAGCGAGAAGGTTGAGTACGTTGTTGAGGTACAGAACGAGGGCGATGAGGCTGAGAAGGAGATTGTGTGCCGCGTGACTGTCGGTGGAAGATGCCTGGCCGAGGTCAAGGGAGGGACCACCAGGGAGGAGGCAAGGACCAGGGCGGCCGAGGTGGCATGCATGGTGATGAAGGGGACCTGGGTGGGAGACATGGAAAGTTAGGGTACACTTCCTGGTTCTAGACTCTTGAGTACTACCCCCCTACCGCTTGGCTATTTGAGCTTTCATGCGGAGAGTACTTGGAATGAAACACAATCCTGCCCTTGAAAAAATTGTAGCTTGGGACTTTATGGGCATCTAGCAGGAGGTTTGTGCAATATTCAAACAGCTGCCTACTCGTTGGCGAGGCATTACAAGCTCTGGCCAATACTTGGGCCCTAGCTTTCAAATTCGAGGCCCCAAAAGTCCACATTGAAGCATTTCACTATTCTCGTTCATCGAGGTCTTTTGAATTTTCCTCATCGAGCTTTTGGCAACAGAAGAAACGACCTGGTGGGTAGGCTTTTGGGCTGTCGGAGGGTTCTCACGGCTGCCAGATAGAAGGCGTGGATTCCATGATCGGGGAGTTGTTGGTGTCAGTGGCGTAAAAAAAGGGGTAAAATAGGGTTAGGGTCGCGCCCCCTGTTGGCTGCCAAGACTGCTTGACTGCCTCAGGTTCTTGGCACAGGTCCCCGGCTGACGTCGGGGGATGGTCGGACCATCACCAGTTGAATGGGCTCTCGACTACAGCTGCATGATTGCGCATCGCACCACACGCGCCCCAAGATGTTTCGCACTAGCAGCGCAGCTCGCGGCCATCGGATGAGCGCGTAACCATGTCGCCCGACGGATTCTCGGCCAATTCGTCGACAAACATACGCGTGTTTGTGCATTGGCAGGACCACATCGTCTTCGCCGGCGACGACGTCAAATGCACAATCACCTTTCGGAATGTCGCCCGCCCCCCACAACCAAACCTGCCTCCGAAACTCCAACCCCTCTCGTCGTCCTCGTTGTCCCCCTCGAGACAATCCAGCGCCGATGGCCGTCCCCGCCAACCCTCCCCTCTCTCGCCGGCCGCTACCCGTGACCGCGCAAAGAACAATGTCGGTCTCTTGCCCCCGCCTGCTGCCCGAAGCCACCGGTCTACCCTCTCCTTGAGCGTCCCCTCGGCCGCCTCCCGCGCTCGCGCCGGGTCCATCCCCTGGTCTCCACCGGCCAACCTCGGCACCGTAAGATCCTCTCGTAACGGCGGACATAAGCGTTCCGTCTCGATTGTCTCTATCGGTTCCGTCAGTACCGTCGATGATGCTAAGAGCGATTCCTCAACCGCAACCAAGACGCAGCGCTCTATTAGGGGCCATGCCCGCGCTTCCAGTTTGCAAATCGTGCCCCGCGGCTTGCCCCTCTCTAGCCCGCGCTCCGGTCAGTTGTCTCTTGAGAAACGTGTCAGGCTAAGGTTGCTAACACGGCGCCGCTAGCTACCCATCCACTAAAACCACCCTCGGCCCAGTCCTCCCCATTGTTCCATGCCTCATACCCTCCCGAACGATCCATTGGTGGCCGCCTCTCGGGCACCGCTACTGCACCCGCCACGCCCGCCCTCGGAACGGGGCGGTTATCTCCTCTCAGCGGACCCGCGTCAATGCCTGACTTCAGATTTCCCATGGCCGAGTCTCCTGCCTCGGTAGGCCCAAGCAAAACCATCGACGACACTCTCATGAGCCCAACTAGCGTCACTAGCGAGGTGCATAACTTCCCGATTCGGTCGAGAGATCCCGTCCCGACGATCAATGAGCACAGTGCCGCGCCCTCGGCACGCGTGCTTTCGACGACAAGCGTTGCCGGTACACCTCGAAGTAGCGGTGAGTTTTACTCGTTGAGTAACAACTCATCCGAGACGTTGGCCTCCGAGTACATCACACAGCAGCCGCTGCGCACCCAGGCCCGGTCACAACCACATAACAGGCGGACGTCAGGCCTGGCGACGTCAAACGCGGCGAGGATGCTGCCGGAAGCGCTCATGATGGGCTATGCTCAGATTCAGGGATCCTTTGTCCTGGATGGTTCATTGGTCAACCTGGCACCTTTTGAACAGGTGAAACGAAAAGCTGTTGTTGGCGGCCAGGGAGGCGGTGTTATCGGCGTTGAGACGGCCAAGAGGGATAGTGGTCTTCTAAGGGGGTTCGGGTGGGGAAATATTACCAGCTCCATCAGTGAGATATTAGGAGGGGGCGAGTTGAGCACCATTAAAGAGATGAGGGGGATTGCGAGCTCAAAATCGGTACCGCTGTTATCGACACCACAGTCTATCCTTTTCGTCGACTTGCAACTTGCGCCAGGCGAGTCGAAAACATACGAATACTCGTTCAAATTACCAAAAGGCTTACCCCCGACACATCGGGGCAAGGTAGTGAAGATATCTTACAGTCTCGTGATTGGGACGCAAAGGCCTGGCGGTGCCAAAGAGCAGCAGGTCAAGTCGGTCGAGGTACCCTTTCGGGTACTCGGAAGCGTCAACAGCCATGGCGAAATTCTAGGTCATGACCTTATGTCGCCATATATTATCCTCCGGGACCAAGCCCACGTTCGAAGCGTCGATTCTCGTTCCCGTCAGAATCCAGACACCCAGGAAAAAAGCGGTCAGGAGAATAGGCCGGGGCCTCCTGCTACTCTAAACAGCTTTCTCTCGTACCTCGATGAGCTCCTGGCCCGACCTCAGGATGGCCCTCACGGGAGCCTACTTAGCCCTAGTGCTGCTCCCCCTTCCCGCCGCCAATCAACGTACTCGAACGACCCAATGTCACCACAAAGCCCATACTCTCCTAGCTTCACAACAGCAAAGGAAGCCATCGACATGGCCATTATGCGCGCCAACCTAATTCGCGCCGGCCAGCAGTCCGCCAATCGTTTTGAGATTGCCCGGAACGGCCACCGCGTCGGTGTTGTGATGCTAGCACGGCCAGCCTACCGCCTCGGCGAAGTAGTCACTCTCGCTATCGACTTCAGCGGAGGCGAGATACCCTGCTACGCCGTGCACTTTGGCCTCGAGACCTCGGAACGCGTCGATGCGAGTCTTGCCCTCCGAAGTGAGGCGAGCGTTCACCGCGTTACCAGAAAGGTGCTGGCTAGTGCGAGCGAAGCTGCGCTGTATGCGAGGCGAGTGGTGTTCTGCCCGACTATCCCAACGACGGCCACGCCTGAATTTGTCACCAGCGGGGTAAGTCTCGAGTGGAAGATACGGATCGAGTTTGTTGTCCCGGTTGTGGAGGGTGAGGACAGCCAGGAAGAGCGGGATGAGGGAAGTGAGGGGGACGAGAGCGAGGGTGGTCGTGGAAGTGATCGGACGAAATCACCTCGGCCAAGGAGTCCTCACCCACAGACTGGGCATCCCCTACTGGAAGAGTTGTCCAGGGATGATAGGGGTGGCCTGGTGCTGGTGGCAGCTGAGAATCTGATATGCGAAAGCTTCGAGGTGGCGGTTCCGCTTCGTGTTTATGGCGCTGTATGTAACGGGTTAGAGAGGCTAGAGAGAGATGAGGCGGAGGAGGGGTTGGTTGTTTGACCGTGCTGTGATCCAGCTGGTTGGCTGATGAGAGCCCAGCCATAAAACAGTTCTAGGTCATTGCCTGGGTATGAGCGTATTCATGGTGTTCTAAAAGCTTATGTGTGCTTGACAACAAAAGGAAAACAAGGATGGAAACTAGGGTTGGATATGGTTATATAGGCATGATACATAGATGACTGAGTGTTCCAGTACATGGGCAGACAGTCTAACAAACAGACGGGAGTCGATGGGGGCGATGCATTTGTCTATCTTGGAGCCTGGAGACACAAAAGCGAACATAAAATAAAAATAAAATAAAACAAAACACCGTCGGGTGGCGAGAAAACACGACCTGGGCGCCGGCACATCCCTCCCTCACCTACTTAGGGTCCTCGTGGTAGCCATGTGTCTTCACACGATCCATTGACCAACTCAGTCCCGTAACGGTTAAGAGGAACGGGAGCGCTTCTTTTTACAAGAAGTGACCAGCAAAAAGCCAATCAGCTACCTCGCGGCGGACTTGAACTCCTGACTTAGAATATAGCACTCTGGCCATCTAAGTTAATGACGCTTCCCGGGTAGGTATTTACGCGAATAAGCCGTAAAATTCTCTTCCAAGCTTCTTCGTTCCCCATGATTGCTCACTTCTCCCACAGTCCAATACATAGGTATCATTCTCACTCGTAAGGTATAGATAGATAGGTAGGTAGGTACTCACCATTCTCCCACCCCTCCCCTGCCCCGGGCCCAAAAACACACACACACCCCGGGCACTCCCCATTCCCACCTTTAGAAAAGCAAAAACAGAATACGTACGTATCCAGGTCAGGTTAGATCACAAGGGACAGGGACAGGAACAAAACTGAACTCCCCCCCCCCTTTTTTTGGGCCTACGTACTTACCCAATGACGGACGGACGGACGGCCGGATTGGCTTGAACCGTTCGGATTTCACATTGGCGCATTAGCAACCTTCCTTACAGGAGAGACACCGTCTCCGTACAGTATTATTGTCACACTCTGACCAAAACTGATTTAATTGGGCCTTTCCCAAGGTCTAGGGAGCTTGGTTGGTGTCAAAAGGTTCGTGTCGTATTGCGGCTCTCTCTCTCTATTCACCTTCTATCCACTGCTGGAAATGTTTCCTTTTCTTCTCTTTTATGGAGCAGACTCCGCAGTCTGGGCTTCTTCGGCAGTTGGCTGTCCCGTTGGCGTAAAGGATGGGACCGGTTGTATCCTGGCACTAGGTGGATAGGCTGCCAGATCTGTCACGGAGGGGCTACGAGGACAACACGAGACTAGGTTCAGGGAGATGGCGGGGTCAGGGTGAGACCTTGAGAATACCGGAGATTCCGCAGCGCTGACGCTTTTCCCTACTTGGACATATCCTCAGTCTAGTAAGTAGTCATGCTGGCTCTCTATGGATAGACCGGATACGACCCACACAGCTGAGAACACCAAGAGCAACAGAGCAAAGCCAACTCAGCCCCAGATTCATGTTTGGGAATTCACAAGTCTGTATTTGCCAGAGCCGCGTCGACCCAATCGGCCCAATCATCTCGCTTTTTCCTGGCAAGGTCTTTTACAAAACAACCGGACATGCCATATGCCACCCCAACGCCGTCCATTTTCTCCAACCCAGAGAAAACCCAGAGTTAAATCCGTAATTCGCCCTTGTCTTTCAAGGGAATGGCGTCCCGCCTCGACAAAAAAAGATAGATACCCTCCCAGCAGAAAATTGACCCGCGCCCCGAGAGAGATAAGGAAAGTCGCACCAACCCATCAGTAATACATATCCGTGAAACCAAGAAAAGGAAAAACAGGAAGGGGTATCTCGCCACACCATCTCCACACTCTCCTTCGCCAATTCTCTCATTCTCGCTCTATGGTTCCAGGGTAACCCTTTTCCATTCCGCTTGTTATATCGATTCGGGTTCCGCGCACAGAGCTCCCGAACCCGAGCTGTCGCTCGAGCCGGCACCAGCAGTTCGCGGTCTTTCCCTAAGCAGAGAATCCTTCTCCTCCTCGCTTAGTCGCAAACGAAGCTTCTCGTCCAACAAGCTGACTAGCCTCTCGCTGTACTGGTCCAGCAAGCCGCTCAGCACTGTCTCGCTGACGGCCTTACCACGGCTTGACCCTGCTCGACTGCTTCGACTTCTGATGGCCCTTTCTCCCAAAGCCGCCGCGGTCAGACGTAGCTCTGCATCTAGTTCGGACAAAATGTCGCTGTTGATTGATTCGGTAGATGCTAGCTTCTTCCGGTAGGTCCGAAGCTGGCGACATGTTTGCTCGGTAGCCATGCTCAGACTCCCAAACCCGTATCCTCCACGGAGGTTATTTCCCGACTTTTTTCGAGACGTGATGCTACCTGTCGGTGTGTTCAGAACAGGAAGCGAGGGCCGTCGGAATATCCTTGCACGATTCTTGGGACTCTCGGGAGGTGGGCTTCCTGAAGCGCTGTTGGCTCCTGATGAGACGCGCCTCGATGGCGTGTCCTCCATGATGGCGCTTGACGGGCTTGTTTGCTTTTCCGTCTGACCAGGTGTGCGTGTGGATGCCGTTGTGTTAAGTTGAAATTTGGAGGGCCGCCTCTGAACCGGTCGTGGGGGAGACCGCCGGCCCTGATTCGACGGTGGCCGCTGGAATTCCGCCAGCTCCGCTTTGGAAAGCACCCTCCTCAGCGGCGGCCGGTTAAGGTTCAGCGCGATGGCTTTTTCAGGGGATGGGTC
>Ga0247763_1002146_pt1 | contig 10365 bp, 3 predicted proteins | sample UWRJL141409B4_FD_179926 | JGI IMG/M metagenome (GOLD analysis project Ga0247763, IMG submission 179926) | Plant litter microbial communities from Arlington Agricultural Research Station in Wisconsin, United States - UWRJ-L141-409B-4 | ecosystem: Environmental > Terrestrial > Plant litter >... | reverse complement strand
GGTGCAGCTGCACGGGGCTCGCCGCTGCCGCGCGCTGGCGCAGCCAGTCCGTGATCACGGGGTCGTCGTTGATCGGATCGGTGTCGGGGGTGCAGCAGACCTGCGTGAAGCCGCCCGCGGCGGCCGCGCGCAGGCCAGACTCGAGGTCTTCCTTGTATTCGAGGCCCGGCTCACCCAGGTGCGCGCGCAAGTCGATGAAGCCCGGCAGCAGCCAGTGCTCGCGAGCATCGATGACACGTCCGCGAGGGTTGCTGCCAAAAGACTTGGCAGCGCCTGCACCGAGGCGTGTCAAAACTCCATTTTCGATCACGGCATCCGCCGTCTGGTCGAGCCCCGCACCGGGATCAATGACCCGGGCGTTCTGCACGATCAGCAGCTCCACGGGTTGCGGCACGCGCGGCTCATACCACCCCTCGGGCAAGCGCTAACGAAAATCGCGTCGCGAGATTGCGCGTCGTTGTCAGGCCAACCCAATCGGCCGACGGGTGGGTCATCAGCGGAATAACATCGCAGGCCATTTGGCCGTTTTAAACGCGCGCGGTTTGAGCTATCAGTCGGCGACGGTGGAGGGGGGTTCTGCTCGGGTCTCGGCCGCGAGCTCGAACTCCGATGAATTGTCGTTCCTTTTTTCCAGGGAGGGGTCATTGTCCACCACCCGACCTGTCGTTCATGTTGGCTATTCTCGATTCCCAGGATCGTCACACCAGCACTGTCGCATCCAGTACTCGCGGCGCTGGGGGGCGGTCGTCTTTCCAATCGTTCTCCGCTCGGCGGTCCGTGTGAGTTCCGCCTTCGTTTGACTTATGAGTACCGAAGCCAAGACACCTTCCTCGCCGACCCTATCGCCGCCTTTGCCCGAGGCGGGACCCATCCTGGATGAAACGATCGCGAACGGTGCCGAAGATGCAGACGTCGATACCGAGGTGAGCGACAGCCCAGAAGCGCCGCCCGTTCAGCGAGGGTCGGCTGCCCCGTTGCCGCCCGCGCCCCGCCGCCCCGGTCCGCCGCCGCGAGCCCGCTCCGGCGGCCTGCCGCCCCCGCCGGTGCCGCAGCCGCCGCAAGCGCCCTCCGCCGCGCTTGCATCGAGCGCGTCGAATGCGCCGGTACGAAACACGCGCACGCCCGATCCCTCCGCGCGCCAGCCCTCGGCTGCGCCGCCCGCGCGCCCGTCGGCGCCGGTGGTCCATCGCGCCGTGCCACCGCCCGCGCCGGGTCAACGCCGGTCCTCGTCGCGCCCGCCCCCCCCCGGCACCACCCCGAGCGACGCGCCTCCGCGCCAGCCCGATGAGGAGGCGATTGTCGAGGCGATGCGCGCCGTCGACGAGGCGAGCGCGGAAGCGGGCGAGCCCGAGGGCGACGAGCCCGAGCCCGAGTCGCATTCGCGCACGGGCGTCGCCCGCACTTTGCTGCGCGTGTGCGAGCAAGAGCTCGGCCAGAATCCCGATCCGCGCCGCGCCGCGCGCCTTCACTTCGAGGCGGGTCGCCTGCTGGAGGCACCGCTCTGGGATTTTGGGGCCGCTGCAGAGCACTACGAGGCCGCGCGCAAGCTGTGGCCGGAGCACGTCCCCACGCTGCGCGGCCTGCGTCGGGTGCAGACCGCCCTCGGGCGCTACTCGACCATTCCCTCCTTGCTCGACGCCGAGATCCGCAACACGCGCGACCCCGCGCGCCGCGCGCTACTGTTCTACGAGAAGGGCTGCCTGCAGCGCGACTTCCTCGAAGACCAGCGCGGAGCACGCGCCGCGTTCGCCGCGGCCGTGGAGCTCGATCCCAAGAACCTCAGCTTGCTGAAGGCGTCGCGGCTCGCGGAGCTCGCGGCGGCCGGCTGGAACAACCTCGACAAGGTCTACGAGCTGACGACCACCGCGCTCGCCGACGACGCCGACCAGCGCGCGGCCGTGCTGGTCGAGCGCGCGCGGCTGGCCGCCGGCAAGATGCGCGACATGCCGCTCGCGGCGGCGCTGTACGAGGCGGCGCTCGAGGTCGACGGAGAGGTCCCGCGGGCGATCCGCGAGCTCAAGCGCCTGTTTTACAGCCAGAAGCGCTGGGTCGATCTTATCAAGCTCCTGAGCCAGGACGCCGCCCGCACGGAAGACCGCGAGGCGCAGGCGCTGATGCTCTATCACGCGGCGCGAGTTCAGGGTGACCGGCTCGGCAACGTCGAGGCCGCCATCCCGTTGCTCGAGCGCGCCCACGCAGCGTCGCCCGACGACACCATGATCCTCGACGAGCTCGCGCGCCACTACGAGCTCGCTGGGCACTGGGAGTCGCTGGTGAGCAGCCTCGAGCGGCTGGCGATCAAGGCCACGGTCGCGAGCGATCGACTGCACAGGCTGCACCGGCTCGGCCTCATCTACGGCGAGCGGCTTCGAAACGAAGAGCTGGCCATCCAGCGCCAGCGCGACGCGCTCGCGGTCGACCCTGCCTTCACGCCGGCGCTCTCGGCGCTCGATACGCTCTACCGCCAGCGCGAATCGTGGGAGGAGCTGGTCGAGATCTACCTCGGGGAGGCCGGCGCGGCGCCGACGCCCGCGCGCCAAGCCGATGCGCTGCTGCGAGTGGCGGAAATCTCGGAGGAGCGGCTGCACGATCCAGGGCTGGCCATCCGCCACTATCAAGCCGTGCTCGCGATCTCGGCAGACGCGCAGGTGGCGTTCAAGGCGCTCGTGCGCCTCTACCATGACGCCAAGGACTTCCCGCGCATGGCCGAGCTCTACCGGCGCGAGATCGAGCGCTTGACCGACTCGGAGAGCAAGCGCACCTACCTGTTCAAGCTCGGCCGTCTCGAGGAGGACGACCTCGGCGTGCCGGCGCACGCGGTCGACACCTACCGGCGCATCCTGGAGCTAGAGCCGCACAACATCGAGGCGATCCACGCCATCCAGCGCTCCGCAGAGCGCGCGGGGCTCTGGCTCGATCTGGCCCGCTCGCTGGAGCTGGAGGCTGCCATCACGCGTGATCCTTCGCTGTTGCTCGGGCTCTGGCACCGCATCGGCGAGGTCTACGAGCGCAAGGTCCAGGACTACGCGGCGGCGCAGGCCTGGTACCGCAAGGTCATCGAGCGCGACGACTGCCACGTGGCGACACAGCGCAGCCTCGAGCGCATGTACAACGCGCTCGGGCGCTGGGACGAGCTGATCGAGGTCTACAAGCTCGAGCTCAAGGTGCTGCCAAAGCCCGCGGCCAAGGCGGCGCTGCTGTACAAGATCGGTCAGCTCTGCGAGGGAGCCCTCGGCAACGAGACGGAGGCCGTGAGCAACTATCGCCGCGCGATCCAGTTCGACGGCGCGCACTTGCCCTCGCTGCGGGCGCTGCAGCAACTGCTCAGCCGCCGCGGCGACTGGAAAGAGCTCGTGCGCCTGGTGCAGATGGAAGTCCCGGCGCTGGACGGTCCCGAGGCTCAGGCCCGCGCCAAGTACCGGGTGGGCGAGATCTACGAGAACAGGCTGGGGGCCGCCGATTCGGCGCTCGCTGCCTACGACGAGGCGCTCGGTCTCAACCCGGGCTTCGCGCCCGCGCTGGAGGCCCGCACGCGCCTGCTCGAGCTCGCCGGCGATCACGAGCGCCTGGCGGCCGATCTCGCGCGAGAGGCCGCCTCCGCCAAGGGCCAGCGGCACGCGATCGACGCGCTGCTCGGGCGCGCACAGGTGCTGCTCGACGACCTGAAGCAGCCGGCGCAGGCCGCCCAGGTGTACGAGTCGGTGCTCGAGCGCGATCCCGATCAGATCGGCGCGCTGCTCGCGCTCGAGCACATCTACAGCGGGCTCGCCAAGTACCAGGAGCTCGCCGGCGTCTACGCGCGCGAGGCTCAGGTGTTCACGCACCCGAACGGGCGCGTCGCGTCGTTGCGCGAGCTCGGCCGCGTGCAGGAGACGCACCGCCTGGTCGATGCTCCCGAGGTGGCGAAGACCTACCTGTCGATCGTGCGCCTGGCGCCCACCGACGGCGAAGTGCTCACCACGCTCGAGCGCCTGGCGATCGCGCAGCAAGACTGGCACCTGGTCACGCAGGTCGACACGCAGCTCGCCCAGTGCAGCGAAGACCCGGCGGTGGTCGCGGCGCACCAGACGCGGCTCGCCGAGGCCCTCGAGGACGCGTCCGATCCCGGCGCGCTCGACGCCTATCGCCACGCGCTGGCCCAAGATCCCGACAGCATCGCGGCGACGCGCGGGCTCGGGCGCCTGGCGCGGCGCACCGCCGATCCCGATCTGCTGGCGGAGGCCGCCGAGTACGAGGCTCGCGTCACGAAGAGCTCGGAGGGTGCCGCCGATCTCCTGGTGCTCGCAGCGGGCAAGCGCGCCGACACGCTCTCGGCCGCGCGCGACCTCACCCGAGCGCTCGAGATCCACCCCGACCATCAAGGCGCGGCGACGAACCTGGTCACGCTGCTCAGCGCGGAAGGCCATTTCGAGCAGCTGCTGCAGATCCTGACGCACGCGGCCCAGAGCGCGCTGCACCCCGATCGGCGCGCCGATCTGCGCATCGACATCGCCAAGATCCAGGTGCAAGAGCTGCACGACTCCGGCGCGGCGATCGCGTCCGCGCAGCGCGCCGTCAAGGAGCGCCCGAACTACCCGCGCGCGCTGCTCACCCTCGCCAACCTGTACGCTGGTGTGCGGCAGTGGCGCGAGGCGGTGCGCTGGTTGCGTCAGGCGCTCGAGGCGGGGCCGCCTCCCGCGCTCGCTACCTGGGCCAAGATCGAGCTCGCCCGCATCCTGACCGACAACCTCGGCGAAGCGCAGTCTGCCATCGAGCTGCTCGAGTCGGTGCTCGCGGAAGACACGCACAACCGCGACGTGCTGGTCTTGCTCGTGCACTCCGAGATCGTGCTCGGCCGCCTCGACAAGGCAGCAGCCGCCGCCAGCACCCTGGTCGACGCCAGCGAGACCGACGAGCAGCGCGCCGAGGCGCACCTCCAGGTCGCGAAGCTCGAGGCCCGGCGCGGCGATCGCGACGCGGCGCTCGGCGCTTTCCAGCAGGCCGTGGCGCTCTCGGGGCTGCGCGGTACCGCAGCGACCGAGTTCAAGGCGTTCCTGATGAGCACCGCCACCGAGGGCCATGCCCAGTGGGACCTCTACTCGGCCGCGCTCACCGAGTTCATCGGCTCGCAGACCATCGGCGCGCCCGGCATGGGCCCGGTGCACCTCGAGCTGGCGCGCGTGCTCGGCGATCAGCTGGGCGACACCACGCAGGCCCTGAACGTGCTGCGCCAAGGCATCGCAGCGACAGAGGACAACGACCTCCTGCGGCTCGAGATGGCGCAACGCCTGCGGCTCGGCTCGCAGCACGAGCGCGCTGCTGGCGAGTACCTGCTCCTGCTCGGGCAGGCGCCCCTGCAACCCGTGTACTGGCGCGAGCTCGCCGAGGCGTACAAGGAGCTCGGTCGCGAGGAGCAGGCGCGGCTCGCGCTCGGGCCGCTGATGGCGCTCAACCAGGCCAACCAGCTCGAGCAGGCGACGTACGGCATGCGGCCGCCGCGGCCAGAATCGGCGGGGGCCGGCACGTTCGACAAGGCGGCGTTCCGCTCGGTGGAGGCGCATTCACCCGACGACGCAGCCACGACCGAGCTGCTCGCCACGCTGTCGGCGGCGGCCTTCAAGCTCTACCCGTCAGACCTGACGCCGTATGGCGTGAGCGCTCGCGACAAGATCGGCGCCCGCTCCGGTCATCCCTTGCGCAACTTCGCCGAGCGCGTGGCCGGCGTCTTCGGCGTCGAAGATTTCGACCTCTACGTGCACCGCGCGCCGCGGCGGCGCGTCGACATCGAGCTCACCGAGACGCCGTCCGTGATGGTGCCGCGGCAGGTAGCCAACGTCAGCGAGTCGCTGCGCGTGTTCCTCTTCGCGCGGGTGTTCGCGAGCCTGGCCCGGCGCACTTACGCGGCAGAGAAGCTCGGCGTGCAGCAGCTGCGCCACCTGATCGCGGGAGCCATCCGCAACGTCGAGCCCGCGCACAAGGTCGACTTCATGGACTCGGAGGAGCTACTCGCGGAGTCGCGCCGCATCATGAAGGCGATGCCCTGGCGTTCGCGCAAGCCGATGGAAGACGCGGTGAAGGCGTACGTGGCGAGCTCGCCGACGCCGCTCGTCGACTGGAAGTTCCGCGAGCGCGTCACGGCGGTGCGTGCGGCCTCCATCCTGTCCGACGACGTGGCGGGGGCGACCGCGCTCTTGCTCCAGGTGCAGATGGACCTCGCCGCCGAGGAGGGCACAGAGGCGCCGAGCGAAGAGCTGATCGCTTCCGTGCTCGGGTTCTCCGTGTCCGACACCGCCATGCAGCTCCGGCGGCGCCTGAACCTGTTGATGAAGGCCTGAGGGCGAAGGGGCCGAGACCGCTTCGATGCCGGCAAGGGGGAGCCGGCAGACGGGCGGGAGGCGCGCTCGGGCGGAGTCGGAAGCCGGAGTCATCGAGCGGAGGCGACCGCGGGCCGCCTCCGCGGGGCTCAGAAGCTGCCGCTCACTCCCACGGCGTCGGTCGTCAGCCAGGGCGTGATCGACGCGGCACCACCCGCGCTGGGGTCTTCGTCGTCAGCGGAGCCCACGATGAAGAGCACGACGCCCGCTGCGGCGAACACGCCGCCCGCCACGTAGCTCACGAGCGAGCGGCTGAACGCCGTGCCCTCGGCGTCCTGTGCGGCGATGGCGGCGCCGTAGGAAGGCGCGTTCGGCATGCAGCCGGCGATCTGCAAGTTGCACTCTGCGAACAGGTCGTCGGCGCGGGAGCGCTGGTCGTAGCCGTCGATGGCGAAATAGGTGCCCACGCCCGCCCCCACGACGCCGAGGCCGAACGCGACGTACGAGGCGGTGCGCAGCCCTGGGCTGCCCGACGACTTCGCCTCGACGCGCACGTCGGGCTTGGCTTCCACCGGCGGCGGTGCGTCGCGGGCCTCCGGCTCGCGACGCAGATCGAAGCTGTGGGATGAGCTGCCCCCCGGTGGATCGCTGAACTCCCAGACAGCGCTCTCGTGGCCGTTGAGCTCGGCGCGGATGCGGTGGTGGCCGGCGCGGATGCGAAGCTCGATCTCACCATCGGTGGGCCCGTAGCGGTTGACGACGGGCTCGCCCGTCTCGGGAAGACGCTCGTCGATGATCCAGGCGCCGCCGGGCTGCGTCTCGATCTTCACGGTGGAGTGCCCCGCCCGCACCAGGGCCAGATCTTCCTTGAACTGCTTGCGATCGTCGGCGGGCAACTCTTTGCCCCCCCGCTCGAGGTATGCCTCGAAGGCGTCGATCGCCTCGCCGTCGCGCTCGAGCTCGTGGGCGACGATGCCGAGGTTGCCGAGGATCTTCCACGAGGGCGAGTCGGCGTAGGCGGCCTTGAACTCGCGGTACGCCTTCTCGTAACGGCCAGGATCTTGGCTCGTCAGGTAGCGCACGCCCTGCGAGAAGCGGCGCTGCGCGTTCTCGCTGACACGATCGTCCGCGTGCGCCGTGCCGAGCATCGACAGCAGAAGGAAACCCGCCCCGAGCCGTCGTGTCCAGCGCGGACGAGTGGCGAAAACACCCTCGAGCAGCATGCCCTCCAGTAGCGAGGGCACGCGCGCGCGTCTACAGGCTCGTGCGGATGCGCCGGCCGTCCACTACGCTCGGTGCAGCCTCGGGAGCGGCCGCTGGCGGAGCTGCGGGCTTGCTCGCGCGCGGGGACGTGGCCCCCACGGCGGCAGACTCGGTGGAACGCGCCGTTCCGAGCTCCTCGCTGCCTTTCGCCGGCGTGGTCTTCGCGCGCTTGGCCTTGCCGCGCCGCGGGCGATCGAGCAGCTTGGCTCGCACCTGTCGCTCGGCCTCATCGCGATCGAGCTCGCCGTCAGCGGAGGGCGTGCGATCGAATCGCGAGGGCTCGGAGTGAGAGAGCTCGGGTTTGACGGGCTCGACGCCCGGCAACGCGCCGGGCTCGGAGGGGTGGATCGGCCGGACGCCGGGGTTGGCTGGCGTCTTTTCGCGCGCGGAAACCGGGGTTGAAGGCGGGCCTGCAGCCGTGAGCGGCGTGAGCGCCAGCGCCGTCTCCGTCGTCGCTGCCGGCGCTGAATTGGCTGCGGGGCGGCGCGACAACCAGAACACGACCGCACCGGTGACCACCAGCGTGGACACCACCGTCGTTCCCACCAGCTTGCCGACGGGGCGCTGCCACAAGCTCTGGGTGCTCATCGACAGCCGCGATGCCGTATTGGACACCGCGGCCATGCTCGGCGCGTCTTGCCGCGTCGCCGTGAGCGGGTTCACCGGGTAATCGTGGCCGAGGCTCGAAGGCGCGACGTCGCAGACGGGGGCGAGCGTCTGCACCATCTCACGAGCGGTCTGGAAACGCCTCGAGATGTCGGGGTCGGTCGCCCTCGCGAACCAGGCGTCAAACCCGGGCGGGACGGGACCGAGGCTGGAGGGCAGGGGACGGCCCTGATTGCCGAGCAGCATCACCGCCAGCTGGGCGAAATCGGGAGCTTCGAAGGGACGGCGCCCCGTCAGGCACTCGCAGGCAATCGCGGCGAGCGCCCAGAGATCGGCGCGATGATCGATCTCGCGAGAGCCCTGGATCTGCTCGGGGCTCATGTAATACGGCGTCCCCACCACGCTGCCCGGGCGCGTCAGCCCGCTCTCGGTGATGTCGGGTGCCGTCCATTTCGCGACGCCGAAGTCGAGCACCTTGGCGAGTTGTTCTTCCTCGTTACGCACGAGAAACACATTGTCGGGCTTGAGATCGCGGTGGACGATACCCGCGGCGTGCGCGCGCGTCAGCGCTCGCACGAGCTGCGAAAAGACATCGAACATCTCCGCTGGCGAGAGCCCGCCCAGCCTCCGCAGCCTTCGCGCCAGCGACTCGCCCTCGAGCAGCTCCATCGCGATGAAGGGCGTGCGCGTCGCTTCGTCGAAGCCGTGATCGAGCACCTGCACCACGTGCGGGCTGCGCAGGCCCGCCGCGAGCCGCACTTCGCGCTCGAAGCGAGCGACCGCCTCGGGGCGCGCCGTGATGTCGCGGTTCATGACCTTCAGCGCCACGGGAGCTTCCCACGCGAGGTGCTCCGCGCGCCAGACTGCGCCCATGCCACCGCGCCCGATCTCGGAGATCAACCGGTATTTCCCGCCGAGAATGATACCCGGCACGATGATCTCATCCGTGTCGGGCAGTTCGTCGGCCCCCGATCGGGAATGGTACCGGGGATCTGCAGCGCCCGTCATGCTGTGCGTCGGCTTTGCCACCCGCGCGCACCATATCACCGACAGGGCACGTCCCTGCGAGGTTTTCACGCGGCAAACCCGATGAATTTCGCGTAAAACTGGCGGCCGCACGGCTCGTACGCCTGCGCGTTCGTGCCCAGCGCAGCCCCCAACGGCCTGCTCGGGCCGCGCTCAGTCTGTTTCGGTGCGTCCAAAAGCTCGAGACGAGACGCATCGATGCGCGCCGTTCGACAGCTGTCGCGAGACAGGACGGCCTCCGGAGTGTCCGGAGGGCGAGCCTTGTGCTAATCAGATCGATGCCGTGACGCAGTCGGTCGACATAGACGATGCTGCTGGTCCGCCGCCCAGCGACGGGCTCTCACTCGTCGGAGAGGCGAAGCGCTTTCTCAAGGCCTGGCAGCGCATCCTGCTCGGCGCTGCCGACTGGGAACCCGAACAAATTACTCATCTGCGGCAACAGTCTCGCGAGCTCGAGGCCAGGGCTCGCGCGGCGAACGTGGCCGGCCTCGCTCATCACCTGCAGACGTGCGAGCACTGCTTCTGGAACGGGGAGATCGACAAGGTAAAGCTCGTCCAGTCTCTCCGGAACGTGTCGGAGGTGGCGTGGCAATGGCGGCAAGATCTGCGAACTCGCTCCGACGTGTTCACGGTCGAGGGCCAGGGCCAGGTTTCCCGCGATCGGCTCACGATCGATCCGCCGACGCTGCTCACCCCGCCGAGCGTGGAGATGTTTTCGTCGTCACCGCCGCCTCCCTTGGGCAGCGAGTGGCCCATGGGGTCCGCAGAGTCAGGGTCTTTGGCCGCAGGGTCATTGGCAGCAGGATCGTTGGCCGCAGGGTTGCCGGGTGTGACCGCGCAGTCCCGAGAAGACTCGGCCGTCGATGACTTGCTCGAGCCTTCGTGGGCCAAGCGCTCCGTGCTGCGGCGCTGGTTCAACGCCGGCATTCAGCAAGAGGCGGCATCAGAGACGGCGCCGCCTGCGAGAGCCGTGCGCAAGGGCCCCCTCTCGTTCCCGACGCTCTCCGATGCGGTGTATTCCTCCGCCGACGCCGCCGCCGAATCGGAGCTGCCCGAGGCGTCGAGCCGTGAGGCCACCTCGGCGCGTCGTTCGAGTGGTCTTCGCTGGTGGTCGGCCTCGGCGGGGGTCGTCGCCGTGGCAGGCGCCGCGGTGCTGGTGTCGTTGTACGGAGGCACC
>Ga0247763_1002143_pt1 | contig 10371 bp, 10 predicted proteins | sample UWRJL141409B4_FD_179926 | JGI IMG/M metagenome (GOLD analysis project Ga0247763, IMG submission 179926) | Plant litter microbial communities from Arlington Agricultural Research Station in Wisconsin, United States - UWRJ-L141-409B-4 | ecosystem: Environmental > Terrestrial > Plant litter >... | reverse complement strand
ATGGTTTAAAAAAAAAATAAAAAAAAAAAAAAAAAAACTTTGAAGAGATTTAAATATATAGCGCCAAATTGATACTTTTCCAAACATCCAGTCACCACATTTCTGTTCACCCTCACTGGTACGGCTCACATGGGTCATGCCCATACCACACACAGACATTCGCAAACGGCCCCGTATTCGGCCGGAGGAGCTGGTAGGCAGCCTCGGCTTGAGCGCGGGCACTCCCAAACCTTACCTCCAACGACCTTTTATTCCCTCCCTCCCAGAGGGTTATCACGTCGTCAATTTCGTATACAAACTTTTGTCGAAACGCCGCCTGGAGAACCCCCCAGTTGACAATATCCATGGGCCCGGTAATGATTAGGACTCGAGAGGTCCTTGTATTTCTGTCGAGTTCCGCAACGCGGACGCGGTTCCTCTTCACAATGGCAAAGTACCCTGCCACAAAGAGAGGGGTTTTCTCGTACGCGTGGAAAAACGCCCGCGCGGCACACAGCCGAAAGAAGATTACCTTTGCGGCCGCAGTGTCAGAGGCCCGCGGTACATTTAGCCCAGGATTCGGCGGGTTTAGGTGCGTGGCGTAAATCTTGCCGAACCCAGAAATCGCCGCGAGTAACATCCTGACGGTACAGTGCGGGGGAAGACCCTCAATCCAAAAGGCGCAGTTCTCATCCTCGGGTATGTCGGCAGACACGTTTCGCGGACGGTTCGGGTCGCCGCGGTAGGCTGGGGAAACGCCCGCTAAAAGTCGTTGTTGGAGTTCTGCGGCAGTAAGAGCCGGGGCGGTCCCATCGCGTACCCGGACCATGTTTGTCGTCTGGAGGTCGTATCCGCGTGGTGACTGCACGGGGTGGTTTCTTGAGGTGGTGGTGTGGCCAGAGAGAATTTGTTGGTGAGATGGGCCTCGCAAGTTGGTGATTGCATTCATGCTGTTGGCGAGACCGATGCCTTGACCTCCAGTAATAGTGTATGTGTCAGTCTGCCTCGGTTGGTCAAGGTAAAGGTGGGCACCCGGATCTTGTTGAGCCATGTTGGTGATGATGGCTTGGTGGCTGGATACGCCACTTGCTGTGCTCCCCCACAGGACGCCCAGCAGCCAGTGTCTAGCCAGGTTCCAGGCCGACCACTGGTCAAGGATCTGCCGCATTGTCTCATCCGGCTCTGTTGGGGAAACCGGCAGACCAGTCCAGACATTGCGTCGGCCCCATGCTCTTTGCTTCTGACCCATAGCTGATCGAAAACTGTACACATACACTGCTGGATCAGTCAACCATGCAGCGAGAGAGAGAGAGAGAGAGAGAGAGAGAGAGAGAAAGGACACACGTCTGCTGCACAGGTAGTCGATGGAAGCAATTTATATGGCGATATGTTTGACGTTACGGAATATTCGACGGCGAGCAAGACTCGGAAGGTTGAGAATGCTCGAGGACTTAAAACCGAGGCTCTCGGTACGAAAAATAAGCCTCTTGGAAAATTGCTGATACAAAAAGAATTTGGATTTAAATTTTGAACTTTGTGGGCATAAGGGTTAACAACACTCCGCCTGATACACAACGTTGCGACGGTGAGTGCATCAATGGTTTAAGGAGAGAATGATAAACCACGAATGGCTTCGCAGAAAGCGATCAGATTATTGACAATGACCTGGCCTGATAGAGGTTAAGGGGGGCGAGGAAGTTTCTGGGTTCGGCAAGGAGAATTTGAAGTTGAAAGTTTAAGAAAAAAAAAAAAAGAAAGATCGGAATTTAGATTTGATGTGGCTTTGCCTTTCTTCTGCCACTGATTACTTCTTCCCTCTTGAAAATTCACCTAATTGTTTCGCACATTAAACAGTGAACTGCAATGGTCAAATCTATTCAATGGCGTTCACTGGCTTATCCTGTTATGAAAGATCTTTTTCCAAGCTGTGTATCGAAATAGCTTCCACATTTGCTAAAGATCTGTCCTGATCACAAATGGGCAGACAAATTTTATATAGATATTCATCTTCCAGGGGGTTTGCATGACGATGCCAGTGTGATTGCATCCATGATGTTTGTGTCCTTGAGCAAGCTGGACTGTCGCCTGTCTTCTTGTCATGCGCGGGACGCTTGATAGCAAGCCTGGGTATTTAATCATATTCTCACTAGATTCTCGGCATCTTAAGATGTTTGAGCAGATCTAGGCCGTTGGCCTTCTTATACACTATAGCCCTCACGACATGAAGCCTCGAATGGGGATAATATGATGTTCTGAGATGAGAAACACATCCTACTTTAATGTCAACCATATCCCCGAACATGCATCTCTGGTCCCCACTACTAGCAATCTCATATATATCTATTTCAAGACGCAGAGTCACTGATGTTGCAGCAGGTTTGTCAATACACACCTTTTTTTCGTGGATGACAAGTGCATGATAACCAAACTTTGGCCGATGAATCGGTGATGATGATGCAGTATTGACACTCTCTGACACCAATAGTTGAGTGTGCAGGTATGTAGAGTTAGGTAGGTAGTTACCTTAAAGATTTCACTCATCGAGTAAATAAAACTTTGTGCAAATAACAAGTGGAGTGGAATTTGTTGACCATTTCCCTTACAGCATTTGCGCAGCAACATGCACGTGACTTCGCATCCTGGAACGGCTGGCTCGCATTGCGGTGGTCGGTTATCGGTGTGGAACCCATGTCTCGTGTTTGTGGAGCGGGAAATGGGGCCGAGGAATATTTCTTGGTGGTTATTTCGGGTGCTTCTTGGGAGAATGTGCTACCCCAATACGAATGTATCTTGGTATCCGTAATCTTGGGCATGAGACCCGCCATTCCTGATCCCCAAATGCGAGCCAAATGCACTGCGCCGCATGGTTTCGATGCCCGCCAAAAAAAAAAAGGGAGCTGTCAGATCCCCATTTGACCGCTAGCGGATAGCCAGGCTTTCCATGGCCGCAACTGACTCCAAGCCAGGGCCCAGAAAGCTAGATCGTCGCTCGAATGGATACTCCTGCCACAGATTTTCCCACCATGACCTGGATCTCCTGGCTGGCAGATTGACAGTGCAGTTGGATTGGCGCTTGGCGCTTTCTGAACAGGGTGACGGTGGATCTTGGCACACGCAATGGCGACTCCCAAGCCAACCAAGACGCTTGGAAGATGGCTGTGCAAAGCCCCCCTGGGAGACCGCGCGGTTTCGGAACGCGATTTCCTTTTCTTCCACCGGCTCCCCTGACCAACTTCCAACTTTCGACATTCCTTTTCCTGAAACTCAATCGCAGCTTTTTCTCGTCAATCGCTCACATCAGATTATTCTCCTCTTTCTCCCTTCTTCCCGAAGCCATCTCACTCGTTTTGGATGGCCATTTGATCGCCCCTTTTTTTTCCCACCCAGCATTTTTAATAATTTTTGGCGCCATTTTCCCAGCTCCGTAACCTCCACAACATCATGCGCTCCGTCTCTCTCCTAACCGCGCTGGCGGCCGCCTCCGCCGTCCAGGCCAAACCTGCTCAGAAACGCCAGAGCTCCGTCACGCCCATCACGGTGAAGGGCAATGCCTTCTTCAAGGGTAACGAGCGCTTCTTCATCCGCGGTGTCGACTACCAGCCCGGCGGCTCGTCGCTGAACCTTGATCCCCTCGCCTTCCCCGATATTTGCAAGCCCGATATTGAGAAGTTTAAGGACCTGGGGATTAATGTCATTCGTGTGTACTCGACCGACAACTCGTTGGACCACGATGAGTGCATGAATTTGCTGGCGGAGGCGGGCATCTACGTGGTCCTGGATGCCAATAACCCGCTGTACTCGATCAACCGTGCCGACCCTGGCCCGTCATACAACCCGACGTACCTGCAGAGCATTTTCGCTACCATCGATGTGTTCGCCAAGTACCCCAATACTATGGCTTTCTTCTCGGGCAACGAGGTTATTCACGACGAGAAGGAGACGACGCTGTCGGCCCGCTACGTCAAGGCCGTGACTCGTGACATGCGCCAGTATATCCGCACTCGGGTCAACCGTCAAATCCCTGTCGGATACTCGGCCGCCGATGTCTCAACGAATCGTATGCAGACGGCTGCGTATTTCAATTGTGGCACTGATGACGAGCGCAGTGACTTCTTCGCCTTTGTAAGTGGACCTGCGCCGCCCAACCCCGGCCACCTTTCGGTCCCAATGCAACGCTAACCAAAAATCCCTCGCAGAACGACTACTCGTGGTGCACCAGCAACTTTGTCACGTCGGGCTGGGACAAGAAGGTTCAGAACTTTACCGATTATGGCCTTCCCATCTTCCTGTCCGAGTATGGCTGCATCCAGAACAAGCGCAACTTCCACGAGATCGAATCGCTCATGCACCCTAACATGACGAGCGTTTACTCTGGCGGTCTCATGTACGAGTACACGTATGAGGAGAACAAGTTCGGTATTGTCAAGATCGATGACAAGGAACAGAAGGGTCCTCGCCGCGAGTTGCCCGAGTATGAGGCGTTCAAGAAGGCCATGGCCGACTTCCCTGCCCCCAAGGGTGATGCTGGCTACAGCCCCACGCAAAAGTCGCAGCCCTGCCCCGCCGTCGATGAGCACTGGATGGTCAGCTCCACGCTCCTCCCTGCCATGCCCGAGGGTGCTAAGAAGTACCTCACCGAGGGTGCTGGCAAGGGACCTGGTCTCAAGGGCCCTGGTTCTCAGACCGCTCCTGGTGGCTCGCCTTCTGATGCTGCACCTGGCTCTGGCGCTGGTGGCAGCAATGCCGCCAACAAGAACGCTGGCGCCATTGCCACTGCTGACCGTGTTGCGTTCCTCGTTTCGGGTGCTGCCCTCGTGTCCACCATTGTCGGTGCTATCTTGCTCTAAGTTTTGGGTATCCTGGTAATCTTTGAGTCATGTTGGGTGGAGTTGCAAATATTTTTTACACTGGATAATTGGCATTGCAAATAAAAATGTCGCGGTGTTTTTTTTTAACATGTTGTATATCACGGAAAGCGACTTGGTTGGCATGCTGTGTGGTTGACTGGCTGGAATGGGCCGGTATTGATTTTTCAGGTATTTATTGTAATTCATGACGCCTTGAACCTATGTGATCTATCTTGGCGGGGCACTTGCAGGTGTTGATCGCTGGAATCCTGATGAAACAAGGGTGTGGAAGTTTGGTGTGGGTCCGGTTTCACGGGTTCAGGGGGTGGCGGACGCCACTGCGCGGGGTGGAAATTGGTGGTGGGCCGAGTGGGCGTCGTAAGCGTCACGTGGATTCGGTGGGCAAAAGTCGAAATAACCTACTGAAGAGCTGTGTTCTTTGGAGTTCTTTACGGCGTTCATCTGTCAGTGGGACCGTACAAGGCCATTGTCTGGATTGTGAAACCTGTGGTCTCTTTTGCATGTGGAGAGGCCGTTCTTCAACTTCAGTGTGCTCAACGCCGGACCCGTTTGCGCTGTCACTAATTTCCGCAACTCCGTCGGGACTGCAAGCATCGGCCAGATCCGTCACAGGTCGACAAAGCTTACCGGCTGGTTGTCGACTTGGAATTACCCATCCCTCTTGCGTGGAGGGTTGCGCACCTAGATTGGTGGTGGGTCTGGTCTCTTGTCTAGTCGTGACACTGTCGTCTGTTGACATTGACGGGATCAAGATGGATGGATCAAGATGGATGGATCAGGATGGGTGGATCAGGATGGATGGATGGTTGGATTAAGATGGATGTATTAAGATGGATGGATTGAGGTGAATCGGTGGATGGATGGATAGATGGATAGCTGGGTAGATACACTAGATCGCGCGCTTGCAGGTTGCCAGGTTGTGTCAAAACTTTTTGATGAAACATGAAACAGAAGCGCACGAATAACTACCGACAGGACAGTCTAGTGTACAGACAATGTGCAGGTGTGCAGGTGGTTGGCGATTCGTGATCGGTGAGTCGGCGACAACGTATTCGTAGGACCCGCCTTACGAAGTACATGGACGGCCAAGGCCGCGCCGAGACTGCTTCGACTTTGTCCAAGACGCTCAAGGATGGGCATTGAGCAGTGAGCGTTGGGCATTGAGCGTTATATAGGGTAGGTACCTTGGTGATAACGTCGCATTGACATGACACGACGTCGGAGAAACAGGTGTGGTGGTGGGTGTGGGTGGCCGGGGCCCAGAATCAACGGCTCGGTGCCGAACGGGGGCTTGTCGTTGGGGTAGCCCGCCCGCCTGCAAGCACTTACGCAAAAACCAAGCGGCTGTCCGTGTCTGCCCGTGCCGTGTGCCACCTCCACTATCTGTCTGGCCAAGTGCACTACCTACCTCTGGGGTTGCCTACCTAATGGAAGGTTGGGTATGCAGTTGTAGCTATGCAGTGACGCGTCGCCGTCTGTGGCTCAGCGATTCAGCGACACAGACTGACCTACAGTGGAAGGCGATCGACAGGACGGGAGTTGAGAAAATGGAAGCCAAGGCTAGGTAGGGACATGTGTGCCGTCTCTTGGTTCTCTTGGGGTTGTATATCCTCGACCTAAACCCCTACCTTACAACCCCCCCAGCCCTGACTGGTTACGCATGCATGACAGGTTCAGCTAAACGCATCTACGTAGGTACACGTAGGACCGATAGTAGTAGGACCGATAGAGGCGATAGTTACATGTAGTGAAAGAGGTTGGGGGATTTAATAATTGGGAAAGAAGAAAAAAAGGAGCGACGAAAAGAACGGGAGGGAGGGGACTTGGGAAGATGATACAAGTGATGAGCTGCACTGAGCTGCAAACACTTTGCGAATCGTCTGTCATCGGACATTTTTTGTAAATTAATCCCGATGACGACCAGAACTCTATCTAGTGGAAACCCATCCAACGTAACCCGGGGAGGGTATTCAGTCTTTTTAGGCGCGCCGTTTACATCAACATGAGTGGACGGCTCGTCGGGGGTCGGGGCCCGGCGGGGGGGCTACCTCAGGCACATGTAGGTGTGTATCTTGGCGTCGTGCCGCACCTCACAACATAACTATAACCAACCCGCTTCAATTCAAAATGTGTGTTAAACGCAAGCAGGAGAAGGAGGAGGAGCCGGTTATATCTTTTGCCGCCGCCGCCGCCGCCGCATCCCCGCCTCTTTTCTTTCTCCCTACCCCCCCGCCTCTTCCCCAGACTCTTTCCCCAGATCTAAACGATCTCAAGCGGAATTTATCTATATATGTACATGTATGTAGGGTAGATCTGGCGTCTGTCCTGCAAGGATTCCATTCCGGCTACACACTTTCTTTTTGGGACCTGGTATTAGACTCGTTCCAACTCTACACCAAAAAAATGGAGCCGTTCGACCATCGGAACCGGAATCGGAGGATGGCGGCTCTTTTATGTCTTGGTAAGTTTATCCACTTCAGTTCACTTCCACTTCAATTCAGTTTCACGTCAAGTCAAAGAAACAAGTGATTTTTTTGGTGTCAAGGGATATGATATCCTTAAAGTTGGGAACTGACTTGACTCTGGTCTAGCTTTTGCAACCCTCGCCTACTCGCATGGCCCGCCATTCGGTCCCCCTCCCGGCTTCAGTGGCGCTGCTGGATTTCCTTCCCCTACTGGGACTGGTACTGCTGGTACAGGTGGTCATGGCACCGGAACCGGAACTGGAACCGGGGATGCAGAAGGTTCTAGTTTTGGTCCAGGGGGAGGAGGAGGAGGAGGAGGGGGAACAAACCCCTTTGGTGGTGGCGGAAGTGGAGGTAGCGGAGGAGGAGGCTTTGGTGGAGGTGGAAATGCCGGTGGAAATAACGGCGGCTTCGGCCCCGGCGGCAACGGAAACTTCCCCGGAGCAGGCTTCCTCCCCTTCGACATCAGCACGGCGTCGTATTTTCGCAACATTCACGGAATCCTCTGCGGCGTCGCCATGGTCATCCTCTTCCCCGTTGGATCCATCCTCATGCGCGTCATCCCCGGCCGCTTCGCCATTTGGATTCATGCGGTTTTTCAAATGCTGGCATTGGCGGTCTATGTTGCCGGAGCGGGTATCGGGATTTACCTGGTGACCTACGTCACGCTGCCTTTTAACATGGGGACGCTCCTAACCAATTCTTTGACGAATTACCATCCCATCATCGGTATCATTACGCTCGTGGTGCTTCTCCCTCAACCTATCCTGGGACTGCTGCATCATAGTCGTTTTAAACGCGTTCGTCGTCGTCAAGCGTGGTCTTATGCGCATTTATTCAATGGCCGGGTCGGTGTTACCATTGGCATTATCAACGGGGGGTTGGGTCTGCATCTTGCCAACGCCACAGCCGACCGCAAGAGAATCTACATTATCGTTGCGGCGGTAATGTGGTCCCTGTGGATGCTAATTGCCTTATGGTCGGAGGTGATGCGTATGCGCAGAGGCCGCAAGGAAGCCAAGGCTGCGGCTGCGGGAGGTGCTGCGGGAGGACCGGCCATGACGGGTGCGAAGAATATTCCTCCGGGTCTGGGTCTGCGGAGGAGCGATAGTCGCAGTGAGAGGAGTAGGAGGAGTGAACATAGCCGACGGAGTGATCGGCATGTAAGGCAGAGATCGGTATCGCCGGTTTCGAGGTCAAGGTCAAGGAGTTTGGGCAGGCGGGATGTCCGATGAGCAAGAACGGGAATAGGAATGAGGAATGGGCGTTGTTTGTCAATGGAGTTTGTGTTTATTGGGATGGTCAAGGAAGGTTCAGGTTTGAGGTGAACTTGAAATGATAGATTGTAATTCCTTTTCGGGAGATAGTTTTGTGCTGGATGGAAAGAGACCCTGGTTTTGTTTAGCGGTCGCCATCTGTTTTTTAGCGGTCGCCATCTGTTTTTTAGCGGTGAGTTTCTTGTAGGCCGACCTAATGGGGCGCTGCTTCTATTCTGTTCCAGACCAAATTAAATCTTGCCTTGGCCTCTGAGTTCTTATCTGAGACCTCTCTCGCACAGTGAATAGAATAGGCAATTCAATAATGATGAGACGCCTTGTTACAAAGGGATGGGGCTGTGTTGAGCCCCATCCAAATTGTTGGCCGACAGCTTCTCATTCCCAGACGACAACGACATGACGACGACGACGACGACGAAGAACTTGACGAAAATGACGAGAAACGACACTTGCCTACCCCGTGCACACTCGTGCTCGAACTTTACAGTATTTTCCACACACCTTGAGCGTACCGCATCACATTTCCAGCCCCCTCTTCCGCCCACTTACATGTTATATTATGCGTCAATTTCTTTTTAGAAAATACGTTATTGGGTTAAGTTCCAATGGTAACAAAAGCCTTTAACTCCCCAATCGTAGAACTAGAGAGAGGGAGAGAGTGTGTACCTAATTTTCCGGTACCGACAGTCTACATCCTTCCTCCCCCTCCCCTTTTACATTGATATGGGCGCCCACCAGCGCTTGTCCACCATTTCTTTGTATCCCCATATGTAACCTTTTCCCCGGATGCGGCAAGCCGTTGCCTTGGCAAGGCCACCAGCTCGCTTCATGTTCTTCTTCTCCAGCAGCCAAAGCCTCTTGATAAAGGAATGCCCTTGTCCAACCAGCGCCGCGGGTACCACAGCCACTAGTTCTTCAGGATTGTAATCTATTGGCAGTGCAACTATAGCACCCCCTCCCAACGTACCCGAGTTGCTGCTGCTGTTGGACCATGAGCTGGTGGTGGTGGTGCATGTGATTCGCCGAGCCGTCGATCCGAGCTGTAGGACGTGTTGCAGGGCAAAGGGGATAAAGTCTGCGAATGTTGTTGTTGTTGTTGATCCGTCCTCAGTAGCAGTATTAGCAGTAGTAGTAATAGAACCGAAGTGCTGTTTCACGATACGAGTGAAAGCGTCCCCAAAGTTGGTCTTGAGGCAGACTCGCAGGCCCTGGGCAGAAGGCGAATGTCCAATGTTGCTAAAGATGTCGGATATCCACGCGGGTCCCAGATGGATGGCGCATGCTAGATAGCTGACGCTGTTGTTGAAAAACTCGTCTCGGTTGAGAACGGTGTTGGTGAACTCCTCGGGCTCCAGCTTTGCCATCATATCGGGGTCTTGTTCCAAGAGCGCACCGAGGAGACTGCGCGCGCGGCCTATATCCGCGGCGCTGGGCAGACCATTATTCATCATCTTTTGCATGTCGAAAACTTCCACAAGCATCCGCCCACCTTCGAGACGGATGGCGTCACACAAAGCCGGAACGGCCTTGGGATATCGGTTATTGACGTGCACCAGGTCGCCAAGATCAGGCCACTGGAGACAGGACATGTCGAGATTTGGCCTCCTCCTTCTCCTTCTCCTCCTCCTCCTCTCTCTTTTGCTCCATGTGCTGGTATCCAACGGGTCTCCAGTGCAGCACAGCATCAGAGGATCGCCAGATGCGAGGGCGAGGAGCGTGAGGATGTGTCGAGAATGCGCCTCGGATCGGACACGGCCACGGAAGGACAGCGGCAGCCCTAGG
>Ga0247763_1002139_pt1 | contig 10389 bp, 6 predicted proteins | sample UWRJL141409B4_FD_179926 | JGI IMG/M metagenome (GOLD analysis project Ga0247763, IMG submission 179926) | Plant litter microbial communities from Arlington Agricultural Research Station in Wisconsin, United States - UWRJ-L141-409B-4 | ecosystem: Environmental > Terrestrial > Plant litter >... | reverse complement strand
CGATGTGGTGGTGGCCGCAGGCGTTGATGCAGCCGCTGATCTTGATGCTGCACGGCCCGATGTCGTGCAGGTAGTCGAGGTTGTCGAAGCGCTGGTTCAGCTGCAACGCCACGGGGATGGCGCGCGCGTTGGCGAGCGCGCAGTAGTCGAGGCCCGGGCAGCAGATGATGTCGGTGAGCAGCGAGTAGTTGGCCGTCGCCATGTCGAGGGCCACCAGCCGCTCGTACAGGCGCGGCAGATCCGTCACCTTCACGTCGCGCAGCACCATGTTCTGGGCGTGCGTGATGTTGACGAACCCGAAGCTGAACTCGTCTGCCAGGTCCGCCACGGCGTCGAACTGGGTGTCGCTCACGTCACCGGGCGGGTTGTCTTTCTGCTTCATCGTCAGCACCACGCTGCGATAGCCCGGCACCTTGTGGGGCTGCACGTTCTGCTGCAGCCAGCGCCCGTAGTCACGGTCCTTGCCGAGCTCGGCCCCGCGCAGATCGACCGGATCGATCGGCTCGTAGGGCGGGGGAGCGAAGAACTTCGCGACCCGCTCGACCTCTTCGCGCGTGAGCCGGAGCGCGCTGTCTTTCGTGAGCGCCCACTCCGCCTCGACGGCATCGGTGAACTTCTGCGGCGTCATCTCGTTCACGAGGATCTTGATGCGCGCCTTGAACTTGTTGTCGCGCCGACCATTCAAGTTGTAAACGCGCACGATCGCCTCGAGGTAGCTCAGCAGGTGCTCGTACTCGACGAAGCCGCGGATGACCTTGCCGATCACCGGCGTGCGCCCGAGGCCGCCGCCCGCCCAGATCTCGAAGCCCTTCTGGCCCTCGGCGTTCTTCACGATGCGAACGCCGATGTCGTGATAGCGGATGGCGGCGCGATCGTGGTCGGGCGTGCCCGTCACCGCGATCTTGAACTTGCGCGGCAGGTGGGCAAACTCGGGGTGAAACGTCGACCACTGGCGGATGATCTCGCAGTAGGGCCGCGGATCTTCGAGCTCGTCGGGGGCGACGCCGGCGAACGGGTCGCTGGTGGTGTTGCGGATGCAGTTGCCGCTCGTCTGCACGGCGTGCATCTGCACGGAGGCGAGCTCTTCCAGAATCTTCGGGATGCTGTCGAGCGACGGCCAGTTGAACTGCACGTTCGTGCGCGTCGTCAGGTGGCCGTAACCCCTGTCGTAGGTGCGCGCGATGTGAGCGAGCTTGCGCACTTGCCGGCTCGCGAGCAGCCCGTAGGGCACCGCGACGCGCAACATGTAAGCGTGCAGCTGCATGTACAGGCCGTTCTGCAGGCGCAGCGGCTTGAACTCGTTCTCGGTCACCTCTCCGGACAGGCGGCGTTCGACCTGGCCCTTGAACTGGCGAGCTCGTTCTTCGACGATTTTCTGATCGTAGGCGTCGTACTGGTACATCGTTACTCTGGCGGTAATCGTTGCAGGGCTCGTTGGCTCCGAGCGTCGCTGCGCCTGTCGGCGTCGCGCTGCCCGCGGGCTCGTCGGTCGTGGTCTGGGATCGGCTTGCCGGGCTGTATCTGCAGCAGGAGCCGGCAGTCCGAGCGGATTCAGTCGGGGCGTCGAATCCGGGTGGTGGGGCCCTCGGCGCGAATGCGCTCCCGCGTCGAGATCGGGTCGATGGCAGTTCCCTCGAGCCGCACATCGAAGAAGTAGGGATCGCAGACGAGGCGTTCTTGTCGCAGCGCCTGCTCGAGCAAAGCGTCGCGCTCTGCTTCCGTGCCGATGGCCAGGGCCTTCTGTAGCTCCGTCACCCACACTCCTTCCGCTCCGAGGTAGGCGGGCGCCCCGCTCTCGAGGAAGTTCGCGCTGATCACGAAGTGCGTGCCGCCGTGAATGGCCATGACGTCTTCAGTCTGGTAGTGAGTTTGCGATTCCGAAAAGACATAATACTTATGACAACGATAACCTGAGGCTATGCCTCGGTCACCGCGGTCGAGCTCGGCGCTGACTGTGCGCAGAGGCCCGCGACACCCGCCATTTACGAGTTTTCCGACTGGTTCGTGAGACTATTTCCGTCCGATGCGGGGCATCCGCGATGCCATCGGCTGGCCGGCAGCCGATCGACAATCGTCGGCGGACTGATCAGCGGGCGTCGGGCGTCGCGCGGGGCGCCCAGGCCACGTCGGCCACGCCCGCCGAGTGGTTCGCATGGCGCGCCATCACGAACAGAAGGTCGCTCAGGCGATTGAGATAGATGACGAGCTCGGCGCGGAGCTCGGCCGCCTCCTGTACCGCCACGACGCGTCGCTCCGCGCGGCGGCAGACCGTGCGAGCGTGGTGCAGCGCGCTGGCTGCGGCGGTGCCTGCCGGCAGCACGAAGCTGGTCAGCGCAGGCAGCTCCGCCTCCAGCCGATCGATCTGCTGTTCCAGCGCCGTCACTTCCGCGGTGTCGAGGAGCGGCATGCGCAGGCGGCCGCGGTGGTCGGCCGGCGTCGCCAGCTCCGCGCCGAGCACGAAGAGCTGCGCCTGGATGCGCTCGATGACGGCGTCGACCTCCGGCGTCAGACCCGCGGCGCGAGCGACGCCGAGGCAGGCGTTCGCCTCGTCGACGCTGCCATAGGCTTCGACGCGCGCGTCGTCTTTCAGCACGCGCTCACCGCCAAACAAGCCCGTCTGGCCGTCGTCGCCGGTCTTCGTGTAGATCTTCATGCGGCCGTTCTAGCCCGGGCGCCTTCGGCAGGTAACGCGCCAGTGGCCTCTGTGGGCAGTGGAGCGGCCTGACCACCCCGGGGTCAGCCGGGGGGAGCCATTTCCGAAACGCGCCGGCCCGGCACGGCGCGCGTGTGTGATCTCTGGCGCGCGGGCGCCCCCAACCCGCGCACTCTCGGGCGGGTGCGCGCCAGCCGAGCGCTCGATCTGGAGCGAAGGCGCGCAAAGCAGCAGCCTCGTTCGACTCAGTCTGATCGGCCGGGGTAGGATCGTGAATGAACTCAGCGAGAACCGTGTCGATGAATATTCAGCGTAGGTGTGCCTCTTTCGTCCTCGTCCGTTTCGGAATGCTCGCTAGTCTCGTGAGCGCCTGCGGCAGCTCCTCGATCGATGACCTCACTACCCCGGGCGGCGAAGGCGGCGGGGGTGCCACCGGTCCGGTGCTGCCGGGCCCGGGCACGCCCGGCACTGGCAACGGCGGCTCCGGCATCGACTTCGGTGATCCCGGGGGCAACGGCAACCCCGGTTGCATGGGCACCACCTGCGCGCCGGCGCCCAGCAACTGCCCCGGCGGCGGGCAGACGACGATCAGCGGCACCGTCTACGCTCCTTCCGGCACGCTCCCGCTCTACAACGTGATGGTCTACGTGCCGAGCGCGCCCCTCGAACCGCTCAGCTCCGGCGCCACCTGCGCCTGCGAAGTCAGCGGCTCTCCCGTCGCGTCGGCCATCACCGACACCGCTGGCCGCTTCTCGATCGTCAACCCGCCCGTCGGCACTGACGTCCCGCTCGTGATCCAGGTCGGCAAGTGGCGCCGACAGTTCACGATCGATACGGTCAGCGAGTGCGCCGACACGTCGGTGCCCGACCGGGCGCTGCGGCTGCCCGCGCGAAAGGGCGAGGGTGACCTGCCACGCATCGCGCTCACCACCGGCAACGCCGACGCGCTCGAGTGCCTGGTGCGCAAGCTCGGCATCGACGAGAGCGAGTTCACGCCTCCGAGCGGATCCGGCAACATCAACTACTTCGCCGGCGAGGGCGGCACCGCGCGCTACGAGAGCGCCATGAACGGCGGAGCCGATTTCCCCGACGCCGAGCAGCTCTGGTCGAGCGTCGACAGCTTGCGCCCCTACGACGTGGTCCTGCTCTCCTGCGAGGGCGACAAAGACTTCGACGAGAACAAGCCCGACGGGGCCTTCGAGGCGCTCTACGACTACACCAACCTCGGCGGGCGCGTCTTTGCCTCCCACTGGCACCAGATCTGGCTCCAGCGCGGGCCCGAGCCCTTCCCGGAGATCGCCGAGTTCGTCGACGAGGACGACCTCGACGAGATCACGGCCGACGTCGTCACCTCGTTCCCGAAGGGGGCGGCCCTCGCCGACTGGCTCGTCAATGTCGACGCCACCGCCCAGCGCGGCCGCATCGACCTGACGGGCACCCAGCACACCATCGAGGCCGAAAACCCGCAATTCGCCCAGCGCTGGATCGCCACCAGCGACCCGCAGACGGTGCAATACCTCTCCGCCAACACCCCTTTCGGCGCACCCGCCGAGCAACAGTGCGGCCGCGTCGTGCTCAGCGACATCCACGTCACCGGCAGCGAAGACGAGGGCCGCGACACCTCCGGCGACGACCTCGAGTTCCCCGAAGGCTGCATCACCACCGATCTCAGCCCGCAGGAGAAGGTGCTCGCCTACATGCTCTTCGACATTTCCGCCTGCATCGTCCCCGACAACCAACCCCCCGCCCCGCCGCCCATCATCCTGCGCTGAGCGTGCGCCGGCACGTGCCTCTCCTCGAGCGCACGCCGCCCGGGCTCCAGCTCGCGGGCGTTTGGCCGCAGCGGCCTCCGCGCGCTCGGCAGGGGTAGGGGCCTTTCGCGGCGGGCACTCCGCGATTCATCGACGGTTTTTCGGCATCGCCGGTTTTGCGGCGGGCCGACGTTTCGAGGCTGTGTCGTCGCGCGAGGCGCCAGGCTTCCTTTTGGTGCGTGGTTGCTCTGGGTGACTCTTGGCGTGCGCGTCGCACCCCGACGTTGGTGTGGCAGCCTGTCTCCGTTGCGACACGCCCCCGTCACGGCCCGGTAGGATCCGCGTCGCTTGCGGTGCTGCCGCGAGCTACGATATCCCGGCGCGGTGAGCCGCGCGCACGCGTCCGCGGGGAAGGGCCATCGAATGAACGACGGTGCAGACGACTCCGATCTCATCAGACCGGCGCAGCCCAGGGACCTCGGGGCAGGGTCGCTAGAGACAGGGCTGCGCGAGACAGGGCTGCACGGAGCAGGGCCGCGCGACGACGGATGGCGGGGCGACGGTTCGTACGCTGCCGAGTCGTACGGCACGCCGCGGCCGGTGGGGGCCCATGCCGCGGCGCTGCGTGCGGTTGAATCCTACAGAACGGCGCCGGTCGAGCTTCTGGACGACGACGTGATGATGCTCGACGCCTACAGCGAGGATGACAACGCTGTCACCCAGGAAGTCTCCGGCATGCTGCACGAGCCCCGCTGGCTCGTGCAGTTCACCTCGCTCGACCGCCGGCTCCTGGAGACGACCGACGTCATCTCGGCCTTGCTCAGCGGCGCCATCCGCCGGGAAACGCTCGTCTGGCGCGGTGGCATGGACGATTGGGTGCCCGTCGGCCGCCTCGACTTGCTGGCGCAGTCAGCCATCCCGACGCTGCCGCCACAGCGCCGCAGCGTTGCGCCCGGTAGCGCCCCGCGAGCAGTGAGCACCTCGGCCCTGGGCACCTCGGTCACCAGCGGCTCGCCTTCGGTGCACGCGCGGCCCATGGAGCTGCTGCTGGCATCGGTCGCCATCGCGTTGTCTGCTGCGACCATCACCACCTCGTTCCTGTCGATCGCCGGGGTGTTCGACTCTCATGGCGAAGGCGCTCCGTCGCGCGTACAGGCGCTGCGCGCCGCCGATGTGCCAGCCAAAGAGAGGCCCGTCGAGCGAGCGTGGACCCGCGATCAAAACGAACCGGCTCCGCCCGACCCCGAGCGAGCGACGGCGGTCGCGCACTGACGAGGCGATCACCGCCTCACATCCCTCGGCCCCGCCGGGCCTGCTCTTCGAGCTGCCGCAGCCTCTGTTCGAGCTCGGCACGCTCGGCACGCTCTTGCTCGAGCTGCTCCAGGGCTTGGCGCTCGGCCGCGCGAGCCTCCCGCTCGGAAGCGAAAGCCGCTCGCTCGGAGGCGATGGCCGCGCGCTCGGAGGCGATGGCCGCCTGCGCGGAGGCGATGGCCGCCTGCTCGGAGGCGATGGCCGCCTGCTCGGAGGCGATGGCCGCCTGCTCGGAGGCGATGGCCGCCTGCTCCAAGGCGCGAGCCTGGCGCTCGCCGTCGCGCGCGCGTTTTTCAGCTGCGCGGGCCTCCTGCTCCGCCGTGAGCCAGAGATCTCGCCCATCCGGGTCATTGCTGATCAGCACGCGCGCCTCCGAAGGTACCTGGCTCGCCCGGGGATGCACCCATGCACCCAGGGCGGGCGAAAACGTCGAGCCCGAGCCGGCAAAGACCCGCTCGAAGCCGCCGTCATCGCGGCGCTGCCAGAGCTGGAACAGATGGGGGCCACCGCGGGCGCGCGGCCCCACGAGCATCGGATCGTAGACCCAGAGCTCTCCCACGCCGCAGGCCGCACAGCGCTCGGGCGTATCGACGTAGTCCTTGTACGGGTGCCCCGCGCTCACCACTTCGATCGCCAGGAGCGGCGGCGCGTGCGCACCGCGCCAGACCCGCAGGCTCCCCAGGGTACCGTGCTCGCCGATCGGCGCGGGCTCGATCAGGCAAAGGTCGGGATCGAAGCCGAAGCGGGGCTCATCTCGCACCCAGCGTATGCCGAGGTTGCGCGCGACCTTGATGTCGCGACCCGTGCGCGCCACCCACGCCGCGAGCAGCTCGCGCAACCACACGATGGCGAGATCGTGCGTGTCGGATTCAGGCACCGGCACCTCGGGGATCACCCACTCGGGCGCCCAGCGCCGCACGGGCGGCAGGATCGCGAGGGGCGGCGAGGGGTCGGGCAGCGTCTGCGCCATGCACTCAGTGTACTCCGGTTCGCGCGCACCGAAACGATCGGCGCCGCGTTCTCGCGCACCCCGTTGCACCCGCCGATCCAGCGGCGAAGCAGCGTGATCTTCCGTGTTTATGGCCCACGAGACCTGGCGCGACAGCGGCTCCCGCCTGGCGCATGACCAGGTGAGCAGCGAACAAATCAACTACACGACGCAGCGCGATCGGCGGCAGAAGTCGGGCGGTAGAAGTCGGGCGGTAGAAGTCGGGCGGTAGAAGTCGGGCGGGTCCGGTCGCGGCGCGCCGCCCGCGGCCAGGCGCCGGCATCGATCGCCTGACGAGAGCCCGTGACGATCGCCCCAGCTCAGCGAGTCATTGTGTATTAAGCTGGCCCGAGATGACCACGCCTCCTTCGTTCTATCGCTGGCGCCCCCACCCCTGGCACGGGCTCGACGCCGGCGATGACGCGCCCAAGATCGTCAACGCCTACATCGAGATCACGCCGTTCGACACCATCAAGTACGAGATCGACAAGGCCACGGGTTATCTGCGGGTCGATCGCCCCCAGCGCGGCTCGTCGCAGCCGCCAGCCCTCTACGGCTTCGTGCCGCGCACCTTCTGCGGGCGCCACGTCGCGGCCCTCTCTGCCCCCGGTGTCACACGGGCCGACGGTGACCCGCTCGACATCTGCGTGATCAGCGAGCGCGCCATCACGCGCACCGAGATCGTGCTGCGCGCCCGCGTCGTGGGCGGCATCCAGATGATCGACGACGAGGAGGCGGACGACAAGATCGTCGCCGTGCTCGAGAGCGACCTGTTTTGGGGGGCCGTGCAGACCATCGACGAGCTGCCCAAGGCCCTGCTCGATCGGCTCACCCACTACTTCGCCACCTACAAGCTCATCCCGGGCGTGCACACCAACGTGCGCATCGAAAAGAGCTACGACCGCGAGCACGCCGAGGCGGTGGTGCTGGCGTCGATGGAAGACTATAAGGAAGCCTACGCCGACACCCCACCTACGCTGCGTTTCTAGGAGCCGTTTCTAGGGTGTCACGTCTCTAGGCGGTCGCGTCTCCAGGCGGCTCGAATCGCCCCCGCGCCCCACTAGACCCTGAGCCCCCGGCGTCCGTAACAAATGCCGAGGGGGGGGGCGAGCTTCGGCTCGCGCGCGCGGTTCCCCTCGGCTTCGGGGGAAATCGGTGCAACGTCGACGCTGGCTGTATCCGGGAATTCTCGTCATCTCCTGCTGGGCGCTGGCCTGGGGCTGCGACAAGGAGCAGGGCCGCCCGCAGGCGGCCAGCACCGACGTGACGCCCACCAGCGGCATCGACTACGGGCCCACGCCCGCGCAGACGTGCAGCCCGGATGGCAGCGTCCGCGAGTGCGGCCGCGTTTATCACACCGACGGTGACTATGTGTATTGCTCGGTGGGGCACTCCACGTGCACCGACGGCACGTGGGGCACGTGCGTGGGTGACCGCATCGTCATCAAGAGCACGCCCTCCCTCCGGCTGACGAGCTCCGGGCTGCAACTCCAGGCGGTGCACGGCAGCTGCACCAACGCCTGCGACCCGTACTGCTTGCAGATCGAGCAGGAGCCGAAGACCGTGAGCGCCCCCGGCATCGTGCACGCCGCGGACGGCGGCGGGGTGACCCTGGAGTGGAAGGAGATCACGCTCGACGACGACTCGAACTGCGTCGGTCTGCAGTGCGCGCTCGTCATCTGCGGCGGAAGCGCGACCACGACCATCACGGGTCGAGTGTTCGACCCTGCCGGCAAGAACCCGCTGTACAACGCCGAGGTCTACATCCCGCTGCACCCGACCGACCCGCTGCCGCCGTTCAGCTCCGGCGCGAGCTGTGACACCTGCGGCGGCGCGCAGGCGCTCGACGCCATCCGCGCCGTGCAGACGGACGCGAACGGGAGGTTCGTGCTGTCTGACGTGCCGGCTGGCGAGAACATCCCGGTGGTCGTGCAGATGGGCAAGTGGCGGCGCGAGATCGTGCTGAAGACCGTGAAGAGCTGTGAGGATAACCAGATCACCGGCAACTGCACCGCCGCCGACCCTGCAGACTGCGCGTTCCGCCTGCCGCGGCACCAGCGCGACGGCTTCGATCCGGTGCTCGGCACGTACTCCAAGGCCGACATGCCGCAGACGGCCATCATCACCGGCAGCGCCGACCCGTTCGACTGCCTGCTGCTCAAGGCCGGCATCGACCCGAACGAGGTCGGCGACAGCTCGTCAAACAAGCGCTTCCACTTCTATCACAGCGACAGCTCGGCAGGGAACACGCTCGGCGCCGCCTACGGCAGCAAGGTGCTCGGCAGCACGCTCTGGAACGACCTGAACGGGACGCAGCCCAACATGATGTCGTACGACGTGATCCTCCTACCGTGTGAGGGTGGCGCGTTCGACAAGCAGAAGACGACGGGCACGAACACGCCCTACAAGAACCTGCTCGACTACACCAACGCGGGCGGGCGCGCGTTCGCGACCCACTACACGTACTCATGGCTCGCGTTCATGCCCTACTACGCGCCGGCGCCGGACAACTGGGCCCTCGTCTCCGACTGGGCGCCGGCCAAGGTCAACTACAGCGCGTCGAAGTTCATCTGGCAGGGCTCGTCGATCAACACTCAAGACCCGCAGACGGGCACGGTCAACACGGGGTTCCCGAAAGGCGCCGTGCTCTCGCAGTGGCTCAAGAACGTGTACGCCAGCAACCGGCCGAAGCGCATGCGCATCCACGAGGGCCGGCAAGACCTGTCGAACATTGGCTCGAGCGCGCAGTCGTGGATGACGGCGACGGACCTCGGCTACGTCGGTTCGCCCACGTACACCAACCTGTTCACCTTCAACACGCCTTACGGCGCCGACGCCTCGAAGCAGTGCGGCCGCGTCGTCTACAGCGACTTCCACGTCTCGGCGGCGGCTCGCACGTCGTGCCCGGGTGGCGTGTGCGAGAACGAATGCCTCACAGACGCCGACTGCGGCTTCACGGCGACCTGCGAGGGGGAGACTCCGGGCGGCGTCGGTCAGTGCAACGAGCCGTGTGCGTCGTCCGAGGATTGCCCCAACGACACCTACGCCTGCAATGGCGTGGCGGCCGGCTATTGCGCCCAAATCGCTTGCACGAAGGACAGCGAGTGCGGCTCTGGGCGCACGTGCCAGCCGTGGGGATGCGCCTGCATCCAGGACGCGGACTGCAACGGCGGCAGCTGCGGCAGCAAGAAGTGCGACCCGGGCACGGTCTGCCACGTCGACGCCAATTGCGGTACCAACGGCACCTGCGGCAGCGGCACGGGCTCCAAGCGTGGCACGTGCAAGGCGGGCTTCATTTGCCACACCGACGCCGAGTGCGGCGCCGGCGGCACGTGCGGCAGCGGCAGCGGCTCGACCAAGGGCGCCTGCGCCCGCACCGGCGGCTACGCCTGCCGCAGGAACAGCGACTGCGACAGCAACTCGTGCGGCGCGGGCAGCGGCTCGACGGCGGGGACGTGCTCCTTTGGCAACACCCGCGTGTGCCACGTGAACGCGGACTGCGACAGCAACTCGTGCGGCGCGGGCAGCGGCTCGACGGCGGGGACGTGCTCTTATGGCAGCACCCGCGTGTGCCACGCGAACGCGGACTGCGACAGCGGCTCGTGCGGCGCGGGAACGGGCTCGGCGCTGGGCACGTGCGCGAACGGAACGACGAAGGTGTGCCACGTGAACGCGGACTGCGACAG
>Ga0247763_1002138_pt1 | contig 10398 bp, 9 predicted proteins | sample UWRJL141409B4_FD_179926 | JGI IMG/M metagenome (GOLD analysis project Ga0247763, IMG submission 179926) | Plant litter microbial communities from Arlington Agricultural Research Station in Wisconsin, United States - UWRJ-L141-409B-4 | ecosystem: Environmental > Terrestrial > Plant litter >... | reverse complement strand
GCGTAAACACCACAAAAAGTGGAACGTTGTGCAGTCAGGGCACTGCACCGTAGTCCTTCTACATCTAGCTGCAGCCACAGGCAGGCAACATCACTGTACCGTGACACTTTGAGTTTAAAATAGGTAATGGTTGGATTGAAAAAGATAACGCTGAATTTTTCCTTTTCTTCCGGCAAAAGTACGCTACTAGCGATAGTATAAAAGGCTTTACGGCGTTATAAGCTAAATTAAATGTAATAAATAGTATAATAAAGCTTATTAATAGGGTTAAGGCGGCGTTATTAATCTAAAAAAGCTATCTCCTTTTTAGCAGTTACTCTTTTGAAAGAATCAGAGTAAAGGGTGGTAATTAGATTAGCGTTATTGGATCTAAAGAAGGCTTTTGCAACTAGGTTTAAAATATAGCCAATACAATATATACGGGTATTATTTTTAAAACCAATTACCGTACCGTATATATAATTAGGGTAGAGGTAGCTAAGTAGTAATAATAAGCAAGTATTATTGTTTATTATATTATTAATTTAAATATAGCTAAGTTTGCTGGAATTGATTTTAAAGTTGGTTAGGATTTTGTAAATTAATTGCGCCTAGTTCTCGCCGTTATATACGTTGAGAAGTTATGGAAGAGAAAGGAGCTTTATTTAATAAACGCTGGCTAAATTAAGGAAGTAACTAATAATAGTTATTATTACGAGGGCTTTATAGGTTTAGAGATTAAAAGAAATATGGATTTTATAAAGCGTATTGTGAATTTTGGCTTTAATAGACTAGTAAAGTTTCTTATAATAGTTATTAAGCCAACTACGCGTTATACTGCTATATTTAGGTAATAAAAAGGTTGTGGAATTGGGGTTAATAAGGGTAAGAAGGTTTTTGAATTACGTATTAATTATTATGGAAAAGGGGATATTGCTATCGGCTATCTAGTTGATAAGGGCGCGTTAAAAAGTATTTTGGAAGCTTAAGGGGGTTACTATTAGCTTGGGTTTTTTTAATTATATCTTGAAAAGCTTGCTGATGGTTTTCCGCTTTTTATTACTGGTTAGTAACGGTAAGGGGTTATTTTCCAAAGAGATATTGTGGTTTTAAAGGTATTTAGCGGCGTTAGTACTTGCGTACGTTATTAATACGTAATTACAGTATTTACAAGCTTAATAGTTACTAGCCAGCTTATTTATAATAATACGGATAAGGGTATGGTTATGAAGGTTAATTTAGGAGATTTACTAATATATAGCTAGTTTAAAATATTTTTTAAAAATGTATTTAAAGCCGTTGGGGCTATTAAGGAGAGGGTAATTAGTGAAATTTATAGGCGTAGCGGCTTGGGAGGTAATATTTTTAGTTTAATTTTAAAGGCTCTTAATATAGTAAAGTTGTGAGAAAACGCTATTTTTAATAGCTAAGGCGGTAATATTAATACTTTTATTATTATTATTATTGGAAATGGAGATAGAGTTAAAAGAGGGAGGAGGGGTGGCCTAAATTTCGAAAAGGTTAGCTATTTTAATAGGGTATTGGAATAAAGAGGTTGAGGCTTGTATACGTAGTATTCTGATGATCTTAAGGCTTTTTTTCTAACTTTAAAGGGTTTAAACTGGGTTTAAATAGCTATTTTCTCGGTTAGTAATTAATCTTGATTGCGGGGTGATTAAGAACTTCGTACGGAGAGAATCAGGCGCGCGTATACGGTAGAAACGCGGTTTTCGCGCTAAAACGGTTATTAGAATCAATTTAGTGAATTAAAAAAGCGATAAATTCAATCGCTGGTAAAAGAAAACAAGAAAAAAGAGGGTGGGGGAGGCGACTTTTCGTAATGGCGAATGGATAAAAATGGTGTTAAGGTTTGTAGTTTTTGGAAAATCTTGGCTGTGATCCAGCCCGGCGGTGGCCAATCAAAAGCCTCTCTGGGCGCCCCATACTATCCAATACCCAAGCCAACTCTGGCCCCTGAGTTGCTTACCTTGCAGGAGGTATTGGCTTGTGTCTTGGCGGCTTAGTTGGCTTGCTTAGGTTAGTTGGGCTTAGGTGAGTTGGCTTGATCACAGCGCTGACCACCCTATGCGCGTCGCGTTGTAATTCGTCCCGCATTTTACCAAAATACCACCCAACAAGCTAAATACGGAATACTCTCCTTACAAAAGGACCAGAGTTGCAGTAGTAGGGTCTTGATTGGGCCTTTCCGCTGAGGTGTTGTGGGTAAAAGAGAGTGTGAATCCGACATCTGTGCCGGGCATCGTTTCTTGGTACCAGGCATCATTTCTCGGTACTGGATTCAAAAATTCGGCAAATCTTTACTCGGTTCTGGCCGCCTACGCAAACTCGATAAAGCTGATCTAAGGTGAATAAACAGGATAATAAAGACCGATCTCTTTATTTCTTGCGAAAAAATCCGTACTGAAGCTCAGCTTCCATGTTCAAACCGCACTCTTCAGAGGTAGTACCGTAAAAAGGAGGGTTCTGCGAGTGCTTCAACAAGCACTTATAGATTCGAAACCCCGGACCAAGGCCTCAATCCAATAAGCCAGTCAAATTTGCAAGCCCGTTGTTTTTAAGCCACTAGTCAAATAAAAGGCTGGCTGGGTTGCTTATTCTGGGCTGCGTAGTTTATTCTGGGAGACTATCAGAGCCTTTGAGCCACTTAGAAAAAGAAGCTACCATAGTGGGAAATTCTTTTAAGTGGGATTTACATATACGGTTATCAACTGAATTTCAGAATCTTTCGGATGTAATCAAAACTGCTGTGGTAATTAAATCCCAGAATGAGAGCTTCTGATTGGCTGGTCCAGCAGAGAGCCCACAATTTCCAGATGGGGCAGATGCCTTGTATTTACAGCGCATCGCCATAGCAAAGAAATCGCACCCACTATAGCCCTGTATCTGCCATGGGCCCAATCAACAGCAATTGGCTTCAATGAGCCCAGTCAACCGCAATGGGCCCAATTGCAATGGTAGTGGTGGTGGTAATACCCGGGTTGGCTAGCGCGTAGGTTGAATGACAGAGTCCAAACGCACCTAACTTCCACCTACCAACGCGCCTTCCACCGTTGATAAACACACGTAACTTCTTACATAGTATAAATTTGAACTGTTCGTGACGTAGTTGCCTGTATCTTGCCCTTGAATTTTACCCTCGTAATTGCCTGTATTCGATTCCTATTCGTAACTATTTTCCATCTTGCCAATTTAATACCAACTCCTTGTAAGCTCTAAATTCCAAGGGATCTACAGGGGTTAAGCGGGTTAGTTTTTTTTGCTGGGTCTGAAGACTGGCTCCTGATTGGCTAAAAACGCACGGGCCACCCTGAATTCAATTACCAAAGTGGTTTCGGTTACCTTAATGATTTCGCTTACCACCATTCCTACTGTAAATTCAGAAGTTACCGTAACCCAGCTGCGCAGTTTCTCAGTTTGGTATTTATAGCCGCCTTATTTCCAACAAGCCATTCAAATTCAGCTCATCCAGGGAGCCACTCATTCCGGGAATCACTCACGCGCGTAAGCCATTTATAAGCAGTCGCTCCTGCCCTTTCTAGGCAAGGGAGAGAGTCTTTTGCCTGCCTGCCTCAGGCCCACCTGCCACCAAAAGGCAAGATTTCCAATCTTCGCCAAAATTCAAAGTCATATTCTTCTTCTTTGCAACACACACACGCAAACTGTCACGGCACCAAAGGACGCAATGCGTAAACACCACAAAAAGTGGAACATTGTGCAGTCAGGGCACTACACCGTAGTCCTTCTACATCTAGCTGTGTAGCTACAGGCAGGTAGCGTACCGTGACACTAGTGGCCTTGCTTAAAAACGATACCGCCAAAACCGCCTTAGTTAGGGCAGCAATTATAGTATAAGAGGAGATTGTAAAAGAGATAACGTGCATGATAAGCGAGTGCACCAGACAAGCGAGTGCACCACTTTCCACGCGACGCACCACCTCCACCTTCAATCCTCAATTATTCCACAACCCGACATATCTTCCACTTTAAAAGAGGCACAAATAATCTTAGCCCTTAAGGCTATTCAACGTAATAAAAACCTTACCCTACGAACCGTAAGTAAAATCTATAATATTCACCATATAATACTTATACGACAACGTAACGGTAAACCTGTACGATACAATATTCCAACCAACTTACGCAAGCTTACGGATTTAGAAAAGAAAACAATTATTTAATATATTATTAAACTATATATATACGCATTTTACCCCCGGTTTTCGTACGTAAAAGATATAGTTAATTAATTACTACACAAACGTAACGCGCTTAAAGTAGGCGTATGATAGGTTTACAACTTCGTTAAGCGCCAACCAGAACTTTAGACGCGTTTTACGTGTAAATATAACTATTAAAGGGTTAAATACGAAGATCCAAAAGTTATTTACGAGTAGTTTACGCTTATGTATAATATAAAGGTTAAATACGGGATCTTTAATGATAATATATACAACTTCGATAAGACCGGTTTTATAATAGGTATTATTATCGCCATTATAGTAGTTACTGCCTCGGACAGCCGTAGCAGGGCTAAATAAACCCAGCCTGGTAATTAAGAGTGGGCTATAGTTATCTAAGGAGTAAACGCCTTAAGCTAGGTTATCCCGTTATTTATTATCTTAACCAGGTAATATTACTTTGCTAATTAGTATTAAAAGTATAACCTTCTAGTTAATTAACATATTATAATAACCAATAATAATTAAACTATTAATAAGAAAGGTATAAATTGGATTTGGTATTTTAATTTTTATATAATATTTCATATGAAGGGTAAATATTAGCTACTCATCCTTAACGGCTATAATAGCCACCATTCCGAAGAATTCGAAACCTACTACTAGGAGTATAACATTATTACACTCTACATACCTCCATACTTTTCTTACCTACTTTAGTTATTAAATATTAATTATTTTGGGCTATTAAAGAAGGCGTATAGTTATTAGATTAAGTAATTAATACGAATAAACATTATATATATTAGTAAGCTAAAATTTCTTTATGCGTTTAAAAAGGTGTTTTTTACTTTAATTACAGAAAAAAATATCCAGGGGGGGTTTGCCAAAGCTGGCTTTATACCGTATAATTTAGAAAGGATAATATTTAAGCTAAATATACGTATTCGGACCCCAACACCCCTAGCCTTAAACTTAGGTATAATATTACCTTAGGTCTCCCAAACGCCACATAACCCTTAAGAGGCCACCTTACAATCAATACTTATAAAAACTCGAATTTCCAACCATTAAAACAGCTCTCTAACTTTAATATTAATTGTTATAAATCAATTGGCTAAAGGTATAATGGTTGTAATGTATAAGGTGGCTCTCCTACGTACGGAGGTCTCTGTACTACGAAAGGCCAATAAAGGGCTTAATAGGCGACGGAGAGCCAAAAAAACACGTATACGGCTTAAAGAGTCACTTACTATACAAAAGGTACAGGATCTATTGGATTAGAAGGCTATGGGTGAGCAGGTAGCCCAGGAAATACGACAAAATGGTGGTGGTACAGGGGGGTCTTATACGAAGATTTGGTGCTGTGGCGTATGCGGCAAGCCTGGCCATAATGCACGCACGTGCAAGGAGGCTGCAGAATCGTCTGATTCATCCGTTTCTAATTCAGTTATTGTTATTTCCTAGTGCTGTGGTTGTGTAATTGAGGATAGTTGTGGTGGGGTGGTGGAAAGTGGTGCACTCGCTTGTCTGGTGCACTCGCTTATCATGCACGTTATTTGAAAAGTTGATAAATTTAATAATTTAGTATTTGCAGGCCGTTGTTCAGGCTGAGGGCTAGTATACTAAATATTGATATAATTTATTTTAAAGAGCTTTCTTTTCCCCTTCTACTAATTCTAATTGCATAAATATTTATGTAGAGACCGTGGAGAAAACATTGTTCAAAGATAGGTGGTTATGATCTTGGTGCGGGATGAGATGTGGGATGGCGGGGGAGACTTTTGTCTCCCCACTGTATGATTGGCTGTAGCAACTGTAACTATTCCCAAACCATATATATATGATTCACAGGCCAAGCCTACCACGGTAGTATCCAAAAACTTTTTATACATACTCCCTAAAGTGGGAGGTGTGGCTACATGGCCTCTAATGTTGCCGAGATCATGCTAGTTGTGTGCAGGTGCAACGCTGGTATCTTTGCACGGACTTTGTTGTCGCACTTGATATCTACTCTACATAGTTTAGGATGGTGACTTGCAGGTAGAGTGAGGGAGAAAAAGATTGTCTGGTGTGAGCATGATGGAATGAGCTCATACTCGGCGAGGAGCCCGTCTCTTGGAAGTCACATAAGTCAGCGGTATTAACTCTGTTAGCTTGCTTGAGAAAAGAAAAATTGTACCATTTCAACAAATATATAGGACACCTGAACTAACAATGACAAAGCAAAACTCCTGGTTCCCTTTAGTTTGTCAGTCAACCGGAGTCAACCTGACAACCTCGCGAATCCTAGCCCCCGCGATTAGAAACTCAGGATTATACCCCCGCCGCCATATCATGGCCTCCAGCTCCTCCACCTCGGCTTGCGTATCGTCCGGGGAGAGCAACAACCCGCGGAGGTGTGGAAAGTCTCTTACCCGAACGATTTCTCCTTGACTCCATGCACCTGTCGGGTCAACAACTTCAACAACTTGTTCTTCTGCATTACTGCCGCCAAAAACAACACGATATATCTGGCGTAGAACGCGGTGGATTGTGAATGGTGGAAGGTTCTCTGCTTTAGTTTCTCCCGGCAGGTAATGGCGCTGTCCATCTTCAATCTTGGGATGCACATTGGGTAGAATGCAAGCGAGTTCCAGGCCAGGGTGGCTTTTCTTCAATTCCGCCAGAGGGGAAAGGATGGCTCGCTCGTCAACCACTGACCACCAATCTCGTCCGCTGTGGTCCAGCCATATTTTGAGTATGCGGAGGCGGGGGAGTTGAAGAAGCAGACGAGAGGGTAGCTGGAACCAGGCAGCAACATCTCTTTCGTCTTCGGAATTTGAACCTGTTGTGGCGGGTTCATGGCCACGGTCCTGTCCCAATAGGCGAGAACTTGTTTCGATTGTGCGGAAAAACTCCAAAGGTTGACTAAAAGTGATGCGGAGCCTAGTGATGCGAGGTCGAATCGAAGTCGGGAAACTAAAAGGGCGACCCAGTGCGGCAGCGTCGTTTCCGTCAGCCAGCAATGCCTTGAGGGTTTGCATGTCGGTTATGTGGAAATCCATTGTTGCGGTCAAGTCCTCGATCAAATCCAGATACCTATATTCTGTTAGATTGTGCGCGCAGAACTTGGTTTTTACAGAGAACAAGAACCAAAAAAAAAAAGACGAGAAAAGCCTACATTCTCTTACAGACTCGCAAGAGGGACGAGAGGCTGCGTGACGATGCAGACAGCAGATTGTCTTTTTCCTGAGGGTAGTGTTCATGTTTCCAGCGAAATGCCAGCTCTTCGCACAGCCAGTGCGGGCCCCAAGTTGACGCAAGCCGACGCTTGTATATAGGGCTGTAATCGGACTCTAACCAGGATTCGGAACGCGTGCAGCGACGCTCCAGGCCGCCCGTGTTTTGCCCATCTAAGATGGCGGCTTGGATGCACGGTGCAGTGCATGGCGTGAGTATAAACTCCTGGGTCCTATCATCGTCGTCGTCATTGTTGTTGTTGATACGGCGGAGGATGTGTTGGCCGGCGAGGGTAAAAACATGTCCGTAGATAACACGGCGAACCTCGAGCGGAGCCGAGAAGAAGCTACTCTCCACTTGGTTGTGGACTGTCGACTCGTTTGGGTAATCCGCCGATGCACAAGCAGGGAGTGACATTATTGGCCAGACCAGGCCAGTGCAGATGCAGACTGGAATGAATCAGTGGTTCAAATCTGGTTGGGGGCAGGTTTCTGTTGATCTCGGAACGCGATGCAATAAGCAAAGTAATAAGGTCAGGTCCAAGAAGCGTTTGCCACTCAATGGCCCCCACACACTTTGAGACACGTCTATTTTCGGTTTGTTTGTGTAAAGTTGCTAGAGAGCAGGATCGGATGTTTGTACGTGATGGCCGCCTGAGACTCGACTACTAATCTCTCGTCAGGCACCAACTTCTGCACAGCCCTTGAGAAAAATAAAAGACCCAACTCAGCCAACTACATACAACCAGATTCATGTTGGTCACTGGCAGTGAGAACAGGTGACCGCCGCGATCCATTGGGGCGCAGAAATCGCTGGGATCACACTATTATCTTTTTCTCTCCCTTTTTTTCCCTTTTACGTTGGGGAAGCGCGGGATTTGGAGTTGGGGTTTGCTCCTTGTCGATTGTGCGAACAACTCCGAAAGCGGAGATAGGGAATGCCCCCGTGTCCCAATAAAAGTGCTGCCTGTTTTGCAGCTGGAAAAAGTAGGTACCTAACATACGATATACACAATGCATCATTTTATTCCTAATTGGTGAATATCTTGGTTCTGAAATCGAGTTTATTGGCACACGCTTTCTGACGGGGTATGTCTGGAAAGAGAAAAGCTACATCTTCTACCTTTTGTGAAGGGACCCATTTTCGTCAACACGATACCCATCCATCCACAGCTGCAAGCTAACGCCCAAAAAAGCAATCGAGTCCGCATTATTGGGGTGTTTGAGGTTGCCAATGCAGACCCAGCCATAACAGTCGCTGCGAGTACCAATATCAACAGTTCGACCGGCAAGATCGGTATGGGAAAGCTAACATTGTAGATTTGAGGGTTAGTGTGTGTGTGTGTGTGTGTGTGTGTGTGATAGGAATTGAATTTGAATCTCTCGGTGTTTATAACTCACTTCGTGGAGTAGTGTGCCAGCCAAGGAAAAGCCCAAGGCATCAATAGGCTTCTCGTTTGGGTCCAGTCGGGCAGTAAACTGTGGACTCATGACTTCCTGAATGGCACCGTTGTCCATGGTGGCGTAGGTGGGCTTCCCATCTTCGTTATCCGAATCGTCTGCTGGTTCGTCAATGTCGTACAGCATGTCGCGACATAGATGAATGACGTTTGGCTTAGACAGCGACGTCAGGAAAGGCTCCTTGTTTGGTGGGGTACCCTGGCCTCCAGAAGCCACCCACGCTTGCAACATTGGGTAATATTGCACGTAGTTGACGCCGTATGCCGGCAGGGTTAACGCGGCCGGTGGTGACTCCACGGCGAGTCCATAGCAGGAGCGAATTTGGTCTTCTACCACGTCCTCAACAATGGTTTCCAATACTCTGCTGATATAGAACGCTCCCTCTTTGTAATAATCCGAACCATCACAAACGATCACCTATCGACCCAGTCAAAAAAAACACGCGACCACTCAGTTTGGTCACCAAGGGGGAAGACTCACCACGTCGTTCTCAGTTTGAACTTGGTCGTTTGTTGATTCGGCCTTGTTGTACCGACTCACGTTATAAAGAATTTCTGCGTTTCCAGACGGTCAAGTTAGCAAAACTGTGTTTTCCATGACGCCTAGCCCCCTCCTTGCCTGGCCTCGAAGATACTGTCGAGGGAGATTCTAACCTTTGGCGAAATTAATCTTGGTCTGGTCGTTACCAAGGATATGTTGAACAATCTTCTGCACGTCCGGATCGTTGAAAGAGGTGGTCAAGACATAGTGCGCATTTAGCGCCCATTTGGTAGCGTCATCCATGGCTTGCCGGATTTCAGATTCCCATCCCGCTTTTTCAGCTAGGTATTTGGGGTGTAAATGTTAGAAGGCATTTCCAAGAGCGCAGGGGGATGAACATACGTCCTTCTTTGCAGCTCGGCCGCATTACCCAGTGCTGGGCCATGGCAATGTCCAACAAACAAAACAGACATAACGCGATGAAGCTAAGCAATTTCATGATGATAAAGGTGATAAAAGTCGAGATACCTGTTCAGCTGTGTTGCGAGCAAGGGATCGCCTTCGGGAGACGTCAGGAGGAGTGGCAGAACTCTTAAGGTGGGATCAAGTGACAGTTGACTTTTTTTCCAAGGTACAAGCATGAAGGGAACCTAAGCTGCTCGGTCAACCCAACAACCGGGTATAATATTTCATGAAATAAATCATGGACTAAAAACACATGCTTGCTCGCTGGACTCTAAATTCTCACCTTGTTTGCCCACCGTGCACTTGGCAGGCTGGAACGATGAGGATTTATCTGCCAAAGGCAGTGCCAGTGAGTTTGCTTCCTAGCGCCTGGGGGCCGTGATATATTGAGGCACGGTCTGTTGGAGTATATCGTTGGGAACATTTTATTTCCATCTCCAACGCTCACCAAGATTATGCTTTCCATTCTCCCGGGATTCTTGGCAGTGAGCACACCGAGGAGTTTGCTATAACGTTGTGCGGCACGGTTCGAGATACGGGGCAAACTTTACCATGACCGTTGCCGCGCAAGGCTCCTACTTATCATGAAGATC